>ERZ1034939.751-NODE-751-length-18645-cov-30.606025_pt1 | contig 18645 bp, 14 predicted proteins | sample MGYA00520626_ERZ1034939 | MGnify/ENA primary metagenome ERZ1034939 (study PRJEB33766, sample SAMN09781751) | gut metagenome | biome: gut microbiome | host: Homo sapiens | place: Madagascar | study: EMG produced TPA metagenomics assembly of the PRJNA485056 data...
TGATGACATTTACATCATTGTAGTTTCCCTTTTCATAGAGCTTATACTGGTCATCTGTGATGCTGTAGCCATCCACATTAGGCCAGAAGGATTCCATGGCGGTATTCTTCACGATGTCCATGAAAGGAACTTTTCTGAGTTGCTTAATGTTCTTTACTTTAAGTTTCTTTTGAAGTGCCAGTCCGCTTGCCTCTGCTGCTTTAGTTGTGAGCATGGCGATGTTGCCGTTTCTTGCTTCACCCACTGGCCAGAAAGAACCGCCGCTTTCGCTGATGGCACCACGGAATAGTCCCTTTGCAAGGGGAGAGGCGCATAGTATACTTACCGAGATACCACCGGCAGATTCTCCTGCAATGGTAATCTTGTCAGGGTCTCCACCGAAGGCAGCGATATTGTCGTGAATCCATTTTAAGGCCATCACTTGGTCAAGGATGCCATAGTTACCAGATATGTTCTTGCCAGATTCCTTGCTAAGTTCAGGATGTGCCATGAATCCCAAGGCTCCCAAGCGGTATTCTATGCTACAATAGATGATGCCTTCCTTGACAAAGCTTTCCTGGGTTCCACTATAAGAGCCTGTGAGGAAGGCTCCTCCATGAATCATGACAAATACCGGGAGTTTGTCTTCCTTGTTCTTGGCAGGTGTTTCCACACTGAGGTAAAGGCAGTCCTCGCTCATGCCCAGCTCACCACCATTCTGGTTCGGGTCGATGGGCTGTGGTGGACGGTCTCCCCATTTGTCTGCCTTGAATACTCCCTTCCAAGGCTTCTTGCTCACTGGGGCTTTCCATCTAAGGTTACCCACTGGTGCTTCTGCGTATGGGATTCTCTTGTAAAGGGCGAATCCTTCATGCTCCACACCTTCTATTTCTCCTTGCTTCACTGTAGTTTTTAGCAGTTGAGCATTTGCTGCCGATAGACAAAAGAGTGCCAGGGCGGCTGTCAGTAGATGTCTTTTCATTCTCATTTCTGCTTATTCCATTAATTTCGCAACACTATTATCAATTAAACATTTTAAGCGCCGGAGCAACAGGAAGTTGCTCCGGATTTTGCTATGTCAGAATTTTTACTTATCTTAGTGTTGCGAAAAGAAAACAAGCAAAAACTCTGATATGACATGGCAAAGATACAAATTAAATCTGAGAAACTCACTCCTTTTGGAGGAATATTTTCGGGTCATGGAGCAATTTGACTCCACATTGTCATCTTAATCGACTCAACCCTCAGAATTTCACTACTCATTTGATGAACCATCTCTCGCTTCATCCGACACTTCGCACTTCTCGCCAGTATTGGAGAGAATAGATAATCGAGCTTTTTCTTATTGTGATTCCTTGGAGAATGTTAGTTTTCCGCCAGCGCTTAAAACTATCGGGAAGGATATTTGTCTGTTCAAGATGCCTATTGAGGGTATCTTGAACAAAAATATCCTTGAAATCGTTTTGTTATCTCAATGGAATGGATCATATCTCATCTGGTGAAGTAACCTTTAGATGTTCTTGGAATGTAATGGTTAAGTTCTTGGAAGATAAGGGAGAAGTCGTCGGATGAATTAGGATATGTCTTTGGAAGATACTATCTCGTCGGTCGCACAACAGCTGTTGTGCGCTCGCACATCAGCTGATGTGCACATGCATACCACGTGTTGTGCAATCGTCCATCAGCTGATGTGCTGCTATTTTGCATAAAATGTTATGTCTGTGCTCCCAAACACCAACTTTTTTCTATTCCTACTTAAACATAATCCATAAAAACGATACAAGTTATCATTATTTTTATTATCTTTGCGGCGGCAAATATGGTTCTTTACCCAATCTAGAATATGGGTAATAATTTTAAAATAACATTTTTAATACGATAATTTATGAAACAGCTAAGAACTTTCAGACTATTGGTGGTCTGTATTATGATGTTTTGTAATCTCAATCTCTTTGCAGATGGCTTGATTACAGAGCAAGTGGTAGTTAATGTAGAGGAAGCAGGAACTTTGTCTACAAAGATTTCTAGTGTAGATAAATATCGCATCACCGATTTGAAGATAATAGGTAAGTTGAATGTCTCTGATTTTGATTTTATCTATACTATGACAAAGGGAGCCGATAAAAACCTTAATGCTTTAGATCTTGGTGATGTAGAACTTGTGGCTGATGAGGAACATGATATGGAAATGCCACGTATAGTTTTCAGTAAATGCATTTGTTTGACTAGTCTTGTCCTCCCTAAGCGCATGACTTCCATTGGAGTTCAAGCCTTTTTAGGTTGCGTTGGTTTGACTAGTCTTGTCCTTCCAGAAAGTTTGACTTCCGTTGGAGTAGACGCTTTTTGGGGTTGTAGTGGTTTGACAAGTCTTGTTCTTCCTGAAAGTTTGATAGTTATTGGAAATTATGCTTTTCGGAACAGTGGCTTAACTAGTATAACTTTTCTTTCAAGTTCGATAACTATACGTTTAAATTCATTTTCGGGATGTAATAACTTACATTCATTGTATTTAACTTCAAAGGAATATGTGGATGTCATAGGTTTAGGTAAGTCAGGGTTCAGTAAAGACTGTGTTGTATATGTTCCTAAAGGTATGTTACAAACATATAAGTCATCTATATGGGGCACTTATTTTAAGGAAATAGTGGAGTATGATGCAACGGGTATAGATGATGTATCAATTTCATCAACCGCTAAGCCTCTTTCTCGCTATTCTGTAAATGGACAGCGATTGACGTCCCCAACTAAGGGATTGAATATCGTGAAGTATAGCGATGGAAGTGTGAGAAAAGAAATGGTGAAGTAACTGAAGTTTTGCAAGTGAGAAAGGGCCTCTGCAAGAGGCCAACTATGCGTAACCGCTGGTTGAGCGTAGCGATACCTGCGGACAATTAGGCTAACTAATATCGTCCCCAAGGGGGGCGAATAGCATCCCCCTCTTGTTCCTGTTCGCCCCCTTTGGGGACGGATGCTGGTTGCTTGATACTTGATAATATCGAAGTATAAGAGGATGAGCCATTCCGTATATGGCTCACCCTCTTTTGGCTTTATGCGAAGCCGAGACAAGTTGACCGCTTTTCTTAGTTTTAGGCTTGAGCTAGCTTGCCTGTGTCCCAAACGGGCATTTGGGATACACGTAATCGTTTAAGGTCACAAATTGTGACCTCAAAGAATAATAATCTTCAAAATCCTTGCTCGTCTCAGATAATAGTTTTATATTTGCCAGCATATTCTAACGATAAGCGGATATGGCAAAGGAAAATGAAATGGTAAAGGCTGAAAATCAGCAGGAACCTATGGAAACCAAGGTGGAATCTCTGATACGAGTTATTAGAGGGCAACAAGTTATGCTCGATCGTGACTTGGCAGAGCTGTATGGGGCGAGACAAAACGCTTAAATGAGCAGGTCAAACGCAATATAGAGCGTTTCCCGGAAGACTTTATGTTTCAATTGACGAAGGATGAGTGTTCAAAGTCGCAAATTGCGACTTTGAACGTAAAGCGTGGTTATAACTTAAAGAAATTACCTTATGCCTTTACAGAACAAGGCGTAGCTATGCTCAGTAGCGTCTTGCGTTCTAAGTTGCTATAGATGTGAACATTCGTATTATGCGAGCATTCGTTTCTATGCGTCATTTCATGGCAAGTAATACTGCAATATTCCAAAGATTTGAAACCCTAGTGAGATGTTTGAATTTTCATCCCGATGTATTTTTCACGGCATCGAGGATGTATTTCTTGCTGAATTTGTGGCGAAATGAGGCGATTTGTAGCAGAACGTGGCAGATATGTGGCAGAAAATATTGCTTTTCTGTCACGCATAATGTATTGTATATCAAAGTGCTATCTGAAAACGTGGCAGATGGCAGTAACTTTGTGAAAACTTTTTCGTGCGCGCGTGCGCGTAAGATGGGCATGTGCAAGGCATGATTAGGGGGAGGAAGAGACCGGCAATCACTAAAAAACTGAAAATAAAGCAGCAATATTTGGTCGTTTGGCGAAATATTGCTATTTTTGCATTATAAATTATAGCAAACTAGTTTGAAATCATGTCATTAATAGAAATTAAAAAGGTCGAAAACAAGAAGGACTTGAAGACGTTCATCGACTTCCATTACGACCTCTACGAAGGCAACGAGTATGACGTGCCTAATCTCTTTAGCGACGATATGAATACTTTGAGCAAGGACCGAAACGCAGCTTTCGACTTTTGTGAAGCAGAGTACTATCTTGCCTATAAGGACGGCAAGGTAGCAGGACGCGTCGCTGCCATTATCAATCATAAGGCCAACAATAAGTGGGGCCGCAAATCCGTACGCTTCGGATGGATCGACTTTATCGACGACCGCGAGGTTTCCCAAGCCCTGATGCAAGCCGTAGAAGACTATGGCAAGGCTAAGGGCATGGAGGATGTGGTGGGGCCATTGGGCTTCACCGACATGGACCCAGAGGGAATGCTCACCTGGGGATTCGACCAGCTGGGCACTATGCCTACCATCTACAATTATCCTTACTATCCAAAGCACATCGAGGCACTGGAGGGCTACGAGGTGGACAATAAATACGTGGAATTTAAGATGATGGTGCCAGAGACGGTACCAGAGAAGTATACCAAGATAGCGGCGATGATAGAGAAGCGCTACAATCTGCACGTGCGCAAGATAACCAAGAAAGAGGTATTCCAAGGCGGATTGGGACAGCGCATCTTCGAACTCATCAATGATACCTACAAGGACCTCTATGGATATTCGGAACTTTCGCAGAATCAGATTACTCAGCTCATCAAGTCGTATCTGAGTTTCCTCGACTTCAATCTCATCACCTTGGTGGAGGATTGGACCGAACCAGAGCATAAGTTGGTGGGCGTGGGCATCACGATGCCTTCGCTGGCGCATGCCTTGCAGAAGTGCCGCAGGGGCAGATTGTTCCCATTCGGTTGGTGGCACGTGCTGAAAGCCATCAAGTTCCACAAGACCAACATCGTGGATCTCTTGCTCATCGGCATCTTGCCAGAGTATCGTGCCAAGGGAGCCAACGCCATCCTCTTTGCCGACTTGATACCTCGCTATCAGGCGTATGGCTTCGAGTGGGGCGAGACCCAGGTGGAGCTGGAGACCAATGCTGGTGTGCAGGGACAGTGGGGAGCCTTGAACCCAGTGATGCACAAGCGCCGCAAGTGCTATAAGAAGATTATCAAATAATGCCGAATGTAACTTCGGTTCATCCATAAAAACCATGGGGAGGAATTTATGCCAGAAGATATTAATAACAAAGAATTGAATGCTGCCGATGAGCAGGCTAATGCACCGCAGGAACAGCAGCCAGTGGAGTATACCGACGATAATATCCGACATCTGAGCGACATGGAGCATGTGCGCACTCGTCCGGGTATGTATATCGGCCGATTGGGTGATGGTAATCTGCCCGAGGATGGTATCTATGTGCTCCTGAAGGAGGTGGTGGACAACTCTATCGACGAATTTAAGATGGGAGCGGGCGCTCGCTTGGAGATAGACATAGTGGACCATCTGCGTGTCAGCGTGCGCGACTATGGTCGTGGCATTCCGCAGGGCAAGCTGGTAGAGGCGGTGAGCGTGCTCAATACCGGTGGTAAGTATGATAGCAAGGCATTCAAGAAGAGTGTGGGCTTGAACGGTGTGGGTGTGAAGGCTGTAAATGCCCTCAGTTCCCACTTCGAGGTCAAGTCATTCCGTGATGGCAAGGTGCGCCACCTCATCTTTGAGCGTGGTAATCTCTTGAGCGACAACACATCGGATACTGAGGACGAGAATGGTACCTACATCTTCTTCGAGCCTGATAATACGCTCTTCAAGAACTACTCGTTCCATGACGATATCGTGGAGACGATGCTCCGCAACTATACTTATCTGAACACGGGACTCACCATCATGAACAATGGTCGCCGCATCCTGAGCCGCCATGGCTTGCAGGATCTCTTGACCGACAACATGACCAATGAGGGACTCTACGAGATAGTACACGTGAAGGGCGAGGACATCGAGATAGCTTTTACCCATACCAATCAGTATGGCGAGGAGTATTATTCCTTCGTTAATGGTCAGCATACCACCCAGGGCGGTACCCATCAGAGTGCCTTCAAGGAGCATATCGCCAAGACCATCAAGGAGTATTTTGGCAAGTACGAGTATGGCGATATCCGCAATGGTATCGTGGCTGCCATCGCCCTCAATGTAGAAGAACCTGTCTTCGAGAGCCAAACCAAGATTAAGCTGGGTAGCACCACGATGACCCCGAATGGTGGAGAAACCATCAATAAGTATGTGGGCGACTTCATCAAGAAAGAGGTAGACAACTATCTCCACATCCATACCGATGTGGCTGAGATATTGGAGAATAAGATCAAGGAGAGCGAGCGTGAGCGCAAGGCGATGGCGGGCGTAACCAAGTTGGCGCGTGAGAGAGCCAAGAAGGCAAACCTCCACAACCGTAAGTTGCGTGACTGCCGCATCCACTTCAGCGATGCCAAGAATGAGCGCAAGGAGGAATCTTCCATCTTCATCACCGAGGGCGATTCTGCCAGCGGAAGTATCACCAAGAGCCGTGATGTGAATACCCAGGCGGTGTTCTCTCTGCGTGGTAAGCCATTGAATAGCTTTGGCTTGACCAAGAAGGTGGTATATGAGAACGAGGAGTTCAACCTGCTTCAGGCAGCCCTCGACATAGAGGATGGCTTGGACAGCTTGCGTTACAACAAGGTGATTGTAGCCACCGATGCCGATGTGGATGGTATGCACATCCGACTGCTCATCATCACCTTTTTCCTCCAGTTCTTCCCCGACCTCATCAAGAAGGGACATGTATACGTGCTGCAAACCCCATTGTTCCGTGTACGCAACAAGCGCACCAAGATTAAGAACAAGCAGGTGGTGGCTGATGTCGATGCCAAGTTGGGACCTAAGGAGAAGAAGGGCGACTTCATCACGCATTATTGCTACAGCGATGAGGAGCGCCAGCAGGCTATCCGTGACCTCGGTCCTGACCCTGAGATCACCCGATTCAAAGGTTTGGGAGAGATTTCGCCAGAGGAGTTTGCTCACTTCATCGGTCCTGATATGCGATTAGAGCAGGTAACCCTGCACAAGAACGACCAGGTGCAGAAGCTCTTGGAGTACTATATGGGCAAGAACACCATGGAGCGCCAGAACTTCATCATCGACAACCTGGTGATAGAAGAGGATATTCCGGAGGAAGATTCAGCACCGCTGGATTAAGTGAAGAGTGAAGAACGAAGAGTGAAGAATTCTCTCTTTCTAAGCAATAAGTTCAAAGTAAATGAAGAAATATCTATTTTTAGCACTGGTAGCATTCCTGGCGGTAACTTCTGCCAGTGCCCAGCTGCGCATCAAGATGGGCAAGAATAGCCCGATAGAGAAGTTGGGAAGGGCGGAAATCGCCATTACCAACCTCTATGTGGATAGTGTGGATGAGAACAAGCTCGTGGAGGATGCCATCCGAGGCATGCTCGAAAAGCTCGACCCTCATTCTTCCTACACCACAGCCAAGGAAACCAAGGCGATGAACGAACCGCTGAACGGAAGTTTCGACGGCATCGGCGTTCAGTTTAATATGGTAGATGACTCCCTGCTCGTTATCCAGCCGGTTACCAACGGACCATCTGAGAAGGTGGGTATCATTGCCGGCGACCGCATCGTTGCCGTAAACGATACTGCCATTTCGGGCGTGAAGATGAGCAAGGAGGAAATCATGAAGCGCCTCCGCGGTCCTAAGGGAACCACGGTGAATCTTACCATCGTGCGCCGTGGCATCAAGGACAAGCTCACCTTCAAGGTAAAGCGCGACAAGATTCCTGTAACCACGATGGATGCGGCTTACATGATTCGTCCGGGCATCGGCTACATCCGATTGGGAAGCTTCGGTCTGACCAGTCATAAGGAGGTGACCATGGCGATGGATTCGCTGAAGAAGAAGGGTATGAAAGACCTGATTTTCGACCTGGAGGATAATGGCGGCGGCTATCTTCAGACGGCGGCTCAGATAGCCAACGAGTTCCTGGAAAAGGGAGATCTCATCGTTTATACCAGCGGTCGTGCAGCTCCCCGTCAGGAGTATAAGGCGCAGGCTAACGGCAGATGGCGCAAGGGAAAGGTGGTAGTGCTTACCAACGAGTTTACCGCTTCTGCCGCAGAGATTGTTTCCGGAGCCATCCAGGATCAGGACCGTGGCGTGGTAGTTGGCCGTAGAACCTTCGGCAAGGGATTGGTGCAGCGTCCGCTTACCTTTGATGATGGCAGCGAGATTCGCCTTACCATCGCCCATTATTATACGCCTAGCGGCAGATGCATCCAGAAGCCGTATAAGAAAGGTGACAGACTGGACTATGCGATGGATCTTGACAAGCGATACAAGCACGGCGAGTTCACCAATCAGGACAGCATCCATCTTTCTGATAGCTTGAAGTATTATACATTGCGCAAGCATCGTGTGGTTTATGGTGGCGGCGGAATCATGCCCGATTACTTCGTGCCATTGGATACGACCAAGTATACCAAGATGCATCGTCAGTTGGCAGCTAAGAGCATTGTTATCAACCATAGTTTGAAGTTTATCGACGCTCATCGTCAGGAGTTGAAGAGCCAGTATAAGGATTTCAATAAGTTCCTGGCAAGCTACGAGGTTCCTTCTTCGCTCATAGAAGGCATTATTGCTGAGGGCAAGAAAGAGAAGATTGAGCCTAAGGATGAGGCTGAATTGATTCAGACGAAGAAATACCTGGCTGTGCAGTTGAAAGCGCTTGTAGCGCGAGATATCTGGGATATGAGCCAATATTTCCAGGTTTGGAACGAGACCAACGAGATAGTTCAGCGTGCCGTGAAGCTGCTGACCACAGGGAAGTAGGGAAGGTTAAGTGAAGAGTGAAGAACGAAGAGTGAAGAATTCAAGTGCTTTTCTCGTGTAACTATAGAAAAAAAACGGCTGTTAACTGTTAACCTGTTAACCCGTGAGGTAATCTTATCTTCATCGGATTACGCTGAGTTAACGGAACATTCTTGCTTCACGGATTACGCACGGAATTTAAACGGATTTGGCCTTGCGGCCATTGGGCTAGCGCCGTATAGGCTGGCTTGCGATTGCACAGTAATGGCAGACTTTTTCCAGCTATAGGGGGTATCGCCACGACCGTCAGGTCGAGTTTCCGTTTAAAATCCGTGAGTAATCCGAGAAAGACGGCTAAGGTTCCGTTTATTCCGCGTAATCCGATGAATAATGACACACCCTTTTGGGGTGTATTAATCCTTTCCGAAATCATTTACTTCTTCTCATGCATGCGATCCCATTTCAGATAGATTCCTGCAAGGATGGTGCCCGAAATACTGTGCCAGGCGCAGCTGATGGCGCAAGGCAATACGGCGAGAGGCTGGGCAGCAAAGAAATTGCCCGCAAGAACCGTGGCAAGACCGGCATTCTGCATTCCCACCTCAATACTGATGGTACGCTTCTTGGCGGTATTGAAGCCCGCCAGCTTTCCGGCAAGCCAACCGAGACAGTAACCCAGGGTATTGTGGCAGAAAACCACGGCAAAAGTCCAGAGGAAAAGCGATAAGCCACGAGCCACCAAGTCATCGTGAACCGTAGAAATCACACCTCCCACAATAATTGCCAGACACGTAACGCTGATGCCCGGCATCAGACTCTGAATGGTAGGGAAGCAATCCTTCTTGCCATAGATATAATTCAAAGCGCAGCCGATGGCCACAGGGATAATCGTAACTATTAGAATGTTGATGAACATTCCCACAGCATCTACATGGATAATCTCGCCTGCCGTAATCTTCATCAGCAGTGGAGTCATCACTGGCGCAAGAATCGTAGAGGCGCAGGTCATTCCCACAGAAAAAGCCACATCGCCATGGCAGAGATAACTCATGATGTTGCTTGATACTCCGCCCGGACAGCAACCTACCAGCAGGATTCCGAGCGCCAGGGCTGGATCAAGATGCCACACATGAACCAGGGTATAAGCCACGCCAGGCATGATGATGAACTGGGCGCAGGCACCGATGAAGACATCCAGCGGGCGCTGAGCCAGAATCTTGAAGTCGTTGGTGGTCAGGGTCAAGCCCATAGTGAGCATGATGATGCCGAGAATGACGGTTTGAGTGGTTCCGCGCACCCAGTCGAAGGTATGTGGAAAGAAGAATGTAAATACTGCTACACCTATTACAAAGATAGATGTGTAATTGGCTAATAATCTACTTAGCCCTTGAAATAATTTTAGCATAACTCTTATCAAATTAAAATTCTATTTCGGGTGCAAAATTATAGCTTTTCTTTTAAATAAACAAATTTATCGCTCATTAATTCTTTTTTTAAAATACAATTGTGTAACTTTGCACACAGTTTATATATATATATAGAATGAACGAAGATTTTGACATCAGACAAGAAACGGTTTCGCCTGCCGAGAAGGAATTCGAGAAGGCACTGCGCCCACTGAAGTTCTCTGACTTTAGCGGTCAGACGGGGGTGGTGAATAATCTCGAAGTCTTTGTAGAGGCGGCTAAGTATCGTGGCGAACCGCTCGACCATACGCTCCTTCATGGTCCTCCAGGACTGGGTAAGACTACCCTGAGCAACATCATAGCCAATGAGCTGGGGGTGGGATTTAAGATCACATCAGGCCCTGTGCTCGATAAGCCTGGCGACCTGGCAGGAATCCTTACCTCCCTGGAGCCTAACGATGTGCTTTTCATCGACGAGATTCACCGCCTCTCGCCAGTGGTAGAGGAGTATCTCTATTCGGCGATGGAGGATTACCGCATCGACATCATGATAGACAAGGGACCATCCGCTCGCAGCATCCAGATAGATTTGAATCCGTTTACCCTCGTTGGAGCTACCACCCGCAGCGGTCTTCTCACGGCTCCTCTCCGTGCCCGTTTCGGCATCAATCTGCATCTGGAATACTACGACCCAGAGACGCTTCAGAAGATTATCAAGCGAAGTGCGATGCTCCTGAAGGTGCCGATAGAAGATGAGGCGGCAGTGGAAATCTCCCGCCGCTCGCGTGGAACCCCTCGTATCGCCAACTCATTATTGCGAAGAGTGCGTGATTTCGCCCAGGTGAAGGGCAACGGAACCATCACTTACGAGATTGCCCAGATGGCGCTGAAGGCGCTGAACATCGACCAGTATGGCTTGGACGAGATAGACAACAAGATTCTCACCACCATCATCGACAAGTTCCGTGGAGGTCCGGTGGGCGTAAGCACCATCGCCACGGCTATTGGCGAAGATGGCGGCACCGTGGAGGAGGTTTACGAGCCATTCCTCATCATGGAGGGCTTTATTAAGCGTACCCCTCGTGGACGTATGGCTACCAAGCTTGCTTATGAGCATCTGGGCAGAAATCCATACGCTGGAAACATCATGCAAGGAGACTTATTTGAGTAGTATGAAGATAGGAATATTTACGGGTACATTCGACCCATTTACGATAGGGCATCAGAACATCGCCGAGCGTGCGCTCCCGATGTTTGATAAGCTGGTCATTGCCGTGGCGATGGGCAAGTTGAAGCATGCCAATGAGGAGATAACCAAGAGGGTGGATGACATCAAGAAGGTTTTTCCGAAGGAATGTGCAGAGCTGGTAGATGCGACGGATGCATCCAAGGGCTATCGCCTGGAGGTGGTGGCATACGATGACCTAACCATCGACCTGGCGCATCGCCTGGGAGCCAAGTTCCTGGTTCGCGGCGTCCGTTCTGCCAAGGATTTCGAGTACGAGCGAGAGCAGGCGGATATCAACAGGCAGTTGGGCGGCGTAGAAACCATCCTGCTGTTTTCCGACCCAAGATACAGCAGCATCAGCTCAACGCTGGTGAGGGAATTGAGATTCTTCGGAAGAGAAGTAGATGAATTTTTACCAAAAATAAAATAAAAATAGGAGGAAGAAGCGTATGATAACATACAATGTAGATGGCGTGAAAATGCCAAAGATCAAGAAGCGCGACACCAGTGCCTGGATTCGCAAGGTGGCTGCCTCTCATGGCCGCAAGGTGGGAGAGATAGGCTATATGTTTGTAGATGACGAGAAGATTCTCGAAGTGAACAACGAGTATCTGGGTCATGATTACTATACCGATGTCATCACCTTCGATTACGATGAGGATGATGTGATTAACGGCGACATCGTGATCTCGCTCGATACCGTTCGCACCAATGCCGAGAAGTTTGGCAAGACCTATGATGATGAGCTTCACCGTGTCATCATCCATGGCATCCTGCACCTCTGCGGCATCAATGACAAAGGCCCGGGAGAGCGTGAAATCATGGAAGATAATGAAAACAAGGCCCTCGCCCTGCTCGAAGGTGCTTCTATCCTTCGATAGAAGCCTTGATTCTCTCCCTGCATTCCTTTAGAATTCCTGTCAGCTCTTCCACGGTAGTGGCTCTGAGCATGGCGATTCTCGTCTGGCGGAAATCGGGAATACCCTTGAAGATTGGGGAGGCGGCTAGGTGGCGACGGGTGTGGAGAATGCCTCGGTACTCGTCGATGCGCTCCACATTGATGCGGAGCTGCTCCTCTAGGAGATCTATCTTCTCATCCACGGTCAGTGGGGCGGCACCGGTTTCATCTAAGTAATCACGGATTTCCTTGAATATCCATGGGCGACCGAAGGTGGCTCTGCCTATCATCACGGCATCCACACCATAGCGGTCGAAGGCAAGCTTGGCTTCCTCAGGGGTGGTGATGTCACCGTTGCCGATAATCGGAATATGGATGCGGGGATTGTTCTTCACCTCTCCGATGAGGCTCCAGTCGGCTTCTCCTGTGTACATCTGGCTGCGAGTTCTGCCGTGGATGGTGAGCGCTTGAATGCCGCAATCCTGTAGCTGCTCGGCTAGGTCGGTGATGATGAGATTGTCGAAATCCCAACCTAAGCGGGTCTTGACGGTTACGGGCACTTTTACAGCTTTTACTACCTCACGGGTGATGTCGAGCATCAATGGGATATTGCGGAGCATGCCAGCACCTGCGCCCTTGCCAGCTACTTTCTTCACTGGGCAACCGAAGTTGATGTCGATGACGTCGGGATGCGCTTGCTCCACTATCTTGGCTGCTTCCACCATATCCTCGGTGGTGCGACCATAAATCTGAATGCCCACAGGGCGCTCCTCATCGCTTATCGTAAGCTTGCTGACGGTGCTCTTGATGCTTCTCACCAAGGCTTCCGCCGATACGAACTCAGTATAAACCATGGCGGCTCCGAATCGCTTGCAGAGCATGCGAAAACCAATATCTGTAACGTCTTCCATCGGAGCGAGGAAGAGGGGCTGAGGTCCAAATTCTATATTACCTATTTTCATGAGTTTTCGAGTGAAATCTTCTTATTCTTATGATATGATATTTTCTTGTTTCTTATTTTTGCGGTGCAAAGTTACTGCTTTTTTCTGAAAATAAAGAAAATACTACTTCAAAAGATGATACATTCCCCCTGCAAAGGTCTTGATGACGCCCTTCATCTCCAGCGTGAAGAGGAGGGAGGTGAGGCGAGAGATGTCGATATTCGTCTTCACGGAGATAAGATTGATTTGCAGGTCGTTGGTCTTGGCGAGGGCATTCACGATGAGCTGCTCCTCTGGGGACAGCTCGGGGAAGAGGCTGCGCTCTATGCCCTGCTGCTTGGCTCGCATCAGCGTGGCATCATCCTGCCATCCCATGTCCTTGATAAAGTCGGCGGCACTGGTGATGAGGCCTGCTCCGTTGCTTCGGATGAGGTTGTTGCAACCCTCGCTGTAGGCATCGCCCACTCTGCCCGGGAAGGCGAAGACATCCCTGCCGTAGGCTTGGGAGATGTTGCAGGTGATGAGGCCTCCACCGTGGGCGGCACTCTCTATCAAGATGCAGGCATCCGACATGCCAGACACGATGCGGTTGCGGCGCACGAAGTTAATCTTGTCGGCATTCGTCTGGGTGAGAAATTCGGTCAATAATCCGCCTTGCTCTATCATTCTAAGGGCGGTTTCTCTATGTCGGGAAGGGTAGAGGTCATCCAATCCATGAGCCAATACGCCCACCGTCTCGTAGCCATTTGCCAGGGCTTGGCGATGCGCCACGATGTCTACGCCATAGGCAAGGCCGCTCACGATGAGCACTTGGGGCGAGAGCTGCTTGAGGTCGGTGATGAAGCGACGGATGCAATCCTCGCCGTAAGGGGTGCAGTGGCGGGTGCCCACGATGTTGATTACTCGCTGCTGGTTGAGGTTGGCATTGCCCTTGTAGAAGAGCATCAGTGGGGCATCGTCGCATTCCTTCAAGCGTTGTGGATAGCGCTCGTCGTTCATGCAGATAGGTTGGATGCCATATTTCAGGTCGTATTCCAGTTCTACCTCAGCTCGCTTCCGTGCCTCGTCAGCGTTTTGCAGGGCGTTGATGAGCTTGTCTGAGGCATCGGGCAGGATGTCCTTGATGTTGTCTTTGTTCTCTATGATAAGCGTGGCGGAGCCCACCTTGCGGTAAAGCTCCAGCATGCCTGCCAGGCTGAAGTAGTTGAGCCTGGTGAGGAGAATCGTATTGAGTATTTCTTGCTGATCCATTATTTTCTCTTTAAGTATTCGTAACCGATGCGGCATCTCAGGCATTCCTTCTTGTCGCAATATTCTTTCTTGAGCTGGATGAGGGCTTGGCTGTCGCCTGCCGTCTCTACCTCCATGCCACATTGCTTCCACATCCTGACGATATGGTTGTTCTCGGCTTTCAATTCTTCCAGGAAGTCGAAGGCACGGTCGCAGTATTTCTCCTCGCCTCGGTGTCTGCCGTAGGCAAAGAGGATGGGCACTACGGTATTGATGACCAGCAGATTGAGCGAGAAAGGGGAGATGTGCTTCTCGTTCTTGATGCTCTGGCTGCCAAAGGTGTAGTGCGTCTCCCAATATTCGGTTACCGAGGTGGAGAGCACCTGCTTAGCCTCCTTCACCGTGGTGGCTTCCAAGAGCTGGCTGAGGCCTGCACGGCGATGATAATAGAGGTTGGCTAGCTGCGAGATGCGGATATGAGGAAAGTTCTGGGGGCGCAAGCGGAGGAATCGCCACAGCTTGTAATCCATCGGCTGCATCGAGAACTTATGGGCTAGATAGAGGTATTCGTTTCTTAGGCGAGAGAAGTAGCCATCATTGAGTGCATCTTGCTGATAGCGTTCGGGGATGGTATGGAGCTCCAGGAGCCCTGCCTGACCCAGGAAGATGGCCTCCACCTGGAAGAGGTCGTCACGGTGATGATCCACGGCTCTGAGCGGCAGATTCATAGCCCACTGCTCGAAGGCATCGCCATTGATGCCGAAACCGTAGTTGCGTGCCAGGGTGATGAAGTAAGCGTTCTCCCAGTCGCCATTGCAGCGGCGCACTCGCTCCTCGATGGCTTCCGTCTTCTGCGAGAGTCGCTCGGTTTGCAAGGCACTCATCCAGCTGTGGATGGTGAGCTTGGTGAGCGATGGGATAATCTGATAGCAAGGGGGATATTGGTCGATGGTCAATAGCTCCTGATAGTGCTGATACACGTTGTCGGGGATGGGGAGCTGCATCTGGATGAGGCGCTCGCCCTTCGAGTTCTTGGCATCCACATCCAGTTCGCCGCATACGTGGAGGATGACGTTGTCATAGCGTTCGTCCTTGTCGTGGCCATGCACATACCAGTCGCTCGCCTTGTCGTGTATCTCCACGTTGCCCACCCATAGGGTGCCGCCAATCTTGATTTTGGCATTGAAGAAGTCGGGGCCTGCATTGCGATTGTGCAGGCCAGGGTCGATGACTTCCACCTCTTGATGGATGTCGGTGGTGAGCTGGATGAGTGGGAAGAGCTTGTGCTTCCACACGTAATGTAGGAGTTGTTCCATACGCCGGGGGTGTTAAAAAGATGAATGTATGTTAGGGGTGCGAAAAATAACTGTTAAACTGTTAACTGAAGTATTGTTCGAAAGCCTTGTCGTAGTCTTCGCTATTGCCCAGTTTGCCATTGATGAGGCACACTAGTTCCACGGTAGCCTTGAGGCAGAGGCGCTCGTCAGAGGCACGGAAGATGTCCTGGTGGAACACATAGCGCACGCCCTGCTTCTCCAGCCAGAGGCGAGAATAGAACTCGTCGTCACACTGCAATGGGGTCTTGTATTGCAGGTTCATGCGAGCCACCACGGCATCCACGCCCTTGCGGTGCATCTCGGCAAAGCTGAGGCCACATTTCTGTAGGAAGAGGTGGCGGGTATGCTCCATGTAGTGCAGATAGTTGGCATTGTTGACGATGCCCTCGATGTCGCATTCGTAGTCACGAACCTCCATCTTTGTTTCGAATATGTATTTGCTCATCATTTTCTTTATTTGGTTACTAAACGGTTGCAAATAGAGCCCGAAAGCCCTAAATCACTGCAAAAATAACCAAAAATTTCTATTTATTATAATAATAAAGAGTTTTTTTCAAGGTTTTTCGGAGAAAATTATGTATTTTTGCCGAAACGTTTGGTCTTAACCGACTTTTCGTTGGATTTTAAGAGAATAGAAAATAAAAATATAAAAACTAGATAAAGATGAAAATTGCTTTGATCGGCTACGGCAAGATGGGACACATGATCGAGGAGATCGCCCTGCAGCGTGGCCACGAAATCGTATGTAAGATTGACGTGAATAACCCTGAGGATATCGACAGTCCTGAGTTCTGCTCTGCCGATGTGGCTATCGAGTTTACCAACCCTACTGCCGCTTACGGCAACTATCTGAAGGCTTTCTCTCACAATGTGAAGGTGGTATCAGGTTCCACGGGTTGGATGAAAGACCATAAGGAAGACGTGGAGAAGCTCTGCGCCGATGGCAAGCAAACCCTCTTCTGGGCTTCCAACTTCAGTATCGGTGTGGCTATCTTCTCGGCCGTCAACCGCTACTTGGCTAAGATTATGAATGGTTTCCCACAGTACAATGTGTGCATGCAGGAAACTCACCACGTGCATAAGCTCGATGCCCCTAGCGGCACTGCCATCACCCTGGCTGAGGAAATTATCGACAATGTGGACCGCAAGAAGGACTGGAAGCGTGGCGTGACTTATTGGACAAACGATGGTCATCAGGATGAGGGCGACCAGAACATCCAGGACGATGACTTGGTTATCAACTGCGTGCGCGATGGCGAGGTGCCAGGCATCCATGCCGTGATGTATGATAGCGAGGCAGATATGATTACCATCGAGCACAGCGCTCACTCTCGCAAGGGATTCGCTCTCGGTGCCGTATTGGCAGCCGAGTTTACAGCCAACCATAGCGGCTTGCTCACAACATCTGATCTCTTTAAATTTTAAGTAATGATTGACAAGCAGAAACAACAACTGAATATGAAGGTGCAGTGGACGAAGTTTATCATCGTTTTGGCATTGTACCTTATCTTCCTGCTCTGGGTAGAGAGTTGGCTGGGACTCATTGTGGTGCCATTCATCTTTGATGTCTACATCACCAAGAAGATACGCTGGCAGTGGTGGAAGGACGAGGAAGGCCCCGTGCGCTTCATCATGAGCTGGGTGGACGCCCTGGTGTTTGCCCTCGTGGCAGTATACTTCATCAACCTCTTCTTCTTCCAGAACTATGTGATACCATCTAGCTCCCTGGAGAAGAGTCTCCTCACGGGCGATTACCTCTTCGTGAGCAAGGTGAGCTACGGACCTCGCATCCCTGAGACACCGCTCACCATGCCGCTTACCCAGCACACCATGCCGCTGGTCAACGTGAAGAGCTACGTGGAGTGGCCTCACTGGGATTATCGTCGTGTGAAGGGATTGGGCGATGTGAAGCTCAACGACATCGTGGTGTTCAACTACCCTGCGGGCGATACCCTCGTCAATGAGGAGCGCTATGCAGCCAACGACTATTACCAGATGGTATATGCCATCGGCGACCAGCTCTTGGAGCAGAACGGACAGCAGCAGGATCCTCGCTCGCTCACCCCATTGCAGCAGCGCAGCTACTTCCAGAAGATGTATGCCACCGGCAGAAACTATATCCTCAGTATGCCAGGCGAATATGGCGACATCATCAGCCGTCCTACCGACCGCCGCGAGAACTATGTGAAGCGCTGCGTGGGATTGCCGGGACAAACCCTGCAAATCAAGAACCGCATCGTATATCTCGATGGCAAGGCCAACAAGGAGCCTGACAACGTGCAGTATACCTACAAGATGAAGTTGAAGGGCGAGTTCCCTATCGACCTCGCCGACCAGCTGGGCATCACCAACGAAGACCTCCTGATGTACAATCAGAGTGGCGTGATACCGCTCACCAAGAAGGCATACCAGGCATTGAAGGCTAACAAGGCGTTGGTACAGAGCATCAGCATCAACACCGAGGCAACCTATGGCGACCTCTATCCGCTGAATGCCTATACTGGCTGGACGCGCGACAACTATGGCCCAGTATGGATTCCGAAGAAGGGCAAGAGCATCGCCCTGACGCTGAAGAATCTGCCTATCTATGAGCGATGCATCAAGGTATACGAGGGCAACGACCTGAAGGTGGATGCCAAGGGCAATATCTGGATCAATGGCAAGGTGGCTAAGAGCTACACCTTCAAGCTGGATTACTACTGGATGATGGGCGACAACCGCCACAACTCAGCCGACAGCCGCTACTGGG
>ERZ1034939.757-NODE-757-length-18601-cov-14.724253_pt1 | contig 18601 bp, 20 predicted proteins | sample MGYA00520626_ERZ1034939 | MGnify/ENA primary metagenome ERZ1034939 (study PRJEB33766, sample SAMN09781751) | gut metagenome | biome: gut microbiome | host: Homo sapiens | place: Madagascar | study: EMG produced TPA metagenomics assembly of the PRJNA485056 data...
CCCCTTATGGGCCGGAATATACAAAATCTAAGTCAATTCATATAAGATTTCTTATTACCGAGAGTTTAGGTTCGCAAATGCGCAGGTAGATGCACCGTTTGACTTCTCGGCAAATCTATTGAGATCTATGTAGAGTTGACTGGGATTTGGACCTGGAGCCGCGTTGGACGGCCCGGTGAAAGCGCATCCCGTTTTGAGCGTTGATTCTGGGATGCGCTTTCCGCCTGCAGACTCGCTCGGAAAGCGTGTCCCGTTTTGAGCGCAAATTCCGGGTCGCAGTTTCCGCAACCAGAGCCTTCGGGAAAATACATCCCAATCTGAGCGAAAATTCCTGGATGCAGTTTCCGCCGGGCGGTCCATCCGGAAACTGCGACCCGTTTTTCGGCCAGATAACGGGATACGCTTTCCGTAAACGTGCTCTATCGCTCAATATTTCAAGTCACCTTTAGCTAACATTTGCGCAGCTCAACGGCCCCACCTGCGTGTTTTTTAGTAAACCTTGGCATACTCGGCGAACGGTATGAAGATGCCGGCCAGAGGGTATTGCAAACGGTCGCTCCCGTGGTATGTTTTTGCCCGAATCAAACCGGCGCGCATCGTCTGTAGTGTCGGTCAACAGAGAGGAAACTACCATGGCTCATCCCGTAATTGATGCCGACGAGTGCATCGCTTGTGGCGTTTGCGTCGACTCCTGCCCCGCTGGCGTTCTGGAGCTCCAGGACGTCGCTACCGTCGCTGACGAGGACTCCTGCGTCGCCTGTGGCGCTTGCCAGGACGCTTGCCCCGCTGGCGCGATCACCGAGATCGTCGAGGAGTAACAACTCCCCCACCTGCACACTCAAAAGTACACCGTGCACAAAAAGGAGGCCTCCGCATCGCCGCGGAGGTCTCCTTTTGTTTGTACAGGTAGCTAATTTGGCACCGCCGTTGGTTGAACTCGCGCCAGCGAAAACGCCCCATTTGAGGCAAGGTGGCCTGAAAGAGGAGGGAAGCGTACTTTGGTACGCGACCGACGATTGAAGGCCAGATTGCCCAAATGGGGCGTTTGCAGCGTCGACTACGATAGATCATCCTCGTAGGGCATCAGGTCTGCCAAGTAGCCTTTCTCCTTGAGCATAGCCTCGATTTCGTCGAGGGTTTGCTCGTCCTCTGCCGCAATGCGATGAAAGTGATAGCCGCTCGTCACCGTTAGTAGTGGAAAGCTCTTGCCGCTCTCGATATCGTGCAGATAGCGCTCAACATCGCGACGATTGCGGATGTCCAGGTCGGCCGTGATCTTACCGTACACGCGGTGATTGACGATCACGTTGAGCACGGCGCCGCCGGCGTCGACGATACTCGTGAGCTCATCGCCTGCCTGCTCCACGCTGTGGCGAACCTTGACCAAGCGCGTGGGCACGGCGGGGCTGCTGGGGGCCTCCTGCAGCACATAGCCACGGTTGGTTGCCACGACATCATGCCCATCGGCACGCAACAGGGCAATATCCTGAACTACGACCTGGCGGCTCACGCCAACCTCGCGGGCAAGTGCGCTGCCCGAAACGGGCTCCCTGGCTCCCTCGAGCACGCCCATGATGGCACGACGGCGCTCGCGGGCGTTCATTATTTACCGTCCAGCAGACGCAGGTGCTTAAGCGAGAGGTCGAGGATCGGCGCAGAGTGCGTCAGCGCTCCCGAGCTAATAAAGTCGACGCCCAAATCGGCAAGCGCGCGGATATTGCTGGCATCCACGTTGCCCGAGCACTCGGTCTTGGCACGGCCGGCGATAAGCTCAATCGCGGCAGCCATGTCGTCGTGGGTCATGTTGTCGAGCATGATGATGTCGGCGCCGGCCTCCACGGCCTCGCGTACCATGTCCAGGTTCTCGCACTCGATCTCGACCGTCGTGGTAAACGATGCATGGGCGCGCGCCATCTCGATCGCACGCGCCACACCACCGGCGGCGTCGATATGGTTGTCCTTGAGCATGACAGCCGTCGACAGGTTGTAGCGGTGGTTGCTGCCGCCACCGATCTCGACCGCGGCCTTCTCGAAGACGCGCATGCCCGGCGTGGTCTTGCGCGTGTCGACAAGCACGGTGTTGGTACCCTCAAGCGCCGCAGCCATCTGGTGTGTATAGGTAGCGATACCGCTCATGCGCTGCAGATAGTTGAGCGCCACGCGCTCGCCCGAAAGCAGCACACGCGCGTCACCGCGCACTTGGCCCACGTGGTCGCCGGCGTGCACCTCATCGCCATCGACGACATCAAACAGCACGGAGCTCTGGAGGTCCAGAAGCTCAAAGGTACGAGCAAACACATCCAAACCGGCGATGATGCCGTCGGCCTTGGCGATGAGCTCCACCGTGGCGGGACGCGCCGTAGGACACACACTCGCTGTGCTCACGTCCTCAAACGTAATGTCCTCGCGCAATGCCTGCAAAATCAGGTCATCGACGACGAGCTTCATGGTAATGGGATTCATGGTCTACTCCTCCACGGCCTGCGTGCCGGCGGCACGGGCCAAATCATCGATTGCCAGGGCGTCGGCGCTCAAGGCGCGATGGCACCCATCGAGCGCGGGCTCGCCCGCCTGCTCCACGGCGAGCGACTCGCCGGTGCGCATATGCCAAGCGGCACGGCGACCCCACACCAAGGACTCGAGCAGGCTGTTTGAGGCAAGACGATTCTTGCCGTGAACGCCGTTACAGGCCGTTTCGCCCGCTGCGTAGAGCTCGGGCATCGAGGTGCGGCCGTCCTTGTCGACCCACACGCCGCCCATAAAGTAGTGCTGCGTGGGCGTAACGGGGATGGGCTCATCCAGGATGTCGCGACCGTCCTCAAGGCAGCGCGCGCGGATGTTGGCGAAGTGCCCGGTCACCACGTCGCGCTCGACAGGGGCAAAGCTCAGCCACTCGTGCTCGGTGCCGTCCTGCTTCATCTGCTCGCGAATGGCGGCAGCGACCACATCGCGCGGCTGCAGCTCGTCGGTAAAGCGCTCGCCGGCGGCATTGAGCAAAATCGCGCCCTCGCCGCGGCAGCTCTCGCTGATCAGAAAGGTGCGACCCGGCTGCGGCGAGAACAGCCCCGTGGGGTGAATCTGCACGTAGTCAAGGTGCTCCATCGTAATGCCGTGCTCCTGAGCAATGTAGCAGGCGTCGCCCGTGAGCTGCGGATAGTTGGTCGAATGGTCGTACACGCCGCCGATACCGCCCGTTGCCCACAGCGTATGGCGGGCGCGAATCTCAAACGGCTTGCCGGCATGTACGCCCTCGGCGGCATTTGCGAGCTCATCGGCGGGACGGACCGAATCGCCCTCGTCCACGGGAACGGCGACGACGCCTGCGCATACCGTGACGTCATCGCGCTCGGCAGTCAGGATGTCGGTCATGGCCACGTGCTCAAGAATCTGCACGTTGTCCAGCTTGCGGACGGCCTGCAGCAACTTGGTCGTGATCTCCTTGCCCGTAATGTCGGCATGGAAGGCAATGCGCGGACGGCTGTGCGCGCCCTCGCGGGTAAAGTCGAGGCTGCCGTCAGCCTTGCGCTCAAAGTCCACGCCCATGGCCAACAGGTCGTTGATGACCGAGCGGCTCGAGCGAATCATGATGTCGACGCTCTCGCGGCGGTTCTCGTAGTGGCCGGCGTGCATAGTGTCCTCAGAGAAGGCATCGTAGTCCGAGCCTTCGGGTAGCACGCAGATACCGCCCTGCGCAAGCATCGAATCGCACTCGTCGACAGCGCCCTTGGAGAGCATGATCACGCGCGCGCTCGTCGGCAGATTGAGGGCAGCGTACAGGCCCGCCACACCGCAGCCGGCAATGACGACATCGCACTCCATATCGGGGTATTGCTTGGTTTCCACAGGAATCCTCTCCCTTGTAATGTGACATAAGGGACCGTCCCCCATGTCGCATCGTTCTAGCGCGCCGCGTACTCGAGCATGCGGTCGAGCGTGAGCTTGGCCTGGTCGGCGGCCTCGTCCGACACGCCGATCTGTACCTCGCCCTCACCCGTCTCCAGGCAACGCACGAGCTTTTCGAGCGTGATGAGATCCATATTGACGCAGGTGGGCTGCACCGCGGGGAAGTAGAACTTTTTCCCGGTGCCCTGGCAGCGGCGCTCGAGCTCGTAGAGCACGCCGCGGACTGTCACGATGATAAACTCGCTCGCATCCGACTCCTCGGCGTACTTGATGATGCCAGCGGTGGAGCCGATGTAGTCGGCCTCGGCCAGGACGTCGGCCTTGCACTCGGGGTGCGCCAGCACGAGCGCATCGGGATGCGCCTCCTGCGCGTCAATAATTTGCTCGACGGTGATGATGTGATGGCGCGGGCAGTAACCATTGTTGAGGATGACGTGCTTTTGCGGCACCTGCTCGGCTACGAAGCGGCCCAGGTTTTGGTCGGGGATGAACAGGACGTGCTGCTGCGGCAGCTCGGACACGATCTTGACGGCGTTGGAACTGGTGACGCACACGTCGCTCCAGCTCTTGATCTCGACCGTCGAGTTGACGTAGCAGACCACGGCAAGGTCATCGCCGTACTCGGCGCGTGCCACGTCGACCGTCTCGCGCTTGACCATATGAGCCATGGGGCAGTCCGCACCCGGCTCGGGCAGCAGCACGGTCTTGGTGGGGTTGAGCAGCTTGGCGCTCTCGCCCATAAACTCCACGCCGCACAGCACGATGGTCTGCTGCGGCAGGCTCTTGGCGAGTTTTGCCAAGTAGAAGCTGTCACCGACGTAATCGGCAACGGCTTGGACCTCGGGCGCCACATAGTAGTGCGCCAGAATTACCGCGTCGCGTTGGGTTTTTAGTTGCTGAATGGCCTCGACAAGCTCTGCGGGCACCAGCGCCGCGCGCTCCGTTGCCGTCGTTGCCGATGCCAGGCCGGCCGCAATATCGCGTGCAAACTCCGACGCATCCATGTTCGCGCTCTGTGCCATCAAGGCCCCTCTCTTTTGGCGAATCTTGGGGTCTTAGTATGACACCTAGGTTTACAGCTGACAAGACAGCTGTAAACCTAGGTGTAAAGTTGCAATTAAGATTCAATCATGCAGCAGGCCCATTTTCGAGCTGACAAGTTAAGGATAGTCGAGCTCTCGATAGCGCAGGAGGCATCTTTGGACGGCCGCCACGCATGGTCGACGGCATACCCGTGACCCAGCATGCGGGCCACGGCTTTGGCACCAAGAGCATCAAGTTCGCCGTGGAGCGCATGAACGGCAACTGCCAGCTCCGCATTAACGGCGATCGGTTTGAGCTGCGCGCTGTGATGTAAGGGCGCGATGCCGAACTCGCGGCGCAGCACAACCGCCCGGGTCGCCTTGCCGACGCGATCCCGCTACAGCGGAGCGGCCGCCGGGGTCAGCTGCTTGATGTAGGCCCACATGCGCTGCTTGGCAGCTTTGTCGGTGAGCGCCGCCTCAAAACCGTCGAGCGCGAGCACGCGACGTCCCTGCACATGAGCGACCAGACCGGGTTTGAGCATGGCGGTATCGAAGTCGTCGATCGCCACGAGCATGTCGGCATAGGTCTCGCGCATGGTATCGGCCGCGCGATCGTCCAGCAACAAAACCGCCTCGGGGTCCAACGCCTCGAGCGCCTCGCGGAACAGCTCGCATGGCAGGCCCTCGCCTGTCGCAACCGCCCCATCGCCCGCGCCGGCAACACTTGCCAGCACGCAAAAATCCTCGGGCGCGTAGCCGATGGCGCCGAGCGCCTTGCGCAACGCGGCACCGTCTGGACCGGCAGCCAGCTCGCCGCCCGCGCGCTCGGCATCGTCTAAATCACCTTTTACCAGCACGATCGGCGAGCACGCGTTGCCTGCGATACGCACGCCGCGGCCCGCGAGCGATGCGAGCTCCTGCTCGATCGCCTGAGCGATGGCTTCTTTTTTCTGGCTTTGTGACGTAGGCATGCACTCTCCAATCATTTGCGTGCCCACCATTATATAAAAGAGCCGACCGCGAGTGGTTGCTTTGCGGGCCGTTGGGTATAAGCACGGTCGTACTGAGTTTTACGCGGCTGAGCCGCGTCGCATTATGGAGGTCACCATGGCTGACATCAAGCAGATTACCCCCGAGAACTTCGGCTCCACTGTTAACGGCCCCCTTCCCGTTCTGGTTGATTTTTGGGCTCCTTGGTGTGGACCCTGCCGATCGCTTTCGCCCATCGTAGACGAACTCGCCGACGAACTCTCCGGCAGACTCGCCGTCGCCAAATGCAACGTCGACGACAACCAGGATCTGGCCATGAAATTTGGCGTCATGAGCATTCCCACGCTGATCGTCTTTAAGAACGGCGAGGAAATTGACCGCTCCGTTGGCGCATTGCCCAAGGCAAGGCTTCAGGCGCTGCTGGAGAAGCACCTGTAATTGCCAAACGGGACTTGCCGTCCACGAGCAGCTTTTCGCCGCTCACCGGAGCGTCAAACACGCCCTCTGTTATCACGGATAATATGGTAGGAACAAACAGCCCCCAGTGAACGGGTGCGGGTCACACAGACTCGCACCCGTTTTCTTATGCGGTAGCGCTCCGCGCGGGCGTAGTAGAATCTGAACCACTGGATTGCCCCGAACATAAGGAGATTTCCCATGCATGACGTCGGAATGAACATGAGCCAGCTTGCCATGAGCGTCAAGCAGGTCGACGACACGATCGAGCTCGCCCACGAGTGGAGCCATCAGCTGCTGCATGCGACCGAGAACTTTGATATGGAGCGCATTGGCGCCAAGCTCGAGGCCGCCATGGCGGCGCTCCACGAGGCGCACGACGCACTCGAGGGCTACGAGGAGGCCATCGAGGCCGACCACAACTCCGTTGGCTCCGTAAAGCTGGTGTAACGTGGCCGAGCACGAACATGTCGACAGCAACGACCACTGCCACGAGTCTGGCATCGCGGGTGAACCTAGCTACCGTTGCGGCGGCTCCGAACTCGTGCGTTTTTCGGTTACCGCACCCGATGACCTGCTGCGTCGCTTTGACGAGCAGATCGCACGCCGCGGCGACGTGGCCAACCGCTCCGAGGCAGTGCGCGATTTGATTCGTACCTCGATCGCCAAAGAGCAGATGCGCACGCCCGATGAGCACGTTATCGGGTCGCTCACCATGATCTACGACCATCACACCGGCGATCTGACACGCCGCCTGGACGAGGTGCAGCACGACTACACCGACGAGATTGTATCGACGATGCACGTGCATCTGGATCACCACAACTGTCTGGAGATTCTGGCACTTAAGGGTCGCGGCGAGCGTGTCTACGAGCTGGCTGACCGTCTGCTGGGTCTGCGCGGCGTTAAACACGGCGAGCTCACCTGCGCCGCCACCGAGCAGAGCCTGGGACTGTAACGGCCTTTTCCGCGGCGCACCTGCCAAAAAGGGACAGGTTTGTTTTGGCAGGTGACAACTAGGGCGTTGCATTTTCCCAGATAAAACCTACCAAAATAAACCTGTCCCTTTTTGGCAGGTTTCAACGAAGGAGGGCCGCATGCGACATGCGCATATCCATGTAACGGGCATTGTGCAGGGCGTCGGCATGCGGCCGTTTGTGTATCGCGAGGCCATGGCGCACGGCATTTGCGGCTGGGTACTCAACGCGGGCAATGGCGTGCATATCGAGGCGCACGCTCTTGACGAAGCGCTCGACGAATTTGTCGCCGCGCTTTCCGAGCATGCGCCCACGGCGGCTCGCGTGGAGCATGTCGAGGTTATGGACCTAGCACCCGGCAACTGGGACGCCGCTAACGAGCAGGGCTTTCGCATTGTGGCGTCGCAAGATCAGACCGAGCACACCACGCTCATCTCGCCCGATATCGCCACCTGTGACGACTGCCTGCGCGAGCTGTTCGATTCTGCCGACCGACGCTACCACTACCCCTTTATCAACTGCACCAACTGCGGGCCGCGCTTTACCATCATCCGATCGCTGCCTTACGACCGGACGGCCACGTCCATGGACCGCTTTCCCATGTGCTCCACCTGCGCCGCGGAGTATGGCGATCCGCTTGACCGACGCTTTCACGCGCAACCCGATGCCTGTTTTGATTGCGGGCCGCATATTACGTGGCGCGAGGCGGACCACGGTGTTGTGCCAACGGCGGTCGACGCAACACCAGCCGTCGGCTCCACGCGCGAGGCCAGCGATGCCATCATCGAACGCTGCGTCGAGCTGCTGGCAGGCGGCGGCATCGTAGCCATCAAGGGCCTGGGCGGATTCCATCTGGCGTGTAACGCCTTCAATGAGCAGGCGGTAGCCAAGCTGCGCCGTCGCAAACGTCGCAGCAACAAGCCGCTCGCCGTCATGGTGCGCTCCCTCGCCAGCGTCGAGCGTCTCTGCCACGTCGATAACATCGAGCGCGACCTGCTAACAGGCAGCATCCGGCCCATTGTATTACTGCGCCGCCGTACGACAGGCGAGGGCACCGGCTTTTCCGACACCCCCATACTCGCGCCGTCCGTCGCGCGCGACCTGCCCGAACTCGGCGTCATGCTCCCCTATACCCCACTTCAACATCTACTACTTGCCGCGGCAGAAGCCCGAGGCATGTACGCGCTCGTCATGACCAGCGGAAACTTAAGCGAAGAACCTATCGAAACCGATGACGATCTTGCCTGGGAGCATCTCGTTGCTGCCGGCATCGCCGACGCGTTGCTCGGTAACGACCGCGCGATCCTCTCGCGCTACGACGACTCTGTAGTGCGTGTGGTCGATGATGCCGTTATGCCCGTACGTCGCGCTCGCGGATATGCGCCTCAGCCACTGCCGTTGCCGGCGCTCGACGGCGCTCCGTCCTGCGTGCTCGCCTGCGGGCCACAACAAAAAGCCACGATTGCGCTCACGCGTGAAGGGACGAACGGCGAGGCAACCTGTTTTGTGTCGCAGCATATCGGCGATGTTGAAAACGGCGGGACCTTCGATGCCTGGAACGCCGCGCGCATGCGTTTGGAAAATCTCTTTGACTTGGCGCCCGCCGCCTTGGCCTGCGATCTACACCCCAGCTATTTATCGAGCCAGTGGGCGCGCGAGCAGGCGCGAAAATGCAATCTGCCGCTCGTCGAGGCACAGCACCATCATGCGCATGTCGCGAGCGTAATGGCCGAGGCTATCGCCGCGGGCCAGCTTACAACCGACGCGCGCGTCCTTGGCATCGCCTTTGACGGCACCGGTGCCGGCACCGATGGGACCATTTGGGGCGGCGAGTTTCTTGTTGCCAGCCTTGGCAGCTTTGAGCGCGCCGCGCATTTGCGCACCTGGGCGCTCCCCGGCGGGGCGGCCTCCGTGCGTGACGCCCGCCGCAACGCCTTTGCCCTGCTCAGTGAGCTCGGCCTGCTTGAACACCCGGGGGCTGAGCGGCTCTTGGGCGGCTTAGACGAGCAAACACGTAGCGTGACGGCAACGATGATCGAACGTGGCATCAACAGCCCGCGCACCAGCGGTATGGGTCGCTTGTTTGATGCCGCAGCCGCGATCCTGGGCATTTGCGGCCAGGCGACCTACGAGGGTGAACCCGCCATCGAGCTTGAGGCCGCCGCCTGGCACGCGCTCGGCAGCGAAAGTACCTGTCCCACCGGCAATATGGCCAGCTTTTCCGTAACCGAATCATCCCGTCCGGACGACTGCCATGTCCTGAACTCCAGACCGCTTATTGAGGCGCTTTTGGAGGGAATCAGGGCCGGGGCGCCCGCCGACAGGCTCGCGCTCGACTTCCATGTCGCCGTCGCACGCTCCTCGGCACACATCGCCAGCGAGATCTGTGCGCGCGGGGGCATCAACACCGTCGCCCTCTCGGGCGGCGTGTTCATGAACCGACTTCTGCTTCAGCTCCTCACCCGCGAGCTCAAAAGCGCAGGCCTTACCGTACTTGTCCCCCACACCGTACCCGTCAATGACGGCTGCATCGCCTACGGTCAGGCAGCCGTCGCGCGCGCTCGTCTTGCGCAGATTGCATCGCAGTAGCTCGCTCTCGCACGCCACTGTGCCCAGCCGTCTCACAGGCGTAACGCGTTTGCCCGCAAACCCCGCGAGCGCTACCATCAACTGATGGATTATTAAGCGCCCATCCCGCGCAAAGCGTATAAAAGGGGAACAATATGTGCCTTGCCGTTCCCGGCAAAGTAGTCAAACGCGACGACGACCTCAAGGCCACCGTCGACATGATGGGCATCGAGCGCCCCGTGTCGCTACGACTCGTGCCGACGGCACAGGTTGGCGACTATATTCTCGTACACGCCGGCTTTGGCATCCAGATCGTCGACGAGCAGGAAGCGCAAGAAACGCTCGAGCTCGTTAATGCCATGACCGAACTGGCCGAAGAAAACCAACTGGCCAGCAACCCGGCCGAGGCATACTAGTGGCGGCCGGACAGCCGGCTCGCTCCGGTATCGACTTTTCGGCATTTCGCGATTCCAAGCTGGCCCGCGAGCTTATCGATCGCATTCGCGGGCTTGTCGGCGACCGCACCATCAACCTTATGGAAGTCTGCGGCACGCACACCGTGAGCATCGGCCGCTATGGTTTTCGCTCCATCATGCCGACGGGACTCAAGCTGCTGAGCGGACCCGGTTGTCCGGTTTGCGTCACCGCCAACCGCGACATCGACCATGCGATCGCACTCGCCAAGATGGACGGCGCCATCATCACCACGTTTGGCGATATGATGCGCGTGCCTGGGTCGTCCACCTCGCTCGCCGCGCAAAAGGCGGCAGGGCGCGACATCCGCATCGTCTACTCCCCGCTCGACGCGCTCGACATTGCCGAGCAAAACCCCGATCGCCCAGTCATTTTTATGGGCGCGGGCTTTGAGACCACGACGCCCACCATCGCCGCCGCCATCCTGGAGGCCGAGGCGCGCGGGCTTTTGAACTTTTCGGTCTATTGCGCCCACAAGACCACGCCGCCAGCGTTGCGCGCCATCGCCAACGATCCCGAGACCGCCATCGACGGCTTTATCCTGCCGGGCCACGTCGCCACCATCACGGGCTTGGCGCCCTTTAGCTTTTTGGTCGACGAGTTCAATACCCCAGGTGTGGTCACGGGATTTGAACCGGTCGATATCCTGCAAGGCATCTGCATGCTGGTCCAGATGGTTGTCAAGGATAGGCCCGCGATTGGCAACGCCTACCGCCGTGGCGTCAACGCAGACGGCAACCCCGTGGCGTGTCAGCTGGTCGAGCAGGTGTTTGAGCCGTGCGATACCACGTGGCGCGGGCTGGGGCCGATTACCGACTCGGGTCTTTCCATCCGCCCCGAGTTCTCGCGCTTTGATGCCCGCACTCGCTTTGATGTGCCCGTTGAGGCGACGGTCGAGCCGCGTGGGTGCCGCTGCGGCGACGTGCTGCGCGGGGCCATTACGCCGAGCAGCTGCCCGCTCTTTGGCCGCACCTGCACGCCCGAGCACCCCGTCGGCCCGTGTATGGTGAGCTCCGAGGGCAGCTGCGCGGCGTACTACCGCTACCGTAACTAGCCCGGACGCACTCGCACACTGGCACCACCCACGATTGGAGTTTTGGATATGTCCCATAGCATCACCGATAGCACCGTCCTGCTAGGCCACGGCTCCGGCGGCCAGATGATGAAACGCATCATCGACGAGGTCTTTTTGGATGCCTTTGGGTCGCCCGAGCTGCTCGAGGGCAACGATGCTGGCGTCGCCGCACTGCCCGCGAGCGGGCGCATCGCTATGTCGACCGACAGCTTTGTGGTGACGCCGCAGTTCTTCCCCGGCGGCAATATCGGCCGACTCGCCGTGTGCGGAACCGTCAACGATGTCGCGACCTCGGGTGCCAATGTGCGCTACCTGTCGTGCGGCTTTATCCTCGAAGAGGGCTATCCCATGGACAAGCTGCGTCAGATCGTGCAGACCATGGCCGAGACGGCGCGCGAGGCGGGCGTGGTGATCATCACCGGCGACACCAAAGTGGTTGAGCGCGGCGGGGCCGACGGCGTCTACATCAATACCGCCGGCGTGGGCGAGGTGCCCGCGGGCGTGACGCTCAGCGGCGCAAACTGCCAGCCTGGCGATGTCATCCTGGTGTCGGGCACACTCGGCGACCACGGCATCGCCATCATGAGCCAACGCGAGGGTCTGGCCTTTTCGAGCAACATCGAGAGCGACGCCGCGCCGCTCAACCACCTGATTGCCGATGTGCTGGCCGCAGCCCCTGACACGCGATGCTTCCGCGACCCCACGCGCGGCGGCCTTGCATCCACACTCAATGAGTTTGCGCAGGCCAGCGGCGTTGCCATGGAGGTCGATGAGGACGCCGTGCCCGTGCGCCCCGATGTGCAGGCGGCTTGCGAGATGCTCGGCTATGACGTGCTGCAGGTGGCAAACGAGGGCAAGATGGTCGCCGTGATGCCGGCTGAGCAGGCCGATGCCGCGCTGGCGGCCATGCGCGCCGCGCGCTACGGTGAGAATGCCGCCATCATCGGTCGCGTGTTGCCGATCGCCGAAGGCGCTCGCCCCGCCGTGCGCGTACGCACCGGCTGGGGCTCGACCCGTATCCTCGACATGCTCGTGGGCGAGCAGCTGCCGAGGATTTGTTAGGGCGGAACCGCACGGTCGTCGCGATGTGGCTTGACATCCCTGGAGATATTCAGATTCCAAGCGCGCCCAACGCATAAGCCCAGTATTATGAGGTGCGTTTTGAAACCCAATGACGGGAGCTTTCATGGCAGCAGCTTTTTCCCATGTGATTTTTGATTTAGACGGCACCATCCTCAACACGCTCGAGGACCTGGCGGCTGCCGGTAACCATACCTGTGAGATGCACGGCTGGCCCACGTTTGCCGTTGACGAATACCGCTATAAGGTGGGAAACGGCATGCTCAAGCTGGTTGAGCGCTTTATGCCTGCCGAGTATGCGGGCGACGGCCGTATGTTTGAGCAGACGCTTGCCGAGTTTAGGGCCTATTACGGCGAGCATAAGGAGGATCACACCGCCCCCTACACCGGCACAATCGAGATGCTCGACCGCCTGCGCGCCGCGGGCATCCAACTTGCCGTGCTCACCAACAAGGACCACATTTCGGCAGCGCCGCTTATCGAGAAGTATTTTGGCCCCGAATGCTTTGCGCTGGTCCAGGGCCGTATCGACGCTTTTCCACCCAAGCCCGAAGCGCCCGTCACGCTGCATGTGATGGAAGCGCTGGGCGCCGATCCGGCAACCACGCTCTATGTGGGCGATTCTAATGTCGATATCCTGACCGGCCACAACGCCGGCCTTAAGAGCGCGGGCGTCAGCTGGGGCTTCCGCGGCCGCGCAGAGTTAGAGGCCGCCGGCGCCGACTACGTGGTGGACACCCAAGCAGAGCTCGCAGCACTGGTGCTGGACGAATAGCGGAGCCGCCGCTTAACGTAGCTGCGACAATTCTTCCACGCGGAAAGCGCATCCCGTTTTGGGGCTCCGGAATGGGATGCGCTTTCCGTTTGAGGCGCGTCAGGGAAACGCCACCCCACTTCAGCGCAATATTCCGGGTCACACTTTCCGCAACCCACCCCATCCGGAAACCGCGACCCGGAATTCGGCCAAAAACCGGGCCACATTTCCCCGAGCATTCAGTGCAACGCTTATGCAAGGAGCGTCCCCAACTGCCGGCAGAAAAGGAACGTCCCCAAGTGCCGCCCCAATGACTACCACGACAACGCCGCAGGTAGAGGACGGACAGCGAGCGGGCACCAGAGCGAACAAATTGGCATGAAAAGAGGACGGCATAGACCTTCTGGTCATGCCGTCCTCTTTGAATGACAAGTTGTCGCTCTGGTGCCCGCACAGCGTCGAGCAGTTACGCGGTTCGTAGAACCGCGTAACCCCCTAGTTCATCATTGCGCTCATCATCTCGGTTACAGCGGAATCGTCGGCAGACCACACATTGTCGTCGTCTGCGGAATACTTAAAAGTAACCTTAGAGTCCTTAGGTTTCGCGCTCTTGGTTACGTCAACCATAACCTGGCCCGCCATCTTGTACAGGTCGTCCTCGGAAGGCATCGTATCGAGTGCGGCGACCTTCTCCTGATACTGGGTGGCGAAATCTTCGACGATCTTGTTCATGGACTTACAGGTGATGGTAACCTCGGCGGTCGCGGTGCCCTTGTCCTCATCGACCGTCACATCACCGATCTTGTAATCGAAGCCCTCAAGATAACTTTTAGCGTACTCCTTAGGGTCAATACCCAGCTGCTCGAAATCATCACCCGAGGCATCACTAAGGCCCTTGAGGAAGTCATCGCCGCCGTTCTTGATCTCGTCAAACTGGCTCGTAAGGTCGTTGGTGATGAGTTCCTCCACCGAAGGCCCTCCGCAGCCGGAAAGCAAAACCACGCACGCGACCAGGACAGCCATCAGGGGCGCAAGCAGCAGCTTCTTTTTCATGACATTCCTCCAAACAAACGGCGCCGCGTTCCCTGCGCAGCGCACGGCGTAACAGCAAGTCCATATTAGCGGCCCGACCCAACCCCCTGCGTCGCAAAAGCGCAGACGGCTCAATTTGACAGGCAAATGGCCTGTAAAGCAAACCCCCTGCAATAAAATACACCTGCTCGGTTTATTAAAAAAGGGTGGTCGGATAACCCGACCACCCTTTACACATCCTTTGGATGCTGCAACTTACTTGCGGACGACCTTGACGATGGCGTCACCGGCGGCGACAACGGACTCGGCCTCGACGGCAAGCTCAACGTCGGCGAACTCGGCGGTGTTGGACACGGCCACGACGACACAGTCCTTGTAACCGGCAGCGGCGATTTTCTCACGGTCAATCTTGAGCATGGGCTGGCCGGCCTTCACGACGTCGTCGGCCTTGACGAAGCCCTCGAAGCCGTCGCCGTTCATGTTGACAGTGTCAACGCCAACATGCACCAAGACCTCGATGCCAGCATCGGACTGCAGGCCTACGGCGTGACCCATGGTAACGGTTACCTTGCCATCACAGGGAGCGTAGACCATGTCGTCCTCGGGCCAGACAGCGCAGCCCTTGCCCAAGACCTCGCCGCCAAAGACGGGATCGGGCACGTCGGCCATCTTGATGACCTTACCCTTGACGGGCGAGCACAGCACGTCAGCGCTGGCAGAAGCAGAAATGGAAGCGGGGGCCGCAGCAGCTGCAGGCTCGGCCTTCTTCTTGAACATGTCGAACAGACCCATACGTTTTCTCCTCTTGATTAAGCGCACCCTTATGCGCATACCTTAGACGATTATAGTGCCAAATGCCCTGAAAACTAAGGCGGATAGTCGATTCGCCAACCCCTCTTCCCATCCCTGCTCCGGTAAGTACCCGCCTCGCTCTCCTAGCTCTCGATAAGGCCTAGGTGCACAAAGGCATTCCAGATGCCATCATCGTCAACATCGCTGGTCACGTAATCGGCTGCCGCCTTACACTCATTGCCGCCTGACCCCATGGACACACTTGTGGCACGCGCCTCGAACATTGGGATATCAATCTTCGCAGCGTTCTGCCGGTCTGACGTTCGGCAGAACGCCAGAATTTAAAGGCCCTCGGCGCCGTTGGACTCGATGATCTTCTGATATGCGAAGAAGTCGACCTTGCCGTCGGCGCTCATAAGTGCCGGTGCCGTCGTCGTACTTATCGACATGGATAAAGCAATCCATGTTGCCCATCTTGAACTGCGGGTAGTGCTCGTGGGCGTAGCGCACAACACGACCGCTGGCGACAAACTGGTGATGCAGAGCCTGGTAACGCTGCTGAGCGGTGATCTTGATGGCGCTTGCCGGACCCTCGAAGCCCTGGATCAGGCCGGTCTCCATCATGGCGCCCATATCCATGGTGCCGCAGTTGATCTCGTTGAAGGTGAGCCAGAACTCGACCTTGTCCTGATAGCGGTCGAAGACGGTCTGGCAGTACTTCTCAAAGAAGCCGATAAGTTCGCGGCTCGCCCAACCGTTGTACTTCTCGACCAGGTGATAGGGCATCTCCTTTGCATCGCGGGTCGATAAGCCGAGTATCGCCTGCGCACGGGGCGGGCAGAAGCGGGCGCGCCAAACCCGACACTTCTTTTCGCGCCCGCAGCCGCCTGCCGCCCCGCCCCTGGCACTTCCTGACACCTATCAAAAAGTGTCAAAATAAACCCGTCTCTTTTGGTCGGTTTTGATGGACGAGGGGGTTCGCATGGATATTAAACGCAAAATTACCGATGCGCGGGGCCTTACCCCTACCGAGCAGCAGCTCGGCATCTCGGCCCTTGCCATGGGCGAAGACATCCGCGGACTCTCCATTAAGGAATTCGCCGCACGTGCCAACGTTTCGGTCGCGAGCGTGCACCGCTTCTGCAAAAAGCTCGGCCTCGAGGGCTTCAAGGACCTCAAGGTCGAGCTTATTCGCTTGACAACCGAGGCGGGAAACCGTCGCGACGTGGACATCAACTTTCCCTTCGATGCTACGTCCACCCCTGCACAGGTGATGGAGCGCATGGAGGGGCTCTACCAGACCACGCTGGCCGAGACGCAGGAGTTGCTCGACCCCGCACAGCTCGACTACGCCGCCAAGCTCATCGCGAACGCCCGACAGGTCGATATTTTCACGGGCTCGCACAACCTCTATCCAGCGGGAATGTTCCGCGATCGCCTACTCTCCGCCGGTAAAAGCGCGACGTGCCACGACAATGCCGAAGCCCAGGTGCGCACGGCGCTTGCCTCGGGCCCCGACCATGTGGCAATCGCCATCTCCTACAGCGGCCTTGCCCCCAACCTCAAGGACATCTTGCCGATCCTCAGCAGTCGGCATGTCCCGGTCATCGTCATCGGCACGCCATACTGCGCGCGCCTTCACCCCGGTTTTGCCGCCTACCTTACGGTGAGTGACCACGAGAGCATGACGCACCGCATCACGCAGTTCGCCAGCCACATCGCCGTGCAGTACGTACTCGATTCGCTCTATAGCAGCTACTTTGCCAAAGATTACGCCCGCTGCTCCGAGTTCCTAGAGCGGTCGTTTCCCTACACCCGCCTGCCCGGGCTCAAGTAGCGACGAGCGTGGATTTTTGGACACCAACCTAACGAACGTGGATAATCTCCCACTTTGAGCCCGCGCACAGGCCAAAACCGGAAGATTATCCACGCTCATTTTGGATGACCCCCTTGTACCAAGCTGAGCTCCATGGTCAAGTAATAACGACTTCTCATCATTAGATTGTTTACATCAATTCTAATAACTATTTAATCCTTAAACCCGTTATTAGAATTGATATGATTTGCCTAATAACGAGTTTCCGGCACTAAAGATATGGAGGGCGCGATGCAAATCGAGGAGAACGGCCAGGGAACGCTCCGCAATAATCTATCGGGGAAATTGGCTTACTATTCGTTTTTACCAACGCCCTTGCAATCATTGAGGCAGCTAGACCTCACCGAGGAAACCTATCGCACGCTTTCCGCATGCTCACGAAAGCTTGGAGAGCTTGAAGGCATGCTCTACTTTGTTCCCAACGCCGACATGTATCTGACAATGTACGTACGCAAAGAAGCACTCCTTTCTTCGCAAATTGAGGGAACCCAGTGCACGTTTGACGACCTACTTAGTCCATCGCAAACACAACTCCATCATAAAGACGTCGCAGACGTCGTGAATTACGTCCGTGCTGTCGACCGCGGCGTAGAACTGCTCAAAAAGATGCCCTTGTGCACGAGACTTCTCAGGCAGGTTCATGCGGTCCTGCTGGACGGAGTGCGCGGAACGGAGAAGAATCCAGGCGAGCTGCGCTCCTCACAAAACTGGATTGGCCCCTCAGGCTGCACCATTGCAACCGCATCGTTTGTCCCTCCAAACATTGAAGATTTGAGTAACACGCTCCAGGACCTCGAACGCTTTATCAATGAGCCTCAAGTCGAAATGGATCCGATTGTGCGGGCGGCGCTCGTCCATTACCAATTTGAAACTGCCCATCCATTCCTAGACGGAAACGGTCGCCTGGGCAGGCTTCTCATTACACTTATGCTCATCAATGATGGCATTCTTCATTCTTGCTTGTTCTATCCATCGTTCCAGTTCAAGAAAAATCGAAGCGAGTACTACCGGCAACTCACATCCGTAAGGGAGCGAGGCACTTACGAGGAATGGATAGAGTTTTTCTGCACCAGTCTTCTCGAGAGTGCGAAGGACTCGGTAGGGTCTTTAAAAAACCTTGTTGACCTCCATAACCGTTCCACAGCAACCATTACCGAAAATCTCGGAAGGACTGCTGCAAACGGGCAAAGGCTGTTGGGCATTCTTGAAGAGCACCCCATCGTCGACACCGCATTCATCGCTGCCCAACTCGATATCGGCAGGAGCACCGCGAGTTCGCTCGTTAAATCATTCGAAGAATTGAACATCCTTCGTCCGCTCGACGAGTCAAAGCAGAGATATCGACGGTACGGATATGAAGAGTATCTTTCGATTCTCAGGGAAGACGCCGAGCCGATTAGATAGGCATCGCAGCCCAGCCAAATATAACGAGCGTGGATTTTCGGACACTAACCTAACGAGCGTGGATAATCTCCCACCTTGAGCCCGCACACAGGCCAAAACCGGGAGATTTTCCACGCTCATTTTGGGTCCCTGGGAACGCATGAGGAGGGCGGATAGACAGCCGTTATTTGCGAGGCGTCAGCGACGTAAAGAGTC
>ERZ1034939.778-NODE-778-length-18286-cov-130.846799_pt1 | contig 18286 bp, 19 predicted proteins | sample MGYA00520626_ERZ1034939 | MGnify/ENA primary metagenome ERZ1034939 (study PRJEB33766, sample SAMN09781751) | gut metagenome | biome: gut microbiome | host: Homo sapiens | place: Madagascar | study: EMG produced TPA metagenomics assembly of the PRJNA485056 data...
TGTTGAGCGTCCCGGAGTTCGCATTCACACTGCCACTGATATCCGCATTTTTAGCAGTCAGCTTTCCGTCCGGTGTCAGGGAAAATGCCGGTGGGTTTCCACCGCTGGTAATGGTGGGGGCCGTCAGGCGCTTCAGGAACACGTCGTTCATGAATATCTGGTTGCCCTGCGCCACAAACATCGGCGTTTCATTCCCGTTTGCCGGGTCAATAAACGCGATACGATTGGCGGCAACCAGAAACTGGCTCAGTTTGCCTTCCTCCGTGTCCTCCATGCTGAGGCCAATACCCGCGACATAATGTTTGCCGTCTTTGGTCTGCTCAATTTTGACGCCCCACATGGCATTCCACTTATCGTTAGCATCCTTCCACTCTTTCGAAAACTGCTCCAGTTTGCTGGCGTTATCCTCCGTCAGGTCGACTTTTTCCAGCAGCTCTTTACCAAGATGGGATTCAGTTATCAGGCCTTTGAAAAAATCCAGGTAACCTTCGGCATCATCGCTCGCCCGACCGACGGCCTCCACGAATGTCGATTTGCCGACTGTGTTCACACTGCGAACGTAAAAATAATAATCATGGCCCGGCTTAATATTGATACTGGCGGCTATCCAGTACAGCGCCGTGCCAAGATAGCGGGCTGTGGTTTCAACCTGCCTGATATCCGCAATCCGTTTTTCCGAGAACCAGAACTCAAACTGTACCGTCGGGTCATAAACCGCAAGATGTGGCGTGGCGGTTATCTGAAAATAGCCCGGTGTCAGCTCAATCCGAGACGGCGCTGCCGGTGCGGCAATCCGGAACGATACCGATGCCGGATCGCCCTGCTGTCCCCACGCATTTACCGCCCGGACAGTCAGCCTGTAGTTCCCCAGCGCCAGTTGCGTGAAGCGGTATGTGGTTTCCGTCGTCCTGGCCGTACTGACCAGCCGCTCACTGCCATCGTCCGCTGCCACGGTCAGGCGAAGCAGGAAGCTCACCCCCTTCACCACCTTCGGCGTGTCCCAGCGCGCCAGCACCTGATATTCCCCGCTGTCTGCGGTGACTTCGGCGGTCAGGTGCTGCACCGCTGGCGGCGTGACACCATTCACCGTGCCGCTCTGGTCGCCGTCAAAGTGCGCCCCGTTATCCACGATGGCTTCTTTTTCCGGTACATGCTGCACGGCAGTGATGGCATACGTGCCGTCATCGTTCTCACGGATACTCACACAGCGGAACAGGCGCTGGCGCAGCGTCGGCAGCTTCAGCCCCCACACACTGTATTCTGCAACGCCGTCAGGAACCCGGTTCACTTTCACCTTAAGTCCGTCGGTGACGGACTGAACCTCCACGCTGACCGGATTACCACTTCCGTCAACCAGGCTTATCAGCGTGGTACCGGAGGATGGCAGCGTGATTTCACGGTCGAGCGTCAGCGTCCGGGTCTGGCTGTTCACCGCCAGCACGCGACCACCGGTGCTGATACCGGCATAGTCATCATCGCAGATTTCAATGACATCCCCCGGTACATGGCGAAGCCCTTCCGCACCCACGCTGAAGTCCACGGTCTGCGTCTCCAGCAGTTCCGTTTTAATCAGCCACAGCCCGGCGCGGTGTGCCTGCCCCCGGCTGGTACAGCCAAAGGCATCCATCTTCGTGACATTACGACCGTAACGGGCAATGGCCTGCGTATCTTCAACAAGCTCTGTCGCCGTCTCCCAGCCGTTGTCCGGGTCAATCCAGTTCACCTCAACGGCATTATGGCGGTCCTTCAGGGCGCTGAAGCTGTAGCGGAACGGCGCGCCATCATCCGGCATCACCACATTACTGCGGTTATAGGTCCACACCTTATCCGACGGTCGGTCCTGCACGAACGTCAGCGTCTGCCCGTTCCATACCGGCATACAGCGCATCGCCGAGCAGAAATCACTGAGCACATCCCACGCCTTGCGCTGTGTGGTCAGGTACGCATTACAGGTGATGCGCGGCTCCGTGCCGCCAAAGCCGTCCGGCACTGACTGGTCGCAGTACTGGCCGATGACATACAGCGCCCATTTGTCCACATCCGCCGCACCAAGACGTTTCCCCATGCCGTAGCGTGGATGGGTCAGCATATCCCACAGACACCAGGCCATGTTGTTGCTGTATGCCGGTTTAAACGTCCCGTCCCAGATACCGCTGTATTGCCGCGTCTGCGGGTTATAGTTCGACGGCACCTGCAGAATGCGCCCGCGCAGATGATAATTACGGCTCACCTGCTGGCTGCCGAACTGCTCCGAATCCACCTGCACGCCGACCAGTGCCGTGTTCGGGTAGCACTGTTTCACATCGATGATTTCGGTGTATGACGACCAGAGCGTTTTGTTCTGCAGCTGGTCTGTGGTGCTGTCCGGCGTCATCCTGCGCATCCGGATATTGAACGGGCGCGGCGGCAGGTTACCCACCACCACCGAGGCCAGATACTGCGAGGTGGTTTTGCCCTTAATGGTGATGTCTTTTTCCGTCACCCAGCCACCGTTACGTTGTATCTGAACCAGCAGGCGGACTTCCGACGGATTCCTGTCCCCCTTTGAGGTGGTTTCCACCAGTGCCTGCACACCGAAGGTAAAGCGCAGACGGTCGATGTTTGCAGACGTGATGGTCCGGGTGATCGGCGTGTCGTATTTCACTTCCGTACCCAGCACCGTCTCGGAGCCGGAGGATTCAAATCCCTCCGGCGGTGTCTGCTCCTGCTCACCGGCCCGGAACACCACCGTGACGCCGGAGATATTGGTATTCCCCTCACTGTCCAGCACTGGCGTACTGTTCAGCAGCACGCTTTTTAATCCATCCACCGGACCTTCAACCGGCCCTTCGCTGATGGCATCGATCACACTCAGCAACTGCGTGGACTTCAGGTTGTCCTTCGCTTCGCGCGGAGTATGCCCCTTACTGCTGCCTTTACCCATTCCTCACGCTCCATAAACGACAAAACCGCCCGGAGGCGGTTTCACATAAACGTTTTTCATCATCGACCAATCACCACAACCTGACCACCATCCCCTTCGTCTGCCGTGCTGATCTCCTGAGAAACCACGCGTGACCCCACGCGCATTTCACCGTACAGAACCGGCAGAACATTGCCCTGGGCAACCATGTTATCCAGTGAGGAGAAATAGGTGTTCTGTTTGCCGTTATCCGTTGTCTGTGTACGGGGAGTTCTGGCTTTCGGTGCCAGCATCTGCGCCACACCACCGAGCACCATACTGGCACCGAGAGAAAACAGGATGCCGGTCATACCACCGGCCCCAATGGCTGCCCCCCATGCTGCAAGGGTGGCCCCGGCGGTAAAGAATGATCCGGCAATGGCGGCAGCCCCCAGGACAATCTGGAATACGCCACCTGACTTGGCCCCGGCGACTCTGGGAACAATATGAATCACAGCGCCATCAGGCAGAGTCTCATGTAACTGCGCCGTTAATCCGGACGTGCTGACATCCTGCCCGGCAATCCGTACCTGATACCAGCCGTCGCTCAGTTTCTGACGAAACGCCGGGAGCTGTGTGGCCAGTGCGCGGATGGCTTCAGCCCCCGTTTTCACACGAAGGTCGATGCGGCGGCCAAATCGTTGCAAATCCCCGTAAAGGCAGATGCGTGCCATGCCCGGTGACGCCAGAGGGAGTGTGTGCGTCGCTGCCATTTGTCGGTATACCTCTCTCGTTTGCTCAGTTGTTCAGGAATATGGTGCAGCAGCTCGCCGTCACCACAGTAAATGGCGGCATGATTCGGCACCGATGAACCAAAACAGCACAGCAGCACATCGCCCGGCTGCGCCGCTGACAACGGCACCTGATACAGCCCTGTGGCCTCCAGATTATCCAGATAGAGATTCTGGCCGTTACGCCACCAGTCATCCTCACGATGAAAGTCCGGCATCTCAATCCCCGCCAGATGATAAGCATCCCGGAACAGTGTGTAACAGTCCGTCACACCGTGCTCAAAGCGCCGCCCGGTGAGATGCGGCACACAGCGGAACTTATGAATCGTCCCCCGGCAGACCAGCCACCACGGCAAATCACTCTGCACCTGCAGCCGCCGGTCGGCCTCACTCAGCCAGGGCAGACCACCGGGGTGGCTGTGGACCAGCGCCACAATCTCACCCTGCATCTCTGCCTGCAGCCAGTCTTCCGGCGACATACGGAAATACGCCTCCGGCTCACCGGAGATATTCACGCAGGGAAAATATCTTTCCCCCTCCGGCGTGCTTACCACGAAGCCGCACGACTCCGCTGGCGCACATCGCCGGGCGTGCGCCAGAATCGCTGATTCTGTCTGTGTCATGGGATTTACTGCGAAAGTTTGTTAATGGAAAGGAAGCCGCCAAAGTTGCCGACGTTATTGCGAAACTTACAGCCACTCAGGCATTTGCTGCATTTATCCTTCGTGATATCGGACGTCGGCTGGTCATATTCATCCGCGACCGCCGGACCGCTATAACCGCACTCATCGCCGCGATAGGTCCAGGTGCAGGTGTTGGCCAGCATGATACGTCCCGGAAAAACAGCGCCATCCGTTTCCGTCGGCGTGGACAGTACAAAGGAGGCACTCACCGCGCTCAGTTCGCTGCACTGCTCAATGCGCCAGCGGCTGATCACCTCCTGCTCCGGATCGGCGTAACTGTTTCCGTTGACGAAGTTCACCGCATCCAGAAAATGGGCGTAAACCTTACGCCGGACCACCGTTCCGCCGACCAGACTCTGCATATCTTCCGCCATCCCGGTGACCATACCGTACAGGTTAGAAACCGTCAGCGTGGGGCGCGTACTGGTGCCTTTGCCATTCAGTTCAAAACCGCTCCCCTGAATGGGATACGGCTGATACTGTCGCCCCTGCCAGGTGACCGGCTCACCTTTTTCGTTCTGCTCATTACAGAAAAAATAACGTTCTCCACCGACCTCTGTCAGGTCGATTTCCCAGAGCACCACGCTGGCCGACTGCTCCGCACGGGTGCATTCATTCAGTGTTTCCTGCCGGATATCCTGCATCAGTTCACCACCTGTTCAAACTCTGCGCTGAACTCAACACGCAACATACTGACCCGCGACGACCATTTTGCGCAGGTCACCTTTATCTGCCGCCACTCATAAGGCGGCGTCCACAGAAAGGATTTCCAGCCCCCGTGCTCTTCCAGAAACGACTCCAGTACCGTGGCCTCCTCACGGGGGACAGAAAGCGTCACGCTGTACGTTTTCAGGTTGGCATTCAGCCCGGCAGGCGCTCGCTGAGAATAGCCATCACCAAAGCGCACCTTTCTTACAGAAGGGACCGAAGCCACATCCATACCGGGTTTCACTTTCCAGCGGAAGGTCTTCATCGTCCGCCTCCGGAGAACAGGCCACCATCACGCATCTGTGTCTGAATTTCATCACGGGCACCCTTGCGGGCCATGTCATACACCGCCTTCAGAGCAGCCGGACCTATCTGCCCGTTCGTGCCGTCGTTGTTAATCACCACATGGTTATTCTGCTCAAACGTCCCGGACGCCTGCGACCGGCTGTCTGCCATGCTGCCCGGTGTACCGACATAACCGCCGGTGGCATAGCCGCGCATCAGCCGGTAAAGATTCCCCACGCCAATCCGGCTGGTTGCCTCCTTCGTGAAGACAAACTCACCACGGTGAACAATCCCCGCTGGCTCATATTTGCCGCCGGTTCCCGTAAATCCTCCGGTTGCAAAATGGAATTTCGCCGCAGCGGCCTGAATGGCTGTACCGCCTGACGCGGATGCGCCGCCACCAACAGCCCCGCCAATGGCGCTGCCGATACTCCCGACAATCCCCACCATTGCCTGCTTAAGCAGAATTTCTGTCATCATGGACAGCACGGAACGGGTGAAGCTGCGCCAGTTCTGCTCACTGCCGGTCAGCATCGCCGCCATATTCTGTGCAATACCATCAAAGGTCTGCGTGGCTGCACTTTTTACCTGCGACATACTGTCCGTGGCGCTCTCTTCCCACTCACTCCAGCCGGACTTCAGGCCTGCCATCCAGTTCCCGCGAAGCTGGTCTTCAGCCGCCCAGGTCTTTTTCTGCTCTGACATGACGTTATTCAGCGCCAGCGGATTATCGCCATACTGTTCCTTCAGGCGCTGTTCCGTGGCTTCCCGTTCTGCCTGCCGGTCAGTCAGCCCCCGGCTTTTCGCATCAATGGCGGCCCATTTTGCCCGTTGCTGCTGTGCGAATTTATCCGCCTGCTGCGCCAGCGCGTTCAGGCGCTCCTGATACGTAACCTTGTCGCCAAGTGCAGCCAGCTGGCGTTTGTACTCCAGCGTCTCATCTTTATGCGCCAGCAGGGATTTCTCCTGTGCAGACAGCTGGCGACGTTGCGCCGCCTCCTCCAGTACCGCGAACTGACTCTCCGCCTTCCACAAATCCCGGCGCTGCTGGCTGATTTTCTCATTTGCTCCGGCATGCTTCTCCAGCGTCCGGAGTTCTGCCTGAAGCGTCAGCAGGGCAGCATGAGCACTGTCTTCCTGACGATCGCCCGCAGACACCTTCACGCCGGACTGTTTCGGCTTTTTCAGCGTCGCTTCATAATCCTTTTTCGCCGCCGCCATCAGCGTGTTGTAATCCGCCTGCAGGATTTTCCCGTCTTTCAGTGCCTTGTTCAGTTCTTCCTGACGGGCGGTATATTTCTCCAGCGGCGTCTGCAGCCGTTCGTAAGCCTTCTGCGCCTCTTCGGTATATTTCAGCCGTGACGCTTCGGTATCGCTCTGCTGCTGCGCATTTTTGTCCTGTTGACTCTGCTGCTCAGCCTTCTTTCGGGCGGCTTCAAGCGCAAGACGGGCCTTTTCACGATCATCCCAGTAACGCGCCCGCGCTTCATCGTTAACAAAATAATCATCCTTGCGCAGATTCCAGATATCGTCCGCTTTCTTAAACGCGGCCTCTGCCTTAATCAGCATCTCCTGCGCGGTATCAGGACGACCAATATCCAGCACCGCATCCCACATGGATTTGAATGCCCGTGCTGTCCTGTCTGCCCAGGTTTCCAGCGTGCCCATGTTCTCTTTCAGGCGGCGGGTCTGGTCATCAAACCCTTTCGTCGCGGCCTCGTTCGCCGCCTGCAATGCCCCGGCTTCTTCGCCGGAACGCTGCAACTGAGCAACATACGCAATCTGCTCCGCCGTCACGTTATGGAACTGGCGCGCCATCGCTGTCAGCCCCGACGTCGGGTCAGTGGTCAGCTTCCCGAAGGCTTCAGCGACCTTGTCCACCTCCACGCCGGATGCAGAGGAGAAACGCGCCACACTCTGGCTGATGGACGCAATCTGAGCCTCACCGCTTACCCCCGCCTTAACCAGTGCGCTGAGTGACTCGCTGGTCTGGTTAAACGTCAGCCCTGCCGCCTGCCCGGCTCTGGACAGGACCAGCATACGATCTGCCGTCAGCCCGGCCTGATTGCCGGAAAGGACCAGCGTTTTGTTGAAATCGGACAGGGTTGAGTTGCCCTGATACCAGGCATACGCCAGCGCACCGGTCGCCACCGCCAGCGAGGTGGCCCCCACCATCGGCAGGGTGATCGCACCGGCAAGCCCCCGGAACATGGGGATCATCCCGCCGAAGGAGTCCTTCACCTGCCCCCCCTGTTGCAGCAGGATCAGCCACGGACTTTGCCCGCCTGCAAGCTGCGTGGCCACGTCAGTGAACTGCGCAGGCAGCATACGCATGGCGGCTTTATACTGCCCGACGGAAATTCCCGCTTTCTGTGCAGCCAGCGCCTGCCGGTTCATCGACTGTTCAACGACTGCCGCTGTTTTTTTCGCATCACTTTCCGTACCGGAAAAATGACGCCTGACTCTGGCCATCTGCTCGTCAAATCTGGCCGCATCCAGACTCAAATCAACGACCAGATCGCCTACCGGTTCAGCCATACCGGACTCCTCCTGCGATCCCTTCTGATACTGTCATCAGCATTACGTCATCCTCCGTCATGTCCGCCACATCCGGGGAAGTAGGGATAACTTCATTCCCGTCCGGGCCAAAGCGGACACCTCCGGCAAGCCCTGCCGCTTTCTGCATCAGCACATCATCTTCAGGCTCTTCGTCAGCCTCACGCCGGTTCAGCAAACTGAAATCCAGCGGATGCATATCCGGATCGCTGAAAAACAGGCTGAGCACGGTGTACGTCAGCCCGGAAAAGTGCATATCCAGCAGAACATCATGAAAATAATGGGTACTGTAAAAGCGGTGCCAGTCGGCATACTCCGTGGATGACATCCCGGCAAGCATGGCACGCCAGTCGGGTCGCCCCATCTCACGCGCCAGTTTCAGGGCAAAACTCAGCTCACCGTCGAACACTTTCCCGCAGAAACAGGCTCTGCGGGCCCGGCGTCCTCTGTCTGTTCAGGGGCATTATTCACCACAAACTCATACATACCGGACAGCCGGTACACCACGTTTTCAGCATGAGAAATTGCCTCCGTGGGCCAGGTGGTAAGCACTTCCTGCTCAATCTGTTTAACGGCTTCATTCATGGACGGCATCTGCGTCTTCTGCGGATGGTTATGCCACAGGGACATCGCCACCAGAAACGCGCCGGTTCTGATGGCGTCTTCCACAGTAAACTTCCGGTTGCTGTCTGACTCCGCCTGTTCTGCCTGCCGTTTCATCAGGGCGAGATGTTCAATACGCTGCAGGGCTGACAGTTCAGAAAGCGTGACGGTCACACCGTTATGTTCAAATGATTCGGTTTTCAGGAACATCGCTGACTCTCCGGATTAACTGGCGGTGACGTTGATTTCTGCAACCGCAGCAAACTCACCATTACCGGATACGACCGGAATGTTGACCTTGCCTGCAGCAACACCTTTCACGGTGATGGTCATACCACTGACCGACACGGTGGCTTTTGTTTTATCCGCAGACACCGCACGGAAGCTCTTGTCGGTTGCGCCCTCCGGCTGGAATGCCACGGTCAGCGTGGTGCTCTGCCCTTTCACTACGGAAGCACTGGCGGGTGTCACCGTCATGCCGGTTGTCGCCGTCACCGTGCTGCGATCTTCTGCCATCGACGGACGTCCCACATTGGTGACTTTCACCGTGCGGGTGATCACTTCCTTCGCCGTCACCGCCTTACCGATACTGCTGACCCAGCCACGGAACACATCGACCGTGCCGTTCGGGAAGCGGATTTTATAGGCACGGGTATCGCCTTCATTAAACCACGCCAGCAGCGCCTGCTGCCCCTGCTCTCCGGGCATCCACGCCAGCGTGAAGCTGGTATCTCCGGCAGATTTCTGCCCCTGCCCGGTCGCAGTCCAGTCTGCATCTTCATCATCGAGATAGCTGTCGTCATAGGACTCAGCGGTCAGTTCGCCGGGCGTCAGGTCTTTAACTTTTGCCAGACGCGACCAGTCAACGTCTGAAAGCGGATTCGCATAAGGGTCACCGCTCCCCTTATAAACCCACAGGGTGGTCCCGGCACCTTTCACCGGCATTGTAGGATTTGGTACAGGCATAGCGTCCTCACATTTCATAGGTAATGACATAAGTCAGATCGGCTGAACTCCACAGGCCCGCATCATCGTCGCGCCGGTAGTCATAGCCGCTGGCCACCATACTGGTGATCAAATCTGACAGTGCCGGGATATCGCTCATCACCGGATAAATCCGGGACTCCATCCACGCATCCAGCTCTGAATCCGGCACCTGAGCAGGCAGGAAAACTTCGATATGCAGCTCCGCCTGCCAGGTATCGCTGTCCAGCTCTTCGCCCGTGTATTCAGCGCCGGTGAGATAAACGGCAACTGCCGGAAAATCCGCCTCATCAAAAACAGCGGGGCGACCATCAAAAAGCGTCGCCCCGGTGTCATGCTTCTCCAGTGCATCCAGTACGGCTGCACGGAGTTCAGTATGTTTCATCGCTTTATTACCATTCTCAGTTGATGCTGCAGCGCATAGCCCAGCTCTTTCGGAAGACGTTCACGCCGTATCCGTTCAATATTCTGTTTAAACGCCGTGGTAAGCGGCACCGCCATCGGGATTTTCACCACATCAATGGGGTAACGGTTTTTCCCGGCCACACGCTGCATGACATGCCACCGGCCATTTTTCAGTTGCTGAATAAACGCGCCGGGAATACGACGGTTTCCCACCACAAGCACGCTGCCGCCACCTTTCAGGGATGAACGCTGCCCCTTTTTACGACGTCTGCGGCGGGAAAGGACAACCCGCGCGTTACCCAGCTTGATTACGGGCAAATCCCCCCGGTTAACCCTGATTCTGGCCTGCGGATTTTTGACCGTGGCCCTTTTCAGCCTGGCCCTTTCCTTTACCAGTTTCCGGCGTACCTTTGTCTCACGGGCAACCTGTGCCACCGACTGCGATATCGCGGATGAAGCAACGCGGTTAATGGCCATTGCGGCGGCACCGGGCACCGCCGTTCTGCTGATACGGCTGAGGTTTTCAACGGCCTGCTCAAGACCTTTTATGGCCATACATCCCCCTTTCAGCGGCGACGGTTAACGGCAGGCGGTACGCCCCGCCCAAGCCAGAGATGACAGCTTCCGCCATCATCCGGCGAAATCCGGTCTATCCAGAAGTTTTCCTCACCGATGGTCAGCGTGTCGCCGCGCCGCAGCTGCCGCACATCATCAGTCCGGACAAACAGGGACGGGCTGGAGCCTTCAACGCGCACGCCCTGTCCGGCATAGCTGATATTTTCAGGGTCATCAAAAACACCACGTATCACAGCACCGGACTGCTCACCGGATGTCATGGTGGCTGACGTTCCCATGTACCCGCGTATCGTTTCATCGGCGCAGGCAATGGCAGCATCGAACAGGTTATCGAAATCAGCCACAGCGCCTCCCGTTATTGCATTCTGGCCAGGCCGCGCTCTGTCATTTCAGCTGCCACACCGGCAGAGACACGGAACGCCGTTCCCGGCAGCACAAATGCCACAGCCTCATCCCGCGTGGCGTGAAGTGCATCAGTATGCAGCGTCACCAGTGCCACAACCGTGACCAGATCAGCCGTATCAGTCACGGTATCCGGCTGCGCTGATACAACCTCATTTTCATGTCCGGTCAGCACATTTTCCGGGCTGAGAGGGGTATCCTGATCGGCAGTGTCGCCCGTGTCATCAAGCTCTTCTTCCAGCTCTGCCACACGGAGCGCCAGTTCTTCTTTCGTCCCCGTCAGGCTGATATCACGGTTCAGTTGTTCACCCAGCGAGCGGAGACGGGCAATCAGTTCATCTTTCGTCATGGACTCCTCCACAGAGAAACAATGGCCCCGAAGGGCCATGATTACGCCAGTTGAACGGACACGAACTCATCAGGATCAGCCAGCAGCATCAGCGGTGCTGACTGAATCATGGTGAACTCTCGCGCCGGATCGCCGGATGTCTTCCAGTTTTTCGGATAACGGGGAGACGCATTAATACCCTCACTCAATGCATCCGCATCCTGAATACAGCCATAGGTGCGCAGACCGCGTGCATGAGTGTTACCCAGCACCATCGTGTTGTCCGGCAGGAAGTTCTTTTTGACGCCGTTTTCCACGTACTGTCCGGAATACACGACGATGGCCACATCGCCATACATCCCCTTATAGGACACCGCTTTACCCAGGTCTTTCACCGCTGTCTCCAGCTCGGAATGAGAGCCGCGACGGGTATCCAGCTTCTCCTTGACGGCTTTGAAGGAACGGAACAGCGCCCAGCCTTTCGGATCAAACACGATGATATTCACCACTCCGCTGGCGTTCAGCGCGTAGGCTTCGATATCGTCGGTCGGGTCATACGTGGACTTGTCACGCTTGCTCCACTCCGTGCCGCCGGACTGCGTGATGTTGTTCGCCGCACTGCGGCCCATATCCACCTCAACCGGATCGAAGGCTTCACCGGTCATGGTGTATTTGCCCTTGAGCACGGCAGAAACTGCCTGCATCTCTTCGACCTGAGCAATGGCCAGCTCTTCGTCACGCATGTTCTGCAGGATGATGCGACGGCGGCGGTAAGCCGGGTCCGCCAGATTCTGCGGATCTTCATCCGGCAGGCGACGCAGGGTCATCTGCGGATTCACTTCATGCTTGGGTTTGACATATCCCGGCGTAAATTCAGAGGTGGAGCCGCCACGGGAACGGATAACCTCACCGGAAACAATCGGCGAAACGTACAGCGCCATGTTTACCAGTCCCGGAATTTGTGAGAGATAGACTTTCTCCGTAGTGAAGGGATAGCTCTCACGGAAAAAGAGACGCAGAAACAGCGGATCAAACTTAAATTTCTGCTCATTTGCCGCCAGCAGCTGGGCGGTTGTGTACATCGACATAAAAAAATCCCGTAAAAAAAGCCGCACAGGCGGCCTTTAGTGATGAAGGGTAAAGTTAAACGATGCTGATTGCCGTTCCGGCAAACGCGGTCCGTTTTTTCGTCTCGTCGCTGGCAGCCTCCGGCCAGAGCACATCCTCATAACGGAACGTGCCGGACTTGTAGAACGTCAGCGTGGTGCTGGTCTGGTCAGCATCAACCGCCAGAATGCCAACGGCAGCACCGTCGGTGGTGCCATCCCACGCAACCAGCTTACGGGTGGAGGTATCCAGCATCAGCGGGGTCATTGCAGGCGCTTTCGCACTCAATCCGCCGGGCGCGGTTGCCGTATGTGCCGGGTCACTGTTGCCCAGCGGCTGGTAATGGGTAAAGGTTTCTTTGCTCGTCATAAACATCCCTTACACTGGTGTGTTCAGCAAATCGTTAACGGCATCAGATGCCGGGTTACCTGCAGCCAGCGGTGCCGGTGCCCCCTGCATCAGACGATCCAGCGCAGTGTCACTGCGCGCCTGTGCACTCTGTGGTGCAGCTGCCAGAATGCGGCGGGCCGTTTCCACGGTCATACCGGGGGTTTCTGCCAGCACGCGGGCCTGTTCTTCGCGTCCGTGAGCCTCCTCACAGTTGAGGATCCCCATAATGCGGCTGTTTTCTGCCGCAACCGCAGCGGTGATCTGCGCGTTCACGTCCGGCTGCGCCGCGCTGGCGTTTTCGCCCTCCGTCGCTGGCACCACGTCAGTAACGTCAGTCTGCGAAGCAGTGGCTGAAACAGTTGTTGATTGAGTCTCTTTGGTCATTCGCCCTCCTGAGAGACGGGATTTACGCGCATCCAGTGCATCACGCATGACGGTGATCGCATCGGTGCTGTTAACAAGTTCATCAGCCAGTCCGGCATCAATGGCCTCCTGACCGCTGTACACTGCAGCCTCGGTATCCAGCACAGCCTGCACAGACAGGCCGGTATATGCCGACACCTTCTGCGCAAACATCTGGCGGGTTGCGTCCATCCGGGACTGCAGTGTCTCCCGGACGTCATCCGGAAGATGGCTGTAGGGATTGCCATCCACCTTATGGCTGCCGCTGTAAATCAGCGTGATTTCCACACCCTGTTTCTCCAGGGCAGCACCGTAATTACTGTGAGCCATCATGACGCCGATGGAGCCTGTCCGGGCGGTCTGCGTGACCAGACGCCGGGAGGCGGCACTGGCAAGCAGCTGACCTGCACTGCAGTTCATGTCGTTGGCCAGCGCCCATACCGGTTTTATGTCACGCATACGGGCGATGATGTCAGCGCAGTCAAATGCCCCCGCCACCATTCCGCCTGGCGTGTCCATATCGAGCAGAATGCCGTCCACCATCGGGTCGCTGGCAGCCTGTTGCAGACGGGCGATAATGCCGTTGTAACCGGTCATCCCCGAGTACGGCTGCAGCGCCCGCGTCCGGCTGACCAGCGTGCCGGACACCGGCAGCACGGCGATGCCGTTCATGACCTGATAACTGCGGGCCTGTCGTGGTCCGTCATCATCACCGGATAATGCCAGCGTCGCGAGTGCCTCCTGGGCAGTCAGGCTGTCGCCGGACACCGCATCCGTCAGGCGGCTGATCCCAAGCTGGCCTGCAAGCGCACAAAAGAAAACCCGCGCATAGGCGGGTTCAAGCATCAGCGGCTCATTAAAGGCCATGCTGGCAATATGCGGGAGATTACGCAGCTCTGCTGTCACTCTTCTCCTCCTCTGTTGATTGTCGCAGCCCGGATTCAAATGCCGCAGCCGCCCAGGCGGGTGGTTTAAGACCGGCTGCACGACGCTCCATCGTTTCACGGACCTGCTGGGCAAAAATTTCCTGATAGTCATCGCCGCGTTTTGCACACTCTTTTTCGTAGGTACTCAGCCCGGCTTCTATCAGCATCACCGCTTCCTGAACTTCTTTCAGACCATCGATGGCCATACGACCGGAGCCTATCCAGTCGCAGTTCCCCCAGGCACTACGGGCTTCCTGAAAACTGAAGCGCGCTTTTGAAGGTAACGTCACCACGCGGCGGGCGATGGCCTCTTCCAGCCAGCACAGAAACATCTGGCTCGCCTGACGGGATGCGACGAATTTTCGCCGCCCCATAAAGTGCGCCCACGACTCGTTCGCGCTGGCCCGTGCCGTGGAGTAGCTCATCTGGGCGTAATTCCGGGAAAGCTGCTCATACGAGACACCCAGTCCGGCAGCGATATACCGCAGCAGTGACTGCTCAAACACGGAGTAGCCGTTATCCGTGTCCTGAGCCGTCTGCAGGTTCAGTGAGTCACCCGGCATCAGGTGCGGCACTTTTGCGCCTCCCAGACGGACCGGTGCTGCGGCGTAATACGCGGCAATTTCACCAATCCAGCCGGTCAGCTTGTCCCGCTGCTCCTGACTGTTCGCGCCCAGAATAAAATCCATCGCTGACTGCGTATCCAGCTCACTCTCAATGGTGGCGGCATACATCGCCTTCACAATGGCGCTCTGCAGCTGCGTGTTCTGCAGCGTGTCGAGCATCTTCATCTGCTCCATCACGCTGTAAAACACATTTGCACCGCGGGTCTGCCCGTCCTCCACGGGTTCAAAAACGTGAATGAACGAGGCGCGCCCGCCGGGTAACTCACGGGGTATCCATGTCCATTTCTGCGGCATCCAGCCAGGATAGCCGTCCTCGCTGACGTAATATCCCAGCGCCGCACCGCTGTCATTAATCTGCACACCGGCACGGCAGTTCCGGCTGTCGCCGGTATTGTTCGGGTTGCTGATACGCTTCGGACTGACCATCCGGAACTGTGTCCGGAACAGTCGCGACGGGCTGGTATCCCAGGTGGCCTGAACGAACAGTTCACCGTTAAAGGCATGCATGGCCACACCTTCCCGAATCATCATGGTGAACGTGCGTTTTCGCTCAACGTCAATGCAGCAACAGTCGTCCTCGGCAAACTCTTTCCATGCCGCTTCAACCTCGCGGGAAAAGGCACGGGCTTCTTCCTCCCCGATGCCCAGATAGCGCCAGCTTGGGCGATGACTGAGCCGGAAAAAAGACCCGACGATATGATCCTGATGCAGCTGGATGGCGTTGGCAGCATAGCCGTTATTGCGTACCAGATCGTCCGCGCGGGCATTGCCACGGGTAAAGTTGGGCAGCAGGGCTGCATCCACACTTTCACTCGGTGGATTCCACGCCCGCAACTGCCCACCAAATCCGCTGCCACCGCCGTGATAACCGGCATATTCACGCAGTGATGTCATGCCGTCCGGCCCCAGAAGGGTGGGAATGGTGGACGTTTTCATACATAAAATCCTGCAGGTCCCCTGCGTCGCTGTGTCATGCCGGTTTGCACTTCCAGCTCCGCAATGTATTTTTTCAGGTCAGACACGGAAGTGGCCGTAAACTCCACTCTCCGTCCGTCTTTCTGTACCGTTGCCACCCGTTTTCCTGTCATCAGGTCATGCAGTGCCGCACGGGCAGCGGCAAGTTCTTCCTGTCGCGTCATTCATCCTCTCCGGATAAGGCACGGGCGTAATCTGCCAGTGTTTTCTTGTTGGTTGCTGCACCATCCTCTTCCTGCAGGCTCGCCAGCAGTGCACTGAGATCCAGCTGCCAGCGGGAAATACTGATGCGCAGCGCCGCCAGCGCATAAACGAAGCAGTCGAGCGCCTCATTGCGTCGCTTTTTGCTGTCCCACAGTATTTTTTTCCTGCCATCCACCCATTTTTCGACCTGCTCTTCAGCAGTCAGCTGCTGCGCTTCGGTCAGATCAAAAATATCCGGGTTATTCGGGAAGTGAACGGCACCGGGAAGCGGTTCATCCCCTTCCGGCGTCAGTGTGAAGCGGTTATAAATCTGCTCTTTCGCGGTATCCGTACCGATTTCGGTAAGGTAAACCCCGTTTTTGTTTCGCTTACGTGGCATGCTGGCCACCGGCTTTCCGTAGACGGATGCCCCTTTAATGGGGATCACCCGGAACAGCCCATGTTTTTTCGAGCGTTCATACACAATGGTCGGGTCAATCCCGCCAGTATCCCAGCAGATACGGGATATCGACATTTCTGCACCATTCCGGCGGGTATAGGTTTTATTGATGGCCTCATCCACACGCAGCAGCGTCTGTTCATCGTCGTGGCGGCCCATAATAATCTGCCGGTCAATCAGCCAGCTTTCCTCACCCGGCCCCCATCCCCATACGCGCATTTCGTAGCGGTCCAGCTGGGAGTCGATACCGGCGGTCAGGTAAGCCACACGGTCAGGAACGGGCGCTGAATAATGCTCTTTCCGCTCTGCCATCACTTCAGCATCCGGACGTTCGCCAATTTTCGCCTCCCACGTCTCACCGAGCGTGGTGTTTACGAAGGTTTTACGTTTTCCCGTATCCCCTTTCGTTTTCATCCAGTCTTTGACAATCTGCACCCAGGTGGTGAACGGGCTGTACGCTGTCCAGATGTGAAAGGTCACACTGTCAGGTGGCTCAATCTCTTCACCGGATGACGAAAACCAGAGAATGCCATCACGGGTCCAGATCCCGGTCTTTTCGCAGATATAACGGGCATCAGTAAAGTCCAGCTCCTGCTGGCGGATGACGCAGGCATTATGCTCGCAGAGATAAAACACGCTGGAGGGGTCATCCGGCGTCCATTTGAGGCCAAACGGCGTCTCTTTGTCGCCAAATTTAAGATACTGCTCCTCCCCGCAGTGCGGGCAGGCAACATGAAAACGCATAAAATGCGGGGATTCACTGGCTGCACGCTCAATCTGACAGGTGCCTCTCACTTTTGGCGTGGAGCCACGGATGGACTTTGGCCAGACCGAGCCTTCAATACGCTTGTCACCCAGGAACGTCGGAGAGCCTTCCTGTTCAATATCATCATCAAAGGCAGCAAGTTCATCATACCCCGCCACATCCACCGACTTTTCACGGTAGTTTTTTGCCGCTTTACCGCCCAGGCACCAGAAGCCACGCCCATTAGTGAAACGCTTCATGGTGAGCGTGTTATCCCGGTGCTTTTTGCCATACCACGGGGCCAGCGCCAGCAGCGACGGAATATCACGAATAGTCGGCTCAACGTGGGTTTTCATAAAGTTCTCGGCATCACCATCCGTCGGCAACCAGATAAGGGTGTTGCGCTGCTTATGCTCTATAAAGTAGGCATAAACACCCAGCAGCATTTTGGAATAACCGACACGGGCAGACTTCACCACATTCACCTCACGGATGTAGTCGCTGCCCATCGCATTCATGATGGCCCGCTGAAAGGGCAGTGTTTCCCAGCGCCCTTCCTGGTATGCGGATTCTTTCGGGAGATAGTAATTAGCATCCGCCCATTCAACGGCGGTCTGTGGCTCCGGCCTGAACAGTGAGCGAAGCCCGGCGCGGACAAAATGCCGCAGCCTGTTAACCTGACTGTTCGATATATTCACTCAGCAACCCCGGTATCAGTTCATCCAGCGCGGCTGCTTTGTTCATGGCTTTGATGATATCCCGTTTCAGGAAATCAACATGTCGGTTTTCCAGTTCCGGAAAACGCCGCTGCACCGACAGGGGGAGCCCGTCGAGAATACTGGCAATTTCACCTGCGATCCGCGACAACACGAAAGTACAGAATGCGGTTTCCACCACTTCAGCGGAGTCTCTGGCATTCTTCAGTTCCTGTGCGTCGGCCTGCGCACGCGTAAGTCGATGGCGTTCGTACTCAATAGTTCCTGGCTGGAGATCTGCCTCGCTGGCCTGCCGCAGTTCTTCAACCTCCCGGCGCAGCTTTTCGTTCTCAATTTCAGCATCCCTTTCGGCATACCATTTTATGACGGCGGCAGAGTCATAAAGCACCTCATTACCCTTGCCACCGCCTCGCAGAACGGGCATTCCCTGTTCCTGCCAGTTCTGAATGGTACGGATACTCGCACCGAAAATGTCAGCCAGCTGCTTTTTGTTGACTTCCATTGTTCATTCCACGGACAAAAACAGAGAAAGGAAACGACAGAGGCCAAAAAGC
>ERZ1034939.782-NODE-782-length-18251-cov-9.928556_pt1 | contig 18251 bp, 20 predicted proteins | sample MGYA00520626_ERZ1034939 | MGnify/ENA primary metagenome ERZ1034939 (study PRJEB33766, sample SAMN09781751) | gut metagenome | biome: gut microbiome | host: Homo sapiens | place: Madagascar | study: EMG produced TPA metagenomics assembly of the PRJNA485056 data set...
TATATATACTGGTAAGGAGAAAATGGCTTTCAGGCATCCAGTTCCTTTTGCAGTGCCTCATAGATCGCATCGTTGCCGATGGCCGCTTTTACCGAATTCACAGCAGGTGCTGCAGCCTCGCGCATCTGGCTGCGAACCTCGTCGCTGAGAGTGCATTCCTCAAGGCCGTAATCGTTTACAAGCTGATCATGGAATTTCTGGTCATTGGTACGCAAAACCGCAAAATCATAAGCCAGCAGTTCATCGGAGATCTTAAGCATCAAATCCTGATATTCCTGGGGCATGGAATTGAATTTGTCCAGATTCATGGTCAGATCCATGCTGGGCATCATCGACTGGGTGAGAATCAGATACTTCTGCACCTCGGCAGCGCCGGAGGTCACCGCATTTTCAAAAGAGTTGTCCTGTGCATCCACCGTGCCATTCTGCAAGGCCATGTACAGCTCACTGAATGCCAGGGGCGTGGGGTTTGCGCCCAGTGCCGACCAAATTGCCATACGCGACTCGGACTGAGCCGTGCGGATCTTCAGCCCCTTAAGATCGGCCAAACTGGTTACAGGGCGATTCGAGGTAAGATTCATGGAATTGGCAGCAACGACCAACAGGCATTTCAGGTTGGCCTTTTCGTTGGCGGCATCGTATAATGTGCGGAATTCGCCGTTTGTCATGATCTGCTGAATCTTATCCATATCATATCCGGAAAAGAGGAACGGAGTGTCGAAAATCTGGGTTTCCGGCACCAAGCTGGCGTGGGTGCTGCCGCTTTGATAGGCAATGTCCACATCGCCGGCAACGACCGAGGCAATGATCTCAGAATCGCTGCCAAGCTGGCTGTTGGGATATACGGTGATGTTGATCTTACCGTCGCTGTAATAAGAAAGAGCTTCCGCAAAAGCAGTGCAGAACTGATGCTGAAAAGCGGTTTCTGCACCGGCGTGGCCCAATGTGAGCTCATAGGTAGGGCCGTCGGCGGGAAGCGGCGTGTAATCACCCGAAAGATATTCGGCACCGTCCAAGGCAGAAGCATCCACGATGGGAGAACCCGCCGAGGCACCCGCTGCAGAGGCAACAGCGCCCGAGGAAGCTGCCGAACCGCCGCAGCCGACAAGACCGAACGCCATGCAGGCACTTAAAGCCAAGGAACCTACTTGTTTTGTCAGTTTTTTCATGATCATATCCTCCTAAAATTTTTCAAACAGAAAGCTCTGCAATGCTGCGTGAGGGGCAAAATCAAATCAGGCAAAGGCTCAGCTGCGGAATAAAGGTGATCAGCAGCAGAGCCACTAAGAATGTGGCAATGAACGGAAGAGCTTTTTTGCCCAGCGTCATGGGCGGCACCTTCGCCAAGGGGCTTGCCACAAACAAGGTTACGCCGAAAGGCGGGGTGACAAAGCCAATGGCCATGTTGACCACCATGATGATACCCAGATGTACAGGGTCGATCCCAAGGTTGCCGGCCAGCGGCAGCAGCATGGGGCCAAGAATCATCAGGGCAGGACCGGTGTCCATGATCATGCCGATGAACAGCAGAACCACATTGATCATGAGCAGAATGGCCACCTTGGAGGCAAAATGCGTGGTGATAAAGCTGGAAAGCATGGCGGGGATCTTGAGCAAGGTAAGCACGCGGCCAAATGCCGTGGCAACGGCAAGCATAAGGCCCAAGGGGGCAAGCTGCTTGCAGGATTCGCTCAACAGATAGATGGTATCCTGTACACGCACGCTTTTGTAAACGAAAATCGAAACGATCAATGCATACACTACGGCAATGCAGGCGACCTCGGTGGTGGTTACCACGCCGCTGTAAATGCCGCCCAGAAGGATCACGGGGGTAAGCAGTGCCCAAATGCTTTCTTTGAGCAGGGGCAAAAAGCCCTTGCTGCGAATTTCTTGGGTTTTGGCATCGATCAATTCTCGGTTTTCACCTTTGCGCACGCAATAGAACACAGCGTAAGCCATCAGGCAAAGCGCAATTACAATGCCGGGCACAACACCAGCAATAAAAAGCTTGCCGATGGAAACGCCTGTAGCGGTACCGTACATAATAAAGGGAACACTGGGCGGAATGATAACGCCCAAGCCGGCCGAGGTTGCCACCAGTGCGCCTGCGAAAGCAGGCTCATAGCCAAGCTCCAGCAAAATGGGGATCGTCATAGCACCCACCGCTGCACAAGTGGCAGTGCCGGAGCCGGAGATGGCACCGTAAAACAGGCAGGTAACAACAACGGCACAGGGCATGCCGCCGCGAACACGGCCTAAAAAATAGGAAAAAAAGTCAAATATCTTTTTGGAAATGCCGCCCTTGGCCATAATGATGCCGGAAAGAATGAACAGCGGCGCAGCCAGCAGGCTGGAACTATCGGCACCGCCCATGATGGCGCGCAGCACAAATTGAACATTGGCGGTAAATCCGGGATTGATCAGCCCGGGCAGAATGGAGGAAAAAATCAGCAGGAGCACCAGCGGAACGCCCAGAATAAGGCATCCGAAAAATGATACGAATACGGCGGTGATCATTGGGCATCCCCCTTATTCAGTAATTTTTTTACAAGCAGCTGGGCGTAGCGAACGGTGCCCAAGCCAAAGCCGACAATGGCAGAAATATAAACCCAATGCTTGGGAATGCCCATACCGGGGCTAAGCTCGCCGGTTGCAGCGCACTTGGTGACCAAGGGAAAGGACTGTGCGAACAGATAAGCACTGAACAAAAGGCCAAACAAAACCAGAAGAATATCTATAGCCCTTCGTGCTTTTCCATGCAGCATACCGATCACGGCATCTACGCGCAGCTCGCTGCCCAAGCGAATGGAATAGGAATATGCAATAAAAATAAACCAGGTAAACGCATATCGGCAGAACTCCTCACTCCATGTAAGAGAAGAATTGAAGATGTATCGCCGGATGATTTGGTAAAGCATGACCAAAACGATGGAAACGAGGATCAAAACAAGAAAAAACTCCTCAAAATGTTTGTCCAACCATTTTATAACCTTCAAAAGTCACTCCTCCTTTTTTGTAAGTATAGATTCAGGGGCAACCGGCGTAATACTCGTTCAGATAGCTCTTGGCGTACATCTTGTCCACTTCTGCGGGTGTCAGCTTTAAGAAAGAACTGTACCGCTGCTTGAGCTCGGATAAAAATCGATGCCATTCACTGGGATCGATAAAGGGATTGGGGCCGCCCGGCTTTCGGGCCAATGCCTTTTGATAGGTGTCGTTGTGAAACGGATGATTGCCCAGCATAACATCTACTTTTTCATCCCACACTTTGTCGATGGACTCAACGAAGATTTTTTGCATCTCCAGTGGAAGGCCGTTTGCCTTTAAGGCTTTTTCCGAAAGAGAAACAAAACCGGCGCCACCGTAAATGCCAATATGCAGGGGTTGGCCGTTTTCCTCGGTTTGCCAGAAGTGGCTCATTACCCCGATGGTGTGCCCCGGTGTAAGCACACAGCGAATGCGCGTGTTGCCAAGCTCCACAATATCGCCGTCGTTCAGCTTTACATCGGGAATAAAGCACTCGTTATAAAAGCCCATGGAACGATTCATGTTTTCCATGCGGTCCGGATGCGCGGCCATATCATCGGCATCCACTGTTCCCAAGAAGGTTTTTGCACCAGTTTTATGTGCCAAAGCGGCTACTGCCCCAAAATGATCGGTGTGTGCGTGGGAAACAATGATGCAGCGAATGTCGTGAACTCGAAAGCCAAGCTCTTCAATGTTGTACATCAGGCCCGGTAAGCCTGAGGCACACGGGGTGTCCAGCAAGATCAGGCCGTCACCGGTATCGATCAGGTGCGAGGAACACCAGCGGTTGCCCACAAAATATACATTGCCCGCAATGCGAAAGGGCGGGCGATCCAGCAGATAGGGATGCTGTGCGCATTCGGCAGAAGGCATCATGTTTCCAAAACGATTGATGGTGGTTGTCATATATCTCTCCTTCCTATAACAAAATGCGCAGGTACCTTGTGCAAACATTATAGTTTTTTTACACCATCATCCTACAACATGTTGCAAAAGTTTACAATTTGCGCTATAGTATAGTAGCATTCCAAAAACGGAATACTAAGGAGAAGGCAATGGAAACACGGCATATAAAGAATTTTTTGGAACTGGCAAAAACCGAACACGTTTCGCAAACGGCAGACCTGCTGAATATTTCGCAGCCATCACTGAGCAAAAGCATTGCCGCGCTGGAAGAAGAACTGGGCGTAAAGCTGTTTGACCGCGCAGGAAACCGTATACATCTGAATGAAAACGGCATTCGGTTTGCCGAGTATGCCAGACAGTCTATGGAATGGCTGAACGGCGGTATTAAATTTCTGAAGCAGAACACCTATGAAACCTTGGGCCATGTGAGCATAAAATGCTGGGCGTTTGCCCCGATCATGCAGGCCTGTGCCGCAGAATATTCTTCGCTAAATCCGTATATCAACTTCAAAATCAGCCAAAATAGTGAAGACTTTGCCGGAGATCAGGAAAAAACCGATTTTGTTTTAAGCGCAAAAGCAGCCGACACGACCACCGGGCAAATGGGGAATTTCTGGATTACACAGCAGCTTTTTTGCGAGGAGTATGTGCTGGTGGCAGCACCGGGCCATTTTAAACAGTTAGATGATGTTCCGCCGGATGCAGAAACGATCGATCTTTCCGTGATGCGGGAAGCAAGCTTTGTGATGATGTTCCAGAAAAATATGCTGTTCAGCGATGTGACCTATGAGCTGTGCCAAAATGCGGGATTTTTTCCGAAAACCTATTGTCAAACAGATGATTTCCTGATCAAAATCGCTATGATCCGATCCGGCATTGCGGTGGCATTTTTGCCGGAGTCTTGTTTGGAATATGCCTGTTTGCTTTGCCCGGGGCTAAGGCATTTTCATCTGCAAGACCAGCGTGCGCAGCGCAGCGTATATCTGCTTCGCCCCAAAAAGGCGTTGATGAGTGAAGCAGCATTGGATTTTTATGATTTTGTGCTGGACTATTTTCATTTGCCGTCGGATGAGCGCGACTAAGCAAAAACCGCTGTGCAGAAAATTCTGTACAGCGGTTTTTGTTGTAAGGGAAACGGATCTGTATTTTACTGCCGCGGCTGCATGAGCCGGGCGTGAAAATTGGTGGAGGTATAAAACAGGCCCAGCAGCATAAGCGCCTGGGGCATAAGCAGCATGGCGGCCAGGGCGATCAGCCCGCTCGCCAGCCCGGCCCGGGGCAAATACAGGCGAACCAGCAGCAGCACAGCCACAAAGCCGAAGGCGATCAGGTAGATAAAACCCAGATTGCCCAGCAGCGAAAGCGCATTTTGCCACACAGGGTCAGCCAGCGGCTTGGAAAGCGAGGCACTGTAGGCAACAAACAGAAAAAAGCTGGCAATGCCCAAGGCACGCGGCGGGTAATACTCAAACAGCGGGCGGGGCTTTTCCACCGAAAAATGCAGCCGACGCAGCAAAAGCAGCGAAAGCTGGTAGATCAGAAAGCCCTGCACCAGCCCGGTGAACAGCAGCGTAAGCACAAACAGCTGGCTCATATACTGCGGGGTGAGCAGTTCCAGCGCCTGCTGTGCCTGCCCGCCCAGCTGCGAGAAGGTATCGTTCATCACCTGCATGATCTCGTTTACATCGCGGCTGATATCGTAGCCGAAAAAGGCCATATCCAATATCAGGTTCAGCACCGAGCTCAGCACCGAGAGCAGCATCACCATAAACAGGGTGTGCGCGGGGTCAGCCCGGCGGTGCAGCATGGTGCCGAACACAAGGCCGATAATGCTTTGCGAGCAGGCATAAAAAATGGTGGTGAAGGTGCCGAAAAAAATCGAGATCAGGCACATGGCCGCAAATACGGACAGGCTTTTGCGAAATCCATATTGCAGGGCATACGCGGTGAGCGGCAGGGGCAGCGCCAGAGCAAAAGCCCCCAGCAGCAGCCCGCCGGTTTGGCGTTCGAGCAAAAGCATCAGCCCAAACAGGGCGATCATCATGGCGCCCATGGTAATGGGCAAGGCACGCTTTGGCATGAAAAAACCTTCTTTCGTGAAGCGTATGATAGAAAGTATAGCATAAACAGCCCATCGCGACAATCATCACGGGCGCATTCTTTGTGCATTCTGCGCGAGGTACAGAATGCCTATTGCCTTTTTATGCGAAAAGAATATAATAGAGCCAGGTTTTCGCCCGCGGCGGATGAAATACGATGTGCATAGGAAAAGATAGAAGAAAAGGGACTGCTTTATGACGGCAAAAAAAACAAACGAACTCACCTCGGGTCGTCTGTCTGTGCAGATACTGCTTTACAGCCTGCCGCTGATTGCCTCCAACCTGCTGCAGGTGATGTTCAACATGGCAGATGTGGCCGTGATCGGCCAGTTTTCCGGCACGGCGGCGCTGGGCTCGGTGGGCTCTACCACCACGCTGGTGAACATTTTCACCGGCTCGCTGCTGGGCTTCGGCGGCGGCATCAGCGTGCTGGCGGCGCGCTATCTGGGCGCGCATGACTGGAAGGACCTGCACGAAACCACCCACACCGCGCTGGTGCTCAGCCTGGCGCTGGGCGTGTTTGCACTGGCTTTGGGCCAGGGCTTTTCTCCGCTTTTTCTGCGCCTGCTTGGCACAAAGCCCGAGCTTTTGCCGGGTGCGGTTTTGTATATGCGCGTATACCTTTTGGGTATGCCGGGCGCAGCGCTGTTCAATTTTGGCAACGCCATGTTCAGCGCGGCGGGCAACACCAAAAAGCCGCTGCAATATCTTACGGCAGCGGGCATTTTAAACATTGTGCTCAACCTGTTTTTTGTCATTGGCCTTCGCTGGGGCGTGGCCGGTGTGGCGGCAGCCAGCGCCATTTCGCAAACCGCTTCGGGCCTTTTGCTGCTGCGGGCGCTGATGGTGAACGGCGAGGAATACGGTGTGACCCCTGCGCACATTCGCCTTACGCGCAGCAAGGTTTCGCCGCTTTTGTGGCTGTGCCTGCCCGCTGCGCTGCAGAATGCGGTGTTTTACACCTCCAGCCTGTTTGTGCAGGCAGGCGTGAACAGCTTTGATGCCACCATGGTGGCCGCCAATGCCGCTGCCGCCAATGCCGACCCCCTGGCCTATGATGTGATGGCCGCCTTCCACACGGCCTGCGCCAGCTTTGTGGGCCAAAACTACGGTGCGGGCAACAAAGAGCGCATTCGCAAAAGCTATCATATCTCGCTGGCCTACTCGTTTGGCGTGTCGGCCTGCATCAGCGCACTGCTGTTGCTGTTCCACAGGCAGTTTCTGGGCATTTTCACCTCAGACCCTGCCGTGGTGCAGGCAGGCGTTACCCGCCTGTTCGTGATGGGGCTTTCCTATCCCTGGTCGGCCTTTATGGACTGCACCATTGCCGCCAGCCGCGGCCTTGGCAAAACCATGGGCCCCACCGTGATCGTGCTGCTGGGCTCGTGCGTGTTCCGCATCATCTGGGTGTACACCATCTTTGCCTATTTTGGCACCATCGTTTCGCTGTATCTTTTGTATATCGTTTCGTGGTTTATCACGGCAGCATTTGAAATTGTGATGTATCGCCGCTACTTCCACGAGCAAACCTCTATTTTTAAGAAAAAGCCTGTTGTGGCGTAACAAAAAAGCCCCTGTACTTTGCTGTACAGGGGCTTTTTTCAGCTTATTCCCAGGTTTCCCAAGCTTCGGGGCAGTAGCCCACCGTGGCCTGACGGCCATTGCGCACAATGGGGCTTTTCAGGCATTTTGGATTTTCCAAAAGCATATCGGCGCGCATTTCCTCAGGTGCATAGCGAATGAGCAGCGCGTTCTGCTTGTCCTTGGAATCCGGGTCGAACAGGGCTTCCCAGCCGCCCACGGCGCGGCACACGCTTTCAAATTCGCCGCGGCTCATGCCCTTGACGGCCAGATCGATCATCTGAAATCGAATACCGCGCTCTTTAAACCAGCGCTGGGCCTTTTTGGTGTCAAAGCTCTTGGCGGTGCCAAAGATCTGAATGTTCATCAGTAGCCCAGCTCCTCGCCCACCACGATCACCTTGATACGGCCTGCGGGGCGGCAGTTGCGGGTGATCACGATCTGGTTGCAGATGCAGCCGGCGCTGCGGCAGTTGCCGCAAAGGCCGGTTTTGGCACAGGGAGTATCCGGGTTAAAGCGGGCGGCGTTGATGGGCGAAGCCCAGCTGCGGGCGCGGGCAACAGCGGCCTCCAGCGTGGGGGCCAGCTTGTTGATGCCTGCGATCACGATCACGCTGTCGGGGCCAAAGCACAGCGCCGCCACACGGTTGCCGGTGCCGTCAATGTTCACAAGCTCACCGTCCTGCGAAAGGGCGTTGGTGCCCATCAAAAACACATCGGCCGAAAGGCACTGCTTCATCAGGCGGGTCTTTTCGGCGGGGTCGGTAACGGCATCACGGTCAATGGCATGATATTGGGGGCCGCGCACGGCGTCCTTCAGGCCGATTTCCTCCACGCTCACGCTGCCGCCCCAGCCCACGGTGCTGCCCTCGGGGATATATGAAAGGGCTTTTTGCAGGGCCTCGGCCTTGGTGGCGCAATAGCAGGCCTCAAAGTGGCGGCTCCTGAGGGCCTTTACCACCTGTTCGCCTGCCAAGGCGTGATGCTTCATAACATGATCTGCTGCCATAAAAAAATTCCTCCATTCCTAAATGCTGCCGGTGGCAGAAACTCTTTCCTTATAGAGCATAGTATAGCATGAACGCCGCGCAAAGCAAAGCGCCGGGCTTCAGCCCGCAAGGCGCGCCTGCACGGCGGCCCGCAGCGCCTGCTTTTGGGCCTCGGGCAAAAAGGCGGCATCGGCGGCGTTCAGCCAAAGCTGGGCTTGCTGTGCAGCGCTCAGCCCCAAATGCTGTGCGGCCAGCGCCATTTCTTTTTGGGCGGTCGTGCCGCTCACGGTGCGGTTGTCGCTGTTCACGGTCACCTTTACGCCTGCCTCCAGCAGCGTTTTCAGCGGGTGATGCGCCCAGTCGGCAAAGGTGCAGGTTTGCAGGTTGCTGGTGGGGCACACCTCCAGCGGAATGCCCTTTTGCGCCAGCTCGGCCACAAGGGCGGCATCCTCGATGCAGCGCACGCCGTGGCCAATGCGTTTTGCGCCCATGGCCAGCGCCGCGCGAATGCTCTCGGGGCCATCGGCTTCGCCTGCATGAATGGTAAGCGGCAGGCCGGGCACGGCGGCAAACAGCGGCGCATAGCTGCGCGTGGGGAACAGTGCCTCGGCCCCGGCCAGATCGGCCGCGCACACGCCCTTGCCCAGATATTCCCGGGCCAGGCGCAGGGTTTCCGCGTTTTGCGCATCCGGTGCGCCGCGCATACAGCACAAAATCAGCTGTGCCTGTATGCCAAGGGTGCGGCAGCCCTCGGCCAGCGCACGGCAGGCGGCGGCCACCACATTTTCCTGGCTGAGCCCTTGCCGACAGTGCTGCCCGGGGGCAAAGCGAAGCTCGGCATACAAAACGCCCTCGCTTTTCAGCTCTGCCAAAACGCCCTGCACGCAGCGCATAATGGCGCTTTCGGTTTGCATCACGGCCACCGGCAGCGCAAAGCGGGTAAGATAGTCGTTCAGGCTGGTGCAGCCCGGCGGGCATACAAGGCTGGGAGTCAGGCTTTCGGCGTCCTGCGCATCCGGCGGCAGGGGGATGCCCTGCTCTTTGGCAAGCGCAAACACCAGCGCCGGGGGCAGGGAGCCATCCAGATGCAAATGCAGATCGATCACAGCGGTCACTCTCCTTACTTTTAGGGCGGGCTTACAGCAGGGGCTGCCCCTGCTGGTTCAAACGCACCGTGCTGCCAACATCCAGCCCATGCGCATACAAAAACGCATCGGCAATTTTCACCGTGCGCTGTGTGCCTGTTTCACTTTGCAGCACTACGGTGCAAAGGGGCTCTTGCCCATCCGGCACGCCCTCGCAGCCGAAATCCGGCTCATAGATCTCTAAAATGGTGTAAAGCATACAAAATCCCCGCGCAAAATGGCTCAGCGGGCCTTGAAAAAGCGCACGGCGGCGCCCACAAGCTTTACGGCTGCAAACAGCAGCCCGCCGTAGAGAAGCATTTGCAAAAAGAACACAATCGCCATACAAACCGACCAGCCGAATTCATGAATCACTTGAAATTCCATTGTAATGTCCTCCTATAAGCAAAAATTTTGTTCTTATTTTTATTTTCGCATTTTTGGAGGTAAAAATCAATGCCTGCCGGTGTATCCCGGCATAAAAAAGAACGGCGTTTTTCACCGGTGTGAAATAAAATCCTATCCTCAGGTCACGCTTTTGCGGCAGTTTTGAAAGGCACCGTATGGCAGCACCGGCACCGGCTTTGCCGGGGCGCGGGTTGGTGCGGATTGCAATTTTGGGCAAAGCGTGTTATTCTGATTTTATGTGATTCTTGCTGCACAGGAGATGTTGAACATGATTCAGGACATTGCGCCCCACAAGCTGGGCAACCATTACGACCCCGCTGCCGCGCCGCGGCCGCAAGACTATGTGCTTTATTTTGAAAAAGGCCGGGTGCTTTTAAAATCCGAGCCGGAAACCCAGCTTCCCCGCGTGAGCGATTTTGCGCCGGAAAGCCAACTGTTATATCTTTTTTCTGTAGACGATACGCAGTTTTTCCTGCTGTGGGAGGCCCCTGCCGCCCTGCCTGCCGGCACATTTTCCGAAGTGCGCTCTCTGCGCGGCTCAAACCTGCTGGCCAAAGAGCTGATGTTTGCGGTGCTCACCGGCAAGCATTTGTGGGATTGGTATCGTGACAACCGCTATTGCGGCCGCTGCGGCCAGCCCATGAAGCATTCCGAAACCGAGCGCGCCATGCAGTGCGCCTGCGGCTACACCACCTATCCCCGCATTATGCCCGCCGTGATCGTGGGCGTGAAAAACGGCGATTCGCTGCTTTTGACCAAATACCGCACCGGCTTTGGCCACAATGCGCTGATCGCGGGCTTTACCGAGATCGGCGAAACCGCCGAGGAAACCGTTGCGCGCGAGGTGATGGAAGAGGCCGGCATCCGCGTGAAAAACATTACCTACTACAAATCGCAGCCCTGGGGCATTGCCAATGACCTGCTGATGGGCTTTTACTGCGAGCTGGACGGCCCGGCCGAGATCACCATGGACCCGAACGAGCTGAAATACGCCGCATGGGTAAAGCGTGAGGATATTGTGCTGCAGCCCGATGATTTCAGCCTGACCAACGAGATGATGATGCGCTTTAAAACCGGCCAGGAGCGCTGAGCCTTGGGCGCACGGCGCTTTGTGTAAACACTTTTCTCCCCTTTGCATACCCTGTGCAGAGGGGGGATTTTTTTATGCGCGGATTCCGGCGGTTTCTTTTGCGCCTTGCGCTGGCGCTTGGCTTGATTTTTGCCTTTTCGTTGTGGTGCTGGCTGCGCGGGCAGCTGCTGGGTGTCCGGCAGGAAGGTGCCGCCCACAAAAAAAGCGCCGCCCCTGCGGGCAGCGCCATGGTTTTTGCGGTTTTATCGGAAACGCCGGATCAATCCTCGGGCTTTTCCTGTGCGGGGGCATCCTCGGCCGAAACCTCTTCGGCTTCAGCCTCTACCGGCTTTTCTTCCTGATCGGCGGGCTGCAGAGAAATTTCCACTTCCACCTCGGGCTCGGTTTCCTCCTGGGCCTCAGCTTTGTCCTCAGCGGGCACGGAATCGTTAAATTCATCGCTGAACAGCAGCTTTTCATACTCGTCCAGCTCTTTTTCGCGGCGATACAGATAAATTGCACCGGCGGCCAGCGCACCCGTGGCGGCGGCCAGACCCACTACCATTGCACCAAAAGTAGACTTTTTCATAACGATCTCATTCTCCTTTACTCTGGCCGGATAAAGCCGCCGGCTCAGTTTGTATTTGAGGGATTGCAGCCTGCGCTCTGCGCGGGCGCCTGCCGTAACCAGGCGAACACCCGTTACTGCGCCGGATGCTGCTTTGGCGATCACGTTCAACATAAACGGGTTCCTCCTTTGGATACTGTAACTTTATTATATCCCTTTTGGGTAGGATTTACAACATTCTTTTGCGCAGGGTTTTAAAAGCGCCTGGCAGCGTGTATTCCTGCTCCAGCTGTGCGGGCGAAGCCCACACGCAGCCCTCGGGGGGCGGCGTGCAGGGCACCGCCATCACATAGGCGGTCATGTGCCATTCCAGATGCGTAAAAATATGCTTGGCTTTCAGCGGTTTTTCCTTCAGCAGCACCGCCGCGGGCAGCAGCTTCTGCGCGGCGGCCAGCGCCCTTTTTTCGTCCAGCGCTTCCTCGGCCAAAACCGGCGGCTGCCACAGCCCGGCCAGAACGCCCTGCTCGCCGCGCTTTTGCAGCAGCCAGCGGCCCAAGGCATCCTGTGCAAGGCACAGTGTAAGTTCGCATTTTTTGCGCGCCTTTTTGGGGGCCTTTTGCGGCAGGCGGGCCGGGTTTCCGCTTTGGCGGCCAAGGCACAACGCCTGCAGCGGGCAGGCGGCGCAGTCCGGCTGGCCGGGGGTACACACCAGCGCCCCCAGCTCCATGAGTGCCTGATTGAAATCGCCGGGCACTTCGGCGGGCTGCTGGGCCATGACCTTTTGGGTGGTGGCCGCCTTTACGGCGGGCTGCATGATATCGCCTTCGTCGTTATACAGGCGGGCAAACACCCGCAGCACATTGCCGTCCACTGCCGGGGCCGGAATGCCAAAGCCGATGCTGGCGATGGCGCCTGCGGTGTAATCGCCGATGCCGGGCAGCTTTTTCAGTGCGGCCAGATCGCCCGGCAGCTGCCCGCCATACTGCTCGCACACGATTCTGGCTGCCTTTTGCAGATTTCGCACACGGCTGTAATAGCCAAGGCCCTCCCACAGCTTCAAAAGCCGTTCTTCCTCGCATGCGGCAAGCGCGGGAATATCCGGCAGCTCCTGCACAAAGCGCTCATAATACGGCACGGCAGCGGACACACGGGTTTGCTGCAGCATGATCTCGCTCACCCACACATGATAGGGCGTGGGGTCGCTGCGAAAGGGCAGCACACGGTGGTTGGCCCAGAACCAGTGCAGCAGCGGCTGTGCGATCAAAAAAGGCTCGCTCATAAAATTCTATTCTCCTATTGGGGTTTCCAAAACAGTATGCCTCAAGCCATCGGCTTTGATGCTCTTTAAGGCACCTTAAAAAAGGCGGCCCCGCCGGGGGCCGCCAGAAAGTGCTTTTATCTGCGCAAATGCAATGCCATCAGAAGCCGCCGCAGGTGCGGGGGAAGGGCAGCACATCACGAATGTTGGCCACGCCGGTAAGATACATGATCAGGCGCTCGAAGCCCAGGCCGAAGCCTGCGTGCTCCACAGTGCCGAAACGGCGCAGATCCAGATACCAGTCGTAATCCTCCAGGCCAAGGCCCAGCTGGTTCATGCGGTTCACCAGCTTGTCGAGGTTTTCTTCACGCTGGCTGCCGCCGATCAGCTCGCCGATGCCGGGCACCAGCATATCGGCTGCTGCCACGGTTTTGCCGTCGGCGTTCTGCTTCATGTAGAAGCTCTTGATCTCCATGGGGTAATCCGTCACGAACACGGGCTTGTGGAACACCTGCTCGGTCAGATAACGCTCGTGCTCGGTTTGGATATCGGCACCCCATTCCACCTTGTACTGGAACTTGTCGTTGTTGGGGATCAGATATTTTTCCACAGCCTCGGTGTAGCTGATGCGGCCGAAATCGCTGTTGGCCACCAGCTCCAGGCGCTCGATAAGGCCCTTATCAAAGAACTGGTTAAAGAAAGCCATCTCGTCGGGGCAGGTGTCCAGCACATAGCGGATCACATACTTGGTCATGGCCTCGGCGGTGTCCATATAATCGTTCAGATCGGCAAAAGCCATTTCGGGCTCGATCATCCAGAACTCAGCGGCATGGCGGGGGGTATAGCTTTCCTCGGCGCGGAAGGTGGGGCCGAAGGTGTACACCTTGCCGAAGGCCATCGCCATGGCCTCGGCTTCCAGCTGGCCGGAAACCGTAAGCTGGGTGCTGCGCTTGAAGAAATCCTTGCTGAAATCCACCTGACCGTCCTCGGTTTTGGGCACATCGTTCAGGTCCAGCGTGGTCACGCGGAACATTTCGCCTGCGCCTTCACAGTCACTGCCCGTGAAAATGGGGGTGTGTACATAGGTGAAGCCGTTTTCCTGGAAGAAGCGGTGAATGGCGTATGCGGCGGTGCTGCGCACACGGAATGCGGCATTAAAGGTGTTGGTGCGGGGGCGCAGATGGGGCATGGTGCGCAAAAACTCCATGCTCATTTTCTTTTTCTGCAGGGGGTATTCCGGGGGGCATACGCCCAAAATTTCGATTTTATCGGCGTTGATCTCAAAGGGCTGCTTGGCGCCGGGGGTAAGCACGATCTTGCCGGTAACGCACATGCTGGTGTACAGGCCGCTCTTGGCCACCTGCGTATAGTTGTCCAGCTTGGCGGCCTCAAACACCACCTGCACGCCCTTGAAGCAGCCGCCGTCGTTCAGGTTCACAAAGCCAATGTTTTTGCTGTCGCGCACGCTCTTGGCCCAGCCGCACAGAGTTACCTCGGTGCCGTCGGCGGGGGTGTTGAGGTACAGTTCGCGGATCTCGGTTCTTTTCATAAGTTCCTCCACTTGTTGGTGCGCGGTGCCGAAAATGCCTTTTCAAAGCCCTGAAAAAGCATTGCTGGGCGAGGGATGGGCCGCCCGGCAGCGCGCCGGTTTCTGTTCGTTTCTGCTGTTTTGGAAAAGTGGCGGTGCTGCGGCGTTTTCGGCCTGCTCCGCCCCAAATAAAAAACAGACAGCATTCATCCCAAATCCAAAAAGATTTTTTAGGACGAATCGCTGTCTGTGATCCGCGGTGCCACCTAAATTACCGAATCTGTCGGTCACTTTTATCACGCTCATAACAAGCGCTGCCCCATCACGCTGGGCCTGCGGCGCCCCTACTGGCGGCTTCTGCCTTTTATATAGAGAAGCCGGTTTCAGTTTGCAGCTCGCGGGTGTTCTTTCGCGCCGTGTCCGTGCGGGGCTTCCACCATGCCCCCGCTCTCTTTTCCGGCCATGCCGACGGTACTTTTCCCGGTCTGTGCTTTTTGGGGGCCGTTTGCAGCCCCGGTACTACTATTTTTACCACATGGCGGCGCATTTGTCAATCAGCTTTGCAAAAGCAGTGCCGCCAGCGACTGCGCGGCCCTTTGCCCGGCGGCGATCGCCTGAGAAAGGGTGTTGCCGTGCCCGCCCACCTCGATCAGCAGGCTGCCGGGCGAAAGATCCTGATTGTAAAACCGATAGTCAAACAGCACCGGGCGCGTAAGGCCGGGGGTGTCGGCCTCCATGCGGTTTTGCCACGCTGCGGCAAAGGCAAGATTCTGGGAGAAGTTCGGCAGGTTTCCGCCCTTGTCGCAGCCGCAGATCAGCATCACCTGTGCGGTTTTGTCGGCCCCTTCACCGTTCACGGCGGCCACTGCCGCGCCGTTTTTTTCAATGGCATCGCGGTGTACATCCAGCACTACACGAATGCCGGGGTGCTGGGCCAGCGCCTGCTGCACGGTGGCCCGGCTGCGGTCATAGCTGCCGTTATAGCTTGGATAATCGTGCAGGGTGCAAATGTGCAGCGTGCCGATGCCCGCCTCGTTCAGCACATCCGCCATCGCCTGCCCCACCGCACACATATTTTTGCTTTCCTCGGTGCTGCGGCCGCCCCAGTCCAGCGGATAGTAATAGGGGCTTTCGGTCAGATAGCTTTCGGTGGCGTGCGTGTGTACGATGAGCACCTGCACCTCGGCGGAATTTTTTTCCACGGCAAACGGCAGGCCCGCCGCAGCGGCCTGTGCGGTTTCCTGCGCCGAAAGCGCCGTGCAGTTTTTGATGCTGCCATGCTCCAGCCGGATATACCGTTCCCCCTCGCCTGTGCCGTAGTGCTGCTCCAGCACCGGGCCGCACCCTTCAGGGATCACGCCGTCAAATTCGGGCACGGATGCCCCTGCGCTTTCGGCAGGCGTGGCGGGGAGCTCTGCCGGTTCGGCAGCAGCCGGGGCCGAAAACGCCGGGGCCGGGCCGTCCGGCCGAAGGGTGGGGGCCGGGGCTGCCACTGCCGAATTCTTAAGCGCCTGCACGGCGGCAGCCGGGTTTTGCAAAAAGGCACCGGCCAGCGGGGCCGTGCGCTCCATGCCCGGGGCGGCGGTGATCAGGCTGAAGGCAAGCGCTGCCGCCGTGATGCCCCCTGCGAACACCTCGGCCAGGATATATGCCGCCCCCATGCTGCCACCCCCTTTTTTGCGGTTTTGCTCTTTTTATTTGTATGCAGGCCGCCGCCCGGCATGCCAAATGGGCAAATTTTTCAAAAAATCTGCGGTTTTTTTCACAAAACCACTTGCACCCCGGCAAAATATGTGCTAAGATAACTTGTACTGTTATGGGTGTACCAAGGAGGTGGAACGTAATGCCTAACATTAAATCCCAGAAGGACCGTGTTCTGCAGACTGCCAAAGAGCAGGCTCACAACAAGGAGATCAAGTCTAACCTGAAAACAGTTGTCAAGAAGGCAAACGCTGCCATCGCTGACAACGCTGCTGACAAGGATCAGGCCATTCTCGCTGCTGTGTCTGCAATCGACAAGGCCAAGAACAAGGGCGTTCTGAAGAAGAACACCGCTGCTCGCAAGATCAGCCGCATGGCTCGCCGTGCAAACAAGGCTGCTGCTCAGTAAGCAACAAAACAAAAGCAAAAGCGCACCGAATTTCGGGGCGCTTTTTGTTTTGTTTGGGATCATCAAAAAGGGCCGGCATTCCTTTGAGAATGTCGGCCCTTTTGCATGCTGTTTCCGTAAAAAGGCGCTGCCGCCTTAAAACACCTGTTCCTGTGCCGGGGTGTCAGCCGCAAAGCACTTTGCCTCGGGGATCTCCAGCCCAAGGGCAAGGCGGCGAACCATATCCAGCGCCTGTGCGGCGCTGCGCTGGCGCACGATCTCGCGGCCGCGATAGCCCAGCGTGAGGTGCTTCACCCACACCCGGTTGCCCATGGCCGCGCCCACATACACCGTGCCCAGGGGCAGCTGCTCGGTGCCGCCGTCCGGCCCGGCCAGCCCGGTAAGGGAAACCGCGATATCCGCGCCGCTGGCCTGCTTGGCCCCCAGCGCCATGCGCGCCGCCACCGGAGCGCTTACCACATTGTAGCGTTCAATGATCTCAGCGGGCACCCCCAGCAGCTGCTGCTTGGCTTTTTCGGAATAAGTTACATAGCCAAAGCCCAGCACGCTGCTGGCCCCGGGCACAGCCGTAAGGCGCTGCGCCACGGTGCCGCCGGTCAGGCTTTCGGCGGTGGCCACCGTAAGGCCGCGCTGCCGCAGCGCGTGTACCACCGTGTATTCCAGCCCCGGCACATCGGCATCGTAAATGCTTGTGCCCAAACGGCTGTAAAAATTCTTGCTGTAATCGCGGCACATGGCCTGTGCAGCGGCATCATCGGCCGCTTTGGCTGTGATGCGGATCTCGCATTCGCCGGTTTTGCAATAGATGGCCGCCGTGGGGTTGGCGTTTGCCAACAGATCCGACACCTGGCTTTCGATCTGGCTTTCGCCGCCCAGCACCCGCAGGGTCATGCTGTGCAGGGCACAGTTTTGCTTTTTCAGCAAAACCGGCAGCACCTGCAGCTGCCACATGGCTTTCATTTCGTGGGGCACGCCGGGCATCAGCGCCGCGCAGCAGGTTTCGTTTTCAAACCAGCAGCCGGGGGCGGTGCCCCGGTCGTTCACCAGTTTATGGCCGTGCGTGGGCACCATGGCCTGCTTGCGGTTGTTCTCGGTGATGGGGCGGTGTGTGCGCGCAAAGTGCGCCGTGATCTTTGCCCATTCTTCCTCGTCAAAATGCAGCGGATCGCCAAACGCCTGCGCCACCGTTTCCTTGGTCAAATCGTCTGCCGTGGGGCCCAGACCGCCCGAAAAGATCAGCAGCTGGCTGCGCTGCATGGCCTGACGCACCAGTTCACGCAGGCGGTGGGCATTGTCGCCCACCACGTGCTGGTGCATCACGCTGATGCCCAGCATGGCAAGCTGCTGCGAAAGATACTGCGCGTTGGTGTTGACGATGTCCCCCAGCAAAAGCTCGGTGCCAACGCAGATGATCTCAGCTTCCATGAATGTTCCTCCGCCGGGTTACCCGATAAAATCCACTTCTTCGCCCACGCGGATGCGAATGCGTTCGATCTGCTGGGCCGCTTCGGCCTCCAGCGCAGCCAGCCCCGGCATATTGGCCTCAGCCTCCAGAATTTCATCCAGATGCGGGCGGGTTTTGGGG
>ERZ1034939.786-NODE-786-length-18161-cov-29.035182_pt1 | contig 18161 bp, 26 predicted proteins | sample MGYA00520626_ERZ1034939 | MGnify/ENA primary metagenome ERZ1034939 (study PRJEB33766, sample SAMN09781751) | gut metagenome | biome: gut microbiome | host: Homo sapiens | place: Madagascar | study: EMG produced TPA metagenomics assembly of the PRJNA485056 data...
GCAATACCCCAGAATCTTAGAATCATTCCCAGTTTCTTAGAATATACGCATTGTGTAGTTACCTTAGGCTAACATTTGAAAAGTTGGCACGGTTCTTGCTAGGGATATGTTGCCACTTGACACCCACTGGGGTGTAGTATCAGTATACCGAACGGTATAAAGATTTGTACCACTATACCGAACGGTAAGTATAGAGTCTGTTCTACATCAAATATAACAAACACACGTTCGTCAACTATTCCGAAAATTCATTGTACTATTCCTTAAGAGTGTGTTACAATAAGAGCATGAAAGGAGTGATAACATGAAAGAGAAAAGTGCACCAAAGTTTACTAATGTAGTACATTATTTAGATGTGGCGTGCAATAAAAGCTTATTAACGAAAGAGAATTTTTATACTCTTACAACTGTACTTAGAGTTGAAGATAACTACTTACGTTATAAGGGTGTAACCATTGAATATGGCGATAATAGAACATATATTCGTAATAGTAATAGCATCTATATAGTTAGAAGAAAAGGTTGTATGAATAAGTCATATTTAATGGAAATAGCAATGAAGTTTGAAAGGAGTCTGATTGAATGGGAATCAAGCAACGCTTTAAAGCAATGAACCCGAACTTAGGTTCTCACTGTATTGCATCCCGAGATATACTTTACCTTACTAACGTAAAGAATCGTGATGAACAATATACCTATCCATTAGCGAACATTCTTTCTATCGAATATAAGTTTGCTTATGATTGTTTTACAGCTGATGAACGTATTGAAGCTGATGTTGCACCAATGGATTTGATATTGATTATCATTACAGTAAGAAAAGACAAACAGATGTTCTTAGCAAGAAATATTGAACTTATGTTTGATTATTATGGATTTGATAATGAGGAGGTAACAGAATGAATACGGTAATATGTCAACCTTTTAAATGTAGACCATATTTAGAGTTAAGAACCATTAAAACATCTAAATGGACAAAGGACGAACTTTCAGCCTTTAGAAAGTTCAACCCAGATGGCAATATTGACAAGTTCATTAGAGAATGGGAGCAAACATGTAACAAACTGAATCCAGACAGAAAGAAGATGAATTATGAGTACTATAGTATGTGGTAACTATTCACGTAACACTATTTACAGAAGTGAAACGGTGATAGTAAAAGCATCTTACTGGAAGGGTTCGCTTCAAAGATATGAGTATTACTTTTACAAGATAGGTGAGCCGTATCCAATTAAGAAAGTATTTGTATATTTAGATGGGAAGTTGGTAGTTGAATGAAGAGTAGAGAAGAAATATTAATTAAAATGTTAAGTAAAAAGTTGCCAGAAGTTAATACAGCTGATGGCATTAAGAATCTATTAAATGATTTCTTTGAACTTGCTGACGATTTTGAAACATCAATGACTAGTCAATGGACTATGGTTGGCTATGTATTTGATTTGTTTAGAAAAGGAGAATTATAATGAGAAAGCGTGATTACAATAAATTGCATAAGAAACTTATGTCTGAAATTGAGGTTGTTAATAGAATCTGGAATGATAAATATATGACACCGGCAAAAAGATGCTTTCTTTTTGGTTATATTTGGTCTAAGATAGAAATGCTAGAGTTTAATGAATGGTGTTATATGGAAGATAAAGAAGCCCGTGATTTGTTCGATTTTAAAGCGAAGCGTGATTATTATGATAGACAGGTAAAAGAGCAAATTAATGAGAAGTACGGCAGATATAAAATATTAGGTAAAGCAGACATTGAGCGGTTATCAGACTACTTTTATAAAATGTACGTGAACTACAATGAAAAATGTGGTGCGGCAAAAGTGTTACAAGTACTTGGTTATATTACAGATACACAATATTTGCTTCTTACAGATAATTTCGAGCAACAGTGTTTCGAAAGAATACCAGTAGCAAAAACTGTGTTCAAGTCAATATTACAGAGGTGATATCATGCGAAAAGGCGGATTTCGTAAGAAAATGAATCTGGACTTAACTCCAGAAGAATTTTCTATTCTATCTTTACGAGAAGCAAACGAGATATTGGACAGACTTGCAAAGAGATATAATCAGAGAGTCAAAGACTTATACAAGAGAAATCCATATGTGGCTTTGAAAGTATACGAATACAACAAAGTGGAAGTTGGTAAACCTGTATTCAGTAGAAGAAAAGCAAAGACAGTTAATGAAGCAAGAGAAAGATTTGCCATAATGCAAAAATTTTCTGGTAGTAGATATGCATCTATTACAGCATATAGAAAATTTGAAAGTAAAGCAATGCACCGTTTAGCAGAAAATTTACAGCTTGAAATGTTAAGTAGTTCAGATAAAGAAGAGTTAGCAGGTTTCTTTGATTATGTTTACGACAAATTAAAGATGAATCAATCAGAATATAATTATAAGGAATTAGCTGAATTTTTCTCTGTTTATAAGTTAACAGTTGACGAGAAAAAAGACAGAACAACAAATATACAGGATTTGTGGAGAGATTTCAAAAGTACCAGTGAACCACTGTCTGTTTGGACAGCTAAACAAAAGCTTGCATTAAAAGAATCTGGCGCAATAGCTAAAGGTGACAACCGTACATTTTCACAGATTATCAGAGACGCATATAAAAATCAATGAGGTGTAACTTATGCAAGAGGTCATATATAAAGGGAAAACAATAAAAATATATGATTTGGAGGACTGTAAAAAGTCCTCTATTCTTGCTGATATTAAATCTAATATTGATATGAAAGAAGATATTGTTGTACAGAAGCACAGGAAGTACCCAGACGAATATTACTACAAATATCCATCTTCCTTTGATACAGAGACAACAACAGTATTAGAGCATACGCTCTGGAATGTAACCGATGACCCTATCGGTTTTACTTATCTTTATCAGTTTAATCTATTTGGAACAGTGTTCATGTTCAGACTAGAAACAGAAGTCAAAGAGTTTTTTCTGCTAGTCAGACATTTATTTGAAACGGACAAATACAGGCTAGTCTTTTATGTACATAACTTGTCATATGAGTGGCAGTTTATAAAAGACTGGTTAGACATTGTTCCGGACACAGTTTTTGCTACAGAAAAACGCAAGATTATATCTTTCCGTACAGAAGCTAATATTGAATTCAGATGTAGCTACAGGCTGACAAACATGAATCTGGAGAAGCTTACACAAGATTACAGTACATTTTACGTTAAAGAAAAAGAAATTATGGACTATGATTTATATCGTGACCCGTTTACTGTATTAGATACCAACACACTACTCTATTCTGCTTTAGATGTTTTGGGTCTTTCTGATGCATTACAGGGATTCATGAAAGTGAATGGTTTCACTGTAAAAGACAACAGGCCAACATCAACATCTATTGTTAGGCATGCTGTAAGGGAAGTTATGTTAAGTAAAAAGAACAGGCAGTTCACAAAGGATGTTATCAGAAGAACAGCTCTTGACAGTCACTTGTACAAAATCATGATAGACCTTAAAGCAGGTGGCAACACACATGCTAATCGCGAATACGTCGGTATAAAACTAAAAGATTTGGGTCATGGTGATTTTACCTCAAGCTACCCATATCAAATGATTTGTAGCAATAAGTATCCTATGTTTACATTTCAGCCTATTGATTTAATGAAAAACGGTGTATTTAACTATCAGTTGTATAAAGAGTTATCAAACACATATGTTATTATCAGCCGTTTTAAAATACTGAATCCTAGGTTAACGAAAGATAAATATGTGCCAATACCGTACTTATCGCTTTCAAGAAGTTTTAAGCAACAGGGTGCATGCACTGAGTTAGGTTATGACAACGGACGTATTATGAATTTTAAAGGCACTGTTGATGTAGCTTTTTATGATGAAGAGTTTATTAACTGTTTCTTGAATCAGTATGACTTTGACGCCATCGAAAGCTATGACACATTTATTTCTATGAAAGGATTTTTACCTAAGTCATTGAGAGATTCAGTATTCAGCTATTACGAAAAGAAAACAGAGTTAAAGGGTATAAGTGGTGCTGAGTATGAATACATGAAAAGCAAGAATTGTGTCAACGGTATTTTTGGTATGACCTATACTGACCCTGTTCGCGATATGATAGTTTTTAATCCTCGGACAGGGTTACTTGAAGAAGCGATAACAGAAAAAACAATACAAGAACAGTTGGAAGAATATTATTCAAAAAGAACAACATTTCTTGCTTACCAGTGGGGCAGTTATACAGCTATGTTAGGCCGTGTTGCCTTACAATCTATGATAGACCTGTTTGACCCTCATGATGTTGTTTATTGTGACACTGATTCTTGTTTTTTCTTACATCCAGAAAGATATGCAGAAGCAATTAAAGAGTATAATAAAAAAATTCTGTCAGACTATCAGCCTAGTGATAAAGATTATGTTAAGAATTATGCTGTTACAAAGAAAGGTATAGAAAAGTATTTGGGCGTTATTGATATGGAAGATAACGCTGATGTATTTGTGACATTAGGTGCAAAGAAATATTGCCAGCAAATAGATGATACGTTTGAAATAACAATAGCAGGAGTACCAAAAAAGACGGGTTCAAAAATAATGGGTACACCAAATAATTTTCGTACAGGATTTTTGTTCGGTGAAGAAACAGGAAAGAAGCGACTTGTTTATAACGATTGTGAAAGTGTCAAAAGAGTAACGACACCACAAGGAAGTTTTAACATTTATAGCAATGTTGCAATGCTAAAGACGACTTATCAGTTAGATATCACAGATAGATTTAAGAAAGTAGTCGAGTATGTACAAGGAAAGTATGTAGAAGATTATGAAACTATTTAAAAAGTATTGACATAACAATAAGTATGTGTTAATATAATAGTGTAGTAAATATCCAAGACAATTTTGAAAGGTGGACAAATATGAAAGTAGTAAGAACGAATATTGAAAGTAAAGTCGAGCTGTTTAAAGCAGTTAAAAATTCACATCCTGTAAAAGATTTGCCGGACGGTTTTGAGATTATGCAGGATTTCATTCACTATGTTGATGAAAAACAGGATGGCAAGGAAGTTGAAATCCTAGCCGTTAAAGGCTCAGATAATGAGTATTACGGCACAAACAGCTCAACATTTATTCATGATTACCTTGAAATTATTGATATGTTTGCTGATTGTGAAGAAGATTTTACAATCGTTAAGGACAGCAATGTATCAAAAGCGGGTCGTCAGTTTGTCTATGCGAGATTGGCATAGAGCCCATTGTTTTCTCCTTTAATATATGACGGAAAAGCCACCTATCACTTTAGGTGGTTTTTCTATTTAGAAAGGTGGTTAATATGAGTTTATATGATAAAGATGGATGGCTGAATTTTAATTATATTCTAGGCTTTAAACCTACATTTATTTTTATGGTAGGAGCTAGACAGGTTGGCAAAACATATGGTGTATTCAAACGATGTTTAGAGGATGGTTGGACGCCTATGCTTGTAAGAAGAACACAAGACGAGATTGATTTATGTAGTGTTGAAAAATATAATCCATTTGCACAGTTAAATAAAGACTTAGGTGAGGACATACATGTCATAAAAGAAAAAAATACTTCTAGAATAGCCCGTATTGTAGGCATGACAGAACAGGACAAGCCAATATTTGAAGATATAGGAATAGCAACATCTTTAAAAGCAGTAAGTAAGTACAGGGGCTTTGGTGGTGGTACAATCAGTGATATTATTTATGATGAATTTATCCCAGAAAACCATGTTAACAGAATTAAAAATGAGGGTGACGCAGTTACAAATATGTATGTCACTGTTTCTGGTAACAGAGAGATTTTAGGGAAACCGCCACTTCGCATGTGGCTTATGGCAAACTCAAACAATATTTATAATGCTGTGCTTGAGACATTTAACCTAGTTGATATTTATGATGATATGCAAAGGAATGGACAGGAAGTTAAGTTCATAGAAGAAAGAGGAATCCTTTTATTAAATATCATGAAGTCGCCTGTTTCAGAAAAACGTAAGAAAACAGCATTGTTTAAGGCAATAGGTAATGAATCAGAATTCGCTAAAATGGCGAATTCCAATGAATTCTCATATAATGATGGTTCGCATATTATGAGAAAGTACAACAATCCTAAAGACTTAACACCTATATGCCAGTTTGGCAAAATCTATCTTTACCTATCTAAATCACGTAATAACTTCATGTACATCAGCAATCATAAATATTGCGAATTTGAAGAGATTTACGACGGTGGCAAAGACAGCAAGAAAACTTTTAAAATGAATTACTGTATGTACGGTGAATGGGATGCTTTGGGGTGGATTTACTACGAAACCTATTCCTGTAAATATCGTTTTTTAGATGCCATAGACAAACTTGGCTTGTTAACTTAATTTCATAGTTACTTGACAAAATTTCATAGATGTAATATAATAATAACAGAGCTAGTTGTTTGCGTCATTCTGAAAGGTTGGAAGATACCGACGCAGGATATCAGAGTCCACCTTAACAACTGGCTCTCTTGAATTTTAAGAAAGGATTGACCTTTGTTATAATTTTCCTCATTCTATGATACAACACAAAGGTGGACTCAGAAAGGATGCTTATGGATGTAAACGCACTCATGCAGGCTGTAGGGACTGTAGGATTCCCTATTGTTTGTGCGATTGGTATGGGATGGTATATCAAATATAGCACAGACAGAAACAGAGAAGATATCGCAAAGTTGAATGAACAGCATAAAAATGAGATGTCTGAGGTCACACAAGCTCTCAACAATAATACGCTCGCTATTCAGCATTTATGTGATATGCTGAGCAAGGACGGTGAGAAGAGTGAAAACAGTTAAAAAAGGTAGTAAGGGGCAGGATGTACTTGTATTACAGGCAGTACTCAGAGCGATTGGTATTCTCGGTAAAAATGGTAAACCATTAGCTTTAGACGGTTCTTGCGGTGAAAACCTTGTTTATGCTATTAACCAATTCCAGAAGTTACAGAACGCTTATGGTAATACTGCTGTAGGCAAGCAGGATTCGTCATGTGGTTCTAAAATGTGGGCTTGTCTTTTAGGTGGTGATTGCTAATGGCTTTTACTCCTAGACTTAACACAGATGGGATGAAGTACAGTAAATACTACTATTCAGACAACATTTTTTACCAGAGCAATCTTGGCCCACAACAGACAGGCGGTAACTGTACTTGGTATGCTTGGGGCAGGTTCTATGAGATTAATGGCACATATCCGTCTGGTTTATCAACGTCCAACGCAACAAACTGGTACAGTCGTACAAGAGGGTACGCAAAAGGAAACGAGCCAAAGCTTGGCGCTATCGCCTGTTATGGTTATAATAATGGCGGTGCAGGGCACGTTGCAGTTGTCGAACAGATTACATCAGACGGCATAGTTACAAGTAACAGCGGTTGGAGTAGTGGTAAATATTTCTGGACAGAAAAGTGCAAAAAGTCGAATGGTTATGTTCCGTCATGGATGAATGGTTACTTACAGGGTTTTATTTATCCTAACGTTGATACAGGTTCTCCCAGTATTCCCACCGACTTACATTGGCAGTCAATCACAGGGTACGGGCAGGAATATATCAATGAGAAATCTACCAACAATGCGTATTGTGTGACAAATGCTCTGCTTCCTTTAGGATGGAGTATTAATGCTATATGCGCTATGCTTGGTAACATGACAATCGAGTCGTTTATTAGCGCTGACCTTTATGAACAGGGTGTAGCAGTAGATGAAAGAGGATATGGTCTTGTCCAATGGACACCCGCAGTTGACACAATTATTCCTTACTTGAACCAGAATTGCCCTAACTGGCAAACTGATTTGGATGCTAACGGAAACTGCCAGTGCCAGAGGTTGAATGACGAACGAAACAACAATCCTACCGAATGGTATCCAAATTTCTCAAGCGTTCCGCAGGAGTACAGAAGATATCAGACAATGGATGCTTTTGCTACTGCAACAGATGATGTTGCCTATATGGCTAAGTGTTTTGTTTACTGTTATGAAAGGCCTGCTGACCCTACTGCAACACTAGAGGACAGAGCAAAATACGCTCAGTACTACTTTAATTTATTACAGGGTTACAACCCTACATTACCGACAGGCAGAGGAATAAGGACAAGAATGCCTATATGGATGTATCCTTGTTTAAGACGCTAGTTTATTTTAGAAAGGTGGACTCAATATGTTACAGGCAACAAGAGACGCTATCACTAAATTTTTAGGTGATAGGACAGATGATGAAGCAATTGCTTTACTCGAAACTATTGACAATGAAGGTGTTGACGAAGAAAACTGGAAACAGAAGTATGAAGATAATGATGCTGAATGGCGAAAGAAATATACCGAACGTTTCAAAGAGGGCAAACCGCCTGTGCCACCTACACCAGAACCAAAAGAAGAACCTATTGACGAAGAGGAAAGACAGGAAAGTCTTAATCTCGATGATTTATTATATGGAGGTAATAAGTAATGCCTACAAAACCGAGAATTGCAACAAACACAAATATTAGTCCAGATATTATCAACGCTGTTAAAAATTCAGCGTCTACTTACTACAAAGATTATGTACCGTACGTAACAGCAGATGCTGATTCCCTTAGAGGTATCGGGGCTATCATTATGAATAACCCAACACTTGAGAATGAATTTCTTAACACTCTGGTTAACCGAATTGCATTTGCAAGAATCGCTAGCCGACTTTACACTAACCCACTTGCAACACTGAAAAAAGGTGTCATTGATGTTGGTGAAACAGTAGAGGATATTTTTGTTAATATTGCAAAAGTGTATCAGTACGGTGAGATTGCAGGAAGTGGAGCTGATACAGCTACAAACCTGTTTAAGAAGTATGAACCAGATGTAAGAACAGCGTTCTATATCATGAATTCACAGTTAACTTATCCTGTGACAGTTAACAGAGCAATGCTTAAATCAGCGTTTAAGTCTTGGTCAGGCATGGATGAGTTAATCAGTGGTATTATTCAGTCTGTTTACACAGCGGCGGCTTATGATGAATTTAACATTACGAAGTATTTGATTGGTCAGCATATCTTAAATGGTAAGTTAGCTTACTACAGATTTGATGAAACATCAGCAGATAAATATAAGCTTTGTGCAACCCAGATGCGAAAAGCATCCAACGACTTCCAATTTATGTCTACAGATTACAATATTGCAGGTGTAACAACGTTCACTGATTCTGATAAGAAAGTTATCTTAATCAATACTGATTATGACGCAAGCATTGATACTAATGTCCTTGCCAGCGCATTTCAGTTGCCTTACGCTGATTACCTTAACAGACGTATCCTTATTGATGGTTTGGGACATCTGGACATTAGCAGACTTAACAAAGCTTTTGCGAACGACCCGACATACACTGAACCATCAGCAGATGACATGGCTTTCTTAGATAAAGTTGCAGGCGTTATCGTTGATGAAGACTTTGTTCAGATTTATGATAATGTCTTTGAAATGAGAGATATGCCAGTAGCAAATACTCTTGACCATAACTATTTCTTGCACATGTGGCAGACATACGCCGTTAGTCCGTTTGCTAATGCGGTTGCGGTTATTCCAGACAATTTGGTTGCTACGCAGACATCGTCTAATACTTCTATTGGCAATTTGCCAAATAATACAACAAATGCTACTGTCCTTTATGCAAACCCAAGTGTAGGAACTAATGTTAGTTTTTTATTCACAGCAGATGTTACTACAGTAAAAGGTGGTTGCCGAGATTTAATATGGAGCTTAAAAACAGACGATACAAATAGTGCTGTAGTTTATCCTAATGGTTATGTTACTTTTAAAACGATTGAAAAAACAGCTAATTATTACGGCAGTGTTAAAGCAGTAGCAAAAGTCCGCGGCACTAATATAACAAAAGATTTTATAGTAAGAGCAGGAGATTATACAACATAGGAGTTATTATGGCATACATCATTCCAGATTCAATTATTTATATTTTATCTGGTGTTGAATGTGACCGTGACTATAATCATATTAAATGGTTTAACAGTAGGGCTGAACAGCAGTCCTACATGTTAGGCCACAGAATCAAAACATATGAAAGATGCACGTATGTTCGTGACGGAGTTGTTGCAATAGAAGCATGGGCTGATGATATTTATTCAGCTAACTACATGATGTTTCAGAACACAGCTTTCAGTGATAAATGGTTTTACGCCTTTATCACTGAAATACGTTACGAAAATAACAGGACAGCAGAAGTTCATTATACGATTGATTTGTGGCAGACATGGTGGATGGATTGCAAAATAGGGGAGTGCTTCGTTGAAAGGGAGCATGTTCTTGACGATGCAATAGGTCATAATACAATACCAGAAGGCTTAGAGTATGGGGAGTTAATAGCAAGTAAACAGTCTTTACTTACTGATTTCTCATACAATGTTATTTACGGTTGTGAGATTGTTATTAGTGAGTCGCAGCTTACACCAATCGAAAATCAACCGACTTGGTATAGTCAGCCAGTACTTGGACGTGTTTTTCAAGGTTCTAAAATTGGTTTTACAGAAGACCCAACAAAGTTGTTGACATTTTTACAGTCATTAATAACAGCAGGATATCAGAATACGATTATACAGGTGTTCACAATTCCGAAAGATTTACAGCCTACAGCAACAGGCGGAACAATTGTCAAGCAGAAAGAACTTCCAGACATACCAAAAAGCTTTGGTGATTATACACCGCATAATAACAAGTTATATTGTTCGCCATATACAGATTACCTTGTATTTGCGCCAACTGGTGACAATATGGTATTGCATCCAGAATTATTTGACGGCAAACCAACAGTAACAATAAGAGGTAATACAGGCACACAGCCACAGGTGATTATTTCACCTAGAAAGTATAAGGGTACAAGCGCAACAGATTTCAGCAAAGGCTTTACGTTGAACTATGGAGAAAAGGGTTCATTCATGTATGACGCTTATCAGGCTGAGATTGCCAGTTATGGATTTACACAGATAACTGAAAAGTTACCGCAGGGTTCAACAGACTTAGGTTTAACACTTGGCGCTTTAGCTAAGTATAGCGGACGTGTTGCCAGTGGTGTGAGCAGTGCCATTGGTGGCTATGTACAAGGCGGCGTCGGTGGTGCTGTAACAAGTGCAGGTGCAGGAGTTCTTGATTCGATAGCGCAGTATTCAAAAGATACACACGACACAAGCCGTCTTTCTGGTGCTAGTAGTGGTTCTGTATTATGGGCTAATCAATTAAAAGATGCTCAATGTTATGTGAAACAAATACGTACCGAGTATGCCAGAACTATTGACCAGTTCTTCGACATGTACGGCTATAGAGTCAACAGAGTTAAACGTCCACAGATGGAAGGACGTCCGTCATGGAACTACATTAAGTGTAAAAATGTGGCTCTTACAGGAAAGATACCTGTTGAAGCAGAAATGTTAATTAAATCAGTTATTGAAAGTGGTGTTACGTTCTGGAAAACAGCGTTTCACAATTATTCAGCAAATAACAAAATATAGTGAGGTGATAAAGTGAGTAGACAAAAAAGGCGATTCTTTCAGAAGATTTACAAAGAGGGAGTCGAGTATAACAAGTGGCTTTTTAAGTTTGCAAATAACGCTATCGCTTCATACAGGGTTGAGGGACTACCAGTTGAAGTGGATGCAAGATGGTTAGCCCTCAAACTTTTTGAGCTTGGTTCTGTCGCATTTTTTTATGATGAAGACGCACAGAAGTATGCATGCATGCAGTATTTAAACATGGGCGTATTTGATGGCTATGCTAATCCTACAAGAATAACAGTGTACAGTCCATGGACAAATTACAACAAAGTTCTTGAAAAAGGACAATTTGTTATAATCTGGGATAACTACTTGAGAATCAACAACTATCGGTCCTTTATCGGTTTAGCATATAGATTAACCAGACTTGATGGTACGATAGATGTTAACTGTACAGCACAGAAAACACCTGTAGTTGTTGCCTGTAACGAGAACTCGCAGTTATCAATGAAAAACATGATTGCCAAAGTTGATGCTGATGAACCATATATACCAGTATCTAAAAAATTCAATACTGATGATATTCAAGCCATTCAATTAAATGCGCCGTTTGTTGCCCTAGACTTACTAGAAGCACAGCAGAGATTATACAATCAGGGTAATTCGATGTTAGGTATAACAAGCGTTATTGCTCAGAAGAAAGAGCGAATGATTACAAGTGAGGTAGAATCAAGCAATGCTGATGCCCTTGCAAACAGACGATCAAGAACAATGGCTAGAGACTATGCTACAGAACAGATTAAAGATACTTTCGGTATTGATGTTAAATGGTTCTTTGATGATGGTGACGAGCCTAACAAGGAAGTAGAAGATGGAGACGACGTTTTTCAAGATTTGAAAGATGAATCTTTGGCAACATCTATGATTAAGAGGTTTTAAATATATGAGTAGCTATACAACGCAAATCAGATATATATGTGAATCGCTTGCTGGTTATGAACGTGGTAAAGGGTATATGTCTATTGACGAAGTCATTGACAAAAGTTGGGATAAGATATTTCCATCGTCATTTGTGACATTTACACCAGAATACCGACCTGTTCTTGCAAAGAAAATATTGAAACATTATTACACACGGGAAATAGGCTCAGAAACATTTGGCTTATTTCAACTGAGACTTGATGCAAAGTTATCTGTTATCATGCCTTATTATAATAAGCTCTACAAAGCTTTTGATAAAGACTATGATATTCTTAGCGATACGGATGTAACTATTGACCACAACAGAAAAAGTAAAGGTGACAATAGTTCTAATTCAAGTGGCAATAGCAACAATGAATATAGTGGACAGGATATTAACAGACACAGCAACACACCACAAGGCGGTTTGGATGGTATCAAAAGTGACAGGTATTTGTCTAGTGCTGATATCTCAGACAGTACGAACACAAATAAGAATACCAATGCACTTAAATCGAGCAGTAATTTTAATACCACAGAAGATTATGTACAGCATATCACAGGTAAACGAGGTGGTATGACTTATGCGTACATGGTTAATGAATATGCTGAAAAGCTAAAGAATATTGACCATATGGTTATTAGTGAACTAAGTGACCTGTTTATGCAGGTGTGGGATTGGGGGTGCTTTGATGGAGAAGAATAATTTTAATCCAATTGGTAACAGACCACTTGCACCAACTATTTATGATGAAAATATCACCCCACTTGAAAGTATGAATAAGTTGGCTTTTAAAATCAACAAACTGATTGGCGACGATACAAACGTCAAAGAAGTGGTTGATAAGTTACTAGATGTTTATGCCAGTCACATGAAGCTACAGGGCGGATATTGTGAGGAATTAAGATGTATTGCTTTTGAAAATCCTATCAGTTGTGGCTTAGAACATACGTCATCGCCTATTTATACGCCCGTTAAAACTATTGAAGTGGGCGTAAATAATGTTAAGGGGGATGTGACTTTTTATCAGTGGCAGTATAAAAATGATAATGGGTTGTTTGTTGATTTGGAAGCAGATGGTTCTAATAGTGCAAAATGTAAAGTACCTGTTACATTTTATAATTCCGGAGATAAAAAAGAATTCAGATGTAAGTTACAGAATGATAAGTATACGTATTATACAGAAGCCATAGTTATTGAGTATTTAATTCCAACTGGTAATATTATTCAAACAAAAGGCGGAAATGTTAATACATATGAGCAAAATCAATTATCATTTGAAACTGATTTTCCTACAGATAGTAATAACATTGGTTGGTTATGGTCTAATGATAATAGTAATTGGAATGAATACGGAAGAAAAGATATTTCTATTAAACCATACTATTATATAGACAAAGGAACAAAAACAAACGGTGTTAGTGTTAGTGACTCAGATAAAATTTGGTGGAAGTATCAGTTTAAAGTGAAAGGAAAAGAGTATTTTTCTAACACTTTAATCACTAACGTAACAAAAGTTGATTTTGATTGTGGCTCAGCTACATTCAATGGAGTTGCAAACAACAGTTGGAATAGTACTAGTAATATGATTCAGTGGTATAGTTATCTAAAAGCATATAATACTACAAAACAATATTGTGATTTAATCCTGTCTATAAATAAAGAACTGAACAATAATATTATAACAAGTGTCCAGTGGTTACAATCAAGTACAAGCTCTACAGGTTTTTATTATGAACCTAAACCGAATACTTTGCTACAAAATGCTACAGATATTGATGAAAATATTACTGTTGAACTAGAAAAAAGTGGTTATTTTTGGAAAAGTATTTTCGCATTTAGATTACAAGTTGTTGTTGGAAATGTTGCATATTATTCGAAAAATGTGTATGTTAATACTAATTTAGCAAAAATAAACATAGCGCAATCACCTAATGGAACACTAAATATTGAAAGTATACTTACACTAACAGGCACTTTTAATGAATATGTACCAAACAACTACGATATAAATAATATTCAGTGGTTTCTATCTAATAATAGAAATAGTTGGAGCAACTATACTGTATACGGTTCTGGCAATAACGTTATAACTGTTAAAATTTATAATGATAATGCGTCACATATTGACGGTTTCGGTGTTAACGGCGGTACAGCACTTTATATTTGGGCTAGCGTTGATAATAAAATTTGTGGTAGTATTACTATATCTATTAAACAAAGCTAGTGAGGTGATAAGATGAAAAATGAGTTATATTTAATATGGCCTTTTAGTGATGTTCTCCCTATCGTTTATAATGATGCACTTTCATTACAGGACAATTTACAATGCTTGTATGAAAAAGTAAATGAACTGATTGATAATGCTGATAATGTACCAGACCTTGTTTATAAACTCTTACAAAGCTATATTAGTGACTTAATTGTCTCACTGACTTATGATGAAGATAAAAGAGCATTAATTGTTGACCAGTCTTTAATTATTTTAAGTGAACCCGAAAATATAACTGTAAATGAAGAAGCAAAAACGGTTGATTTATTTGCTTTTGTTGCAGGAGCGACAGCTTATCAGTGGCAGTATAGCACAGACAATGGCGTAACATGGTTTGACTGTACTGAAAAAGGTGCTAAAACTTACAAGTTAAGTCTAGTAGCGACAACAGATAGGAATAACTACATGTACAGATTAAGAGTTAATAACAGGATGCGTGTTGATTATACAAATGTTGTAACAGTGAAAGTTGAGGTGTCATAATGGCAGATAGAAAAGAATTTGATTTTGTTCGTGTTGGCAATATAGATATATATGTACCTCAGTATGACGATACTGATATTAAGAAAAGTATTGCTAATGAAACAACAGCAAGAACAAATGCTGATAATGCGCTTCAAAGTGCTATTAATAAGGAAAAGGAAGACAGACAATATAAAGACAGCAGTTTAAAGACAGCTATTACAAATGAAGTAAGTAACAGAAAAAATGCTGATAGTGCCTTACAAAAGAATATTGATGATAACGGAACACTGTTGTCTGCTCTGAGACAGGAATTCAACAGCACAAGAACAGCAAAAAGTGTTGTCATCATCGGTGATAGTTACGCAGAAGGCTATACACCGGATGGTAATGTTACTGGTTGGGCTGATAAGGTAGCAAGCTCAATGCCTTATTGTACATTTAAAATTAAATATTCTGGCGGTGCAGGGTTTTCCCATGTTAGTGCGTCAACAGGCAAAAAGTTTATTGATTTACTGAATGAAGCTGGCAGTGAAATGACAGAAGCAAACAGAAATAATGTTTCTCTGGTGCTTATCGGTGGTGGCATGAATGACCGTGACCAAACAAAGGCTGATTTAAAGACGGCTATTGATGCTTTTGCTACACGCTGTAGAGAACTGTATCCTTATGCTGATATAACATACGCTTTTATCGGTTGGAGTAGTTCTAGCTCTGTGAGAAACAAGTTAAGAACAGAGTGTTCTAATTTAAGAAGCTGCCGAACATCTGGCATGAAGATTATTACATCAACAGCGTTTACACTTCACGACTATAAATATTTTTCCTCTGACGGTATTCACCCAAACAATGACGGCGAGGATGCACTTGCTCAGACTTTGGCAGGCGTTATCTTAGGCTCTGAGCCGAATATTACGATTGAATACAATCTGTATAACTTTAGTTCCTCTGAAATGGCTAGTACAGTGGACAACACGAACAGTGAAATCAAGAACTATCTTTCTTTGAGAAGCACGTTCTCCGATGGTAACACCAATGTCATGTTGGATGGTCGGTTTCGTCTCGCTATTTCCAATGTGCCTGTTACTATTGCTACTTATCCGAAAAATCTTAAAGTTGGTGAGGGTTGGACTACGCCACCGCTTACAGACTTTGCTTGTACGCTCTTCGGCAGAGATAAGAATAACGATTATTTCACCATCAACGGCTTCGTCCGATTCGCAGAGAATTGGAAGATACAGGTCTACCACAAAGAAGTAGACAGCTCTGAAACGAATAAGTTTAAAACAATTGACTGTACCTCTGCTAATGCTTACTGTAATATCCAGATGCCTATGAGCATGTGTTCTGCCTTTGACTTATAGGCCTCTGAGGCTCTGAGGGACTCTGAAAGCCCTCTGGCGTATTTTAACGATAAATTAACCCACCCCTATGCTTTTAATAAGGATACAGGCTGTCAGACGCATAGAATTATGTGCTGTAATAGGACTGTATCCTTTATTTTGAGCGGTTTAGCAGTTTACCACGTTAACACTTTACTTCGCTAAAGTGACCCACTGTCCAATGTAAGTAGTACAGTAACGATATACAGTTGTAGTACTTTAACACTTTACTTCGTTAAAGTAGCCTGTAGATACATTAAAAAGGCGATTGCTCGCCTTTAACTAACGAAAGAGTATTAAAGTCCCGTCACGCTGTGGAACAAATTCGGAAAGAAATATCTTTTCATTCTTATATCTAAAATATAACCTCCCATAAGTACTATGCACTTTTCTAACCTTAGAAATGAGTTGATTGTTAACAGTAAAAACAACCAAACCAGTTTTTGTATCAATTAATTCTAACTTCATATATTTGCCCTCCTAATATTCCTGTATATCGTCATCGTCATTACTTCCTTTAAACAATGACGATATGATTACTATGCCCCATACGACCGCCAATATAAGCCATATAATAGCTATATCATTGTCACTTATACACACACCTGTTATAAATAGGGCTTCCATTGCAGTACTCAGCGTGTAAAGCACTGCAATAGCCCACTCTCTATTAGTCAAAGTTTATCTCCTCATTACAACTAATAATATCCTCAAGATAGATTGCGTGATTAAAAAACTTAAAGCATAATCCATCTCGTCTATAATAAAGCTGTCTAAAGCACAATTTACCCTCCCAAATTAAGGCTATTGCATCATTACTTTTCTTATCTTCCCATACTTTTGCATTATCCCATGGTAGCACGAAAAGCGCTTTCATTCCCGCTACGGGATATATCCCAATAATGTCAAATTTACCGTGTAATATTCTATTCATATTCTATATATCCTCCTTAAAACATTTCTATTTCTTTCCAAGCTTGCTCTACTTGTTGCGTGTAGAACAAGTCCCAATCTTCAGGACGACCGTCAAAATCGTCTTTAAACTGGTTAATCCATTGACGAAATTCGTCCCAATATTCTTCTTCAGTTTTCCACATGTTTTACGTCCTCCTCCATTGTTATTGAACGTCTAATACGTTCATTCATTTTTGTAAACTCGTCTTCGTCAATAATGCCAGCCCAGTACATAGCAGTAACCATACCTTGTGCACAGCCTCTATAAAAAGCGGCTGTTTCGTAACGCTCATATTTTTGAGCACTGCGGCAATTTAAAATGTCCTCATCGAACTGTTTCATAAAATAACTTTTTTCCATTTTGTTTCCTCCTTTTTCTTTACATCTATAGTATAACATAGGTCATAACTTTTTTCCAATATATCCAATTCATAGATGTATGAATTCAATTCATAGTTTAATACTTTAATACTTTACTTTGCTAAAGTAACAGGTGCTTAACCTTTCATTATAACACATATAGCACCAAATGTCAATACCTTTATTTTGTTGTTCCCCCTAGCAAGAACCGTGCCAACTTTTCAAATGTTAGCCTGAGGTAACTACACAATGCGTATATTCTAAGAAACTGGGAATGATTCTAAGAT
>ERZ1034939.795-NODE-795-length-17994-cov-39.758236_pt1 | contig 17994 bp, 19 predicted proteins | sample MGYA00520626_ERZ1034939 | MGnify/ENA primary metagenome ERZ1034939 (study PRJEB33766, sample SAMN09781751) | gut metagenome | biome: gut microbiome | host: Homo sapiens | place: Madagascar | study: EMG produced TPA metagenomics assembly of the PRJNA485056 data...
AGACCATGGCAAGAGGCTTTGCCTGGCTCGATACCGGAACCCATGATTCCCTTTCAGAAGCATCCACCTTTATTGAGGTGTTGGAGAAGCGCCAGGGCTTGAAGGTAGCTTGCTTGGAAGGTATCGCATACCGCCAGGGTTGGATTACCGCAGAACAGTTGAGAGAGAATGCTCAGCCTATGCTGAAGAATGACTATGGCAAGTATCTCCTTTCAATACTTGAAGAGAAAAATCAAACACTAAAAAAGAATTTAGAATATTAGAAAACAATGAATATAATTAAAACTGATATTGAAGGCGTACTCATTATAGAGCCACGCCTCTTCCGTGATGCCCGAGGCTACTTCTTCGAGAGCTTCAGCGAGCGAGAGTTTGAAGAAAAGGTTGCCCCAATCCTGGGTCACAGTGTACACTTCTGCCAAGACAACGAGTCTATGAGCAGCTATGGTGTGATGCGAGGCCTGCACTTCCAGCGACCTCCTTATACTCAGAGCAAGTTGGTACGTTGCGTAAAAGGTAGAGTGCTCGATGTAGCAGTAGATATTCGCAAAGGATCACCGACCTACGGCAAACATGTAGCCGTAGAGTTGACTGAAGACAACCATGTCCAGTTCTTCATCCCAAAGGGCTTTGCTCATGGTTTCGCAGTCCTTTCAGAGACTGCCGTCTTCCAATACAAGTGTGATAACTTCTATCATCCAGAGGCAGACGGAGGCATCAGCATTCTCGATGATACCCTCGGTATCGATTGGAAAATCCCAACAGAACATGCCAATCTCTCAGAGAAAGATACGAAGCATGCGATGTTGAAGGACTTCGATTCACCATTCGATATCAACGTAGATTTATACAAATAGGCATCTGATGCCAGATAAAGAATTTTTAGAGTAAATGCTCTCGATTATAAAATCGTGGGGATGCTTTATTGGTGATATAAAGCATTATGCCTTGATAACAGAGGCACTTTTAGTTAAACCTGTTTAAAAATCAGAAAAGTCCAATTTCTTAAAATACCCTGTATCTCCAGTAAACACTGGGGATGGAGTTGTATTGTCATAGGGGTTGGATGCTTACTGATCTTGCGAAACTTGAATAAGTTAATTTACAAATTGCTTATATTTGATAGAACATAAAATTATATACAATGGAAAAAAATATTGATAAGGCTGTGTTAAATAGGAAGGCTACACTATTTGTGACTCCTCCAAGTGGAATTATTGACGAGCAGCAAGTATTCGAATATACAAAAGCTTTTTCTACCATGAAATTGCTACCGTCTATTAATAAAGGAATGTCATTGAAAATAACTCCTCAAGGTATTGTACAGGAACCTGTAAATACCTTTGAAATGAAAAAAATTGATGATTCTTTTAAGATTACTAGTGGTCCTGATCGAATCGAGATAATAAGTTCGAAGAAAGATGAGTCAATGGGGGATTTCTTGAAATTAGTGAATCAGGCAACTTCAATTCTTCAAAATCTAATAAAATCACCAATTGTACGCCTTGCCTTATTTGATTCGGAAGCTTATTTCTTTGATATAGCACAAATAGATAAATCTTATGGACTTTTTGTTAATGGTTCAGAAGAAAAACCAATTGAGTGGCAAATGCAAAAAGTTTTGAGAGGTCATCTAAGTGAAGATAATACTATTGTTATAAATAATGTTTATACAGTTTCAAGAAACCAAATCGGAATAAATGGTTCGCCTGCAAAAGATGCAATACTCTTATCTGCTGAGGTTAATACTCCACTAGGTATTGATGTTGATGTTTTAAAAAAGAATATGTCAATATTTTGGACGAAGGCAGCAGATATAATAAATGAATACTTAGATAAAAGTAGAACGTTAATATTAACAGTATAATGACAATAGGAGATAATTTTATTGATTATTCATTACTGGAACACCTTCGTAATGGACATTCGGATGTTGTTGGGCAAAGTTTATTTGACATAGATAAATTTTCTGGTGTCTTAGATTATTTTTCCTTTGATTCTGATTCGAATCAACTATATCGATATATAGAGCAAACGTTGTTTAGTCAAAACAAAACGTCTTTTATTGTCAATGTTCAGCCGCTATCAGATGAAGAGTTTAAAATAAAAAATAGAGCATTGTTTTTAAATATAATAAAATATGCAAAATTTGAGGATGGTGAATATAATGCTGCAACTGATAAAATGAAAGAGTTGTTAGAAATTAATAAGGATATGACGATGACGCTCCTTCAAGAATATTTTCTAAAAGGTTTGGAAGAAGATTCGTTAGACGAGGTTTTGTTAACAAAGATATTGTCTTTGCTAGGAGACTATGATTATGAATATTTACGTCCTTATTCTCAACTTATTGCAGCTTCTGCATATTCAGTAAAATCAATAAAAGTAGTTTCCGCTGTATTCCGCCTATTGGGGCATTGGGGAAACCAGGAAAGCTTGTCACTATTAAAAAAGTATCAAGAACCAATTGAACCGTGGTTAAACATTAAATATAAGAGACTTTTATCATCGTTAGAGAAAAGATGTACTATTTAAGAAAAATATCTGAGCAAACTTGGTTTGCTAAGCCTGCTTTAGATTCTGATGCAATATCAGAATTATCGACAATCGATCATGATTTGTCTGTATGGAAATTTTCTGGAAATTCTATTAATTCAGAAGAAATTGATAATTTAGCATTGGCTTTAGCGATGACTAGGTCTAAAATCGAGGAATTGTACATTGTGAAGATAGATTTGTCTAAAATTCAGAAAAAGTATAAATGGACAGTTGCTTTGCATGAAGAATTAGGATTATCGTATTTTGATAGAATGAATAATAAGCATACTAATTTGATCTTAGAGGATTTTTGGCATCAAGGGTTTCTAGCAGAGTTTATCAAGAAAGAAATTGAATGTGTTGATAATTACGTGTATTATGATGTTCCAACTTTGGAAGAACTGTTGTATAAAGCAGTTGAAAATGGGATGTTGGCAGAATCTAGAGTGAAAGAAAGAGGTGGTGATTGGAAAAGATCTTTAAAGAAAATGCAAGACTTACATAGACTTCAAACAGCTAGCTAGCGAAAGAATACTATTTAATAGTAGACTTTTCAAAGTCTTATGGCTAAGATTGTTATGGAATCAAATAATATGGTATATCACCATTACAGCGTAAGGTTTTAACACATTAAGTATTTCTCCTTTGCATCCAAAATCTTATATGTGAATTATGGAAACAATGGAATACAATCTAAATTGTATATTTATGATGAATAAAACAGATGATCCTGACTTTGTTGCTTCTTGGCAGAAAGTTGAGGAGGCTCTAAAGCGTCTTGATGAAAATTTGGTGGAACGTTTGTTTGCAGAGCAACATGCGACCTTGAAAGATTTTCATCAAGCTCTCACAAAAGAACAGGAACGTAAGGCTGCTGCCTTGGAATCTGCTGTGGCTTTTTTGAAGGAAGAGAATAAGGCAATATGCAGGAAACCTTAAAAATCAAGTCTGAAACAAAGAAACTTCGTGAGGAAAGAGAACGGATGAATGAAGAATTGTTGCAGAAAAAGCATGAGCTAGACCTGTTGAAAGCTACCTCTTACCCGCATGAAAGATGGGATAAGTCTATGTTTCCATGTTACGGTGTTAAAAAATAGATGAGGTGAAACTGTGTGCTTAGCAATCTTTCACTCTAAAGATAATGCAAATGAGCGCAATGAAAGCTGGCTTTCAAATTGCCGAGTGCAGCTTATTTTTTTTTATCTGTATATTATTAGATAAAGTAAGATTTAGTATCACAAAACCTTTTGTAAACTATATAGTAGGTAAATGGAAATTAAAATAAATAAAAAAGATGTAGTATGGGGCTATATCACTATGGCTTTCAACTATGGTACAGGACTATTCACGCTACCTTTTATTCTTAGTATGTTGAGTGCTGAGGAAGTGGGAATGAACTATCTGATGCTCACAATATCCAATTTGGTTATACTTGCTGACTTTGGCTTCTCTCAGCAGTTTGGAAGGAACCTTACATATATATTGAGCGGGGCTCAATCTTTGCAAAAAGAGGGAATCTCTGGCGTTAAATTAGGGGCTATCAATTATCAGCTGGTAGCCACACTCATCAAGACCGCCAAGTTTGTATACTTGCGTATGTCATTATTGGTATTGGCAGGAATGTTGACTTTGGGTACGATATATATATATCATGTAACCCAAGGTTTTACCAATATACCTAACTCTCTTTTAGTTTGGTTATTATTCTCGGTATCTACATTTTTTAATTTTTATTATAAGTATTATACGACACTACTCACTGGATCTGCTTTGATGATGGAATATAATAAGTCGTGCATTTATTCAAAAATAGTATATATAGCTATTTGTGTAGGCATGCTATTCCTTGGATGCGGATTGATGAGTGTTGTAGTTGCCAATTTTATATCACCTTTCGTACAAAGATATTATTCATATATATCCTTCTATACAGACGAAATCAAAGATGGACTTAGAGAACAGGTAGTTACTGCGGAAGATATACGAGAGATGACTTCAACATTGTGGTTTAATGCAAAGAAATTGGGAATCATTTTTGTTGGGCAATATGGAATATCTCAGTCTGGAATATTCTTTAGTGGTCTTTTCTTGTCTTTGGAAGAAGTTGCTGCTTATGGATTGATGATGCAGCTCATTAACAATATACTTTGTTCTATTTCTAAGAGTCTATTCAACTCAATATCTCCTTTGTTCAGTAAGGATACAATCAATCACGATATATCTCAACTTATCAGGCATTTCTCTTTAGGCAACTTTATTTTTTGGTGTATTTTTATTGTTGGCAGTCTGATGGTTATATTTGTTGCTCCGCCCGTATTGGATTTGATACATTCTAATTCTCATTTGCCATCCACATTAGTCATGTTGGTATTTTCTATAGATGCCTTGCTTGACTATAATCATGCAAACTTTACTTATATTCTTACAGCGCAAAACCGCTTCCCGTTTGTTAAAGCTGATTTGATTACAGGAATGGCTGTTGTATTGATCAATCTTGCTACCTTGTATTTTACAGATTGGGGATTATTAGGTCTCGTTCTGGGACGACTGTGTGTCATGCTAGCCTATAATGACTGGAAATGGCCGGCTGTAATTTGCCGAGAACTTAATGTTCCCATCACAATTTTTGTAAAAGTGGGATATCAAGAAACTTGTTACAAACTTAAAATGTTAATTAAAAATAAGAAATAATGAACATACTTTTTGTTAGTATTGACGGTGACCCAACATATGTTGGGGGTACTGCGACAATAGTCCAACTCATGGCTAAATGGTTACGTGACAATGGACATTTTTGTGCATTGGGATATTTTCAGAAGGGAGAACATCCCACGTTGTTCTTTGAAGAGAAGATATTGCTATCGCTAGACAATGAGACTATCATGAAGGAATTCAATGCTAAACATGAATTTGATATACTTTATTTAACGCAATGTATAGGAATAGATTGGGCGTTATTAAGGCGTTGTTTCCCAAAAGCGAAATTTATCGCAGCTTACCATAGTCGTCCTATGCTTATGTGTCCAACAAGGCGTTCGCTTAGCATCTTTCTTCATGGTAACTTTACACTCCCATCCAAGCTAAAAGTTTCACTTTATTGGCTGTTTTATCCTTTATACAGAAAGCATAAGCAGACCGAAGAACGTGAGGCTTTCAATCGTCTTGCGGCTAACTGTGATGCTCTACAGCTACTATCTAAAGGATTCATTCCAAATTTTTTGAAGATTGTGCCATCTTTTAGTGAAAAGAGAATTTTCTGTGTAGGTAATCCTGTAGTTTGGAATACAGGCATAGATATTAATGATATTGCCCGAAAAGAGCACAATGTTCTGGTGGTTTGCAATGCAAACCACCAGAAAAGAGCACACCTGATGATTGAAATATGGCGTCGAATAGAGGAAGATGTACGTTTCAATAATTGGACGTTTACTTTTGTTGGAGACAGTATCGAAGTTCAAATACTTAAGCGTAAGGCTCTTTGTAAATACCATCTTCAGCGTATCAACTTCGTTGGGCGTCAAAATCCTTTTGAATATTACCGAAAAGCGCGGGTCTTCTTAATGACTTCATCTTTTGAGGGATGGCCTATGGTACTTATGGAGGCTATGCAAATGGGAGTAGTGCCTATTGCATTTAATAGTTTTGAGTCAGTATACGATATCATAGATGACCACTTGAATGGTATTATAGTCGAGAATAACGACATTGATATGTACGTTAAGCAATTAAAATGGTTGATGTGTCATGAAGAGGAATGTATGAAGATGGGAGAAGCTGCGACGCATATTGCAGACCGATATTCCATTGAGAAAGTCATGAAACAGTATGTTGTCCAATTTAGTAAACTTCTCTCTCATGACTAAGCAACGTATAGAATATGTAGATGCGGCAAAGGCTATAGCCATTATTTTGGTTATTTTTGCCCATTGTCATTACATGATTGAATTTCCTCGATTAGGGAATCTTATTTACTCATTTCATATGCCTTTGTTTTTTATCGTTTCTGGATTTTTCTTGAAGGAAATGACTACTAAAAAGGCGATATGTAAGTATTCCTCTGCATATCTTTGGCCTTATTTAGTTTTGGTTATATCTTCCATTTTACTAGAAACTGCAATTTCTTATTGGAAAAATGGGGGGGCAGGATTTAACTTGGCTGAAAAAATACTAGGCTTGATTTATGGGAACCCGTATCAACGAGACGAAGTGATGTTTGGAAAGCTCTATGGAGTTAGCAATGCATGGTTTTTCTTGGCTATATTTTGGGCATGTAGCATTTTGAGTACTTGCATGCATTATCTTAAAAAGGAGGAAGTTGTTTTGATGTCACTATTAAGTCTTGGATTTGGAGCTTTTGTGAGTCGAAAAATACAATTGCCTTTTGAAATTTCTGCAGGTTTAACTGCTGTAGCATATATTTATATTGGCAAGGTTTTGGCGATTTATCATGTTATAAACAGAATTGAAAATATCCGATTATCGTTATTAGGTTTAGCTGTTTTCGTGTTTGTTCTCCTGTCGAATGCTGGTAGGGTTGCTATGAACATTTCTTATCTTGGCTATAGCGTGTTTGGTTTATTTTGTAGTATGGTTGGCAGTATCTTTATTCTTTTCTTATGTAAGCATTTTGACTTAAAAGGAGGGTGGATTGGTAGGAATACTTTATATGTGTTTGTTGCGCATTCTCTCATTCAATGCTTGGAAAAAGCATTGAATTTAGATTTTACTTTTACGGAGTTTTCTATATTGAACCTATTTTTCAATGCCATTTTAGATATTTTGGGGGCATTGCTTTTAAGTTATTTTCTGCAATATACACACATATTAGAATATAAGAAGTTGTTTAAACAGCATGAGCACTATAATATTGATCGTGTATTAAAATAATATTTAATTTTATTCTTATGACAAGCATAAAAATTATTATTCCATACTTTGGAAAATTTCCACCACAATTTAAGTTCTGGTGGAAATCGGCACTCAATAACCCAGGCGTAACGTTTCTCCTTATTACGGATAATCATGACGTTAAGACTGAACAGAATATCAAAGTTGTTTATATGACTTTTGCTGAGTGTCAGGAACTTGTAAAGAAACTCTTTCCATTCGAGGTCGCTCTTTTTTCACCATATAAACTTTGTGATTTAAAACCATGTTATCCTCTTATATTTAGAGGATTATATGAGGATACGGATTTTATTGGTTGGGGTGATATAGATTTGATATATGGAGACCTACGTAGCTTTGTTACAGAAGATGTTTTAGAGAAATATGATGTGATTAGCGGATGGGGGCATCTCACATTACTGCGTAATAATGAATATTGGCATAACTTTTTCATGGAGAAGGCTGATGGTTTTCAAGACTATAAGGAAGTGATGCAAAGTCAGAAAAGCTTCGGATTCGATGAGTATTGGCATGGTGGATTTGCAGACAAAGCTAAGGCTCTGCACCCTGATAAAGTGTGGGATCCTATGAGTTTCGATGATTTGAATACACCAGAACAGGATCTAGGCTTTGTATCTAGCAATCGTAAAGTGTTCGAAAACTCTCACTTGATGTTTGAGTACAGTGATGGACAAATGTGGCGTATCTACACCATCGGATATGACGTAAGGCGAGAACCAACAATGTATATGCATTTTAAGCGTCGTCAATCTGTACTAAAGATATGCACAGAAAATACTGCACACTATATTATTGTACCCAACCGCATCATACCTTATGAGACTCTGACTTGGGGAAAAGTAATGCATTTTACGAATTATGGTTTGATGCAACAATGGTTATACCGCCTAAAATGCAAGGCGAATCGAAAACTTAAAAAGATACTACATATATGATAAAGGTATTATGGCTTTGTGGAAATCCGGGACTCTACCATGCTGATAAAAAGGAATCTGGTGGTTGGATAGGTAGTCTTCAGAAAAGGCTAATCAAAGATGATATTGAGATAGTTAACGTATTTGAGTATCCGCGCAACTCGAAAGTAGAGCATGATGGTAAGGTGACATATTATCCTCTTTATTTTGGTGTAAAGAGTCGTATCCTATCTCGATTGTGTTATCATCATCATGATAAAATCTATTTGAAGAGGCTTAAAGAGATAATACTTGCAGAGAAACCTGATATTATCCATTGCTGGGGATCGGAATTGGGTTATGGTTTGATTGCTAAAGAGACTGATATCCCAATGGTTATGCACATCCAAGGACTCCTAAATCCTTATCTTGATGCTTATATGCCTGTGGGATATAGCCACTGGGCAATATTGAAAGCCATGCGTTTCAATCTGCTCAAATTTTATAGAGAACATTGGTATACATATCGTATATTCCGCAAGAATGCACAAAGGGAAAAAGAAATAATGTTAGCACAACGCTATGTGTTAGGGCGCACTGTATGGGATAAATCTTGCAGTAGCATTTTATCGCCCAATGCAGAGTATCTATATTGCTCAGAAACTTTGCGCCCTGAAATTAAGAATCACGCAAAATGGGTGTATCGTAGTAACAATAGACTTGTTGTGATGAGCGTAATGTCTAACGCTATCTATAAGGGAGTAGATGTGATACTGCATACCGCTCGATACCTGAAAGTACTATATGGTGATAACTTTGAATGGAACATCTATGGTGTTTCTGACATCTCGTTACACGAACGTATTACTGGCATAAAAAGCAATGATGTTAATGTCTATGTTCATGGCAGGGCATCTGGACATGATATTGCCGATTATCTCGCATCTTCTGATGTTTATTGTCATCAAGCTTACATTGAGAATAGTCCCAATAGTGTCTGCGAGGCGCAATATATTGGAGTTCCAATTGTTGCAGCAATGGTAGGTGGTATGGATACAATTCTCAAGAATGGTAGTGGCGTAATGGTACCTGCTAATGATGCCTGGCGTACGGCTTTTGAGATAGTTAGATTTAAGACAGATAAAACTTTGGCCGAAGAATTTCATTTGAAAGAAATTGCTGAGGCAGAGACTAGGCATAAAGGAGTAGAATTGCAATTGATGAACATATATAAAAAAATAAAGCAAGACGATGGAAATAAAACAAATGATAAAGGGTTTAATTAAATCATATGGATATCCATTATATGAGATGATGTTGCGTAATGCGTATATAGAACAGACAAACATTAATCTTAATCTATGTGATTCTAAACAGAAAAAAGTTTTAATCTGTTATTTACCAATACCCAATGTGGATTTTGGTAACACTGTGCATGCAGCATATGCTCATATCAACCAGATAATACATACATTCATTGAAATGGGCTATTGTATAGATGTATGTTTTGCTAATGATGTGCAACAGTATGATAGACTGTCTAAAAAAAAATATGATATAGTTTTCGGTTTTGGAGATGCATTCAAGCAGGCATGTAAAGATAATACGAGAGCTTTGAAAATCAGTTTTATCATGGAGAATCATCCAGATGCAGTCGCAGCGAAATATCAAGAACGTCTTGACTATTTTCATAAACGTCATCCTAATATCAGTACAAAAACTAGTTTTTCACGAACTGGATATTTTGATACGGAACAGTTTCGTATTTCTGATGTGGGGATATTGATGAACTCTCGATATAATGCATTAAATTTCAAAGAATTCAGTAATAAGGGTTTATATCTGATAAATTCTAATTCAATATTCAATAAAGAATTCCTGTTTGAGCGTAATATAAATACTCAATGTATTGCTAGCAGTAGAAATAATTTTCTGTGGTTTGGGTCTAACGGGTTGATTCATAAGGGGTTGGATATTGTAATTGACGCGTTTAAACAAATGCCCGAGTTAACTCTTAACTGTTATGGTATAGGAAAATTTGAGTATGCTTTGTTTGATAAAATAAAAGCTCCGAATATCCTTAACTGTCATAGGGTCAATGTATCGAGCAGCGCATTTATTTCCAGTGTTGTGATGAGGCATAATTTTATGATTCTAGATTCTTGCTCTGAAGGCATGAGTACTGCGGTATCAACTTGTATGGCACATGGTATTATTCCGATAATATCGAAAGAATGTGGTTTTAATGAGACTTCATGTATTATACAATTGGAAGACAATTCTGTCAATGGAGTTATAGAGGCTATTCGTCATACTTTTGAGATGACGGATGATATGATACTAGCAATGCGAGAGGAATGTTATAACTACGCACGTAGAAATTTCTCCCTTGAATGTTTTGACGAACAATTCAAAAAAGAACTGAAGGAGATTTTAGTAAATAATAATATATGGTTATGAAATCTGAAGTCATCAAACAATTAGATCCGACTAAAAACTATCGAGTTTTTGCGTTGATGTTACTTTTTTTTGCCCAAGCAGGCTTAGATATTCAACATCTGTTAAATATTAAAATATCAGTATCGGTTGTGTTTATGACCGTATTACTTTTATATGGTTTGAAGTATGCCATATATAAAATGAATGAGATATTTATTGTTTCCCAAGCTTTTTTCCTTCTTTGGTTCGTATATATTCTAAAAGGAGCACCGATGCCATTTTTTGTGGGTGCTACGATTTATACAGGTTATGCAGTATTAGCCATATATAAACCATGTCCGGAGAAATTTTTACCAGATTTAAGCAGAATGTGTAAATGGTGCATGTATTATACTTTTGCGGGCTTAGTAGCTCAGTTTACCCTGCCGTTTTTGATACAACATAGTAGTTTCTATCGTTATTATCATATATTAGGCATTTTCTGGTATTGCATAGGTGACAATTCAAGTGGTTTTCGTTTTACAGGTTTAGCAGGAGAACCTGGTATCTGGCAGTTTTTCCTTGCCTTAAATCTTTTGTTTTCTCTATATGAGAAACGTTCCCCCAAGCAAATAGTATTAAGTGTTCTATCGATTGTATTCATGTTTTCTACGACAGGTTACTTTAATATGTTATTTGTTTTTGGATTTTACTATAGCATGATAGAAAGGCGTATAAAAGTATCATATATGATAATAATAGGAGTTTTGGCTTTTCTTCTATCTTCTTTTGTGCTTGAAGGTATTATGGATAAACTTTCGAATAGTTCTGGACTTACTCGAATTAGCGATATATTTATAGGATGGATGTTTTTAAAACGTAGTCCGATTTTAGGTATAGACCCATCTGTTGCAGATAACTCTGCTGACCCTGAGTTTATTAAATTAAAGTATCAGGTTTGGGGTGATGCTAATGGTGGTTACGTAGATCCTGGCTATTTGGATAGTGGCTTTTGTTCGGGTATTATGTGGTTTGTATTAGATTATGGCTTGCCACTTGCTTGCTACTTTCTTTATAAACTATTTAAGTTCCCCCTTATAAAAGATAAGAATCTTCAAAGGTGTGTTTTGGCTATAATTCTGCTCACCTTTATGACTGAACCACAGTCACGCACAGGATGGTTCTACTTTTTTGTACTCGCATCCTTTATAAAATTCAATTGGAAAGAAAAAAAACAATATAACAATGAAAATATCAATAATAATAGCAACATGGAATGCTGAAAATACCCTCAAAGAGTGCCTTGATAGCATTGTGCCTCAGTTGACAGAAGAAACGGAGTTAATTCTCATTGATGGGGGAAGTTGTGACGATACTAATGAAATAATTGATTCGTATGGAAAAAATGTATCTGTACATATTTCAGAACGTGATAAAGGTATCTATGATGCTTGGAACAAAGGTGTAAAGGTTGCACATGGAGATTGGGTAATGTTTATCGGGGCTGATGATATTCTGTTACCTGGGGCAATCAGTACATATCTAGATGTTATCCGTTCTACTGATAATATTAATACGTATGATTATATTTGTGCCCATAATGAATATATTGATAATAATGGAAAACTCCTAAAACTATTGGGAGCTGCACCAGAATGGAAGTTTTTCCGAAAAAGCATGAATTGTGCCCATGTGGCATCGCTTCATAGCCGTCGAAATCTCTTTGAAACAATTGGTGGATATAATCTTGACTTTAAAATATGTGCTGATTACGAATTACTGATGAGAAAAAAGAACAGGCTTCGTTTCATCTTTGTTGATAAAAATATTGCCCGAATGAAAGTTGGAGGCATGTCGTTCTCAACGAAAGCTATAGTAGAAACATATAAGTTGCGACAATTACACAAGTCAGTCCCTTCTCTATTAAATAAGTTGTTGTTTATACGTGACTGGCTTGCCTATAAGTTCTTTATTTTCCGTAATTTATTTAGAGTGAGTACGTTAATTGATATTATAATAAGCAAGATAAAGGGGAATAAGTATAATTTGGATCCTAATATACCATTTTCATATCTGATAGGATTTTGTATGGGGAAGTTTATTTCTTTTGTTTATGGCATGCTTAGACTGCGAGTATGCAGATTGGTATTTGTGCATCCATCATCTAAAATAATTTGTCCTTCAAAACTACATTTTGGCAAGAACTTAAATATTGGCTATAGATGCTATATTGATGCTCTTTCAAAAGAAGGGCTTACGATAGGAGATAATGTTTCTATGGGAAATAACACAACAATTCGATTAACTGGAAGTCTAAAACAAATAGCTACCTATGTGCGAATAGGCAATAATGTGGGACTTGGTACCCACGGATATTATGGTTGTGGTGTGGGATTCCTAGAAATTGGCGATAATACAATATTTGGTAATTATGTTAGCGTCCATCCAGAGAATCATAATTACAGCAGTCTACATATGCCTATTCGAGATCAGGGAGTAACAGGTAAAGGTATTGTGATTGGAGCAAACTGTTGGATTGGAGCAAAGGTAACTATTCTTGATGGTACACGATTAGGCAATGGGTGCGTTGTAGCTGCTGGTGCCGTGGTGAAAGGTGAGTTTCCTGATAATTGCATCATCGGAGGAGTACCTGCTAAAGTCATAAAAATGAGATAACTATATAGTAACTATTTAATTTATTTTGCTATGTTTAATAATATTTTTATCTTATTTGTGCTATTCGTCGTTTTATTCTTACGAAAGCCATTGTTTATACTATTTTCTTCTCCTTTAATTTGGGGATTTGTTAAATTGAAAAAACGAAAGAACAATATAGTTATATCCGTAGATAATAAGTCTGAGCATATATGCAAGCCTTATAATTTCAAGAGTTTCTTTGCTATGAAACTTAACGGATTTCTTCGTTTTTATATTTACATAAATTCATGCTTATATTCTCATCATATCAGAAATTTTATTATTAAGTATGTTCTTGGACTTAAAATGGAGGAGAATGTAGTGATATATTACAATGTTGAGATAAGAGAACCTTGGAAAATCAGTATTGGGAAAGGTACCATAATCGGTGACAGGAACATCTTAGATGGTAGAAATGGTATAAAGATTGGTAATTATGTAACTTTTGCATCCAATGTCTCTATATGGACAGAACAACATGATCACCGAGATCCATGGTTTCGTTGTGATACACAGAAAAAATTACCTGTGGAAATAGGTAATAGAGCATGGATTGGACCGAATACGGTTATATTGCATAGTGTTCATATTGGTGAAGGTGCAGTTGTTGCTGCGGGTGCAGTTGTTACCAAGGACGTGGAGCCCTTTTCTATCGTAGCGGGAATCCCAGCAAAAAAAATTGGAGAAAGAAACAAAAACTTAAAATACGAAATGGATGGTAGTTATTTGTCATTCATATAAAAATAAAAATTTACATGAAAACAATACTCGTTTTGGCTTTTGCCATATCTCCCAATAGAGGTAGTGGGGCTGCTGTTACATAGAATTTTGTAACGAACATGTCACATTCGATGAGAAAATAACTTTTTATGGTAAAGTAGAACGGACTCAAGTTCTACAAGTTTTCAAACAATCTCACATACATGTAATTACCTCTCTTGGGGAAAGCAATACCACTGTGTTATAGGAGGCTTTTTCGAAGGCTATACCAACTCTTACACTCGATTATTGTGGGATGGCTGTAGTGGTGTCAAAATAAGAATTCTTTCTTTTGCACAAGTTTTTAATGATATAGCACAAGCAATAGATGATTTGATTTTGCATCCAGAAAAAGTTGAAAGCTTAAGTTTGGGTTGTATAGAATGTGATAAGAAATTTATGTGGAATAATAGAATTGATTTATTCAATCATATTTATGATAAATTATCGAAAAATGAGACTATTAGTTGACTGCCATGTTTTTGATGGAAAATTCCAAGGAACAAGGACCTATCTGCAAGGTATATATCAGAACTTAGTTGGACATAAAAATATAAATTTTTACTTTGCTGCAAGCGATATAGAAAATATTAAGCATGTATTTGGAGCGGCAGAGAATATTCACTATGTACAACTGACTACTGGAAATAGTATAAAAAGGCTAGCATTAGAGTTCCCTAGCATCATTAAACAATATCATATCGATTTTGCGCATTATCAATATGTAACACCTTTACCGAAGTTGTGCAAAGAGATTGTAACGATACATGATTTGTTGTTCTTGGACTATCCTCAGTACTTTCCTTTATCATATCGCATAAAGAATACGTTTTTTTTTCGTCGTTCAGCGAAAAGAGCTGATATTTTACTAACTGTATCGCCTTATTCAAAGGAAGAAATTGTACGGCATTTTGATATTAATGAGGATATTATACAGATTACTCCTAATGGGGTTCTTTTGCCTAGTGAATCTACTAAATTGCCAGATGTAAAGGAAAAGTATGGTTTTGACAAGTACATTCTGACTGTAAGTCGTATAGAGCCGAGAAAAAATCATCAGATGTTATTGCAGGCATTTGTTGAGTTAGGTCTGGCAGACAAAGGTTACAAATTGGTAATTGTAGGTATGAAAGATTTAAAGAATGAGATATTTAATCATTACTTTGATTTATTACCAAAATCCATCCAAGATAATATCTTTGTATTTCAAGCTCCATATCTTGATTTGATTTCTCTTTATAAACATGCTTCCTTATTTGTGTTTCCGTCTTTTGCTGAAGGATTTGGCATTCCACCGATTGAGGCCGTTTCAATGGGTTGTACAACTCTTTGTTCTAACGCTACAGCCATGTCTGATTTTGATTTCCTTGGTGATAAACTTTTTGACCCAAGCAATTTGGAAGAATTAAAAGAAAAAATTTCTTATTGGTTAGAAAATGTGAATGAAAATATTAGCCAAGAACAAAATGCAATACGGGAGAGATTTGATTGGAAATGTATCGCAGAGAGATTCTATAAGATAATAGAAAAAAATATATAGGTTTATGAAAATAGCATTTGTTAGCGTCCGTGGTATTCCTAACAACTACGGAGGTTTTGAGCAGTTCGCTGAGTATATCTCAGTGGGCTTGGTGAAGCGTGGCCATGAGGTTACTGTATATTCTCCTTCTTATCACCCTTACAAGGATGATGAGTATAAGGGGGTGAAAATCAAACATATCTATAGTCCTGAGACTTGGATGGGTGGAAGTGTCGGTTCTTTCTTTTACGACTTCATGTCGCTGAAGGATGCCTTAAAGCGTGAGAATTTCGATATCATCTATGAGGCTGGATATACGAGCATCATTCCTGCTTTCATCTGGTTTGATGTGAAGAATGTCACCAAGAGTATTGTGGTTACCAACATGGATGGTCTGGAATACAAGCGTACCAAGTTTAACAAATGGGTGCGCAAGTTCGTGTTCTGGGAGGAGAGAATGGCTGTAAAACATAGTCATTATCTGATTGCAGATAACATGGGAATCCATGATTACTATAAGGAGAAGTATGGCAAGGACAGTAAGTTCCTGGCATACGGTGCCGACATTCATGATGATTATAATGTGGAACATCTGAAGGAGTTTGGCTTGAAACCAGAGGAATATTATATTCTGGTAGCCAGACTGGAACCTGAGAATAATATCGTGATGGCCATTGAGGGCTACTTGAATTCAAAGGAGAATGGGAAGCGTCCTCTGATTGTGATTGGTAAAACCAATACTCCTCATGGTAAGGAATTGGTTGCCAAGTATGGCAAGGAGAAGAGTGTGAAATTCGTAGGTGGTATCTATGACTTCAACAAATTGAATTCTATCCGTCACTTCTCTAAGGCTTATTTCCATGGTCATAGTGTGGGTGGAACCAATCCTTCTCTGTTGGAAGCGATGGCTTCTGAGTGCTTTATTCTTGCCCACGATAACATCTTTAATCGTGCTGTGTTGAAGAATAACTCTTTGTACTATCCTAATGCAGAGAAGGTGACTGAGATGCTGAATGACATCGAGAATATCTGTACTCTGCATAAGAAAAACTTCACGGATGGAAATGTGGAGGAAATCAAGAATGAGTATTCTTGGGAGCATTTGGTTGACCAGCATGAGGAATACTTCAAATGGTTGCTGGAACAGAAGAAAAACAAATAAGTTACAAAATCTAATAAAGAATTCAATGAACGTAATAAAGACAGAAATTGAGGGCGTGCTCATCATTGAGCCTCGCCTTTTTAGAGATGCTCGTGGCTATTTCTTCGAGAGCTTTAGCGAGTGTGAGTTTAAAGAGAAAGTAGAGCCATTGGTGGGCTACAAGGTGGAGTTCTGCCAGGACAATGAGAGCATGAGTTCTTATGGCGTGATGCGAGGTTTGCATTTCCAGAGACCTCCGTTTACACAGAGCAAGCTGGTGAGATGCGTGAAGGGTAGAGTGCTGGATGTTGCCGTGGATATCCGCAAGGGTTCGCCGACATACGGTAAGCATGTGGCGGTGGAACTGACGGAAGATAATCATCGCCAGTTCTTTATTCCTAAGGGCTTTGCACATGGCTTCGCTGTGTTATCAGAGACTGCGGTATTCCAGTATAAGTGTGATAACTTCTATCACCCAGAGGCTGATGGTGGTATCTCTATCTTGGATGAATCTCTTGGGATTGATTGGCGCATTCCTACGGAACATGCTAATCTTTCGGAAAAGGATACAAAGCATGAAGTGTTGAAGGACTTTGAAAGTCCTTTCGAATACTAAGTGTGGAATTATTTCATATATCGGCTTCGATGGCTTATAGCTATATAAGTATAATTGATTTCTTGAGATTTGGAAAGAAGTGAATTGATGAGTTTGATAAGGGAGGGCTATCGATGATATGAGAAACTGGAAGAAAGTAATTCTGACATTTGTAAGAAGATAGGAATGGCTTTCTTTAGTGAATCATTCTCTATCACCTTTTGGTTCCGTGTATGCTCTTATCTTCAATGTAAAAAAATGATTTTGCTAGGATGATAATCAAACCATTATCGCTGTTTTATCGCATGAATGAACAGCGCTTGGGTATCGAATTGCCTATAGGTTCTAGAGGTATGGGGGGACAAAAATCAGCCAGCAGGAAATAACAAAATTTATGGCAAAAATAATGAGAGACCAAGAAAGAATTTGAATTTCTCAACACCAAAGGAGTGCTTTTACAAAAACATTACGGTAAGCGTCCAAAAACGGATTTGGTGATTTGAGAAAGAAGATGTAACTTTGTCGC
>ERZ1034939.799-NODE-799-length-17930-cov-8.359441_pt1 | contig 17930 bp, 15 predicted proteins | sample MGYA00520626_ERZ1034939 | MGnify/ENA primary metagenome ERZ1034939 (study PRJEB33766, sample SAMN09781751) | gut metagenome | biome: gut microbiome | host: Homo sapiens | place: Madagascar | study: EMG produced TPA metagenomics assembly of the PRJNA485056 data set...
TCCATATTCTGATACGCTGCATAGATCGCCTGCCAGGTAGCCTTGCCTACCACGCCGTCGCTCACAAGGCCGTAGGCGCTTTGAAAGGCCTTTACCGCACGGGTGGTGGCAACACCGAACACACCGTCCACGGTTACGGCAGGAATGCGGGCATCAAACTGCGCCAGCACATTCAGCCAGAATTGCACCTGTTCCACAGGCACACCGGTGCTTCCCTCGCGCAGCACGGCCCCGCCCCAGGAACCGCTGCTCACGCCGCTGCCGCTCGGCTCGCCCTCGCTGGTCAGTTCGGCCAGCTTTTTCACGCTGGCGTAGATCAGGCTGATCTTATACCAGGTGGTGCGGCCCACCACGCCGTCCGCCGTCAGGCCAAATTGCTGCTGAAAGCGCTTTACGGTTTGCTGCATGGCAGCACCGAACACACCATCCACCGCCAGTGTGCCAAAGCTTGGGTAATCCTTGGCAATGCGGTTCAGCTGCCGCTGCAAAATGGCCACATTGGTGCCGCTGTCCCCCACCCGCAGGCTGCTGCCGGGATAGCTTTGCTGCACGGCGGCAATGTTTTGCGTGCGGCGGATAGCAATATCCGAGCCGTAGTAATAGCGCAGGATCTGCAGCGGGCTGTATCCGCTGTTGGCCAGCGCCACCGTGCCCCACTGCTTCATGCCGGGGCAGCTCACGCTTTTTCCATCGCAATATTCGGTGTAATAGGGCTCGGCGCTGCCGCCCTTTTGCACATAGGTGTTGAAAATTTCGCCTGTCAGGCGCTCCATCACCTCGAATATTGTGCGTTTGTATACAAAATACTGGTCATAGCTTGTGGAATTGGTGATGTCAAAATCATAGCCGCGGCTGCGGTACCACTCGGTGTAAATGCGGTTCAGCGCCAGACTGATCTGTGCGTGTATGTTGGCCCGCAGCGCATTTTCGGGCCATGTGGGATACACCTCGCTGCTGGCCACATTTGCAATATAGTGCCGGAAACTCACGGTAACATTTCGCGCCGAAGCCGCCGGGCGGCCCAGATGCACCGTGATGGTTTCGGGGATCACCACCTGCCGCAGGATCTTGGACGGAGTGCCGACGGATTCCGGGGCCGGGCCGCTGCCGCCGCCGCCTTCAAACAGCGGAGCGCGCGGGGCTGTGGGCACCTGCGGGTTTTCGCTGCTGCCGGGCAGCATTTCCAGCTGCGCCAGCGTGGTTTGCCCATCGAAGATCTGAATATCGTTTAGTTCCAGCCCCAGCCAGCCGGGCTTGCTGGCCTGCAGCCTGCACAGTGCATACGGGCGCACGGCGGAGTGCTGGTTCAGCGAATACGATCGATCCGGCGCTTCCACCTGAATATCCGGTGCGTTTCCCTGCGCATCGGTTTGAAAGGTGGTGCTGAAATTTTGTCCGCTCACGGTAACATCCACAAACCCAAGCGGCGCTGCCAATCGGCTGGTAAAGCTTTGCACGCGCAAAATGCCGCTGCTCATAAGGCAAATCTCCTTTCCTGCCCGGCAGCACACTGCCGCCGTTTTGCCAGACTATGCAGGCAGGCAAAAAGAGGTGCCGCCCCGGCACTATGCACAAAGAAACCAATGGAAAGTGTTTGAGAGTGATGCAATTCTTTATAACCTTCAGTCACAAGAAAACAAAAAAGCCGCCAAACCGTTTTATAACGATTTGGCGGCTTTTATTTGGAGCCAGTTGACGGACTCGAACCCCCGACCTGCTGATTACAAATCAGCTGCACTACCAACTGTGCTAAACTGGCAATGGGGTTATTATACTGCGTTTTCTTCGTTTTGTCAATGCCTTTCGGCAAGGGCTTTCTGCAGGCGGGCAAAATCTTCCAGACTAAGCTGCTCGGGGCGGGCTTTTTCGCTTATGCCCGCCGCAGCCAGTGCTTCCATCACTTTGGCCTTGGGCAGGCAAAGCCCCGCCGCAATGCTGTTGGCGGCCGTTTTACGGCGCTGGCAGAATGCCGCGCGCACCAAGGCAAAATAACCGGCTTCGTCCTGCACGGGCTGCATGGCCCCCTGCCCTAACGTGAGGCGGATCACGGCGCTGGTCACCTTGGGGGCGGGGAAAAAGCTGCCGGGCTGCACGCTGAACAGCAGCTCGGGCTTGGCATAATAGGCCACCGCACAGCTGATGGCACCGGCCTCACGGGTGCCGGGCTGGGCTGTGATGCGCTGTGCAGCCTCTTTTTGCACCATCACGGTAATGTTTTCCACCGGCAGATGTGCTTCGAGCAGGCGCATTAAAATGGGGCTGGTGATATAATAGGGCAGATTGGCACACACAGCCACCTTCATGCCCGGAAACTCGCGTGCGATCAAGGCGAAGATATCGCATTTCAGCGCATCCTCCAGAATGACCTTTACATTGTCAAACTCGGCCAGCGTTTCTTCCAGAATGGGCGGCAGGCGCTTGTCCACTTCCAGCGCCACCACTTTTTTTGCGCGCAGGGCCAGCTCTTTGGTGAGCACGCCGATGCCGGGGCCAATTTCCAGCACGCCCCAATCCGGCCCTGCCCCGCAAGCCTCGGCCATGCGGGGCGGAATGCCGGCATTCACGATAAAGTTTTGTCCAAACCCTTTGGAGGTTGCAAAATCATAGCGGGCGCAAATGTCGCGCACAGTGGCAAGATCGGTCAGATTCGGCATGGTTCCTCCTATTACTTTGTGCCGTTCAGTGCCACTTCCAGAGCCTTGCGAACCTGGCTGTCGCATTCGGCGGTGGTAGCCCCCACCGTTGCAAATTCATCGCTGTTCAGCGCCACTTCGTTGTCGATATTCACGCCGGTGCCCTCAAAGGTTTCGCCGTTGGCATCCACAATCTGTGCCACGGTGATGGTTACGGCGCTGCCATCGCTCATGCGCTGGGGGGTGCCCATCACGGCAGCCTTGCCCATGGTGCGGGTTCCCACAATGCGGCCCGTGCCCATGGCTTTGGTTGCACTGGCCAGCAGCTCGGCGGCATCGCCGGTGCCTTCGTTCACCACAAATACGACCGGCACACTCACAGCGTTTTCATCGCTGCTGCCCAGCAGTTCGGTGTTGCCGTTTTTATCCTTGGCAAAAGCCACATCGCCCTTGCCCACCAGCACATCCACGCAGCTGATGGCCGATGTGATATCAGTGCTGTTCACGCCGCGCAGATCCACCACCAAAGCGGTAGCGCCGGCGCTCAGCTGGCGGTTGACGCTGTAAGAGAAATCTGCCGGGGTGCTTTCGTTGATATCATTGAGGTTCACATAGCCGATGGTATCATCAATGGTCTGATCCCACACGGTGGCAGCCACATAGCTGCGGCGGGTAATCTCGAACACCGATTCCGTCATATCCGGGCTCAGATAGGTTACCGACACCGTGGTGCCTGCTTCCCCGCGCAAAGCGGCGGCAATGGCATCGTTTGTGGTGTAGGTTTTCACATCCACATCGTTGATGCGCGTGATATAGCCGTTTTTCACCATGCCAAGCTCGCTGGCGGGGGTGTCGGCATACACCTGCGTAATGCGGGCATAGCCGCTGGACGGATCGTTGACAGCTATTACGCCGATGCCCATGGTTTTGCCGCTTTGCATGGCCAGCAGATCGGCATAGCCCTTGGCGGTATAATAACGGGCGTATTTATCGCCGGTGCCCAGCACATAGCCGGAAGCCAGCATATCGTTCAGCGTGTCGTTGTTGACATCATAAAACTCGTTGTCACGCACATAGCGATCCAACTCGGAAAGCTTGGTATACTGGCTTTCCTTTTCGTTTACGCTGCTCACGGTATCATCGAACAAACGCATGGCCAAAACCATGGTGACCGAAAACGTGACTGTCATGGCAATAATGGCAATGGTGACTGCCATGCTAACCGAAATTTTTCGATTCATTGGAAACTACCTCCGGATTTTTGTGTGCGGCGTTTCAGCCTGCATAGGCAACGCTGATGATCAGGCTGCCCACAACGCTCAGCGCCATCATGGCTGCGATCAGGCCGCACACAATGCGTGTAACTGTTTTTTTCTGTTTCATACTGCTGCAGATCCTCTTTGGGCAGCGCATTTGCGCTGCTGTTGCAAAATCTTTTGTTTAGTGCGGAATATAGCTCAGCGGGTTGGTGCGGTTGCCGTTTACGCGTAATTCCAGATGCAAATGATTGCCAAAGGAATAACCCGTGTTGCCCACATAGCCGATCAGATCGCCTTTTTTCACCTGCTGGTTCGTGCTTACGCTGGGGGCCTGACTCATGTGGGCATACAGCGTGGCATAGGTGTTGCCGTCATCGGCCGAGCCGTGATAGATCGACACATAGTTGCCGTAGCTGTAATGGTAAGCTGCCACTGTCACCACGCCGTCTGCCGCCGCATAAATAGGCGTGCCCTGCGGTGCGGCCAGGTCAACACCCTTGTGCCCGCCCTGACCATACTGGGTTGTGATGTATTTATAGCTGCCCAGCGGGCAGCGGAAATCCAGACTGCAGTGGATATCCGCACCGGCATATTGCTGGTTGAGGCTGCGGATATAGGCATCCAGTTCGGCAGAGGCGGCATCGAACTTTTTGTTCATTTCCTCCACCACAGCCTGCTGCGCCTGTTCGTCGGCAGTAGCCTGCTCAATGGTGGCATCCTGCTGGCGAATGTTGGTGGCAAGCTCGGTCTGCTTGCCCTCCAGCTGGCCCTTTTGGTCCTCCAGCTGGGCCTGCACGGCCTCCAGCTGGGCCTTTTCGTCCGCCAGTGCCTGACGGGCCGTTTGCAGCTCTTCCAGCACCTCGTTGTCCTTTTCGGTGATCTGCTCCAGCGTATCGTTAAAGGTGAGCATTTCATACAGGCTGCTGCAGCTGGAAAGCATAGCCACCGCGCCGCCGTCATGCAGCTGCTGCATGGCCACCATGCGCTGCTTAAAATCGCCCCAGCGCTGGTCGATCTCGCCCTGCTTTTCTTCCACCTGCTGCTGCTTGTGCGCCACCTGATCGCTGGTGTCGGTGATCTGATCGATCAGCACCGTGATCTGGTTTTTGATCAGATTGGACTGGTTTTCCAGACTTTTCTTGTTTTTCTGAGCCGCCGTTTTGGTGCTTTGGATATTTTTCAGCTCAGCCTTTTCCTGTTCCAGCTGTGTTTGCAGTTCTTTTTTTTGCTGTTCCAGCTGCTGCTGCTTAGTGTTATCGGCAAAAGAAGGAACCGCCAGCGCACCGCACAGCAGGCACACGCTCAGGCCCATGCTGACCGCACGCAGAAATCCATGTTGTTTTTTCATTGTTGCGCTCCTTTAATGCTGCATCAGACATCCAGATGCTTACGAATGGAAACCAGACTGCCCACGCCGCCCATCAGCACCGAGAAGGCTGCAAAGGCAGGCACCACCTTGTACCACACATCGGTTACGGGCACCACGCTTTCGCTCAGCAAACTGCGCCAGAAGCCGGGCACCAGATCGGAGTAATAAGTAAGCACCCAATAGCCGCCCAGCACGATGACCGAAGCGATAAAGGCGCTGATCAAACCGGCGGCCATGCCCTCCACAAAAAACGGCAGGCGGATAAAGCCATTGGTTGCGCCCACATATTTCATAATGTTGATCTCGCGGCGGCGGGCAAACACCGTAATGCGAATGGTGTTGCTGATGACCACCACGGCCACCACAGCCAGCACGGCCACCAATCCGTAGCCTGCATAGGTGACAACATCCTGCACCTGCACAAACACATTGCTCATGGCAAGGGGAGCCGAAACCGAATCCACGCCCTCAATGGCCGAAAGCTCATCGCTGATGCGCTGAATGTCATCCAGATCCTTCACCGTTACGCGATAGTTTGCCTTAAACGGGTTGTCGTTGTCAAAGGCATCCCACAAATCGGCATACTGCTCGCTCATGTAGCCCTTATAGGTGGAAAGCACATCCTCTTTGCTTACATATTCCACGCCCGAAACGCCGGAAATGCTGCGAATGGCCGTGTCGACCGCGGCGGTTTGCTCCTCGTCGAGATCGGGGTTCAGATACACAACGGTTTCGTTTTGGCTGCCCAGATAGTCGATCAGGCTGTCCACATTCACGCTGAACAGATACGCGATGCCAGTAAGCACCAGGCACACGGTAAGCACACCGATGCTGGCAAAGGTCATCATACTATGGGTGCCAAGGCTGTGAATGCCCTGACGCACCAGATATTTAAAGCTGGACCATTTCATAGCAGTGCCTCCTCGCCGTCTGGGATCGCGGTTTCGCCGGTCTGCTCGGCATCCTCGGGGCCGCCGGTATCCGAAACGATCTTGCCGTGCTCAATGGTGATCACGCGCTTATCAAATTCCTGCACCAGTTCATGCTCATGCGTAACCACCACCACGGTGGGGCCCACATTGTTGATGGCCTGCAGCAGCTCCATCATTTCTTTGGAAAGTTCGGGGTCAATGTTACCGGTAGGCTCGTCGGCAATGATCAGCTTGGGGCTGTGCACCACGGCACGGGCCAGCGCCACACGCTGCTGCTCGCCGCCCGAAAGCTCCTCGGGCAAGCGGTCGGCCTTTTCTTTTAAGCCCACCAAGCTCAGGGCATAGGGCACACGCACGCGGATCTCCTCTTCGGGGATATTGGTCACACGCATGGCAAAGGCCACATTTTCATAGGCCGTCATGGTGGGGATCAGGCGGAAATCCTGAAACACCACGCCCATGCGGCGGCGCAGATAGGGCACATCGCGCTTTTTCATGTGTACAAGGTCAAGCCCGGCCACATACACATTGCCCTTGGTGGGCACTTCTTCGCGCAGGATCATTTTTAAAAAGGTGGATTTGCCCGCACCGGAATGCCCCAGCACAAAAACAAATTCACCTTTTTTAATGTGCAGGCTCATATCGTCCAGCGCCAGATTTTCACCTTCAGAGGTTTCGTAATATTTAGTTACATGGTCAAATACAATCATAGCTGCTGCTTTTCCTTTTTGACGAAATTCCGGCCCGCCGCCGATGGCAGCGGGCCGATGATTCTTTTCTGGCAGCGGCACACGGCACAAACTGCCGGTGCGGCCTTGCGGCCCTGCCGCACATTTTCTGGCCTTGCGGTGGGGTGTGCGGTATCGCCTTAATACTTGGTGGGGTTGGAATTCATATACTTTTTCACCATCAGTGCTACCTTGAACACAATGGCATCATCGAATTCGCGCAGATCCAGCCCGGTGAGCTTTTTGATTTTTTCCAGGCGATACACCAGCGTGTTTCGGTGTACAAACAGCCCGCGGCTGGTTTCGGAAACATTCAGGTTGTTTTCAAAGAAGCGCTGAATGGTAAACAGCGTTTCCTGATCCAGGCTGTCAATGCTGCCCTGCTTGAACACCTCACGCAGGAACATTTCGCACAGTGTGGTGGGCAGCTGATAGATCAAACGGGCAATGCCCAGATTGTCATAGCTCACGATCTGGCGCTCGGTATCGAACACCTTGCCCACTTCCAGCGCGATCTGTGCCTCTTTAAAGCTGGTGGCCAGATCCTTCACATTGGCAATGGGGGTGCCGATGCCCACCACGGCCTTGATGTAGTGACTGCCCGACAGGGTGTCCACAATGCTGGAGGCCAGCTTTTCCATATCGTGGCTTTCGATGCCGCGCTTGATCTCCTTCACCAGCACCGTATCGGTTTCGCTGATGTTGAACACAAAGTCCTTCTGCTTATCGGGGAACAGGCCGCTCACCACATCATAAGCCGAAATATCGTTGCCGCTCACCACGCGCACCAGAAGCACCACACGGCTCACATCGGTGGCAAAGTGCATTTCACGCGCACGGGCATAGATATCGCCGGGCAAAATGTTATCCAGCACCACATTTTTGATAAAGTTGGCTTTATCAAACTTTTCATCGTGATACTGTTTGATGCTTTGCAGGCTGATGGACAGCACGCCCGCAAACTGGGCAGCCGCTTCGTCGGTGCCCTCTACAAAAACGATATAGTCATTGTGCTTTGCGCCCGAAAACGGCTGATAGGTATAGCCATCGCGCACAAAATGCTCAGAGCCAGTCAGGCTTTCCCCCGCGATACCCTCACGGATCTCACCCACCTGGTTCAGGTCAGAGCAGGATACAACATTGCCCGTTTCGTCCAGCACACCGACATTGCGGCCGATGGCATCTTTCATCTGGCAAACGACACCCTGAAAAACTCTGTTAGCCATAAAACACGATCCCTTTCCTTGCATTGCTCACGGCAGGCTTTCCGTCTCAGGTTTTATGGCGGGAAGCTTGACAGGTATTTGTCAACATGAACAATTCCAAACTCATTCTGTGTATATTTTACACAATAAAATTTACTTTTGCAACATATTTTAACAAAAAAATCGGGTTTTTATTGGGCAGTTTTCAATATTCTGTCATTTGCATAGGAATCCTGTTTGATATCAGTATACAATTTGCCTGTGTAAATTGTGTGAATTTTCCGTAAAATAGTCAGTTTTTGTGAGTTTTATTATTTTCACCGCTTATCTATGCGCTTTTTTGAGCATGGAAATTTCTTCCGCCGTAAGTTCCCGCCACTGCCCCGGGGCAAGGGTTTCGTCCAGCGCTACAGGCCCAATGGCAAGGCGGTGCAGTCCATCTACCCCCGCGCCGTACACACCGAACATCCGCTTGATCTGGTGATACACGCCCTGCCGCAGCTCCACAAGGGCAAGGCGCGGGTCCGGCGCGCAAACCGGCTGCCCGCTTTCGGCCCCCTCCACCCGGGCGGCCAATGCCGGGCACACCTGAATGCCCGCAGGCGCCGCCTGCAGGCCCGCCGGGCGCAGGGCCGTGCCGTCGGCAAGGGTGACGCCCGCCTCAAAGCCTTTTTGCATTTCCTCGGTCAGGGGCGTATCCAGCAGTACGGCATAGGTTTTAGGCACATGATGGCGCGGGCTGAGCAGATCGTGCGCAAGCGCGCCGTCATCGGTGAGCAGCACAAAGCCCGTGCTGCTTTTGTCCAGCCGCCCTGCCGGAAAAAGCTCGCGCCGTGGGAAGCCCTCGGCCACCAGATCGGTGACCGTGACATCGCGCTTATCCTCGCGCGCGCTCACCACGCCCTGCGGCTTGTTCAGCATGATGTATACAAACTTCTGCGCCCCTGCCAGCGGTTCGCCGCCAACAAAAACTTCGCTCGTTTCGTCTACCTGCACATCGCCTTTTTTGCACACAGTGTCCCCTATGCGCACGCGCCCATGACTCAAAAGGTCTTTCGCCTGGCTGCGCGTAATGCCCAGTCCCTCGGCAAGATATCGATCCAATCGCATGATTTTGCTCCTGTTTTTTCAAATCTTTTTTATAAGCCTATAAAACCGCATCCGGTTTGTCAAGCCCTATTGGCAGAAAGGAATTTTTTGTCCATAGGATGAATTTTATTTGACATTCTTCGGCAGGGAATACTATAATACTGATAGAAAGTGAATTTTTATTGATGTGCAGAATTTTCAAGGAATTTTCAAAACAAAAAGGCTTATTTTTATGTTGATTTATCTTTATGCTATCGCAGTCGTTCTTCTCGGCATAGCCTGCACACTGTGCCCCATCATTGGGGATTACCATGTGCTCAAAAAAATGGATGAATCCGGTTGGATATCGCTGATCCCGTGGTATAGCCTTTATGTGAAATATACAAAGGTTTGGTGCCGCTCTGCCGCTGTGCTGGCTGTTCTGCTGGCCCTGCCCTTGAGTTTTCTTCGTTCCTATTCTTCCAATCCTGTGATCCTCAAACTGTTATTTCTTAGCGGAATCGCTTTTTTTGCCGTGCGTTTTATAGGCAATGTCAAGCTTTCCAAGCGGTTTGGCCGCGGGATTCCCTTTGCTTTAGGGCTGACCTTTCTGCCGGCTGTTTTTGCTATGATCCTGGGCTTTAACTCTGACCGCTTTATCCGCGAAAAATCACACCAAAAATCACACAAATAATTTAAAATTATTCTATCACATTCCATGGCAATAAGAACCCGCTGCCCTCACAAAAGTGAAACGCAGCGGGTTCTTTGCTTATTTCAGCATTTTTTATACATTCAGTTCTGCTTTCTGGCCGATGCAGTCGGCATTGGCAGCCAGCATGGGGCGAATCACTTCGTTCAGGAATTCCTCCACCATAACGAGGAAGGTACTGCCAATAATTTTCCTCAATCGTGTGATATGACTCATTTTCATTTCGGCAATACAACTTGACAATTTGGCAAGTATAGCATATAATAAATTCAAGCCAATAAGTAAGGCCTGACGATAGGAGGAACTACTATGAGCAAAGTGCTGGGAGAAAAAATATCCGAAATGCTTCAGAAACGGGGAATTCAGCAGAAAGAACTGGCTGAGCAAATCGGTATCACTGAAGCCGCCATGTCGCGTTATATTGCCGGGACACGAGAACCAAAGCCCGATGTAATTGCCAATATGGCAACTGCGCTGCACACCACATCCGATTATCTTTTAGGAATTGAAAACGATGCGTTCAACTATCACCAAGTACGCCGCCTGATTGCAAGAAATGCTTCTTCGATGACGGATCAGGAAAAAAAAGCTCTGATTGACGCACTGTTCGGGGAGGAGTAAGTATTGGCAATCCGATTATCCAATCAAAGATACGAAGAAATCAAATGTATCGTTGTCAGAATGTTTTTAGAGTATGGGGTGTCCTGCGTTCCCATCAATGGCTTTGAAATTGCACATAAAATGGGTGTCAAAGTAATGCCATACTCTGCCTATTCATCAAATATACGCTGGCTTCTTATCAAGAAAAGCGAAGACGGCTTTTCCGTAGAAAAAACAAATGGACAATGGTACATATTCTACAACGATGAAAAAGACTATGGGCGTGTGAACCATACGATCATGCATGAAATCGGTCATATCGTGTTGGATCACTCGGAGGATAGTGAACTGGCAGAAAAAGAAGTTAAATTTTTTGCCAAGTATGCACTTGCTCCGCCGGTTCTGATCCATAAGCTGAAGCTGGACAATCCTGAAAGCATCTCGCGGACCTTTGAAATAAGCCATGAAGCTGCTTGTTACGCTTATAATTATTATCAAAAATGGCTGAGATTTAGCGGCAGTGATTATACAGCGTATGAATATCAGCTTCTTTATCTCTTTGGTCAGGCAAGTTAGGGAGGTGGTCTATTGCGTGAAAAAAAATAAAACGTATTAAAAAGCTGTTGGCGCAGCAATCTAATACGTTTCATCAGTGGATATGCTATTCGCATTCCTTAACCAAAATGAGTATAGCATATCCTTTCCGTTGGCGCAATTCGCAAATTATACAAAAGTGAATTGTTTAACACATTGTTCCTCCGATTGGAGGGGAAAGGATTTTTAATATGGTTCGTAATACAAGTAAATGTATGCGTAATGACCAGCTGTTCATGCGTAACGAGTACGCTGGTCGTGGGAAATGGAATATTCCATTCGTGAAAAAACAGGAGCTCAATGTCGATAAACTATCACTGATTGCTTGTTCTGACACAAAATCAAATGATTCTTCCGTGAATACACAGAATGGAGTTCATTTTTTCGTTGATGATTACAGATTCAACGGGATTTATAACAATCCAGAAAAATCTCTGGCAAAATACTCTCAATATGCCTTTCTTCTGACACCGGATTTTTCTACTTATGCTGATATGAGCTTGTGGCGTCAGATAGAAAGCGTTGCGAAAAACAGATGGTGTGGTGCTTATTGGCAGAGCAAAGATTTAACCGTTATTCCCACAATCAGCTGGAGTACGCCAAGCAGCTATGACTTCTGTTTCGATGGTGTTGAGGAAAATTCTATTGTTGCTGTCGGAATGATTGGATGTAAGCAGAATCGCCTGAATTTCATGCGTGGATATTATGCCATGTTAGAAAAGATTCATCCAGAAACCATTATTTGTTTTGGAACACCATTTCCAGAAATGCAAGGAAATATCGTCACCGTAGACTACCGTGCTTCTCGAAAGGTGGTGCGCTAATATGGGTGGACGTGGAACTTTTGCAATTGGGAATAATGTTCCTTACAGCTATGAGACAGTTGGAACGATTGATGGAGTTAAAATTCTTCAACCAATAGATAAGAAAAAATCTTATAAATTACCCGAAGAATCACACACAGCAAAAAACAGCTATGTATTGCTTGATAAAGACGGGGTATTTCATCAATACCGTGAATATGACAGTAATCATAGAGTTATCCTTGAAATTGGTTACCATCAAGAAAAAGGATTAGGCAAAGGGGATGTTTTACACATCCATGTTCATCAAAAACCCGGAATTGATTTTCATAGCGATTCATCAACAGAAAAGAGAAAATTGACTCGTAAAGAATATCAAAAGTATAAACGTTTTTTTAAGGGGGTATCAATCAATGACAGGGAATACTTTAACTGAGTTTATGGATGATTTGTTGGCTATGGGCGGGCCGGAAAAGGAATTTGTGTTTCGTGGAAAACGATACCTTATGGAAGCACAGCCTTATGAAAAAGATATTTCACAGACGGAATTTGTAATATTTGAGTGTTTTGGAGATCAAAATTACATTTTTCGTTGCCATGGGAAGAACAATAAGGAATGTGTTGAGCAATTTGAAAAAGCAAAAATTTTTGATGGACTAACTATTTATGAGGCCGAACCAGAAATCGAAGTCTTATTCGGATAATGCTTCATTTACTCTAAGAGGTGCCTAAAATTGAAAAATGGTGATGTTCGTGAATTTGTTGATTACATTCATTATGGTGATGAACTATGGTTTCTCTATGAAGGGAAAAAATACTTTCTGGAAGGATGGACTAATAACGGTCGTCTTGATCTTTGCTTATACGAAATGGCAGACAACGGAGAAAAACATATCTGGAAAGGGAACGCAACACATTATCCGGTTGAAGCATTCTTAGAAGCTAAAATCTGGAACGGAAAATCTTTCTGGGATGCCGAACAAGATATTGAGTGGGTAGATGACTAATACAAAACAGCATACCATCAAAAGCGCTTTATTTCCAAGCGGTTTGGCCACGGGATTCCCTTTGCTTTGGGGCTGACCTTTCTGCCGGCTGTTTTTGCTATGATCCTGGGCTTTAACTCTGACCGCTTTATCCGCGAAAAATCACACCAAAAATCACACAAATAATTTAAAATTATTCTATCACATTCCATGGCAATAAGAACCCGCTGCCCTCACAAAAGTGAAACGCAGCGGGTTCTTTGCTTATTTCAGCATTTTTTATACATTCAGTTCTGCTTTCTGGCCGATGCAGTCGGCATTGGCAGCCAGCATGGGGCGAATCACTTCGTTCAGGAATTCCTCCACCTGCTCGGGGGCGCGGCCCGTGAAGTTTTCGGGCACCAGCACCTTTTCAATGTCGGCACGCTCCAGGCAGAACTCGGGGTCGGCCAGCAGGCGCTCGATCATATCGTTGGGCTTGCCCTCCTGCTTTACCACAGCGGCTGCGGCAATGGCGTGCTGACGGATCTTTTCGTGCAGCTCCTGACGGTTGCCGCCCTTTTCTACGGCGTGCATCATCACATTCTCGGTGGCCATAAAGGGCAGCTCGGCCATCACGCGGCTGCGGATCACCTTGGGATACACCACCAGACCATCGCTGATATTGAGCAGAATGTTCAAAACGGCATCGGCAGCCAGGAAGCCTTCGGCCATGGCAATGCGCTTGTTGGCCGAATCGTCCAGCGTGCGCTCAAACCACTGGGTGCCGGTGGTCATGGCGGGGTTCAGCACATCGATCATCAGATAGCGTGCGATGGAGCAGATACGCTCGCAGCGCATGGGGTTGCGCTTATACGGCATGGCCGAAGAGCCGATCTGGTTCTTTTCAAAGGGCTCTTCCATTTCTTTAAAGTTGGCCAGCAGGCGAATGTCGGTGGCCATTTTCATGGCAGACTGGGCCAGCCCTGCCAGAGCGCTGAGCACCATGTAGTCCACCTTGCGGCTATAGGTTTGGCCGCACACGGGAACAACCTTGTCAAAGCCCATCTGTGCGCACACATCGGCCTCTACAGCTTTGATCTTGGCCGAGTCGCCGTGGAACAACTCCATAAAGCTGGCCTGGGTGCCGGTGGTGCCCTTTACGCCGCGCAAAGCCAAATTGGCGATCTGGTGATCGATCTCGCCCAGATCCATATACAATTCGTTCATCCACAGCGTAGCGCGCTTGCCAACGGTGGTCAGCTGAGCGGGCTGCAGGTGAGTGTAGGCCAAAGCGGGCATATCCTTGTACTGCTCGGCAAAATCGGCCAGCAGAGCCAGCACGCCAATCAGCTTTTTGCGCACCAGCTGCAGGCCTTCGCGCATAATGATCACATCGGTATTATCGCCCACATAGCAGCTGGTGGCACCCAGATGAATGATGCCGGCTGCCTTGGGGCACTGCAGGCCATAGGCGTACACATGGCTCATCACATCGTGGCGAACCAGTTTTTCACGGGCAACGGCATCCTCGTAGTTGATGTCGTCCTTGTGGGCCTCCAGCTCGGCGATCTGTTCATCGGTGATGCCAAGGCCCTGCTTCTGCTCGGCCTTAGCCAAAGCGATCCACAGGCGGCGCCATGTGCGGAACTTGTTGTCTTCGCTGAAAATATACTGCATTTCGTCCGAAGAATAGCGGGTAGAAAACGGACTGATATAGCGGTCATGCTGTGCCATTGATGCTTTACCTCCACTCCCCTTTTGCAAGGGGGGATCTTTGATTGTAAACACAAACCGGCTGCAGGCCCGGGGCAAAGCCCCCGGCCCGCAAAGCCTGTTTGCCTTTTCTGATTGTAAGGGAGCAGCACTGTGCGGTGCTGCCTAAGGGGTGCTGTGTGCTTTTACAAGGTGCTTACAGGCGGAAGTAATCCACGCCGCCCTCAAACAGAGGCTGATACTTGTTGCCCTGCACATTCTTGTAAAGGTCACGGCCGCTGCGCTCGCTGTGGCCCATCTTGCCCAGCACACGGCCGTCGGGGCTGGTGATGCCCTCAATGGCCAGCACGCTGCCGTTGGGGTTATAGGTCAGGTCCATAGTGGCCTGACCGTTCAGGTTCACATACTGGGTTGCGATCTGGCCGTTGGCGATCATGCTCTGCAGCACTGCCTCGGGGGCCACAAAGCGGCCTTCGCCGTGGCTGATGGCCACCATGTGCTCATCGCCGGGGTTGCACTTGCTCAGCCAGGGGCTCAGGTTGCTGGCCACACGGGTGTGCACCAGCTTGCTCTGGTGACGGCCGATGGTGTTAAAGGTCAGCGTGGGGCACTGGGCATCCATGGGGCGAATATCGCCATAGGGCACCAGGCCCAGCTTTACCAAAGCCTGGAAGCCGTTGCAGATGCCCAGCATCAGGCCGTCGCGCTTTTGCAGCAGCTCACGCACAGCCTCGGTAACGGCGGGTGCGCGGAAGAAGGCCGTGATAAACTTGGCCGAGCCATCGGGCTCGTCGCCGCCGGAGAAGCCGCCGGGGATCATAACGATCTGGCTTTCCTGAATGCCCTTCACCAGTGCTTCGCAGCTTTCGGCCACCATGGCGGGGCTCATGTTGTTGATGATCAGCACCTTGGGATCTGCACCGGCGCGGCGGAAGGCAGCGGCCGAGTCATACTCGCAGTTGGTGCCGGGGAACACGGGAATGATCACCTTGGGCACCGCCAAACGGGTGGCAGGGCCCTTGTGTGCTTCCACCATGTGGGTGATGTTATCCACATCCTTGCCGGGTGCGCGATAAGGCATCACGGGCTCCAGCTTGCTCTCCCACACTTCCTGCAGGGGGGCCAGCTCGATGGTTTCGGAATCAAACTTCCAAGTGTACTCGCGGGTGGTATTGCCAAGGATCATGCCAACCGAAACATCATCGGTCAGGGCCAGCACAATGCTGCCGTAAGCGGGCTTGAACAGCATTTCGGTGTCAAAGCCGGGCACAAAATGCAGGCCGATACGGTTGCCCACGCCCATCTTGAACAGGCACTCAGCCAGGCAGCCGTAGCCGGGCGTTGCCGCTGCCAGCACATGGCCCTCGCCGATCAGCTTTTCCACCTGCTTGTACAGGCTTACCATGCTGGCGGTATCCGGCACCAGACCATCGGCATCGTAATGGGGGCGCAGCAGCACCACCTGCGTTTCGGGCTTTTTGAACTCGGGCGAGGTGACAAGGCTGGTGTCGCCCACAGCGGTGGCAAAGCTGACCAGCGTGGGGGGCACATCCAGCTTTTCAAAGCTGCCGGACATACTGTCCTTGCCGCCGATGGCACCAACGCCCAGGCCCACCTGTGCATCCAGCGCACCCAGCAGAGCCGCCACGGGCAGGCCCCAGCGCTTGGGGTCAGAGCCAAGGCGCTCAAAGTATTCCTGGAAGGTGAGGTAGGTATCGCTCAGCGAGAAGCCCGAGCAGATCAGCTTGGTCACGCTTTCCACCACCGACAGATAAGCGCCCTTGTAGGGATCGCACTCCATCAGATAGGGGTTAAAGCCCCATGCCATGCCGCTGCAGGTAGTGGTTTCGCCATCCACAGGCAGCTTGGCCACCATAGCCATGGGAGGCGTGAGCTGGTGGGTGCCGCCAAAGGGCATCAGCACGGTGGCAGCGCCGATGGTGCTGTCAAAGCGCTCGCTCAGGCCCTTTTTGCTGCACACATTCAAATCGCCCAGCACGCTGGTGAGCTTTTCGTTCAGGGTGCTGCCTGCCCACTGGGGCTGCCATACGCGGCCGGGGCGCACATGTGCCTTGATATGTTTTTCCGCACCGTTGGTGTTCAGGAATTCACGGCTCAGATCCACGATCACCTTGCCGTTCCACTCCTCACGCATACGGGGTTCTTCGGTAACGGTGGCCACACGGGTAGCCTCCAGATTTTCTTCACGGGCATAGCCGATAAAGGTTTCCACATCCTCGGCGGCCAGTGCCACGGCCATACGCTCCTGGCTTTCGCTGATGGCCAGCTCGGTGCCGTCCAGACCTTCGTATTTCTTGGTCACCTGGTTCAGGTCAATATACAAACCGTCCGCCAGCTCGCCGATGGCCACAGAAACGCCGCCTGCGCCAAAGTCGTTGCAGCGCTTGATCATGCGGCAGGCATCCTCGCGGCGGAACAAACGCTGCAGGTTGCGCTCGATGGGGGCGTTGCCCTTCTGCACCTCTGCACCGCAGGTTTCCAGACTGTCGGCCTTGTGTGCCTTGGAAGAACCGGTAGCACCGCCAATGCCGTCACGGCCGGTGCGGCCGCCCAGCAGCACGATCACATCGCCGGGGGCGGGGCACTCGCGGCGGACGTGGGAAGCAGGGGTAGCGCCCACAACAGCGCCGATCTCCATGCGCTTGGCCACATAGCCGGGATGATACAATTCGTCCACCTGACCGGTAGCCAAGCCGATCTGGTTGCCGTAGCTGGAATAGCCTGCGGCAGCCGTGGTGACCAGCTTGCGCTGGGGCAGCTTACCGGGCAGCGTTTCGCTCACGGGCACCAGCGGGTCGCCTGCGCCGGTAACGCGCATGGCCTGATACACATAGCTGCGGCCGGACAGCGGGTCACGGATCGCGCCGCCGATGCAGGTGGCTGCACCGCCGAAGGGCTCGATCTCGGTGGGATGGTTGTGGGTCTCGTTCTTGAACAGGAACAGCCAATCCTGCATTTCGCCGTTCACATCGCACTTGATCTTCACGGTGCAGGCGTTGATCTCTTCGGACTCGTCCAGATTTTTCAGGATGCCCTGAGCCTTCAGGTATTTGGCACCGATGGTGGCAATGTCCATCAGGCACAGGGGCTTCTTTTCCCGATGCAGGGCGGCGCGCAGGCCCAGATAGCGGTCGAACGCCTTCTGAACCAGATCATCGCCGATCTCCACGTTCTTCAGGATGGTGCCGAAGGTGGTGTGGCGGCAGTGGTCGCTCCAGTAGGTGTCGATCATCTTGATCTCGGTGATGGTGGGGTCGCGATGCTCGCCCTTGAAGTACTCCTGGCAGAACTTGATGTCGCCCAGGTCCATGGCCAGGCCGTTGGT
>ERZ1034939.811-NODE-811-length-17730-cov-8.078303_pt1 | contig 17730 bp, 12 predicted proteins | sample MGYA00520626_ERZ1034939 | MGnify/ENA primary metagenome ERZ1034939 (study PRJEB33766, sample SAMN09781751) | gut metagenome | biome: gut microbiome | host: Homo sapiens | place: Madagascar | study: EMG produced TPA metagenomics assembly of the PRJNA485056 data set...
CAGGAAATGGCGAGCGTTTAAAAAATTATGCGGAATCTTTCCAGGGACTATCTCAGATTTTCTTAAATATGAGCACAGGAAAAGAAAAATATGCAGCGGACGAGCTTGGCAGGGTACAAAATGAGCTGACCGGAAAAGTCTGTGCTTCCTGCGATTCCTGCACACTTTGCTGGGAGAGGGACTGCACACCGCTTTATGGGATTTTGTCCTCGATGATCACCTCAATCTGGCAGAAGGGGGAGCCGGGAGCAGAAAATGAGGCAGAACTGAAAAAGTATTGTGCAAAAAGCCGGGATATGGTGGAGGAGGCAGTACGTGTATTTGAACGTGTCAATTTAAATCATGCATGGTACAACCGGCTTTTGGAAAACAGGCAGGTGATCGCGGAACAGCTTGATGCCATGGCATATATCATGCAGGACTGTGCAAGAGAAGAACGCGTGCTTGATGCGCAGGAGAGGAGGGCAATCTCCGAGATACGCTACCGTGCGAAAGAGAAGGGAATCTCGATTGAGGAGATTCATCTGATCGAGACACTGGATGGCAGGTTAAAACTGAGTGCGACTTTAAAAAGCAGAAGGGGAGGGTGCATTGCTTTAAAATCATTTGTGACCGCGGCAGAACATGCTTTAGGAAAGCAGATGCGTGCAGCGGCAGATACGAAAACTTTTATTTCGAGGGAACCGGTCAGTTATGTTTTTTATGAGGATACGGTGTACCGCAATGTGCAGGGAATTGCGAGAGTCAAAAAAGACGGGGCAAAAATATCGGGAGATAATTTTTCTTTTCTGGAGTTAGAGCGGGGGGAATTCCTTCTTGGACTTTCTGACGGCATGGGTTCCGGAAGCATGGCATGTAAAGAGAGTGAGATGGTATTAGACCTTGTTGAGCGTTTTTTAGAGGCAGGTTTTTCTGTGGAGACAGCGATCCGCATGATGAATTCTGCGATGGTCATGAAAGGAGCAGATGATCTGTATTCCACAGTTGATCTCTGCAAGATCAATCTGTATACAGGAATGGCAAGGTTATATAAGATCGGTGCGGCGGCAACTTTTATAAAGAGAGGAACGGAGGTGGAATGTATTGCTTCACAGAGCCTGCCGGTGGGAGCACAGGTACAGATGGATATTTCCATACAGGAAACAAAACTCATGGGTGGTGATTTTGTTGTCATGGTAACGGATGGTGTGTTAGAATATCTGCATGTAAAGAAACCGGAGGATACCATGCAGGAGATCATAGAGAGCATACAGACGAATAATCCGGGGATACTGGCAAAGAAGATCATGGAGCGTGTGATGCTTTTTACGGGAGGAAAGGCTAAGGATGATATGACCGTGTTAGCGGCATGTATCTGGGAAAAATAAATGACAGAAGATGTATTAAACTGGATCAAAAAAGAAAAACTGATGACAGAAGGGGATACCGTGATCGTAGGGCTGTCCGGTGGGGCGGATTCTGTGGCACTTTTGCTGGTGCTTTTGGAATTGCGCGAAAGAATCGGATACACGCTTTTGGCAATACATGTAGAGCACGGTATCCGGGGAGGAGAGAGCAGGAAGGATGCAGCGTTTGCAGAAGAACTCTGCAGACAAAAAGGGGTTCCATGCAGGATATGTCCGGTCAGTGTGCCGGAATATGCGGCTGCGGAGGGACTTGGCATTGAGGAAACTGCGAGGATACTCCGTTATGACTGTTATCAAAAGGAGGCAGAGAAACTTAAGAAAAACGGAGCGGGACATGTCTGCATTGCCCTTGCACATCATGCAAATGACAATGCAGAGACGGTTTTGTTTCAGATGGCGAGAGGGAGCGGAATCCATGGAATGTGCGGAATGCACCCGAAGCGTGTACTTGCAGGAGATATTTCCATTGTGCGTCCGCTTCTTTGTGTTTCAAGAAAACAGATTGAGGAGTACCTTGATAAAGCCGGTCAGGAGTACCGGACAGATGACACTAATCTGGATATAAATTACAGCAGAAACCGTATCCGTCACTGTGTTCTGCCGGAACTGTTAAAGGTCAATGAACAGTCGGTTTCCCATATCAATCAGAGTGCACTGCTTTTACAGCAGGCAGTTGATTATATGGAACAGGAGACTAAAAAGGCAATGCAGACATGCTGCGCTTTTACAGATGGCGCATATACTATTTTAAAAAATGAGTGGCAGCAGTATCCTGATATCATCCGGCAGGAGATCGTTCATGCGGTATTAGGAAAAGCATCTGGCAGCAGGAAAGATATCGGTATGGTACATGTGCAGGATGTCTGTGCCCTGATGGAAAAACAGACCGGACGTGAGATCATGCTTCCGTATCAGGTGACGGCATGCAGGGTCTATGAAGGGGTAAGACTGCGCCGTGGGGAAATCCAAAAGGATGCCGGGGGAGCATGGAAGAAGCTGGAACCTGAAGATAAAAACGAAAATGTCCGGCCGGTTTATAAGCTCACAGAGACAGATTTTGCAAAATTAGAAGCGGGAGAAACGGTAACGATCACATTGCCGGATGCCAGTGTGAGCCTCAGACTGCTTTTATTTTCGGGAAAAATTGACGAAATTCCTAAAAATCAGTATACGAAATGGCTGAATTATGATAGGATAGAATGTGGCTTGCAGTTTCGGAGCCGGGCATCCGGAGATTATCTGACGGTGGATGATACAGGACACAAAAAGAAATTAAAGAGCTATTTTATTGATGAAAAAATACCGCAGATAAAAAGAGATCACATATGGCTTTTAGCGCAGCAGTCGCATGTGTTATGGGTCATTGGCGGGCGGATCAGTGCCGTCTGCAAAATAAAAGAAGATACAAAAAGGATCCTGGAAGTAAGGATCGACGGAGGAAATTATCGTGAAGATTAAAAACATTAATGTTCATTTTACGGAAGAAGAGATTGACAAGAAGATCAGGGAATTAGGTGCAAGGATCAGTGAGGATTACGCAGGGGAATCTGTATGTCTGATCTGTATTTTAAAGGGAGCATCTTTCTTTACCTGTGAGCTGGCAAAAAGAATCACCGTACCGGTGGAAGTGGAATTTATGTCAGTTTCCAGTTATGGTTCCGGCACAGAATCCAGTGGTATCGTAAAGATCGTACAGGATTTATCAACCAGTATTGAAGGAAAAAATGTTATTGTTGTTGAGGATATCATCGATACAGGAAGAACTTTAAGTTATCTTTTAGAGAATTTGAAAACAAGAAGTCCAAAGAGCGTTCGTCTGTGTACACTGCTTGACAAACCGGACCGCAGGGTTGTGGATGTAAAGGTTGACTATGTCGGATTTGAGATACCGGACGAGTTTGTAGTAGGTTATGGCCTTGATTATGATCAGCAGTACCGTAATCTGCCTTATATTGGATTTGTGGAGATAGAGGAATAAAGGAGAAAAAGGATTGAATAATAAGAGAAGCGGTTTTAGAGGATTTGGAGTATATCTGATATTAGTGCTTGCTGTCATTGCAATCTGGTACTGGCTCGACGGTAGCAATGTGACCAATACTTATACGAGGCAGCAGTTTGAGACGGCGTTAGCAGAAGGTAAGGTGACACAGGTTAATGTGGTACCGAACCGTGAGGTGCCTACGGGAAGTGTGAACATTACATTCAGCGATTCGAGTACGCAGGTGATGCTTGTTTCCGATGTGGCAGAAATTGAGCAGTACATGCGTGAGGCAGGATTTAAGACCTATACGGTACAGAATCCGCCGGAGGAGAGCTGGCTTTTGACACTGCTTCCATATCTGATCATTTTTGCTGCGATGTTCATTTTCTTTATGATCATGACAAATCAGGCGGCAGCAAATTCAGGCGGCGGAAGCAAGATGATGAATTTTGGAAAGAGCCGTGCGAGAAGGATGAGTGATGATCCGGCGAAACGTGTGAAGTTCTCGGATGTGGCAGGACTGCAGGAAGAAAAAGAAGAGCTAGAAGAAATCGTTGATTTCTTACGCGCACCGAAGAAATATACACAGCTTGGTGCGAGAATCCCCAAAGGTGTACTTTTGGTGGGACCTCCTGGTACAGGTAAGACATTGCTTGCAAAAGCGATCGCAGGAGAGGCGGGAGTCCCATTTTTCTCTATTTCAGGTTCTGATTTTGTAGAGATGTTTGTCGGTGTCGGTGCATCGAGAGTCCGTGACCTTTTTGAGGAAGCAAAGAAAAATGCACCGTGTATCATTTTTATCGATGAGATCGATGCAGTTGCAAGACGAAGAGGAACAGGTATGGGCGGCGGTCACGACGAGCGCGAGCAGACCTTAAACCAGATGCTTGTCGAGATGGACGGATTTGGCGTGAATGAAGGCATTATTGTCATGGCTGCGACCAACCGTGTGGATATCTTAGATCCGGCGATCATGCGTCCGGGACGTTTTGACCGTAAAGTTGTTGTGGGTCGCCCGGATGTGCGCGGAAGAGAGGAGATCCTTTCCGTTCATGCAAAAAACAAGCCTCTTGGCGATGACGTTGACTTAAAACAGATCGCACAGACAACAGCAGGATTTACCGGTGCAGATCTTGAAAATCTTCTGAATGAAGCTGCGATCGTTGCGGCAAAAGATAACCGCGCCTATATCAGACAGGATGATATCAAGAAGTCCTTTGTAAAAGTCGGAATCGGTGCGGAGAAGAAGAGCCGCGTGATCTCTGACAAGGAAAAACGTATCACGGCATTCCACGAATCCGGTCATGCAATCTTATTCCATTTATTACCGGATGTAGGACCTGTTTATTCTGTTTCGATCATTCCGACCGGAAGCGGCGCTGCAGGATATACCATGCCTTTGCCGGAAAAGGATGAGATGTTTAACACGAAGGGCAAGATGTTACAGGATATCGTTGTATCACTTGGCGGACGTGTGGCGGAAGAACTTGTATTTGATGACATCACGACCGGGGCATCACAGGATATCAAGCAGGCGACCCAGATGGCAAAAGCCATGGTCACTAAATATGGTATGTCTGATAATATCGGTCTGATCTGCTATGACAATGATGATGATGAAGTATTCATCGGACGTGATCTTGCACATGCCAGAGGATACAGCGAGGGTGTAGCAAGTGCGATCGATCAGGAGATCAAGCGTATCATTGATGAATGTTATGCGAAAGCAAAGCAGATGATCACAGATAACCGTGATGTATTAGATGCCTGTGCAAACCTTCTGTTAGAAAAAGAAAAGATCAGCCAGCAGGAGTTTGAAGCATTATTTGATAAATAATTGTGCAAAATTTTCTGTTTTCGGAAATATTTAGTACCAAGGTACTGTACAATGTGTATAAAAACAATAATGAAAAATTGTGAACTTTGTGCACACTTATTTGCGGGGGCATGCTATTATAATAACCGTAAAAACCCCCCAATACATTATATATAATTTTTGCTATACCCCATAGTAAAAATACCTTCTCCTAAAAATGGAACCTGACCCCAGGTTTCATTTTTTTTGTCTATAACCGGATTATCTCCGGATCAGATCAACATTACATAATTGAAAAAAATTTCCAATTATATCTTGACACATTAGCGAACTAAAGTTATAATCCTAGTAATCTTATAGGAAATATATGAAAAGAAAAAGCAGCTACAGAAGACACAGATTTTACATATGCATGATGCAGGTTTTACGGAGTGGAGGGACAATGAGAAAGAGGATGGCAGCAATCCTTGCGGCAGTGATGCTTGCAATGGGGACATTCGCCGGATGCGGCAGTGTGGCAGATGCGGATACAGTAGAGATCGTCAATGTTTCCTACGATCCGACCAGAGAATTATACAAGGCCTACAATACCATGTTTGAACAACACTGGGAAGAACAGGCAGGGCAGAAAGTAAGGATCATCCAGTCTCATGGCGGTTCCGGAAAACAGGCACTTGAGGTTGCAAACGGACTGGACGCAGATGTGGTAACACTTGCATTAGAAGGTGATATCCAGACAATCTCCGATTCCGGGCTGATCGATCCCGGATTCGTATCAGAGTTTCCGGATGACAGTGCTCCATATACCTCAACGATCGTATTTCTTGTGCGGAAAGGAAATCCCAAACAGATCAAAGACTGGGATGATCTGCTAAAGTCCGATGTCAGTGTCATTACACCGAATCCGAAGACTTCCGGCGGGGCGAGATGGAATTATCTTGCAGCGTGGTACTATTTTGAAAGTCAGGGAGAGAGTGAAGAAGAGATCACGGAGCATATGAAAACGTTATATCAGAATGTGTTGGTATTAGATTCCGGCGCACGCGGTTCGACGACCACATTCATTGAAAATGGTCAGGGTGATGTTTTAATTGCATGGGAGAATGAAGCATTTTTATCCATGCAGGAAGAGCCGGGGGAATATGAGATCGTTGTTCCATCGGCATCGGTACTCTGTCAGCCGACCGTGGCGGTTGTGGATGAAGTGGTTGACCGGAGAGGCAGCAGGGCTGTGGCAAAGGAATACTTAAATTATCTGTATTCGGATGAGGCACAGAAACTTGTGGGAGAAAATTATTACCGTCCGGCAGATCCAGATATTGCAAAGGAATTTTATACAGAGGAAGGAACACGTGAGATCGCAGAAATTCCTTCCGATGGAAAATGGATGGTGACGGATGTTGATCTGGCAGATATCAGTCATTTTGGGGGATGGAATACAGTGATAGAGAAACATTTCTCAGATGGCGGGATCTTCGATACAATCTATGAACGTAACAGATAATGATGAAGGGGGCAGGATTCATATGAAAAAAAGTAAAAATAAACGAGTGATCCCCGGATTCGGGCTGTCATTTGGGATCACCATAACAATGCTTGGACTGATCGTTATTATTCCGTTATGTTCGCTGGTTATATTTTCTGCGAAACTTTCACCGTCAGAATTTATTCAGACGATCACAAGACCGCGTGTGTTATCCAGCTATGCAGTCAGTTTTTTTACCGCATTTGTGGCGGCAGCGATCGATGCAGTTATGGGTATGATCATTGCATGGGTGCTTGTAAGGTATGATTTCCCGGGAAAAGCGATCATGGACGGCATCATAGAACTTCCATTTGCGCTTCCGACTGCAGTGGCGGGCATTGCACTGACACATCTGACTACGACGGAAGGCTGGGTAGGAGCATTTTTTCAGAAATTTGGAATTAAGATCGCATATACGAGACTTGGAATCATCGTGGCACTGATATTTATCGGGATCCCGTTTGTCGTGCGGGCGGTACAGCCAGTTTTAGAAAAAGTAGATATCCAGTACGAGGAAGCAGCAAATATCCTTGGGGCAAACAGCAGACAGACCATGTTCCGCGTAATCTTACCGGAAATTTTACCGTCTCTGATCGCCGGATTTACAATGTCCTTTGCAAGAGGGCTTGGCGAATACGGAAGTGTAGTGTTCATTGCGGGAAATATGCCTTATGAGACGGAGATCGCACCGCTTATGATCATGTCAAAACTTCAGGAATTTGATTATGCGGGTGCAACCTCGATCGCCCTTGTGATGTTAGCGGCAGCATTTGTGATTCTTTTTATCAATGCATGGCTGCAGAGCCGGGCATCGAAGATTGTCAGCGGTATCGCATAATATTGCAGGTGCATGGATATTGGCACAATATCTGTCAGATTTTATCAAAATCAGATAAAAGGAAGGAGAAAAGCTATGGAGATCAGAAAAAATTCAGGACCGCTCAAATGGATACTGATCGGCATCAGTGCTCTATTTCTTATAGTGATGCTGATACTGCCGCTCACATATGTTCTTGTCACGGCGTTTGGGGAAGGCATCAAGGTATTTGTGGCAGCAGTTACCGATTATTATGCATTAAAAGCGATCGGGCTTACATTAGAAGTAACGCTGATCGCGGTGGTGGTCAATACCATCTTTGGAATTGCAGCATCCTGGTGTATCACGCGGTTTCAGTTCCATGGAAAAAAGATATTGTCCACGCTGATCGACCTTCCACTTACAATCTCACCGGTCATTGCCGGACTGATCTATATCCTCACATTTGGACGGCAGAGTATTCTTTATGAGTATCTGCGGTCAGCGGGGATCAAGATGATATTTGCAGTACCGGGAATCGTGGTAGCAACCGTGTTTGTGACATTCCCATTTATTTCAAGGGAGATCATACCGGTGCTTTCCACACTTGGTACGGATGAGGAAGAGGCGGCAGCGCTGATGGGGGCAAATGGTTTTACGATTTTCCGGAAGATCACTTTTCCACATATCAAATGGGCACTGCTTTATGGAATTGTCCTTTGTACAGCAAGAGCAATGGGAGAGTTTGGTGCGGTGTCTGTTTTATCAGGACATCTTCAGGGAAAAACAAATACGATGCCGCTTTACATTGAACTTTTATATCAGGGTTATGATTTTACGGGTGCGTTTGCAGTATCGGCGATTCTGGTGTGTATGGCAGTCGTGATCTTAGTGCTTCGCAGTGTGTTAGAGCATAAGGGAAAAGAAGCGTAAAAATGTTACCGGAAGTACTTGACAGAGAATAGAAGGAACAAAAAAACAGATAATGCAGCATGGAAATGGAGCAGGTTATGACGGAACAAAATTATGTAGAACTTAGGCATGTGAATAAAAAATATAAAGATTTTCAGGCATCCGATGATATTAATTTTGGAATCGGAAAAGGAAAACTGATCGGTCTGCTTGGACCAAGCGGCAGTGGAAAAACAACGATCCTTCGGATGCTTGCAGGGTTAGAACATGCAGATTCCGGGGAGATCATTATTGATGGAAAAGTCGTTAATGATGTGCCGGCGAGTGAACGGGGAATCGGATTTGTGTTTCAGAACTATGCATTGTTCCGTTACATGACCGTATATGATAATATAGCATTTGGGCTGGATGTAAAAAAATGGAAAAAAGCAGATATTAAGCGCCGTGTGGATGAACTTGTGGAACTGGTAGGCTTAAAAGGATTTGAAAAGCGCTATCCGAACCAGCTATCCGGCGGACAGAGACAGAGGGTTGCGTTTGCAAGAGCCTTAGCACCGAATCCGGAACTTCTTCTTTTAGATGAACCGTTTGCAGCCATTGATGCAAAAGTGCGTCAGGAGCTTAGAAGCTGGCTTCGGGAGATGATCACGAGAGTCGGTATTACCAGTATCTTTGTCACGCATGATCAGGATGAAGCGATTGAGGTTGCCGATGAGATCATCATTACCAACCACGGACACATCGAGCAGGCGGGAACTCCGATTGAGATATACAGCCAGCCGAAGACGCCATTTGTCACAGAATTCATGGGTAGTCCGACAAGGATCAGCAACATCACGAGTTTTCATGGATATGAGCAACTGGGTGAAGGTTTTCATGCTGTGGTAAGACCGGAGCATGTGAGTGTCACAAAGGAAACAGAGCAGAGCCGTTTTTCTTCTTCTGTGGAGGAAGGTGTTGTGGAGCGTGTGATGTTCCGTGGCAGAGAGGTAGAACTTCATGTGAGGGTACATGATGTGCTGCTTGTGGCTAACCGGAGATTAGAGGAGACTCCGATCACGGAGGGCGAGCGTGTCAACGTATTTATCTATCAGGTGTTTGCGTTCTTAGCAGACGAGGCGGGAATGCAGAATGTACAGATTGTAGAAAATGCCAATATCGAAACAGAGAAGCTGTTCTATATTTAAGGGTCAGGAGAATAGAGATTATATGAAAACAGAAATCATTACATCAGATGTGCTGATCATTGGGGGTGGAACCTCCGGTTGTTACGCGGCACTGACGATCGCAGAGCAAAGACCGGAACTTAACATTGTGATCGCAGAAAAAGCCAATATTATAAGAAGCGGCTGTCTTGCAGCAGGAGTGAATGCGTTAAATGCATACATTACAGAGGGGAGAAAGCCACAGGATTATGTGGACTATGCTACAAAGGACGCCAATGGTATTGTAAGAAGTGATCTGCTGCTCTCCATGTCGCAGGGATTAAACCGTGTGACAGCAAGGTTAGAGGAATTAGGACTTGTTATTTTAAAAGATGAAAATGGAAAATATGTGACAAGAGGCAACCGGAATATCAAGATCAACGGCGAGAACATCAAACCGATCTTAGCGGAAGCTGTGAAGGCACAGAAAAATGTGACGGTTATCAATCATGTGAATATCACAGATTATATCACAGAGCAGGATCGCGTGACCGGAGCATATGGATTTGATGTCAATGAGAAAAAGGCATATATTTTTTCTGCAAAAGCAGTTCTCTGTGCGACCGGTGGTGCGGCAGGACTTTACCGTCCGAACAATCCGGGATTTTCAAGACATAAGATGTGGTATCCGCCGTTTAATACAGGAGCGGGATATGCGATGGGAATTTTAGCTGGAGCAGAGATGACAACATTTGAGATGCGGTTTATCGCACTGCGCTGTAAAGATACGATCGCACCGACCGGAACGATCGCACAGGGAGTCGGGGCAAAACAGATCAACTCACTTGGGGATGTCTATGAAACAAAATACGGCATTACGACAGAGGAACGTGTCTACGGTACGGTTGCAGAGAATCAGGAAGGCAGAGGACCGTGTTACCTGCATACGGAAGGAATCAAAGATGAGCAGGGAAAAGATCTGTTAAAAGCATATTTAAATATGGCACCGAGCCAGACTTTAAAATGGATCGAGAGTGGAAAAGAGCCGAATGAGCAGGATGTCGAGATCGAGGGCACTGAGCCTTATATCGTGGGTGGCCATACCGCGAGCGGTTACTGGATCGACGATGCGAGAAGAACCACCTTGAAAGGACTTTATGCAGCCGGAGATGTTGCAGGAGGATGTCCGCAGAAATATGTGACAGGAGCGCTGGTGGAGGGCGAGATAGCGGCGGAAACGATCTTAAAGGATCTTGAACTGGCAGATGCAGATCTGCAGTCAGAGGAAGAATTAGAAAAGCTGGCAGAAAAAGCAGACCGGGAATATGAAGCCTATTTTGCGGAGAAAAAATCATTCTTCGGTACGGAGCAGGTCGAGGAGGCAATGCAGAAGGTTATGGATGCCTATGCAGGTGGAATCGGAACCAATTACCGCTACAATGAAAAACAGCTTAATATCGCAGAAGAAAAAATTGACCAGCTTTTAGCACTGACAAAAGATCTGACCGCAAAAGATACAGATGATCTGTTACATATTTACGAAGTAAAGGAACGTTTAGTCGTATGTAAAAGTGTGATCGCACACTTAAAGGCGAGAAAAGAGACACGCTGGCGCGGTTTCGGACAGAATATGGACTATCCGGAAACAAAGGGTGACTGGGATAAAAAAGCAGTCAACTCCGTTTATGAAAATGGAAAGATCAAAATTCTGCTCCGTGATCTGACAAAGACACCGGATTTTGTTCAGAAAGGAGGCACCCTGTGAGCATAGCAATCAATAAAAGTAAATGCGTAAAATGCAGACGCTGCATCGAAGTATGTCCGGGAAACCTGATCAAGGCAGATGAAAACGGCAAGGCATACATCAAAGAGCCAAGAGACTGCTGGGGATGCACATCCTGCGTCAAAGAGTGCAGGGCAGAGGCAATCGATTTCTTTTTAGGAGCCGACATCGGCGGCAGAGGCAGTACCTTAACCACCAAAGAGGATGGAGACTACCGCCTCTGGACAGTCACTGCCCCCGACGGCAGTCAGACCGTTATACAGATCAATAAAAAAGATGCCAATAAATATTAAAACACAGCAAAATAGAGGAGGATATTTTATGAGTGGATTATCACATTTGGACGAACTGGAGGCAGAGGCGATCTACATCATCCGTGAAGTAGCCGCTGAGTGCGAAAAGCCGGTAATGCTTTACTCCATTGGAAAGGACAGCTCCGTTATGCTGCACCTTGCCATGAAAGCATTTTATCCGGAGAAGCCGCCTTTCCCATTTTTACATATCGATACGACCTGGAAATTCCGTGAAATGATCGAGTTCCGTGACCGCATTGCAAAAGAGAACGGCATTGAAATGCTGGTTTATACCAATCAGGAAGGTGTGGATGCCGGTATCAACCCATTTGACCACGGTTCCGCTTACACGGATATCATGAAGACACAGGCATTAAAACAGGCACTCAAAAAATATGAGTTTACGGCAGCATTTGGCGGTGGCCGTCGTGATGAGGAAAAATCCCGTGCGAAAGAGAGAATTTTCTCTTTTCGTAATGAGGCACAGGCGTGGGACCCGAAAAACCAGAGACCGGAGATGTGGAAACTTTACAATACCAAGATCAATAAAGGTGAGAGCATCCGTGTATTCCCGATCTCAAACTGGACAGAAAAGGATATCTGGCAGTACATCAAACGTGAGAACATCGAGATCGTGCCACTCTATTTTGCAAAAGAGCGTCCGGTCGTATACCGTGACGGCAATATTATCATGGTGGATGATGACCGCTTCAAATTCCGTGAAGGTGAGAGGCCGGAGATGAAAAAAGTCCGTTTCCGTACATTAGGATGTTATCCGTTAACCGGCGGCGTTGAGTCCGATGCGGAGACTTTGGATGAGATTATTGATGAGACACTTGCAGCCGTATCTTCAGAGCGTACCAGCCGTGTGATCGATAACGAAGCGGCAGGCAGCATGGAGCGTAGAAAAAGGGAGGGGTATTTCTAAATGAAAGGTTTACTTAAATTTATTACCTGCGGAAGTGTGGATGATGGAAAATCCACATTGATCGGACATATTTTATATGATGCAAAACTGCTGTATGCAGATCAGGAGAAAGCACTTGAATTAGACAGTAAAGTTGGAAGCAGAGAGGGCGCTATCGATTATTCCCTGCTGCTTGACGGTCTGATGGCAGAGCGCGAGCAGGGTATCACGATCGACGTCGCATACCGTTATTTTACAACAGAAAAAAGAAGTTTTATCGTTGCAGATACCCCTGGACATGAAGAGTATACCAGAAATATGGCAGTTGGAGCTTCCTTTGCAGACCTTGCCATCATTCTTCTCGATGCAACACAGGGCGTGCTTGTGCAGACAAGACGCCATGCAAGGATCTGTGCACTGATGGGAATCCGTTACTTTGTATTTGCGGTAAACAAGATGGATCTGATCGGTTACGACCAGGAAAAATTTAATGCGATCCAGGCAGAAATTTTGCAGCTTGCAGGTGAACTTGGATTAGAGAGCGTTAAGATCATTCCGGTATCCGCAACAGAGGGTGATAATGTCACAAAGAAATCCGATAATATCCCATGGTACACAGGAGAACCGATCTTAACCTATCTCGAAGAAGTTGATGTGACAGAAAAGTCAAAAGAGCAGGGATTTTATATGCCGGTACAGCGTGTGTGCCGTCCAAACCATACGTTCCGCGGTTTCCAGGGACAGATTGAGGCAGGCGAAGTGCGTGTGGGTGATACATTAACCGTATTACCGGGCAATGAGACAGCCAATGTAAAAAGTATTTTGGTAGCCGGAAAAGAGGCAGATACTGCACAGACCGGACAGCCGGTTACCATTCAGTTAGATAAAGAGATCGATGTATCAAGAGGATGTGTGCTGGAAAATGGCAGCGGCATTACGGCAGCACAGAAATTTACCACAACACTTTTGTGGATGGATGATAATAAGTTGTCAGCAGGTGGCGATTACTTTATCAAACTTGGAACGAAACTGATCACAGGTACCGTAACAGAGATCACATATAAGATCGATGTGAATACCGGAGAACATCATTCAACCGATACATTAGGAAAGAATGAGATCGCAGTCTGCAATATCGTGCTGGATGAAAAGATCCCGCTTGATGTATTTAAGAAACATAAGACTATGGGCGAACTGATCTTAATCGACCGTGTGACGAACATGACGTCTGCCTGCGGTGTTGTAGAGCAGTTTGCAAGCGGCAATGAGACAGATGAGCCGGTATTTGTTTATGGAGATTTAAAGGCACGGGGAGATATCTTTGAAGAGTTCTACTATAACATGGAGAAATCTTCCATTGCAAAACACAAACCGGAACAGAAAACATACACAGTAGGCGATGAGATCCCGACAAAGAGTGAAACTTATGAATATCCGGAGTATTTTGATATTCTGATATTAAGAGACCAGGTTGCAGTACAGGTGCGTGACAATAAGATCGGAGCGATCCTTCCATTAGGTGAATACCGTTACTCAGGTGTTCCGGTTGTAAATGGAAGAGGATTTGCGGTGAATGTAAAATCACAGAAAGACTTACAGACATTCTTAGATGGATATGGACAGGGAGAGACAGATACAGAGTTCTGGAATCACTGGCTGACATTCGGAACTTACCGCAAAGTGATCTTCCATGAAAACTATTGGGAAATCTGATGCGCAATCGTTTGTGCAAAATTTTAGTACCAGTTTAAAAGCTGGTACTAAGGTACTGTTTATTTTGTATAGTTTGAGCCGTAAAAAAAGTTTAAGTTTGTGCACACTTATCCTGCCGCTCATGCTATTATAATTACTGTAAAAACCCCCCAATACATTATATATAGTTTTTGCTATACCCCATAGTAAAAATACCTTCTCCTAAAAAGATAGCTAGCCGATAGCTATCTTTTTTTATTTGCAAAAGTACAGTAGACATCGTAATAAATATTTTCACGTTTTGGACCGACCAGAGAAGCAAGTTTTGCATAGAGATCCGGGTGCATGCGGATCAGATAAAATTCGTCTTTTCTACCGGGTAGTGGAAGGTATCTAACACGATCGGATGAAAACATGCCATACGCATACTGTCATACTGCGAGTATGTGTGCAGACGGTAATGCCTTGTCGAAAGGAAACGGATGACCAAACTGAGGTAACTGAGGTTTTTGTGGTCTTTTTCTGTCTCGGAAAGAGAGGTATGAGACAGAAAGTACATCAGCAGAATTGGAAGATCCACATAAAAGGACAGATAATCCAGTTCTGTTTCATCCGGGATTATTTCTTTTTTCCGTGTATCATAGTCATCTACGACCGAATAGGCTTCATCCCAGCTTATTGCATCTTCTTCTGCCCTAAGACGGTAGTATTGAAATACGAGTGAAGGAGGACAGTCATAAATAGAACCCTTGTGCGCAAGAACTTCGGTGTAATGCTGCTTTGTCAGTTCAGATAAATGCAGGCGCAGTGAAATAATTAGTGTAAATATGATCTTTTGCTATCATCTGTATATCGGATAAAATAATTGGCTAACAGAGGATAATGTGCTATAAAAATATTAGGTATGTGCTTGGATTTTTTCATTGCTAAAGTACCATTTTGTGTTATAATAAAATAGAATTTTCGTAAATTTTCGTAGATGAGGAGGAAAATTCTCTGATTATCGGAGAATTTATATTTTATGAATCAGGAAGAATCAGTTTATGAATTAAATCGTATACAAAGATATATTATGCAGATGCGTCCACTGTTGAAAAAGAATGCGCTATTTTCAGATGGAACGGCAGATTACAGACAGCCGGTGGAACCAAAAGCCGGTGAAGAAGTGACGATCCGGTTCCGTACAGCACGTGACAATGTCGATATCGTCTGGTTGTGCACGCAAGATAAAAAATATAAAATGAAAAAAACAGAGACCGGGGGAGCCTTTGACTATTATGAGGTAAAGATCACGCTTGGTGAGGAACCGTTTTACTATTATTTTAAGGTAGCAAGCGGTATGTTAAATGTGTATTATGACCGTTATGGCATCAGCAAGGAAAAACGTGACCAGTACCGTTTCTGTATCATTCCTGGATTTTCAACACCGGACTGGTCAAAAGGTGCTGTTATGTACCAGATCTTAGTTGACCGTTTTTATAATGGTGATACATCAAATGATGTGTTGACGGATGAGTATTATTATATCCGTTCTACCAGCAGAAAGATGGATAGCTGGGATCAGTGTCCGTCTGATTTTTCTGTCGCTGAGTTTTACGGTGGAGATCTCGAGGGAGTCAGACAAAAACTGGGTTATCTGCAGAATCTTGGCGTGGAAGTAATTTATTTTAACCCATTATTTGTGTCACCTTCCAATCACAAATATGATATTCAGGATTATGACTATATAGATCCTCATTACGGTAAAATCGTAGAGGATGGTGGAGAACTGTTAAAAGATGGCGTGAGTGATAACCGGAAAGCAACACGCTATATTAACCGTGTAACGAATAAGAAAAATCTTGAGGCGAGCAATGAATTTTTTGCAGAGCTGGTGAAAGAGATTCATGCGCGCGGCATGAAAGTTATCTTAGACGGTGTATTTAATCATTGTGGTTCTTTCAATAAGTGGCTTGACCGGGAGGAAATCTATCAGGTAAGCGGGGATTATGAGGATGGTGCGTTTATTTCAAAAGACAGTCCATATCGTAATTTCTTTGGCTTTCAGGATCAGCTTGCATGGCCTTATAATACGACTTACGAAGGCTGGTGGGGGCATGATACGCTGCCAAAACTCAACTATGAAGGTTCTGAAAAATTGTATGATGACATTATGCGTGTTGCAGCAAAATGGGTATCACCGCCATACAATGCAGATGGCTGGAGACTTGATGTTGCTGCAGATTTAGGACATTCCCCGGAAATGAACCATAAGTTCTGGAGAGATTTCCGTAAATCAGTAAAAACAGCAAATCCCAATGCAATTATTCTGGCAGAACATTACGGTGATCCAAAAGAATGGCTGCAGAAAGGTGACCAGTGGGATACCGTTATGAATTATGACGCGTTTATGGAGCCGCTGACATGGTTTTTAACCGGTATGGAAAAACACAGTGATGAATCAAAGCCACAGTTAAAGGGAAGTTTGAAAGATTTTGAGGGTTCCATGCGTCATTATATGGCAAGTTTCCAGACATCACAGCTTTTGTGTGCCATGAATGAGCTTTCGAATCATGATCATTCCAGATTTATGACAAGAACCAATGAAAAAGTGGGACGTGCAGCAGCACTTGGTACCGCAGCCGCTGAGGAAGGAATAAAGCCGGCAGTATTCCGTGAGGCGGTCGTTGTTCAGATGACATGGCCGGGAGCACCGACGATTTATTATGGAGACGAGGCGGGACTCTGCGGATTTACAGATCCGGATAACAGACGTACCTATCCATGGGGAAAAGAGGATGTCGTTCTGATCGATTTTCACCGTGATATCATCCATATCCACAAAGAAAACGAGGCACTCCGCACCGGCTCCCTCATGTTTTTAAATGGAACTGCCATGACCGGAAATCATACAGGCAGTAATGCAGATGATAATCTGCTTTGTTACGCAAGATTTAACCGCAGTCAGCAGTTTGTTGTTCTGGTAAATAATAAAGAGGAAGAACGTGATGTAACGCTTGAGGTATGGCAGTGCGGTATACCGAAAAATGCGGTATTAGAGCGCATGATCATTTCAAATGAGACAGGTTATTCCCTGATGCCGAAAAAGTATGAAGTAGTGGATGGAGTGTTTAAAGTAAGCATGCAGAAATATTCTGCTGTTGTTCTGATGTATGACAGAACAAGAGACTAGTACATTGATAAAAAATGCTTGCATAAAAGAAGTCACTATGCTATAATCTTTTCTTGTCAGAGCGCATTTTGTGTATCTGATGAATGGGCAGATTCCCGAGTGGCCAAAGGGGACAGACTGTAAATCTGCTGCAATTTGCTTCGGTGGTTCGAATCCACCTCTGCCCATTATGTATTGTCCGGTAGGATGACATTTTTAAGTAGCTCGTGAGTGAAAGTCTTCGAACATAGGCGGCAGTACATATGAAAAATGCCGGCGTGGCGGAACTGGCAGACGCGCAGGACTTAAAATCCTGTTGTAGA
>ERZ1034939.816-NODE-816-length-17669-cov-22.536335_pt1 | contig 17669 bp, 8 predicted proteins | sample MGYA00520626_ERZ1034939 | MGnify/ENA primary metagenome ERZ1034939 (study PRJEB33766, sample SAMN09781751) | gut metagenome | biome: gut microbiome | host: Homo sapiens | place: Madagascar | study: EMG produced TPA metagenomics assembly of the PRJNA485056 data set...
GAGAAATCACCAGTCCAACCACAACGCTCGATGAAATTTTCCATTATCTGGAGAGCGCTGATAAGCCTTGCATCGTGGCCATTGATGAATTTCAAACCATCAGCAGCTATAGAGAAGCGAATGTGGAAGCCATACTGCGCACTTACATTCAGCACTGTCATAATGCCAGTTTCATCTTTGCCGGATCTCAGCGTAACATGATGTCGGAGATGTTCTTGAGTCATGCCCGTCCTTTCTATCAAAGCACCTCCATCAAAACACTGAAAGCTATTGACAGAGAGGTGTATGCAGACTTCGCTACTCGTCTTTTCGAAGAAAGACAGAAGCATATCAAACGAGAAACCATTTATCAGATATACGACCGTTTTGATGGCATCACCTGGTATCTGCAGAGGATGCTCAATAAGATTTTCTCGCTCACGGAAAGGACTGATGATAAGATGATGGAAAGGGCTGACGATAAGATGATGGAACTGGCACTCAACTCGATTATAGATGAGAGTGCTTTTGCATACGAAGCACTTCTCTTTCAATTGCCAGCTAAGCAAAAGGAACTTCTCTTTGCCATCTGCAACGCTGGCAAGGCTCAAAACATCATGTCATCGGCATTCATCAAGAAGCACAATCTTCCTTCCGCCAGTTTTGTACAAGGTGGAATCAAGGGATTATTGGAGAAAGATTTTGTTACAGAGACGGATGGAACTTACGAACTGTACGATAAGTTCTTCGGTGAATGGCTGAAAAAGGAATTATAAAGAATAAGGATATAATTATAAAGAATACGGATATAATTATAAAGAATAAGAATATAAACAAAAAGAATGATATGATACAGCAAGTTGAATTTTCATTGCGCCCGCTTCCTCGCGGCTTTCACCTCGTAACCAACGAGGTGATGAGGAACTTGCCGGCGCTGCCTAAAACGGGGATTCTGAATCTCTTCGTAAGACATACCAGTTGCGGATTGTCGCTGAACGAGAACTTCGACCCGGATGTGAGACATGATTTAAAGGGTATCTTCGAAAGACTGGTTCCGGATGGTGATCCTAGATATCTGCATCAGGATGAAGGACCTACGGATATGTCGGCCCATGCCAAATCGAGCATGGTGGGTGTATCGCTCACCATTCCTATTACCAACGGCAGACTGAACCTCGGAACCTGGCAGGGAATCTACCTTTGTGAATTCAGAGAGGGAGGCGGAAGCCGACACCTCATCGCAACGATTATCGGGGAATAATAGAGTAGATGTAGGGGATTACTCCCCTAGCACCTCTTATTGCACCGTACGTACGGGTCTCGTATACGGCGCTACATACATATAGGAGTACGCAAATTCTGATATAAAGCATAAGGGTCGACCAAGCCAGGTCGGCACTTTCTTTTATCAGTTCTATTCTCTTTTGGCATAGCAAGTACCTTGGGACTCAACAGAAAATTAAAGACGGATAGTCCACATTGTAGATACCATCCCAATCTTGTCATTGCTGCTTGGTAGATGGAGGTATCATCAAGATTACTCTTGATAATTCTCTTCAAGGTCAACAGATTCTTGTAGATTGTATCATACTTCTTCCATTGCTTGACTATCACAACCCTGACCTTATGACGAAGCCAAGGACCAAACTTATCCCTGAGGTACGTACTCATACTACCGACTTCACAACCTCTTGGTTTACTGTTTTGGGGAATACGTTTACCATTCGGACTTCAACTTGTTGTGCAGTCTTATCCTTTCCCATTTAGCCTTATACCAAGTTTCTGTTCGTAGGCTCGAGAGTCTCGCTATTGGCTTCCTTCATCCTTGACATTACTGTCAACGACTTGCCATTCGCTTCGCTTGGCGGTAAATACCTGCGACTGGATTTAAACCAGTTAGGTTAGTGTCATGCCCGATACACATAACTGGGAGGGCAGGTAACAAACCTGCCCTCCCAGTGACTTTACAAGCAATAAGCCAGATGGCGCTTCTCACACTCGGCTCGCAAGGCTGCAAGAAAATAGCTGCGCTCTGAGACCCAGCCACGCACCTTGCGCTCATGCGCCACTGTCTCCTGAAGCTCGGTATCATCATAGGCGGCAAAACAAGCCGCATAATGAGCGATTCTTGCCTGAGCATAATCAGCCTGCTCGTTCTTTACACTCTGTGAATTGATAGAATCATTCACATTCTTTACACTCTTTGAATTGTCTGAATTTGGATTCATAAAGATAATTATTTTAAGTTGTTAAACACTTACGCATCCTTTTACCACCGTGGTTATCTCTATGCGAAACTCGGTTGGTGTGCCACAAATGGGCAACTCTTGATGTCTTAATTCGGATGCAAAGGTAATAACTTTTCTTTAATCCACCAAATATTCAGACAATTATTTTCTGATAAATTTTATCTGTTGGCTGTCTGCCACTGATAAGTATCATCACAATGGAGGGCGGCAGTCTGGTTGGCTATCATCAACTTGAAGTCGCCTTCCTCCAATATCCACTTGCCATCATAGCCTACGAACGCTAAGTCATCTGCCTTGAGGCTGAAAGTAACAGTCTTGGTCTCACCTGGCTGAAGCTCCACCTTATCGAAGGCACGGAGACGGCGACCATCTGGTACCATGCTAGCGATCAAGTCGCTGCTAAAGAGAAGCACGCTCTCCTTACCTGCCACCTTGCCCGTGTTCTTAACATCCACAGATACCTTGATCACATCACCATGACGGAACTGAGACTGAGATACCTTGAGATTGCTATACTCATAAGTGGTATAGCTCAATCCCTGACCAAAGCCCCACTGCTGGGTAATTTTGGCATTGTAATCGTAAGCACCTTCCATCGTACCTACCTCCTCGCTCTTCTTGAAATCATAGTTGGCGAGAGAATTGATTTCCTTTGGATAAGTATATGGCATCTTGCCACTGAAGTTCTGCTTGCCTGCCACCAACTGAGCCAAGGCATCACCGCCATAGTTGCCTGGCAAGAAGATGTCGATGACACCCTGTGCCAATGGTTCGATGTCGGCGATGAGACGAGGACGACCCTCATTCAATACCAAGATGATTGGCTTGTCTGTCTTGGCTAGTGCCTTCACAAGATAGCGCTGGTTCTCAGAGAGCCAGAGGTCAGTGAGATTGCCAGGAGTCTCGGTGTATGAGTTCTCACCGATGCAAGCCACGATGACATCCGCATCCTTCGCAGCAGCTACCGCAGCCTCGATATTTGGCTCATTCTCCTCCCAGTACTTGCCCTTCTCATTATAGGTTACACCCTGGTTGAGAATAACATTTTCCTTGCCATACTCATTGCAGAATGCCTCGTAGATGGTATTGTACGTGCCAGCAAACTCATCGGTACGATGACCCTGCCAGGTATAGCTCCATCCACCATCCAGACAACGCATCTGGTTGGCATTAGGACCCGTAAGGAGAATCTTCTTGCCCTGCTGCAATGGTAGGATACCTGCCTCATTCTTCAAGAGCACCATACTCTCAGTGGCTCCATCCAAGGCAATCTTAGCAAACTCCTCGCCACCAAACTTAGGGTAGCTCTTGAGCTTCTGTGTAGGATTCTCAAAGAGCCCCAAGCGATATTTCATGCGAAGCACACGGCGACAAGCATCGTCGATACGACTCATTGGCACCTTGCCCTCCTTCACCAATTCGATGAGATAGCCACAAGCATCGGCATTGTATGGCTCCATCACCATGTCGATACCGGCATTGATGGCGATGCGAAGGGCATCCTTCTTATCCTTTGCCACCATCTCACGGGTATAGAGGTTGTTGATGTCAGCCCAGTCGGTGATCAATACGCCGTCCCAACCAGTCTCCTCCTTCAACCAACCTGTCAGGATGTCCTTGTTGGCATGCATCGGCATACCATTGACTGAGGCAGAGTTGACCATCACGGTCAGGGCACCCGCCTGAATACCAGCCAAGAATGGAGCGAAATGTTTCTCTCTCAAATCGGCAGGAGAAATGTAAGCTGGGGTACGGTCCTTACCAGTCCAAGGCACACCATAGCCCATGAAGTGCTTCATGGAAGTGGCGATGTGCTGCTGGTCGATGTGGTTAGGGTCTTCGCCCTGGAAACCCAAGACCATCGCCTTGCCCATCTCGGCACTGAGGTAGCAATCCTCACCAAAGTTCTCCCAGATACGAGGCCAACGGGCATCACGACCTAAATCCACCGTAGGACTATAGGTCCAAGGCACGCTTACGGCACGAGTTTCATAAGCTGTAGCCTCAGCCGACTTGCGAGCCACCTCACGATTGAAGGTGGCAGCCACATTGATGTTCTGTGGGAAGAGCGTTCCACCCTGTGTATAGGTAGAACCATGATTCTGGTCGAGACCGAAGACACAAGGGATGCCGATGCGCTTCATCGAGATCTTCTGAATCTGCTGTAGATACTTTTCCCACTGCTTTGCCGTAGGAGCGCAGGTGTTTGGCGCATTGAGGATGGAGCCTATCTTATAGCGAGAGAGGATAGAGTCGGTCTTCTTCTCATCAATATAAAATACACCATTCTTGTCGTTGGCACCAAAGAGGTCGGTCACCAACTCCATCATCTGTCCCACCTTCTCTTCCAAGGTAAGTTTCTGGAGTGTTTGTTCTACCTGAGCCTCAATCTTAGGGTCGCTCTTGATAACCGGAACATTGGCACTGGCTGTATAAGCCAATGCCAACATTGAAATAGATAATAATATTTTCTTCATAAACAGTAAAGGTTTGACGTTTTATGTTAAAAACGGAAATCTTTCTAATATATTATTCAATAGTTACTTTCTTTACGGTGTAACCGTCACCCACGATGAAGAGACCTTGCTGCTCAGTCAAGAGTTGGATAGACAGGTCGGTCAGTTCAAACTCCCATGTAGCAGGACCATTCACCATGATGTCGCCACGCTCAGGGTCGCCCTTACCTGTAAGGATGTTATTCCACCAAGAGGTAGCAGCGGTACCCTGACCATTTCCATCTACATAGACACGGAGGATGGTGCCAGCCTTCACCTTTGAGAGGAAGGTATCCTTCAAGGCATCAAAAGGAGTTGCCCATGTCACAGAGAACTCACCTTCCCAGATGGTATTCTCCATAGATGGACGTGGCTCTGTTGTTACCTTCATGGTTCCGCCAGAGAACTGGTTGCCTTCACCATCTACCAAAGTGATGTCATAGTCACCATTCTCCAAACCTGCAGGAGCAGTGAGTTTCAAGGCTGTGCCCTCTTCGAGAACCTCAAAGGCTGCTTCCTTGCCACCCACCAATACCTTGGTGACTGTACCGAGGTTGCTGCACTTATGGATAGTAGTCTCAGCTCCTGGAGCCACCCAAAGCTCGATGGCATTCGTGCCGAGAGTTGGGTCGTCAGCAGCTGGAGTTACTACCACATTGAGTGTACGAGAAGTACTCTTTCCCTTCGTGGTGGTAGCCACAATCTTCAAAGTGTGATTACCTACAGGCAGAGCCTGGTCGATGGTAGTGCCCTCAGCTATCTGAGTATCATCCAAGAGCCAAGTTACTGTGGTGTAATGTACTGGCGTAACCTTGATTTCCATCTTCAAGTTGGTCTTGCGATCCAACTTCTGGTCAGCCAAGTCGGTGTTCAAGATACGAGGATCGTCATCTTCCGAAACAGTGAAGTATGGATCATCATCGGAAGAACAAGAAGACAACGTAGCTGTGCCAGCGAGCGCCAAGCTCATGGCGAAGAGCATCATCCATGCCTTCAACACCTTACCCATATATTGATTCATTATCTTTTTCATCTTAATAATATTTACTCATAAAGGCGTCAGCCCCTAATTATTAATTATAAATTATTCATTCTTAATTATTTTATGTAGCCCTTGCCGTAAGGAGGATTGAAGTCGCCCTGTACGTTGACATCCGACTTATCCCACCACAACTTCTTGTGCCAGTCATCAGTACCACCCATGCGCTCGATGGCAGCTTTGTAGTTCACACTGTTATACTGACCTTCCAACTCTGGATAGCGCAAGCGAGTAGGCATCGACATGTTAGAATCGGTATAAGTGAAGCCTTGGGTAAAGATGCCGAGACGACTTCTATCCAAAATAGCTGGGTAGTCAGAACGACGCATGTTAGCCCAACCCTCTGATGGGTTCATCATGTGGAGAATCCAAGCCTGGGTATTGATGGTCTCCTTCGGATTGTCGCCCAATGGGTTGCTGGCGATAAAGGCATTGATCTCATCCTCGGAAATCTTGTTGGAGGTGAGATAATAGTTGTTGAGCATCTCCATAGAGGCACGCACACCATCCTCATAGAGAGACTCTGCTTCGCCAGACACATTCCATCCCTTGGTCTTAGCCTCAGCCATCAAGAATTTAACCTCTGCCGAAGTGATAAGAATACCAGGGCAAGAAGGCATCTCAAAGTCGATGTTCAAGTGAGGACGCATAGCACGAGCTCGGAAGTCGGAGTTATCGTATGTGTTAGGATCCTGCTCTGCCAACTTAGCGAGCGTTGGGAAATCAGAGCTTGCAGCCACATTCATCCAGTCGCTATACCACGCTGCCCCCGGATTACATGGTTCCTCGCCCACTCCCTGACGCTGGAAGTAAGACAACATCTCGTCGGTCAAGTCGATGTTCTGCTCCTTATCTGGCTTTACTTGACTACGCTTGATGTTGTAGTAGTGGCGGCAGATGCGATACAGACGAGGGTCATGGGTATTCTGCATCTGATAGAACAGTGTAGAACTTACGAATGTTGGAGATGTAGCATCCTGACCATAAAGTATCTCGCACAAGGCATTGGTGCGGAAGTCATAGTCGTTGGCTCCATCATAATAGGTATAAGGTGAGTCAGCATACTTGATGTAAGCATCATCAGCGGCAGATGCAATATATCCATTTGCATCGGTCAGTGCCTTCTCAAACTCCTGCTGAGCCTTGGTAGGATTCACGTCAGAGATACGCATGGCGAAACGCATACGCAGCGAGTTGGCATATTTCTTCCACTTAGCCACATCACCACCCAGGCTGGTAACATCACCAGAGATATGGTCGGTGCCTGTGCCCAACTGCTGCTCGCAAGCCTCCAATTCGGTAAAGAACCAGTTGTAAAGGTCTTCCTGGGTATCATACTTAGGGTTAGAGATGCCCTCGATATAACCCAAACCAGCCTCAGAGGCAGGAATATCACCATAGATATCTGTAAGCACTGAGAGCAGATACACACGATGGATGCGGAGCGCTGCATTCAGGTTAGCCTTGTCAGCAGAATTGTGAATGGCATCCACCAAGTTCTTGATGGAAATCTCATAATAGCGGTCCCAGATACGACGGGCGATATCATCCTCGAAGAAATTGGAACCCGCATAATTGGATACATTCCAGCCACCAGCAAAATACTGGTCGAAACCTGTGATATAGTTACGATAGGTATCCATCAAACTAAAGTCACCGTAAGTCTGCAACAATGATGTTGTCAACTGTGCATTAGGGTCCAGCTCGTTCACCTTGGTCTTATCGGTGTTGGTGCGCTCCATCATATCGTCAGAGCAAGAAGTCATCACGCCACCAGTAGCCATCAACAGCATAGCCATAGCGAAACCGCCTTTGCCTATATATTTTTTGATTATATTGTTCATTTTTGTTATTGTCTTTTAATCAGTTAGAACTATCATTCCTATTACCCCAAAGAGCATTAGAACTTCACATTCACGTTGATACCATAGCTCTTGCGAGATGGCAGAGAACCATATTCCAAACCGAGGCCAGAGGTATTGTAGCTTGAGTCTGGGTCGATGTTAGGAATATTCTTCCAAACGATGAATGGGTTACGAGCCACGAAGGAAACATTCAAGCCCTTGACCCACTTGCCGAGCAAGCTCTCAGGGAAGGTATAACCGAAGGTAATCTCACGACACTTCACATAAGAGTTGTCATATACAAACTGGCTCTGTACACTAGTAGCCATGTGCTTCCAGTAATCCTCTGGGTTCACAGCGATATCGTTCTGGCGATAAGTACCATCACCATTGTCGATGACACCCTCTGCTACGAATCCCTTGCAGTTGCCCGTCTCACGCCATGCGGCGATGTCCATGCCTGCTGCCTGGCGAGCCTCTTCAGAAGCATACCATTCCTCACGACCTGCCAATGTACCCTTAGCCTTACCTGTCTGGTATGCTGAGCGCATAGACATAGAGTAGATGTCGGCACCAACCTTCACATCGAAGGATGCAGAGAGGCGGAAGTTCTTGTAAGAGAATGTGGTATAGAAACCACCTGTCCAATCCCAAGAAGAGTTGCCGATGGTCTTCACATTCTGATCTACCTTTGGCAAACCTGTGGCTGCATCTATCACAACCTGGCCTTGCTCATTGCGTACCACATCGTGTCCACGGATAGCACCGTAGTTCTCTCCAACTTGGGCACCGACAGATACACCGCACCATGTAGCCTTAGCCAACTCGAAATAGTCCATACCATCTACGAGCGACTTCACCTTGTTGGTATTCTTGGAGAAGTTGACACCCATATCCCAACCGAAGTCCTTGATCTGGAGCAGGCGACCATTGAGGGCAATCTCGATACCCTTGTTCTGAACCTCACCTGCATTCACCAAGCGGTAAGCATAACCAGAAGTGGTGGTAGAGGCAAGGCTCAAGATCTGGTCCTTGGAGTTCTGATTATAATAGGTGGCATCCAAGCCCAAGCGCCCATTGAAGAACTTCATCTCCAAACCCAACTCGTAAGAGCCTGTCATGGTTGGCTTCAAGTCCTTGTTTGGCTGGGTAGCATTGCTGATCATACCGATGGTATAGCCAGCATAGCTGTACTTACCAGTGGTATAAGTGAGGGCAAGCTGATAAGGGTCGGTATCGCTACCTACCTTAGCCCAAGATGCACGTACCTTACCATAGTTGATAATCTTCTTGTTCTTGATGAACTCAGAGAATACCAAGCTACCTGATACAGATGGGTAAACGTATGTATTGTTGCTGGTAGGGAGCGTAGATGACTTATCGCCACGGATGGTTCCCTCCAGATAGTAAGTATGCTTGTAGCCGATGCTTGCGCTGGCATAGAGAGAGCTAATCTGCTTCTTGTACATACTCTCACGAGTGTTCTGCTCCTGATAGTTCATGATGTTCTTGATGCCATTCATCTGCTGGTTGAGACCGGTGTTGGTGATGGTCTTGTTGTTTACCTTGAAGATGTTACCACCAGCTGTGGCATTGACATCGAAGTCGCCCCATGAATTGTTGTAGAGGGCAAGGAGCTCCGCATTCAGTGTGCGGTTATTGAAGATTTGGTCGGTAAGCTTTCCTGCAGGTGTACCTGGAGTGGTCTTGGCGATGAAGTCCTCGAAGTTCATGTTGGTGATGTCTGTACCGATGGTACCCTGCAACTTCAAGTGCTTGTCGATGTTCCAGATTGCCTTACCTGTCAAGCGGAACACATCCTTCTTAGATGTATTGCTGTTCTTATAGAGATCCCAATATGGGTTTTTGTTATACTGATCGTTACCATTCCAGTTCTGGTAGTTGCCATCGGCATCCTCATAGTTCTTGAGCCATGCCTGGTTGTAAGTACCAGCCAAAGTCATGAGGTTCTTACCTACATTGCTCTGAGAATCACCCAAGGCTGGACGGTTCTTCACATTCTCACGAGTATAGTTGGCGGTGAAGTCGAAGTCAACAGGACCAGCTGAGGTATTGACACGCAGGTTGAAGTTGTCACGACTCATGTTGGTGTTAGGCAAGATGTCCTTGTTGCGCATATCTGTGAAAGAGAAGCGCATACCTGTCTTACCAGAGTTAACAGAGAGGATGGCAGAGTTCTGGGCTGTCAAACCAGTGCGGAAGAAATCAGAGGCATTATTAGGATACATCATGAAAGAATGCTCCTGACCATCGAAGTACTTGAAGACGAAATCATCCGCCTTAGGTCCCCAACTAGAATTGGTACCAGAGGTACTAGAGGTTGGAAGGGCACCATTATATCCCATACCATACACTTCCTGGATGTCGTTCCACTTAGCCAACTGGGTATCGATGGTGAAAGAGCCATTATACTCCACACCAATCTTATCCTTCTCAGCCTTCTTGGTAGTAATCAAGATGACACCATGAGAGGCACGGCTACCATAGAGCGCAGAGGCAGCAGGACCCTTCAAGACAGTCATGGTCTCGATATCATCTGGATTGATGGCAGAGATACCATCACCAAGGTCGTAGCCACCAGCCTCGCCAGCGCTACCAAAGTTGGTATTATCCAAAGGCACACCATCCACTACATAGAGAGGCTGGTTGTTGCCTGCCATTTCTGTATTACCACGGAGGAGCACACGGGTAGAACCAGATGCACCACCGGCTGTATTCTGAACCACAAGACCAGCTACCTTACCAGAGAGTGAGTTGATGACATTGGTCTCCTTAGCCTTGGTGAGTTCCTCACCCTTCACCTCAGAGAGACCATAACCCAGAGCCTTGCGATCGCGCTTGATACCGAGGGCTGTAACAACCACCTCATTCAGTGCCTTGCCATCTTCCTGCAAGGTAATCTTCATGCCATTGGCAGCTTTTACCTTCAATGTCTTGTAGCCTACATAGCTCACTTCGAGCATCTGTCCAGGCTTACAATTGATCACAAAGTTACCATCTAGGTCGGTAACTGCACCTGTTGTTGTACCAGACACCTTGACACTAGCGCCAATCAAGGTTTCGCCCGTAGCATCTACCACGGTACCCTTCAAGCCTTGGTTCTGCTGAGGAGCCACACTCATGGAGTTGTTGCTCACCTGCGCAGCCAAGATAGCACTTGTAGGTGTCCACATCAAACCTGCGCCGAGCAGGCCGAGAAGCATAGTTTTCTTTCTCATAGTTGATATTTTGTCTTTAGTTTAATAATTATTCTTATTATTGAATTTTTCACTTTCCAAAGATTCCTTCCGTTACCCAAGGTGCCTTGAGCTGCATGTTCTTGAATCGGTCGAAGATGCCAAACATCTCCTGACCACTACCAAACTTGGAGTTGTCCCAAACGAAGGTGGAGAATCCACGCTTCTTTGCCTCAGATACCAGGAAATGGCAGTAATAAGTCATGTTCTCGTGAATCTTATCGATGTTTTTGGAGGTGTAATGGTCAGACATTCCCCACTCTCCTATCACGATGCCGAGTCCCTGGTTGCACCAAGTATTGACCACCTTGTCGAAGAAATCGGTCATGGTCTTCTCATTGCTATCAGGTGTCTCGCCATACTGCTTGTAATCATCGCCCCAGAAGTAATACTTCACACCGCCGGCATAATCCCAAGGCTGATAGTAATGGAATTCCACGCTCATGTACTTGTTGGCATTGCCTTCCGTATCTTTTGGAATGATGAAATCTCCATTGTCGATACCAAACTGTGGATTGCAAACATAAGTCTGCACAATGAGATGACGCTTGGCATTGTTGCCACCAGTAGCACGAACCACATCTACGAAAACCTGATTGTAGGCATTCTGCACCTCCAGGTTCTCGGCTGTTGGTTTGCCCCAGTTGTCCTTGATGTGGACCTCGTTGGTACCAGCGAAGGCAAGACGATAATCATAATTGGCAAACTCAGATGCGATGTTCATCCAAAGCAAGGCGAGCTTTTGACAATTCTCCTCTTTATATTGTAAGGTAGGTCTGCCCTCAAGCCACTTTTCGTGATGCACATTGATGATGACCTTCATGTCATATCCGAGACACCAGTCCACCACCTCCTTGATGCGAGCTATCCAAGCCTTGTCTATGCTCATAGCCTGCGGATTGGTGATGTGACACTGCCAACGGATAGGAATACGAATGGCATTGAAACCAGCCTTCTTGACGGCAGCTATCATCTTCTTGGTGACAACAGGATTGCCCCAAGCTGTCTCTGCATTGATAGAGCCATCAGGGTTGCCTATCTGCATCGACTCTCCATCTTGACCCGGAGCAGAGCATTCAAACTCATTGCCGAGGTTCCAACCGATGACATCCTTGTTCCACTCTTGAGCGGTAGGAATTGCCTTACAAGAAGAAGTGATACCAAATATGCCTGCGAGGAGCAAACATATCTTTAAAATGTTTCTTTTCATTCTTTTTAAGTTATAGTTGTTGTCGTTATGAAAAAATTATTGTTTATTCAATACTAGTCCTCATCGGAACTAGACTGCAAAAGTATAGAAAAGGAGAAGAAAGAAGGTTTGAATACCAACAAAAAAGGTTTCAAATCTGACAAAACGCCAGGTTTGAAACCTATCATATATCATAGAGTATTATTAATCAGAGATTTAATCTACAAGGTCACAACTCTGATTTCTGCAAATTTCAATATAAAGACATACCTTTCATCATCTATTTTCTACCCGTGTACTTGCTTGGAGATACTCCAAAATGCTTTTTAAACACAGTACTAAAGTATTTCACATTGACAAATCCTGCCTTCACGGAGACATCCATCACGCTGTCACCCTGCTCCAGATACATGGCAGCTTGCTCCAAGCGTATCAAGCGGATGAAGTCTTGTGGTGCTTGACCGGTCAAGTTCTTCAATCGTCCATAGAAAAGAGTGCGGCTCATTGCCATCTCTCTACAGAGACGGTCGATATTGAAATCGGTGTCGCTCAAGTTGGTCATCACCAGCTGGGTGGTCTTATCGATGAAGGCTTGGTCTTGTGGGTCCAGTTCAACGGAATCTATCTTATTCTCATCGGATGAAGTTATGTTCTCATCGGATGATTTTTTATTTTCATCGGAAGACACGGAAGCTGCGCCTGATGATGCTTTCACAGAGGCTTCGCCTGCTCTTACTAGGGCAAGACTTCGCTCCATATAATATTGGCTCAGGCGGCGACGGTTCTTCAACATGCTATCTATCTTGCTGGCAAGAATGGCGGAATCGAAAGGCTTGGCGATATAATCGTCGGCTCCCAATCCCAGTCCCTCTATCATGAAGTCTCTGCCAGCCTTAGCCGTCAGGAGAATGACTGGGAGCCAAGAGGTCTCCTTGTTCTCCTTGATGCGGCGACAGAGTTCATCACCCTGAATGCCAGGCATCATCACATCGGATACCACGATATCGCACTCGCCATTCTCTCTCAGATAACGGATGGCCTCCTCGCCACTCTCCACATCCACTACGTGATAGGTATCACTAAATGCCATGCGGATATATTGGCGCAGGTCGGCATTGTCATCCACAAAGAGAATCGTGTCTCTGTGCTGGTCTGAAGTGCAGGCCTCTGCTGACACGGCAGCCTCGGCTACAGGCAACGTGAAACTGAATGTGGTGCCCTTGCCCTCTTCGCTCTCAAAGGTAAGTTTTCCACCCAACTTCTCCACCAATTGCTTGGTAAGCATCAAGCCCAGTCCACTGCCCTTCTCTTGAGAATTGACGGCATTGGATGCACGATAGAAACTCTGGAAGATATGCTTCTTCTCTGACATTGGGATGCCGATGCCCGTATCGCTCACATGGATGCTGATCATGTTGTCTTCAGCTAGAGACGACGAGACGGTTACCTTTCCACCATCTGGCGTATACTTAATGGCATTGGAAAGAATATTCTCAAATACCAAGTCTATCATCTTCATGTCAGTCTTCACTACGCTGTCACCCTCCTCTTCCAAGTCTAGACGGATATGCTTCTCTGCCGCCATCGTTTGGAATTTATCCACCTGCTGACGCAAGAGAACCAACAAGCTGACATCCTGCAAATGCAGCATCTCCTTGGTCTGGCCTACTTTTTGGAAGTCGAGCAACTCGGTTACCATTCTCAGAAGTTTATCGCCATTGCGCTGCGCCATATCCAAGAAACCACGATTCTTCTCGCTGAGACTGGCATCCTTTGCCAAGTCGGCAAGCGGAGCCAATACCAAACTTAATGGGGTGCGAATATTGTGGGCTGTATTCACAAAGAAGTTGATTTTCTCATCATAGTATCTACGATGCAATCGCTCCTTGTAATAATCCCAACCAAAATAGGCAATGCCGCTTAAGAGACAGAGATAGATGATCCAAGCCCACCAAGAGTTCCACCAAGGTTCGGCGATATGGATACGCAGAGAGGCTTCGCCCAATACACGACCATTGCTTCTGCCTATCGCCTTGACATGGAAGGTGTAACTGCCTGGAGGCAAATTGGCAAAGCGAGCATTTTGATTAGCCGATAACTCGCTCCACTGGCGGTCATAGCCCTCCAGATAATACTGGTACTGGATATCATGCTGATACTGATAGTTGATGCTCTCAAAAGAGATGACGAGCGTATTCTCGGCATGCGAGAAACTCAGCTTGCCCTCCTGCAACATATCAAAGAGCTGCAGATTCCAATCCGCAGTTAGTTCCTTGCCCTCTACTTCCACGCCCAATATGCGGAGTGGAGCGGCATAGTTCAATCCCCTGGCAAAGCGAGGCGCCAAGATGACCGCTCCATTGCTGCTGCCAAAGATGATTCTGCCATCAAAGGTAAGAGCCACAGACATGCGCTTATACTCACACTCCAAGCCCTTAAAGAAATTAAGATTAGTTACCTTGCCATCAGATATGAATGCCAATCCCTTGTCGGTGCTCATCCATATCTTTCCATTGGCGGTTTTGAGCAGCGCATAGACATTGTTGGAAGGCAACGACTGCTGGGTGGTATACTGGGTGATGTGGTGGGTCTTGAAATCATAGAGACAAAGACCTCCACCATCAGTGGCAAGCCAAATGTGCTGAGCATCTTGGTAAGCCATCGAATTGACAAAGAAGTTATAATCCGTCTTGGGATATTCCTCGGGATAATAAAAACGAGCCACGCGATGGGTACGCTTGTCCACCCGATAGCATCCATGGGATGTGCCCACTACCACATACTGATGGTCGGGCGACTCGGTGATACACTGCACCTCCCGAATAGGCAAGGTCTTGATGCCCTGTGCAGACACATGCACCATATCGCCATCCAGGCAGCCTATCCACAAGCCACCATCCTGATCGGCAAACAAGCTGTATACGTAATCCGACTTCAACTTGCCATTGGCGAGCGAAAAAGCCTGTACGGCACTGCCATCACTATGCACCTCATACACACCATTGCCATAAGTACCCACATAGATTTTGCCATCTCGGGTACGGCAGAAGGTAAGAGCCACCTTATTATAGAGTCCGTGATGCCACTGATGCGTCAGCTCATCATAGATGCTCACTCCCTTATCTGTGGCATAATATAGCTTGCCGTCATATCCCTGCAAGATGTCATTCACGCTGTTGTCCAAGAGCGACTGACTGCTGAGGTATTCATGACGCACGTATTCCAAGGAATGCTCCATCGGTATGGCAAAGTCTACGCCACCCGAATAAGAACCTATCCAGATATCGCCCAATCGGTCTCGGCATAGGGCATACACGCCATTGCCCTGGAGCGCATTGTCCGGTCTGCCATCGGTATTGAGCAAGAGTTTTGTTTGTCCCGACTGTTTATCATAAGCATACACACCCGCTCCATCCACTGCCATCAAGAGCGTCTGGGCATCATAAGAGATAATGGAGCGGATAGGTATCTGAGGTATCTCTTGCAGGGAAGAAGGCAAAGGGAGAGTACACCAACTGCGGTCATCCACCATGCGGATGCCCTCATGGAAGGTACCCAACCAAAGTTGATGACGAGCCGCATCATAGTAAGAGGACAGCACATAGCAACCATTTACTATCTGTTGCTTGCGCTTCGTTTTAGGCTGATAGACATAAGCCCCCTGCGGTGTGCCCACCAAGAGACGCTGCCCCACAAAGCTAAGATGGCTGATGTAGGCATTCTTGATGACAAACTTGCCCTGCGGATGAACTGGAAGAACTTCCTCATCCATGCCACCTGCAGGCAAAGCAGGCAGCAGATACAATCCCCTATCCATGGCAATCCAAAAATTGCCTTGTGCATCTGTTACGATTTCATTCACCACCAAACTGCCTCCCAATATATTCAGCAGGTCGTGGGTCAGGAGGAAACGATCTTCCACCTTATTATATATATAGAGCTTTCCCTTGTTGTCGTAAGCAAAGATTCGCAGGTGGGCATCCTTCAAGAGTTTGATATTTCTTCCACCACTGGCATCGCTATAGAGTTTGTCGGTAGCTAGCGAATAGTTTTTCACCAACATACCGTTATATCTATCCACTCCTCGCTTGGTACTAATCCACATGGCTCCATCCCCAGCCTGCACGATGGAATAGACGCGAGCAGAAGAGAGTCCTTGTTCGGTATTGACATTGGATAGCATCAGCATGTTGCGGCTGAGATGCTCCTGAGCATGGAGCACACTACTGATACTCTCGCTCAGTAGCAAGAGCACCAACATCAAAATACATTGTATATATCGAAGGTTTCTACGCATATTTAATCGTTTGCAGTATTATTTTGTGCAAAAATACAAAAAACATCACTAATAATCGCATCATATCAAAGAAAAATTGTATTTTTGCATTAAAATAAATTTCATACAATATAATTATGATTAAAAGATTATTGTCTTTCTTAGACGCATCGCCCGTTAATTTCTGGGCAGTAAAGAATATAGCAGCAGAGTTGGAGCAGAATGGATTCAGACGCCTCAACCCTCAGGAACCATTGGGCAAGGTTGAGGCTGGCGACAAATTCTATGTCACCAAGAACGATTCTTCCATCTACGCCTTCCATATTGGCAAGCAATCACTTGCCGATGCAGGCTTCCACATGATTTGCGCCCACTGCGACTCTCCTACCTTCCGCATCAAGCCTAATGCGGAGATGGATTGCGAAGGAGGCATCGTGAAACTGAACACTGAGGTGTATGGTGGACCTATTATGTCCACTTGGTTCGACCGTCCACTGACCTTGGCAGGTAGAGTAATCGTGAAGGGTGAGGATGCGATGCACCCACAGACGCTCCTACTCCACATCAAGCGACCTTTGCTTCAGATTAGCAACCTTGCCATCCACTTCAATCGCCAGGTGAACGATGGCGTGAAGTTGAGCCGCCAAAAGGATGTATTGCCTATCCTCGGCATCATCAATGACGAATTGGAGAAAGGCAACCTGCTGATGAATGTGATAACAGATGAACTGCATATCCAGAAGGAAGAGATTCTCGATTTCGACCTCTATCTGGCTGATGCCACACCTGCTTGCACCTTCGGCGCACACGATGAATTCATCTCTTCGGGCAGACTCGATGACTTATCTATGTGCTGGGCTGGCGTAGAGGCTATGATCGGAACTGTATCTGAATCTGATACCACACGAGTACTCGCCATCTTCGACAATGAGGAGACAGGCTCACAGACCAAGCAGGGAGCTGGCAGTCCATTCCTCTCTTACATGCTCAAGCGCATTGCCTTGGCACAAAGTGGCACTGAGGAAGCTTTTTATCAGGCTGTGGAACGTGCCTTCATGGTATCAGCCGACAATGCGCATGCTTGGCATCCAAACTTTAGCGAGAAGTATGACCCAACCAACCATCCAATGTTGGGCGGCGGTCCGGTCATCAAGTTCAATGCGGCTCAGAAGTATGCCAGCGACGCTGTATCGGCAGGCATCTTTGCCAATATCTGCGAGGCAGCCGAGGTGCCATGCCAGCGATTCGTCAACCACAGCGATGTGGCAGGCGGCAGTACCTTAGGAAATATCCTCGCCTCTTCCATCCCATTGAAGGGTGTGGATATGGGCAATGCCATCC
>ERZ1034939.823-NODE-823-length-17551-cov-8.749486_pt1 | contig 17551 bp, 13 predicted proteins | sample MGYA00520626_ERZ1034939 | MGnify/ENA primary metagenome ERZ1034939 (study PRJEB33766, sample SAMN09781751) | gut metagenome | biome: gut microbiome | host: Homo sapiens | place: Madagascar | study: EMG produced TPA metagenomics assembly of the PRJNA485056 data set...
GTTTATTTATTTTCATAAAATCCTTGATTTTTCTATTAATTTCATTCTCCCCCATTTTATCTCCTATATTTTTATTTCTATATTCTCCGGAGGCAGTAACTTCTATCCTTTTTTCAATATCTTTAATAATCTCCTCATATTTCTGTACTTCATCTTTCATCCATTTTTGCTCTGTATCTAATCCATACAAAAAATGTTGTACTTTCCATCGAAATACAATGACATCCATTCTGCCAAAAATTAATTTAGATAAACCTACATACTGTGTGTTCTTATATTTTGGAATATTTTTCTCATAATTATCAATATCTATTATTTCTTTTTTTAATACCTTCAACGGATCATTCCAAAAAGATTTCAAAGAATCATTTATTCTGTACATATTTTCATGTTTGTTCATGAGTTCATCTAAATTTCGTTTATACTCGGTTACACACTGCTTATGTACATCTAAAGCATCTTGCAATTTTTTCGTCTGCCGCTTTATAATTCTGCTACATTCTATTGTATTGGCATCCGTCATAAACCAAATAGAAAATATAATATATGCTATAACTTCAACCCAGATGTAACTATTTTGAATCAAAACCGAAGTTGCATAACATATTACTATTCCTAAAACAATAAACAACGCATAAAATGTTTTATAAAGAATTTCATCATCTTCCATTTTCTTTTCTAATTTCTTAGAAAGTATCTGATATAAAATACTCATCATTTTTATTACAGCTAACGGTAATCCCAGCGAAAACAGCACAGCAACAACTACCATGAGCCATTTAATATGAACGTATTCTATTTTCTGGTTGATCATAAACGGTAGCATACAAATTAATCCTGTAATACATTCTTTTAAAATATCAAATATATTTTTCTCTTTCACTTCTTATCTCAATTCCTTCATTTGTTTTTCTGCACGCACAATCAATACTTAAATCAGATAACAGGACAACGAAAATGTCACATATAAGATTGTAGCATTACTATTTCCAACAGAGTCCCCGCCACACAGTCGCAATAACATTATCAACAGAACTAACACAATGATTGCAACGAATATTATTATTTTTGAGAATTTTCCCACTGCACCTTCTTTCTTTACTTTATCATTCAATCTTTTTATAAATTCTTTTGATACTTTTTTTGAAGAATCTAACTGACATTTTTCAAAATCCTGATTTTCAAAAAACCGTTTCAATTCTGTTTCATAATACGTAGTATCATCTTCTGAGATCAACGCTATTAATTTTTCTTTTGACTGTTGCGGGATGTTAATTTCCGGCTCTCCGTTTTCTGCCTCATGACATAGCTTTCGGATCATACTATCGTCAATCCTGTATCCTATATCCCCGTCGTCATTCCTTTGCATAGAATCTAGGAGTGTTTTGCATGCATTTTCATAATCTGAACAAAACGTTAAAAACAGTTTATATATATTATTCGCATCTGTATCACAGAAAATAGCGTTTACATACCTGTCAAACTGCCCTTCGACCAGTCCTAAAACAGCTAAAAACATATCCCCATTTTGGTCTGTAGCCAGGAAAATTGTTTTTCCAATCTCATAGTTGTATATTTTTTTGCAGATACTGTTTTTATATATTTCCTGTTCTAAATCACTGTCTGTTGCAATCTGATGCCCAGTTTTCGAATCATATACCGATACCCTGTATCCTAATCTGCTTTTTTTTAACGAACATTTAAAATAAATCCTCATAGTTTTATTCCCTTTATCAGGTAATCCATATAACTTAATGCGATGCTATAGGTACCATATTTTCTAATTTGATTCTCTTCTGCAACATATATCATATGATTTTCTGTAAACTCCTTTGGCTTTGGTATGCCCTGTAACAAATCAGTCATCTTTTCATTTCTTACACCCGTTAGTCTTTCTATACTCGGATTCAGTCTTTTTACTACTTTTATTTTATCCCAGATATTGAAATGACGCTCATTTGCACTTCTTTTCAGATCTTTCAGTAAACTATTGCCTGCATTGCTTAGGTCACCAAGAACAGAATACATCCTTTCTCCATCCACCAAGTAACAACTGACATCCGGATGCGAAATACATGCTTCTATTTTTGCATAAATATCTCTCCCACAATCTCTGCGAAACTCAGCTAATACTCCTATTGCTATGTTAAATATCTGATTCAACTCACCCGCTATCGCAAAGTTGATATATGTCTGCGGTTGTTTGATTTCCTCTATCTGGATGCTTTCCTTTATCGCCTTAAATTCATTTGCCTGCTTTTTTTCTTCATATCTATCCTGCTTTTGCTGATTCTCAATCTTGATAAAATCCTCTAAGGATTTCACCAACAGATATGCTTTATTTTCATTTCTCTCAAGAACCATTTTCCAACCGCTTTTATCTTCAAACCATTCTTTCATAGAAGATTCTGGTTCTGAACCGGATAAATTTTCTCTATTATCCTTCTTTATAGATGCATATTGATATCCCTTTGCAGCACCCTTATACGTACAATATGTATATAGCTCCATACCTTCTCACCTATATTCCAAGTGGATCCTGGATTATTTCAAAACCATTTCCCTGTTTTTTTATCTTTTCATTGAGTTTTGATAACTCCTCTGTATAATCAATATCTTTAACCAGATTTCTCCTATCCTGAAACCATTCTATGATACGCCCCGAAACTCTCCGTTTCCGTTGTGCATCAAAAAGAAGCGGATTACTATAATAACCCTGATTAATTTTTTTATTCTCATACTTGAGTGCATATAATAATGGCTGTTCACAATATTGTGGCGCAAACTCTGGCTGAGATGCGCCTTCCGGTGCACAATAACAATACTTCATCATATCAGACGTCACTTCTTTTGTGTGTTCCGTTACATTATCATTAAAATCGTAAAATTCTATACCACCCAAAGTTAAAATTGGCAAAATTGCAACCGTAAAATATTCTTTATTTATTTCTTTGGTTAAATAACCCAGCAAGTCACTATATTCATCTTTTATACGCTGATCTAAATCATTCATTCGTTTTTGATAATATCTGGACTGTTTATCATTATGCTGATGATAATACTTTTCACATTTTAAGGGCACAAACAAGACCATCTTTTTATTATTAGCATTTTCTTCTGGATTCATATTTTTTTTAATAAAATTTGTGACATTTTGAACACAATTCTGTTTATTGAATTTTCCTTTTTCCTCCATTAAAAGTACAGAATCTATTGCTATTACAACAATAGAACTTTGTTCCACTTTTTCGTCTATTTCTTCCTGATTTGAATAATTGTTGATCCACTCTCCTGCACAATCAATAAAACGAATCGTTCTCGGCTTGATATTCTTTTTTCCTGTCACTGACAACTGCATATCAAATTCCGTGAACCCACTGGTTGCATTTGTATCCAATGCATCAATTATTTCATTATTTTTATGCTTATCACGAAAATATTCCTTCATCGTATTTAATGCGTCATCTATTGGTTTCGCTCCATTTCCTTTTGTCAATGTTAAATTTGTTCCTTTTGTAATCGCATTAAACTGATTATATAATGATGCCAGGACACTTGTTTTTCCTACTCTTCTGGCACCTAACATCATCACCTGTACATCCGGTTCTAATATCTTTTTCCCAGCTTTTTTTACTTTCTCAACATTTTCTTTTGCTTTTTCAACATTTGTTTTTTCAACATTTTCTTTTTTCCAAAAATTTAATTTCATGCCTTTTCCTTCCTCTTAATTCAATACAAGCTCAAAATCCTGCATTTTATTTTCCCTTAGCTGATTTACCAGCTCCGACCAGCTGTTATATAATTCACTCATATCCTGATTTTCCTGAAATTCGGTTCCCCATACCTCATGGCAATGGTCACGATATAAACTTCTCCATGCCTCTTCCACATTCCCCACATCGTCTGTATAGGAATAATTCAACCTGTCATAAAACTCTGCCACGACTGCGTAGAATATCCTATTTGGATCTTTATAAAATCCTTCTTCCATTTCATCTTTTATTTCTTCACATACATCTTTTACTCTTCTTTGTAATGCACGATGTATTTCTTCTGCGATCTCATCCATTGAACTCTCTGTAGTCTGATAGCCTGATCCTTCTAATCTGTCAATTCTGGAACGAATTCTATGCATAAGGAAACCTCGTACCGACAAATCAAATTCATAAAGCATATCAAATGCTGTTTTAAACTGGCTATACCGATCTTTATCAAACAGATAATCTGACACATCTCCCAGCCAGGATATTTTATCTTCCCTAAACGGAATTACATATTTCAGTCTTCCACCATCGTCTTCAGCAAAAATATCAATGATATGTTCTTTGAACTCTCTGACTTGTCTATTAAAAATTAACTCATCCACATTTATAAATTTTTCTGTAAAATTATTTCTAAGTATATCTAATGAACGTGCATAAACTTCAAATGGTCTGTTATGACCACCTGCATTTAACTCTGCTAAAAGACTTTCCTTGGATGGCACTAACTTTTTTGTCTGCGCTAAAATACTTTCTATACTCCGCTTAAATTCTTCACACTCTTCATCTTCTTTTTGTTCTAACTCAGCTTTATAATTTTTTAATGAACTCATAAGTGTTCTTTCATAAAATATTTTCCATTTTTTACTAATGAATTCCTCTCTGTCAATATTTTTTATACTTTCCGATAACAAAACTGCATCAATTGCATTTTGCACTTCTGAGTATCTGTTATAAACAACTTGCGTCTGATCCCTGATTTCTTCTAAAATACCTTCATCAATCGCATCAATATTTTCAATCAGTTTTTTCAGTATTTTATTTTCAAAAACATCATTAACGTCATTTTCATCAGCCACGTTAACAATCAGATGATCTGCAATTTTCAATTCCTTATCTTTAATTTTTCTCTCAAATGCCAGACAGCGGCTCTCATTATTACCATATACAGAACCCTGTTCTGTTTTATTAATCAGCCAGAACAGCCATTTATCCATATTTCTACTTGCAAATTTATCAAACATTTTTGTATACATGATGTCATCACTACTATCAAATTTACCTGTACCTACTTCCGGACGTCTTACAATAATAGCGGCATCACTATATCCTCCGATTGCTTCTAACATTTTATCTTCTATGCCAAGTGATGTATCGCCTAATCCGATCGTATCTCTCAAAACAATCTTTCCCACCTCAGAATTATTAAATTCACAGGAAATAGTGACGTCCTTTACTGCCAGATAATAATAGTAATTTTTTCTTTCCGGTGTGCCCTCTTCTTTGCCATTATGCTGTGCAACATACTGCTGTATTTCTTCTTTATTATTTACAACAATAGAACCCTGTTCAACCATTTTTTTCCACTCATGAAAGTGTTTTACATATTTTTCCAAATGCTCAAACTTTGTAATCTCCGGTGCACCTTCTCTCATGTTTTTCCTTAGTTCATCTAAATTTAAAGTTCCAATACTGTTAAAAGAGCTTACAACCACCCGCTTGTCTGTAAATATCGTATCTAAATACTTCTGAACACAATTTACCATTTCACTCTCTGTCATAAAATTGATTTTGGCAGATACATTCGTACCCTTTCCTGGCACGTTTTTGATCACAGAAGTCGCACCTGTACAGTCATTACTTACGAATGCTGGAATTGTATAATCATCCAATCCGCTTATTGATTGCAGAAATTTACTTTTTCCCTGTCTGGCAGCACCCACAACCGCTATATTGATCTCATCTTTATCAAACCGTTCTATAACATCATCATATTTACTCTTTAAAACTCTGAATGCATCTAAATATCCATAAATATTTAATTCATCAATCTTCGTTCTGACATCTGCATCAATACCAAATCTTTCTGAATTTTTTAGCATATCCTCACGTAACTTCTCAACATTTTCTACATTTTTTGTAATCTCCTGCACCCTGTTAAATGATTCCTTAATTGCCGGAATCTTGTCTTTTCTTCTTTCAATAATCTTGTCTACGTCTTCTCTCAATGCCATAGTATTTTCTCCTTCGTTTCATCCCTGAAATTTATTACAATCCTGTTAAAACTTTCTTAAGCTGTCACCGTTCTATTTTTGCTTACTGTTACAAACTCCTTCAAATAAAAAAAGCAGACACCACTCTACTACGATATGATACTGCCTCGCTAAAGAAGGATGTTTCAGTATCCTTTCTTTTTATTCTTTCATTACAGTATATCAGTTATTTCTTTTATACGTAACTACGTTAATCATGAATCAGATATCCATTCTTTCCTGCACACATTTCATGATGCATAGCGATTAAAAAACATGTCTTTCCAGATCCGCTCATTCCTAATACTGTCAAATTAATATCTTCCATTTCTTCCTTGTTTTGCCTTATATAAAATTTAAAATTTTATACAACTTCCTCTTTTGCTTCCCTCAATATCTGCCTTACCCTGCTTTCCGAATACTCATATTTTCTTGCCAAAGCATGTACATTTTTCCCATTATACTCGGAACAGATTTGCTGCATTATGTACGTCTTCGAATAAAACTTTAGCGGAAACATTAACTGTAATCCTTTAAAATGACTATATATTTTATAAGCATTTTCAACGCCAACCGTTTCTGCCACTTCCTTATATACCCCAGCCAAATCTTCCGAAGTAACTTCCGCAATACTTTCCAAACATATCACCTCGCATATAAAATGTTTTCTTCATTATATTTTCTTTGTGTTGCAAATTACAGTCATCGATTCCATTGTAATTTCTACTTGCAAATTACAATTTCAGGTAAAGCAGTTTAAACCGTAACGGGTTCAAACTGCCACTACTGTAACCTGGGGTATCGCTATTTTTATTATTTCTGTTTTTCCTGCAGCTTACTGCGCACCATTTTTTTGAATTTTCCATAAAACCCATACCAATAATCATACTGATAAAAGGTGTCAGCCGCCTTATCATAGATCCATATATATCTTTTCAGGCTGTGTCCCCCCTGGCTGGAGCAGGAGCGCATCTGATAGTTTCCATCTTTTGTATAAATCATTTTATCAAAAAGGATTCCTCTTTTTATGACTTTCCAGATCTGTTTGTACTCTTCTTCTGTCTCCGCATTTTGTATAAAATGCTGATCTACCAGATCCGCCATCTCTTCACGGCTTACGTGGATTGTGTTTAATTTTCCTTTGCTTATCTTGCTTACCAGTCTGTCTTCCATTGTCTGTTTCATAACCTGTCCACTCCTTTTTTCTTCATTGTTTGATTGCTCTTATTTCTTTCCAGACCTATTTGAAAAAAATGCATTTTAAAATCGCAATCGGAATCAGTATCCAGCCAAACATCATTCCTATTAAAAATTTTTTCATGTAATGCACATAAGCGGAAGAGTAAAATACAACTTTTCCCTCATACAATACCTTGTTTGTTGCCCAGTAGGATGCTGCCGCATAAATGATTAAAAGAACTGTTTCCATGACGTATGCCCTCTCTTTTCTTAAAGACTTGTTTTTGTTTACAGGCTCATTTTACCAAACCGGCTATTTTTACTTGTAAGAGTGATTAAAAAACTGCCACACCGGGTTGTCCGATGTGGCAGTTTTTATTTTTGCCTTATGTCATGTTTAAATTCAAAATCCTTATACTGATACTTTTCTGCTATTTTTTGCAGCAAAAGCAAAACTCTCTCCTGGTCATAAGCCGTATCCTCCAAAAATTCCTGCAAATGCCTTTTCACTTCTATGATCGAATTGGTTACATCTGAATCGTATTCTTTTTCCAATAACTGCTGCAGTACCACGCACAACTGTCCGATCCCGTCTTGCCTGTCTGTCAGGATTTTGGAATCTGGTTTTTTTTCAAGCAGGATATACAAGGCTGCTAAATATATCCGGATTGTTTCATTTATATTTGCTATATCCTCATATTTAAATGCAATATAATCTATATCCCAATAGTGATCCGTTGTATCCTCTTTGACATTTTTTTCTAAAATATGCGCAGCTGTCTTATCGTACAACAGCGCAAGATTCTGTTCTGCTGTCTCTAATTTTCCATTATCAATCTCTAATGTGACAAGATCATGCTGCATGCTCGAATAGTCCGTCCAGAACTCGCTGGCTTCTATCTTTTCCCATGTTTTTTCTGCTATTTTGATTGCTTCTTTAAGACACTCTTCTTCCTTTTCTCCATCTTCTATATAGCTATACTGATTTGCAGCCTCCTTCCATATCTCAATCTGTTCTTCCGGTGTATATTTTTTTTGCGCGATCTGTTTTTCTGCTAACAGTCTGTAGTTACACATTTTCCGGATCTGCGTGGTCTGCTCATAATCAAAATTCCCCTCATTCATAAGCTCTTCCCTTGTTTTATAAATAAGGCTTTGAAGAAACGCATCATTCAGATCGTATTTATTGTATATATCCTGTGCCTGGTTGCATAGCTCTAACCCTTCCTTTATATTTTTGCAACGATATTCCTTCGAAAGTTCCGCCAGCCTTATCAGGCAGATGATCTGATTCTTTTCAAAATGGTTCTTTCCCTCATATTTTTTTATGACATTCCAGAGAATTGTTTTTCTGATATTATTTTTTTCATATTCACGGACTCTGTCTATTACAGATAAAACCTCCTCCATGGAAGAGGTTTCTTTCTGTATATATTCCACAAGAAAATCACCGCAATGTTCCTCAATTTCATTTGTTCCAAGCATCTTATAATATTTCAGACATTCTTTCCACAACTGCATTTTTTCTGTCTTATTCTCTTCAATGGAATACAGAAAATAGCAGGCAGCAAGCATATATCCGGTATCATATGCATTTTCCGGTGCAGGATCCATCCTTTGCTTTAATTGAATGGCATACTGTCTGGCTTTTTGCAATTTCTGGTGTTCTTTTAATATTCCAATCAGCTCTATGCAGATATCTTCCGATTCTGTATCAGAAAAAGCTCCTTCTAATGTCTGAATGGCAGAATCTATATCACCTTTTTTCCGGTAAATTTCTGCAATACTTTTCGCTGCATATTCCCGGCTTTCCGGAATACATATTCCTTCCATCGTCGCAAAATCTTCCTCGTATACTTTCTGATAACACGCGATCGCTTCCTGCTCTTTTCCGTTATTTTCATATTCTTCTGCCAGTTCTGCATAAGACATATTGTTTCCATCATCAATTTCATGGAAAGATGTATCTTCTCTTAACTGGTTTAAAAGTTCCTGATACTGGTAGCCTTTTTTCAGATTCAGGCGAAATTCTCCCCGGTAAGTCAGACCAGGATCTTTCGAATAATAATCTCTTATTTTTTGATATGCTTTTTCTTTTTCCTTTGGCATATAGGAAGTCAATGGCATTTGTTCCATTACCAGATCAAATAATTGACTGATTTTTTCATAAAGATTTTCCATCTGTGGAATCGGTACATCTGCCGCACACCATTCCACACGGTCATCTAACATGTCGTAAGTCTCACTTGCCATTTCAAAATATTCCCTTACCAGATAATCCGGATTTTCTGAACTTTTTCTGCAATATGCTGCTGCACTATCCAGATGTCCGGCCATCTCATCTAACTTTTGCATTGCACTTTCCGGATAATCTGTGGCAGACCAGTCAATTTCAATACTGTCATTCACCATTTTGATCCGTTTCCGCTCAATCCTTTGCAACAGATCATACGCCTCTGTATCTCCTTGCCCGAGACAGATTTTTTCTGCCTCTTGAAGTTTTTCCTCATCTCCTGCTCTAAAGCAAAGCCATGCATAAGACATGTTATTTCCGGTAAGGCGTTTTATAAAAATCGCAGCCATTTTCTCCCGGATATCATGTTGTGCATAAACTTCCGGCTCTACTGACAGATATTCATTCATCCCGGCAACAATGTGTCTGCAATTATCCGCATCAGGCACTAATTCATGGTAAATCAGATCCTGTATCACCTGGTGCAGCGATATTTTTCCGGTAACTTTGTTCCATATAACCCAGCCATTTTGAATAAAACCGTCGAGTTTTTCTGCGGTTTCTTTGATTCCACATAATAATATTTCAAATTGTGACCGGCTAATACGGATTCCATCAAACAGGGAAAGGCTTGCAATAATTTCTCTTTCTATGACATCAAACCCGGAAATATCAAACAGAATCTTTAAATGGCTGTTTACACTCTCAGAGCGGAGTTTCCTGTCTTTTCTCTGTCTGATTTGGACTTCTTGTGTGTTCGTAACTCCGTCTTTTTCCAAAAATTTCTGATAGAGTATTTCCGGAGAAATCTCTGTGTTTCTCAGATATTTTGCAATCAGTTCCACGGTCATCGTATGATGTTCCACATATTCGATTAACTGCCGGACTGCTTCGATTTCTTTTTCCGTATAAGGAATGGAAGTATAAGTATAAAACAGATTTAAGATTTCCTGAATATCTTTGATCCGGTCAACATTGATCTGCTCATAATTATAATCTCTGAAATCTTTTCTTGTCGTAATGATAAATTTACAGGGACAGGCGAACAGGGTTTCTAAATCTTCATCTGCATCTACGTCAAAATTATCAATAATAATCAGATCTTTTGGCGTTGCAGCCTGTTTTAAAACTTCGATCTTTCTTTTAAAATAATCCCGCTCTGTCTCATCTTCTTCACGGCTGATCTGGTTGATTCCAATTTCATCCCGCACAAGTGACTCTATATTTTTCTCATATACTGCGAAAACAACGGTATCATACTGCGCCCGGTGCCGGTATGCATACTGTTTTGCAAGTTCTGTCTTGCCAATTCCTCCAATTCCGGAAAGGAATACAAGCTGATTCTTTGCAAGAAGCTCGTTGATTTCTTCTAAATCATCCTGCCTTCCAACAAAACAGGCAGAATTATACTGGAATGAATCCAGCAGATATACATCATTGATGTCTGCTAACTTTATCAGTTCGTCAAGCGCATCGATTACCTTCTGCATCTCATGCCATCTCGGTGCCGTCGCAATAGACAATGTCTTTTTCAAAAATAAATCTAACATTTTATAAAGCTTCGGCTGATATTTTTCGCTTCCATACCGCATTTTTTCAAATGAATAGCTGCTCGCGATTCTGCAGTCAGCTTCACACGGTTTTCTTACAAAAAGTTTAAAAAACAGCATAGCACCAATGGAATAAACATCGGAATGAAATCCTATTTTTTTGATTTTTCCCTGCATCTGTTCCGGCGCAGAAAATCCATCCGAATAAGGGATTCCCGCATTTTTCTGTAATTCCCCGATTGCAGTTACGGAATCAAAATCAAATAGAATCACATGCTCCGGTGTTTCCGGTAAAATCAGCACATTTTCCGGCTTTATATCCAGATGAAGATATCCCTTCTGATGATATTTCAGAATAATCTGCGCAAGACTTTTCATATGCCGGAAAAGTTCCTGCAATGACTGATCCTCATAATACCTGTAATCAATTCCTTCATCCATTGGCAGCAGGATATAAACTGTGCGATTACAGGAAATCACATCGACCGCATTGACGGTAGAGTTCGTCAGCCCTAACGTATTTCTGATATCCGTATTTCTTTTATACGCATCTGTAAAGCGGTTTTTTGCTTTTTCAAATTTTTCTGGATTTCCAAAAGGCACCAGCTCTCCGGTAGCAGCTCTGGTCAGTTGGATGTATGCCGGATAACACTCCCGGACTCTTATTTTGTGTTTTATCTGCATCTGATCCAAGTAAATGGCATCATATACAATACATCCGGCTCCTCTCCCTGCTTCGTCTGCAATCCGGATTTTCCGGTTTTCTGAAATTTTCATTTCATATCCATTGCACAATGCAATTCTCATATCCCGCATTTTTATCCTCATTGATTATAAAAAATAATTTCTCTGTAACTATCAGATTAACTGTTTCCCGTTTATTATAACGATATTGCTCTGCAAGTTTGTAATTGTATTTTTTGTAGAAAAATTTATCGGTTTCAGCTATAATCTTAGCAGAACATATCTGCATTTAACAGAGTATTTTTATCATGAAAAAGAAACGAGAATGAAAATGAAATCAGACTATACACTTTATAATCAGAGCAGTATCCAGAATTATTCTTCGATAGACAATGTCGATCAGGCAGTTGAATATTTAAAAGATCCGACTCATTTCCGCTCTTTCGGACAAGGTCTGACCGAACTTCTGCAAAAAAAGAACGCTCCTGTAGACTTTTCAGACAATGCTGAAATGGCTGATTATCTTTTCTCTAAACTGAAAGATATCGGTTCTACAATCAGCCGTGCAACAGTGATGTCCTGGTTTACCGGAAATCACCGCCCAAAAGTAGAGGCTGGAAGCCGTCCGAAAATATATGAACTGTGTTTTGCCATGCAGCTAACCTATGAGGAAACTGTCTGGTTTTTTCAGCATGTCTATTATGACCGTGCTTTTAACTGCCACAACATCCGTGAAGCAGTCTATTATTATTCTTTTTTACATCAGCTTTCTTATCAAAAAGCTCAGGAAATAATTCAGAAAATTGACGCGGCACCCGTTACTTTACCAGTTTCGGATGACATCGATACTTATTATACCAGTTATGTACAGAATACGATTGCTGCAATGGAATCTGCCGATGAATTAATAGATTTTTTAATTGCAAATAAAGCAGACTTCTGTCACTGGAACAAAAGTGCTCTTCATACGCTGCATGACCTGATTTCCCAGCTCATCGGTTCAAAAGAAAGTGATGATGCTGTCAACGAACTTCGAACCACACTCTATGCAATGTCCCGTAACAGAAATATGATCTCCGGCAAAATTTCCATTGATATTCATAAGTATCAGAATTGCAGCCTGCTGGTGCGCGAAATTTTATATGACGCACAGTCTTACAGCACGAACCCTTCTGATCGTGATTATGAATATATTCTCGATTTTATCGGCAACAGAAATCTTTACAATAACAGTTTTATTTTAGACCGCCTGGTGTATACACACTCTGGAATGAACAAAAATCCAAATATTCCTTATATTGTAAGAAATAACTTTCCGAGTAAAAAAACAATGTCGGATATTCTGTCGGAAGAAAAATCATCTGTCTCGACTTCCTATGATTCGATTCGGAAAATGATAGTGCTGCTTGATTTTTACCGTTTCTGGCTGAATGTAAAACTAAGTGTCGGCTATACTGAACTGACAAAATCTGAACTGACAGAAACTTATATCGATGAAGCCAATGCATGTCTGGTAAAATGCGGTTATGAAGAACTTTTCGCTACCAATCCCTATGACTGGCTTTTCCTATGTGCTGCATACAGTGAAAAGCCTATCGAATATTTCCGCGCGTGCATGTCACCAGACATGTGGACGGACGATGAAGATTTTTAGATTTTTCAGCAAAAACCCCGAAGTCACCTTCGGGGTTTTTGCTGTTGATGTATATACTAACTAAGGGGATTAGATTTCACCAATCTAATCAAATTAGATTAGTGCAAATTAATGTAACTCTCTCGATACAAAATCCGGATAACCAGACTCTAATCCATGTTCTGTAGAATCAAGTCCTTCGATTTCTTCCTGTGCAGAAACACGAAGACCGATTGTTTTCTTTAAGACTGTAAATACAATTCCCATCGTAACGATCGTCCATCCTGCAATACAAAGGATACCAAGTAACTGGATCAGAAGATGATGTACACCACCACCGTAGAACAGACCATCTTTATAATCAAAAAGTCCTACTGCGATCGTTCCCCAGATACCATTGCAGCCATGAACTGCAACTGCACCAACCGGGTCATCTACTTTTAATTTATCCTCAACAAAGTATACTGCTACACAGACAAGCACACCTGCTACTGCGCCGATGACGAAAGAACCGATAACATCTACATTTGCACAGCCGGCAGTAACTGCTACAAGACCTGCAAGAGATCCGTTTAATGACATGGAAACATCCGGTTTGCCATTTCTGATCCATGTATAGATCATTGCTGTACAGGTTGCCACTGCAGGAGCAACTGTCGTTGTTGCAAAAATCTGTGATAACTGCATGGTGTCTGTTGCTGCTGCGCCGTTAAATCCATACCATCCAAACCAGAGAATGAATACGCCAAGTGCACCGATCAAAATATTATGTCCAAGAATTGGTCTTGGTTTTCCGTTTTTGTCATATTTTCCGATACGAGGTCCTAACATTGCTGCACCGATGAAAGCTGTGATACCACCTACCATATGGATACATGCAGAACCTGCAAAATCTGTAAATCCAAGATCAGTAAGCCATGGTGTTCCGCCCCATACCCAGTGAGCTTCGATCGGGTAAACACATAAGCTGATGATAAAACTGTAAATACAATATGTAATAAATTTGGTACGCTCTGCCATTGCGCCGGAAACGATCGTTGCTGCTGTTGCGCAGAATACCAGGTTAAATACAAATCCCGACCAGTCAGTCTCTCCAAAATGAGCAAATGGATTTAATCCCCAGCCAAAAAACTTACCATCACCACATAAGAGATTGTATCCTAACAGATAAAATGCTACTGTACCAATACAAAAATCCATCAGGTTCTTCATTGTAATATTACCAACATTCTTTGATCTGGTAAAACCAGCCTCAACCATAGCAAATCCACATTGCATAAAAAATACTAACGCTGCACCCATAAGGTACCATACACTCATATCCATAATCAAATCCTCCTTGTTTTGCGAAGAAATAAAAAAAGATAATCACGACCCCAGGTTCTCCCTGTGTCACAATTATCTCCTTTGATAATGATTTCTTCCTGATTCAATTTTTCTCATAATGTTATATTCATGATCCTTTTCTTATTTTTCAGATGACTCCTCATTTCATCCAAAAAACTTACAGTGCATCTACACCATGCTCGCCTGTTCGGATACGGATCGCGTCTTCCACCTCATACATGAAAATTTTACCATCACCAATGTGACCGGTATTAATCTGCTCTACGATCTTGTCGATCAGCTTTGGAGCAACTTCATCTGTCACAACTGTTTCTACTTTAATTTTCGGCAATAGATTGACTGCATACTCTGCACCACGGTAATTTTTGATAATACCCTTCTGATTACCATAACCCATACTGTTTACAATGTTAAGACCATTTACTTCTTCACTGTCAAGCAACGCCTTAAGATCTTCTAATTTTTCAGGTTTAATAATGATCTCTAATTTCTTCATACTAATCCTCCTTGTTTTCCGAAGGAAAATGCGACTGCCTTTGCAGGAGCAGAGGATTTTCCTCCTTGTTTTTCGGAGAAAAATGCGAGCCCATTGGCGAGCAGAGGATTTTCCTCCTTGTTTTCCATCCTGTCTGCGGTCATGACAGCAGATTTTCATCTGCTGCCAAACCCGCTGTTAAATCCAGGATTCACACATCTATTATTGTTTTGAGATATGTTTATACCTCAAATAACAGATCACCATAAGATGGCATTGGCCACATGGATTTGTCTACTAACATCTCAAGTTTATCAATCGGTGCTCTTAACTCATCCATTGCTGTCTTAACTTCATCTCTATAGTATACAGCCTGATCTCTGCCTTCTTCCATCTCTGCAGCTTTTTCCGTTACTACCTGTAATTTTGCCAGTGCCTTCTTGGAATCAGCCAGTAAAGAGGAAACCTGTGTCAGGATCTCTGTCTGTGCGCTGATATCTGCACCACATGCTGCTTTTACGGAAGTGATAGACTCCGCAAGTACGGTTGTGTATTTGATAACAGCCGGAATGATCTGCTTGGTTGCGATATCAATTGCAGCTCTTGCCTCGATGTTAATCTCTTTTGAGTATGTCTCATACTCGATTTCAACACGGGAGTCTAACTCTGCCTTTGTAAATACTTTGAATTTTTCAAATAATTTCACAGATTTCTCTGTATTTAATGCAGGGATTGCATCTACCATGGAACGGATATTTGGAAGTCCGCGTCTCTCAGCTTCTGCTACCCACTCATCGGAATAACCGTTTCCGTTGAATACGATTCTCTGATGCTCTGTTGCATATTCTTTGATCAGATCATGTACTGCCATATCAAAATCATCTGCTTTTTCAAGAACATCACATGCCTCTGCAAATGCCTCTGCAACGATTGTATTTAATACAACGTTCGGCTGAGCGATAGAATCCTGAGAACCTACCATACGGAATTCAAATTTATTACCGGTAAATGCAAACGGTGATGTTCTGTTACGGTCTGTCGCATCTTTCATAAAATCAGGAAGTGTCTTAACACCTGTCTCTAATTTCTGTCCAGCAAGACTGTGTGTAGCTTCGCCTGTGCTGATCAGCTGTGATAATACATCCTGAAGCTGCTCTCCTAAGTATACGGAAACGATTGCTGGCGGTGCCTCGTTTGCTCCTAATCTGTGGTCGTTTCCGACATCTGCTGCGGACTCTCTTAAAAGATCTGCATGTTTGTCAACTGCTTTTAAGATACAGGTAAGTACTAATAAGAACTGTACATTCTCGTGTGGTGTCTTACCTGGCTCTAACAGGTTGATTCCATCATCCGTTGTAATTGACCAGTTGTTATGTTTACCAGAACCATTGACACCTGCAAATGGTTTTTCATGAAGCAGGCACTGTAAGCCATGACGTCCGGCTACTTTCTTTAATGTCTCCATTACCAACTGGTTGTGGTCTACTGCAATGTTAGCCTGTGCGTAGATCGGAGCTAACTCATGCTGTGCAGGTGCAACTTCGTTGTGCTGTGTCTTTGCGCTGACGCCTAATTTCCAGAGTTCTTCGTTTACATCCTTCATGAATGCTGCGATTCTCTCACGAATCGCACCGAAGTAATGATCGTCCATCTCCTGACCTTTTGGAGGCATTGCACCGAATAAAGTACGACCGGTAAAGATAAGGTCTTTTCTCTGTAAATATTTCTGTCTGTCTACGATGAAGTACTCCTGCTCCGGTCCAACAGAAGGAGTAACTCTCTTTGATGTCGTATTACCGAATAATCTTACAAGACGTAATGCCTGCTCATTGATAGCTTCCATAGAACGAAGAAGCGGTGTTTTCTGATCGAGTGCTTCTCCTGTGTAAGAACAGAAAGCTGTTGGGATACAAAGTGTTGCGCCTGCTGCATCCTGTCTTACGAATGCCGGTGAGGTACAATCCCATGCTGTATATCCTCTTGCCTCGAATGTAGCTCTCAAACCACCGGATGGAAAAGAAGATGCATCCGGCTCACCTTTGATCAGCTCTTTACCGGAAAAGCTCATTAATACCTTGCCGTTCTCCATCGGTGCTGTAATGAATGAATCATGTTTCTCTGCTGTTACTCCGGTCAGCGGCTGGAACCAGTGAGTATAATGTGTTGCACCTTTTTCGATTGCCCATTCTTTCATCTCATGCGCAACAACATCTGCTGTTTCAAGGTCTAACTCGCGACCTTCCTGAATTACTTCCTTTAACTTCTTGTAAACCTTCTTTGGCAGACGCTCCTGCATCACTGCATCATTGAATACGTTCTCGCCAAAAATCTCTGCTACATTTAAGTATCCTGTTTCGCTCATGTTCTACATCCTTTCTTCTTCACCGGTCTAATCCCCTGAGACTATTCCCTGCTTTTTTGAACAAATGTAAGAGAT
>ERZ1034939.840-NODE-840-length-17308-cov-9.569582_pt1 | contig 17308 bp, 20 predicted proteins | sample MGYA00520626_ERZ1034939 | MGnify/ENA primary metagenome ERZ1034939 (study PRJEB33766, sample SAMN09781751) | gut metagenome | biome: gut microbiome | host: Homo sapiens | place: Madagascar | study: EMG produced TPA metagenomics assembly of the PRJNA485056 data set...
TTTTCTAAAAACATTTCCTCAAAATTACTCTTCTCTTTTTCTGAAATTTCCATGATAAAACACTGTTCTGTAAGAATATTGTAAGGTTAATGATTTATATTAGTATTAAAGAAAAGAATTATGTCATGGCCGAAGAATAAAGGTATAAATCGGCATGATAAACAAAAAAAGGGGAACGGCAGTGTGTTCTGCTGGAAAAGAGGTAAGTATGGAGAAAAAGAGGAATAGACAGAAAAGAATTAGTAAAAAAATCAGTAAAAAAAGAAATATTGCTTCAGTATTTATACTGGCTGGCATGATAGCAGTTATAGTTATGGTGGCAGTTGCAGCCAGGACAAAAAATGGGCATATTACAGGATTTATTCAGAGAGCTGATTATATGAAGGGGGAAATAGAAGCTGTAAGCAGTGTGGATGCTGTTTATGATGAAGATACTGTATGGCAGACAGAAGAACAGATGTTATTAAAAGAAAGCATGATTGAACAGACAGAAATATATGAGAAAGAAAATAATGAAAATGCAGAAGAGGAAAAGACTGGTGCAGGAACTGTTAAAGCAGCGGAAAAAGAGGAATCGTTTGAGAGAGAGGAATCATTTGAAAAAGAGAAATCGGATGAAAAAGAGGCACTTAAAGCAGCTGCTGCAAGGAGTAAGTCATATAAGAAGCTGGATGTTAAGTGTGTGCTTCAGAATCCTGAACTGCCAACAGGGTGTGAGATAACAGCATTAACAATAGTACTTAACTATCTTGGTTATGATGTAGACAAGCTTACTCTGGCTGATAACTTCCTTGATAAGGGAAGGGTAGGTGAAACATCACCATACAAAGCATTTGTAGGTAATCCAAGAGATGAGGATGCATGTGGGGCATTTGCACCGGTAATTGTGAATTCTGCAAAAAGATATCTATACAGCGAGAATTCGGATATGAATGTTTATAATGTTACAGGAGCTGATTATAGTGAGCTTGTTGACTATGTAGATAATGGACATCCTGTGTTGGTATGGGAAACAATGTGGATGGCAAAGCCACATATGGCAGCTGAGTGGAATGTTGATGGAGAAACAATAGTGTGGAAATCACATGAGCATGCCATGGTGCTTATTGGTTATACAGCTGATACATATATTATGGCTGATCCGCTAAGAGGTATCTATGAATATGATAAAGAAGTTGTAGAAGAAAGATACAAGGATATGGGAAGACAGGCGATAGTTATATATTAGAATAAATCATCACACAAAGGGGATACTTCCATTATGGAGGTGATTAATGTGTACCCAGAGTATGATGGTGAAGGTTATGATTGTGAAGGTTATGATGGAACAGATATACACAAGTATACATTTCCTCACAGAAAAACTTATGATGTTGAAGCAGATAAAGCTTCTGACAGTGGTCAAGATGTGTATACAGATGAGATGAGATTTAATTCCCTGGCAGATTATGAGGATTTTCTTATATGGGGGACGGATTACCGTGACCAGTATTTCTAAATAATCTAAAAGATTTATTAATCTTTCAGGCATTGATTGACGTGAGTTTTAAATATGTTATATGATAAGCGAAAGCAGTATTTGTTGTGTACAGATATATGCTTTCGTTTTTATGCTGTTATATTTTTATAACAGAAGCCTCAGACTTAACAAGATAGGGAGATAGTGCCAGTGTACGGATATGTTGTAGTAAACAAGCCAGAGCTTAAGATTAAAGAATATGATGTATACCGTTCATATTATTGTGGACTATGTGATGAACTTAAAGAGCGGTATGGGGTTAACGGACAGTTATGCATAAGCTATGATATGACATTTCTTCTTCTGCTTCTTACTGGCTTATACGAGCCGGAAACAAGAAAGTATGAGACAAGATGCATAGCACATCCACTACACAGACATCAAGTCAGCAGGAATGATATATCAGGCTATGTGGCAGATATGAATGTGCTTATGACATATTACAAATGCATAGACGACTGGAATGATGAAAAGAAAGTCACAAGGAAGGTGCTTGCAGATACATTGTCAGGTAAAGTAAAGCGTATAGAGGCAGCATATCCTGAAAAAGCTGATATTATAAAAAAAGCACTGGATAAAATAAGCGGGCTTGAAAAGGCAGGCGAGGGAAATGTCGATATGCCTGCGGAGCAGTTTGGGATTATAATGTCACAGATATTGCTTATGAAAGATGATGAGTGGAAAGATACACTTATCAAGACAGGCAGCGCACTTGGAAGGTTCATATATATATTAGATGCATATGAGGATCTTGAAGAGGATAATAAAAAGGGCAGATATAATGGACTCAGGGCGTATTCACAAAGACCTGATTATGATGCCTTTGTTGAAAATATATTAAAATCACTTATGGCACAGTGTGCAGCAGCCTTTGAGAGGCTTCCTGTTATAGAAAATGCTAATCTTTTACGAAACATAATATATTCAGGAGTATGGACAAGATTCGAGCTGTGCAGGAATAAAAGAGAATTGAAAACAAAAAATGAAAGTCAAAGTGAAAATCCTGGTAAAACATATTAACTAAGCTTAGTTAACTATGGCAGAGGATAGACTATATAACATATATATTGGAGGAATTATGACTGATCCGTATTCAGTATTGGGAGTGTCAAGGGATGCTTCGGACGAAGAAATAAAAAAGGCATACAGAACATTAAGCAGAAAATATCATCCGGATGCCAACATCAATAATCCAAACAAGGATAAGGCTGAGGAAATGTTTAAGACTGTACAGCAGGCATATAACCAGATAATGAAAGAAAAGGAAGGTGGCTATACATCATCCTACAGTCAGAATCGCGGCGGTACAGGAAGTTATGGCTATGATGGTGATTATCAGAATAACAACCAGAATGGCGGTTACGGTAACTTTGGTGGAGATTTCTGGGGATATGGACCATTTGGTTTTGGCGGATATTATGGAGGAGGCGGAAATGCCAATGGTGCCTCTGACATGAATGGGAACGACCAGACTACCATACATCTTAGAGCCGCAGCTAACTATATAAACAATGGAAGCTTTGACGAAGCACTTAATGTTCTTAATAGCATGGAGGACAGAGATGCAAGATGGTATTATTACAGTGCCCAGGCCAATGCAAGAAAAGGCAATCAGGCGACTGCCATGGAACATGCAAGGAGGGCTGTTGAACTTGCTCCTGATAATATGCAGTACAGGATGTTCTACCAGCGGATGAACAGTGGTGGTGAGTGGTATACAGGAAGACAGCAGACATATCAGAATCCAGGCAGCAGCATGGGAAGCTGGTGCATGAAACTGATAGTCCTTAATCTTGCCTGCAACTGTTGTCTTGGCGGTGGTGGATTATGCTGCCCTGGAAGATACTACTACTAGGCTGTTTTCCCACTGCTTAAGATAAGAAAACAGAATATCGAACTGGACAGGTCCCATTTCAAGAATGTAACGGTGGAATTCTTTTAAAGAAAAGTTGCTGCCAAGGTCATTCTGGGCCTGTTTTTTTAGTTCTTCAAAGCCTATAAATCCAAGTACATATTTACAGTAGTTGCCAGGATTTGCAATAAGTGCTGTATACATGGAATGAGCAGTGTCCACATCAGAGTAGCCCCAGTTGCTTAAGAATGAGGAAAGACGAGCCTCATCCCATCCATAGTAGTTGACACCTATATCACCCATGGCATGCAGACAAAGTATTAATGCGTAGTTGCATTTTGCAAGTGTGTTTAGTTCGGGGCTTTCTTTGCCATATTCATATGAATGTACTTCTATATAAGAAGCCCAGCCTTCTACATAGCCGCCTGGTTTTATAAGTGAACGGATAAGACATGGGTTAGTTTTAAGAAAGTACTGTGTCTGATACATATGGCCAGGATAACCCTCATGTGCAAGTGTTGGATATATATAACTGTCTGTTGTGCCGGTTTTGTTTATGTATATGGAGTTGATATCAGGGTTATCAAGCTGTGGCATAAAGTACATGGCAGGACTTGCATAATCACAAAGTGCTTCTGACACGTATTTGATCGAATAGTCAATATCATCAAGGGCAGGATAGTCATCAGACATTTTCTGCTTAAGCTCTTCTATAATATCCTGTGGGTTGGAAGTGCCAAAGGAATAAGAGCTGAAAGCATCGGTGAGAGAAGGATTTTTTTGTATGAGCTTTCTCATGACAATCAGATAGTTTCTCATATAGCTTTCAAGAAGGGAGGAGTATTCATCAATAGATTTGCTCCATCCAAGCGTCTGCTCAAGAAGACCTTCAAAGTATCTCTGGCCATCAGGATAGCTGCTTATTCCATCCTGATAACGGCATGTTCCCTTTAGCAGGGTAAGACCGTCTCTTAATGCTTCATAGCCCGGTATTACGTGCTTTTGTACAGCTTCTATATTACGTTTTTTATAGTCCTGTCTGTCACTGTCAGATATAAAGTCAAGAGCATCAATGCGTGAATTAAAATCATCTATAAAAAGACGGTTAGTGGAATTCTCCTGTTTTATGGAATCTATAACTGACTGGCATGAGCTTATGACATCCTCAAGTAAGGAGTCGTTGAGAGTGAAGCCCTTGTCTGCACGCAGTCTTTCGTATTCAAGCATATTTTCAAAATAACCATCAACATCACATAGTAATTCAAGATATTCCTCGACATCCTTTTGCTCAAGGAATGAGTATTCAGAAAATACAAGAGGAAGTTCTATCTGCATGCCTATTGTCGGAGTGAGCTGTGAGCCATACAGGTCGAGGTCACTATAACACAGGCGTGATTCAAGATAAGAAAGAAGATAATCGTAAGTTACAGCCTGGGTTTGTGACAGGGAGCTTTTGTCAAAGGCTTTAAGTTCAGTTATATACTGGGTTATATCAGACGTATCATAAAGAGATTCTGTGTCGATTCTTCCGAGAGTGATATTATAATCGTTAATCCCATAGTTTTCTGGATGTTCAAGTAATGTGTGAAGAGAAAGAGTATCATCGGTTACTATTTCGCAAAATAAGTTATCAGTATATTCGTTAAAGGCAGTGTTGTCTGTCTGGCTATAGGAGTATTCCTGGGTTATTGAAGAGTTGTTTTTTTCTGTTATATTTCGTATATCCTGTGTACTGCAGCCGCAAAGTGATATACTTGTGGCTGACAGGATTAAAGACATTGCAAGACTAATTGTTTTTTTAAATGTTTTAAACATAATAATCCTCCATTCTTGCGCTGCTTCTTTGCGCATCTCAAGTTTGTGCTTCGCACGTTTTTAGGGCGTATCGGGTTTGTGTCAGGTGTGCGCGGACACAAAAATCCCGCATATGGAAAGCTGGTATAAAGTTGATATCAGGCGGATTTTCATATATTCCACCGGCTTTTAAGCCTATTTTAACGATTCTGTTGATTTTTATATATCTGTACATTATGATGTCGTGGTTAAAAGCCCCCGATTTTGATATATACAGGTTGTTTTGTGCTACGCACTCACACGTCTTAGCTTCGCTTCGGTCCGTGCTAAACATGTGTCACGGGTACATAGCACCCGCCATTCGCACATCGTTGGATTATCATCCCACTTTTATGCTCATATTGAGGCATGTTATATTATATGTCAATATAAGTGCTGGAATGTCAAAGGATGATTATTCATATCATAACATTATAAGATGTCGTGGTCAAAAGCCACAGAATTTTAGGGATTTGCATACACAAAATTTAGGGATTTGAATACACAGAATTTTTAGGGATTTGCAAAACTTGACATATCATCAAAAGTTAACTATCATTAAATGATTGGAAAACCTGTACAAATAATCAGGATTAATTAGAGAAAACAAGGAAAATGGAGGTTATAGATATGCCACAGAGTAAGGGTCCATTTTATATGACAACAGCTATTGCATATACATCAGGCAAGCCACATATTGGCAATACCTATGAGATAGTACTTGCTGACAGTATCGCAAGATTCAGACGTCAGGAGGGATATGATGTGTTCTTCCAGACTGGTACTGATGAGCATGGTCAGAAGATAGAGCTAAAAGCAGAAGAAGCAGGAATCACACCTAAGGAGTTTGTTGATAAGACATCAGCAGAGATTAAGAGAATATGGGATCTTATGAATACATCATATGATAAGTTCATAAGAACAACTGATGATTATCATGAAAAACAGGTACAGAAGATATTCAAGAAGCTATATGATCAGGGAGATATATACAAAGGCTCATATGAAGGTATGTATTGCACACCTTGTGAATCCTTCTGGACAGAGTCACAGCTTGTTGATGGCAAATGTCCGGACTGTGGACGTGAAGTTAAACCAGCAAAGGAAGAAGCTTATTTCTTCAAAATGAGCAAGTATGCAAACAGACTTATTGAGCATATTAACACTCATCCAGAATTCATACAGCCTGTATCAAGAAAGAATGAGATGATGAACAACTTCCTTCTTCCAGGACTTCAGGATCTGTGTGTATCAAGAACATCCTTCAAGTGGGGTATTCCGGTAGATTTCGATCCTAAGCATGTAGTTTATGTATGGCTTGATGCACTTACTAACTATATCACAGGTATTGGATATGATGCAGATGGCAGCTCAAGTGAACAGTACAAGAAGTACTGGCCAGCAGACCTTCATCTTATAGGAAAGGATATTATCAGATTCCATACAATATACTGGCCTATATTCCTTATGGCACTTGGTGAACCACTTCCTAAGCAGGTGTTTGGTCATCCTTGGCTTTTACAGAACGATGGTAAGATGAGTAAGTCAAAGGGAAATGTTATATATGCAGATGACCTTGTAGATATGTTTGGTGTAGATGCTGTAAGATACTTCGTTCTTCATGAAATGCCATTTGAGAATGATGGTGTTATATCATGGGAGCTTTTAGTTGAGCGTATGAACTCAGATCTTGCCAATACACTTGGAAATCTTGTTAACAGAACTATCGCCATGTCTAACAAGTACTTTGGCGGAGTAGTAAACAAGACTGGCGTTACAAGTGAGGGTGCCGGTGTTGATGAAAATGGCGCAAGTCTCGACTTTGATACTGACCTTAAGGCTGTGGTAACAGCAACAAGAGATAAGGTTCAGGAAAAAATGTCTACACTTCATGTTGCAGATGCCATGACTGAGGTATTTTCTTTATTTAGGAGATGCAATAAGTATATAGATGAAACTATGCCTTGGGCGCTTGCCAAGGATGAGTCTAAGAAGGAAAGACTTGAAGAGGTACTTTACAACCTTGTTGAGAGTATTACTATCGGTGCTAATCTTCTTAAGTCATTTATGCCAAACACAACTGAAAGTATATTAAAGCAGCTTTATCCAGCTGACCCATCAGAGGGTGAAAGAGATTTTGATGACCTTGATAAGTTCGGTTTAAGAAAGTCAGGCGAAAATGTTACTGACAAGCCGGAAATTCTTTTTGCAAGACTTGATATAAATGTAGTTATGGAAGAGGTTGAAAAGCTTCAGGAAGCACAGAGAAAGGCTAACGGAGCTACAGAGTATCCAGTAGTTGAGAAAAAACCAGAGATAACATATGATGATTTCTCAAAGATACAGATTCAGGTTGGAGAAGTGCTTAAGTGTGAACCAGTAAAGAAGGCTAAGAAGCTTCTTTGCTCGCAGATACGTGTAGGTGATGAAGTGCGTCAGATAGTATCTGGAATATCACAGTACTATAAGCCAGAAGAGATGGTTGGAAAGAAGGTTGCAGTAGTAACAAACCTTGCACCACGTAAGATATGCGGCGTTGAATCGCAGGGTATGATACTTGCAGCCATGGATGATAAAGATAATCTTTCAGTTATGACAGTAGATAAGGATATTGTGGCTGGAAGTGAGATAGGATAATTGTTGTTTAATTGAATATTAGTTTGTGACGAACGGACGACAAATATAAGCTACAGGCAGTCCTGCACACTATGTTCAATGCCAGAAGCTTCAATCGGCTGTCTCTAAGACTTTTCATATAGGTAGTTATAGGTGACGCTACCATTCGGACGCGCCGTCCGTGGCGCGGCCTCATTGCTTCGTACATCCATGTACGAAGCTAGCTGGGAGCGAAAGAAAAGTCTAAGAGTCAGCACGATTGAACTTCAAGTGCATTTCGCATAGTATGCCGGACTGCCTGTAGCTTATATTTGTCTGGTCGTGATGTGATTTACTTTCTGATATTCAATTAAATCAATCTTACCTCTGATTTAGCCCCACATTCATTTTTCGTGAATCATGTGTTTCCTTTTCTAAAGGATAATTCTAGGACACATAATAATTTACCAACACAACCAGCTTATCTGTAATAAAACGGAAAGGATAAAAAAGCTATGAAATTTATATATGCTACATATAACCAACGCTACAATAGCATTGATATAACCACTTTTGATAATATGCTTTTACGAATTGACTGTAATAAGGCAGAGGATGAATTGAAATTAAAACTGGCGATTCCACGCAAATTCTCCTTTTGAGAGGTGTGTTTTGGCACAAGGCAACACTAAAATAAAGAAGCAAAAACACATTGGAGGTAAAACATTATGAACCAACTGACAATTGGCAAATTTATTGCCCGGAAAAGAAAAGAGAAAAATTTAACCCAAGAACAGCTTGCAGAAAAACTGGGTGTGTCCAACAAGACCGTATCAAAATGGGAATGTGGAAAATGTATGCCTGACTACGGTATTGTAAAACCGCTGTGTCAGGAGCTTGGTATTACCATATCCGAGCTTATGGATGGCGAGGTAAAGGATGACAACAGCATTCGAGTGTTTGACGAAGAACAAATACTGAACATGCTTGCACGGATACAGCAGCTGGAAAAGCAGAAGATGTCAATCTTCGGTATATTGCTGATTGTAATGGGAATCGCTTTGCTTGCATTTTCTCAGTTGCATGGCGGAACGGATTTTAGAGATTTTCTATCCGGCTTAATGACGGGAATATCCGTCGGAGAAATGCTCGTTGGAGTGTTTATTATCGGTCGTTCATTCACAAAGCAATAGAATATAATGCTATGCTACGCTAAGTAGCATAAATGTAATCGGTTGTTTCTTGTGAAAATCCCGCAAAATCGCTATGATGAGTCTGCAAATATATAGCAAGGAGGTCTCAAAAATGAGTTTAGGAGAAAAAATTAGAGAACAAAGAAAACAGGCAGGTCTTTCACAGGAGCAGCTTGCTGAAAAGTTAAATGTGTCCAGACAGGCAATTACCAAATGGGAAACGGATAAAGGCATTCCCGATGTTGCCAATCTGATTGCAATCAGTGATGAATTTGGGTTAAGCTTGGACGAGTTGATAAAGGGAGATATTTCTGTAAAAAAGAAAATAATTGCCGATAGCTCAGCTAAGAAATGGCACATACTGGTTATCGTGTACTTATTGGCTATCGTGGCATATATCGCCTATTTTGCTGTCTGCCACAGGATTTTGATGATTGGATTTTTAATTGCAACGCTGTTTATGCTGTTTTTTGAACTGCGGATTTTCATTAAAGAGAGAATATATCGGCAAGGCAAAAATAGCAAGGAAGAATAAAAACAGAGGAACAAAAAGAACAATGAATGCCACAAAAATCATAAGATACAATCTGACAACTTACGGTTGTCAAAGCAACGGAACCACTATTTTATTATACTCCCACAAGCAGTTTTACATCTGCCTGTGGGAGTATTTTTATGCCTTAATAGCAGTTATTATTACAACGACTATGATACATAAGATTTAGTCCAACAGAAAAGCAAATCCACCAGCTCACCACATTGATATCCAGCGGAATACACATTTCTGCAATCAATGCAAAGGTAATACTGACAATACACAAAGCAACCGTCACCGCTTTTCTTAAGCTTTTCACACCTGCAACTTTTGATTCGCCTTTATCAGTTTCTGATTCTCTACCAATACCAAATCGCTCTCGGCTAATCTGGCGATATGAGCGTTCAGCTTCTGAATCTCTTGCCCTTGTTCTGCTATCGTCGATTGCATGGAGCATATCGGTGATTTCAGCTTTTGCACATCGAATAAAGGGATTTCTTCCAGCTCAATACATCTTCCAAGCACCGACTCCACAGCTGCACCGATTTCAATCAGACGGTGGGTTCGGATTTTCCGTTCTTCCACCTTCTTTCGTTTCTCCAGCTGCTTCTTTTGTGCCTCATAACGCTTCAGTTCCTGTGCCAGCTTCTCAATCCTTAAATCCTTCTCCTGGATTCTTTCTTCATAGGTTTTGGTTGATTTACCCATACAAAACTCCTTCCTGCTGATGGAATATCAGCTAAAAAATAATAGATTTGTGTGTAACAATTACTCTGTATCCGGTGTGGCAACTTTCCGATTATCAATATCATTTACCACCAGATGCAAAAGCTTATCCTCAAAGGTTGCTGTGGTATTCTCTGCGAAAAACACATTTACCTTATAGGTGGTCTGTCCTTTTCTTTTGGTAAAAGAGGACATCGCCCGCTCCTTACTTCTGGTTTTGAGTAGTCTTTTTGAGATAAATTAGATTACTCCCTCACCTATAGGAGAAATGCAGTCCCAAAACGGAACTGTTTTTTATAAAAGTTTTGAAAATATTTTTTGAAAGGTGGTGAATCCTTGTTGAAGGAATGTACAAATGATTATTTTGAAGAAGACATACAGGAAAATGACCTGACGGATGCCCTTGAACGGGAGAATGCCGCCATTTTTGAAATAGAACTTGAGATGGAAAATGAACCGGAAGTATCAGGGATACCGGAAGCGTCAACGATAAAAAAGCTGAAACGTGAACTGGAACAGGAAGCACTGGCACGTCTTGAGGATTCTGCCAGAACCAAGGAGGAATTTGCAAATGTGGTTACATGGTGGAACAGGCTTGATGCCAACCGGGAACGTAAGGAACGCTACCATGAAATAGGAAGATCGGATGTTCCCCTTGAATGGGGAATGTCGCCGGAAGAGATTGTAATTCCTGCTCCCATCCGGCATGTTTTCTGGAAGCAGATACTAAAAGGGGATTTTCTTGATGCCATTTATGACTGCCCCTTTAAAATGCATGAGCTGGTGACGGATGAGGATATATCCAAAGCAATCTTTGCATTAAAAGATGTACAGAAGGAGCTTTTATATCAGCGTGCCATTAAGGGATACTCCTGCCAGTTGATTGCAGCATTTAGAAAGCAGACCGACAGAAACATCCGCAAAATCCGTGACACCATGTTAAGGAAGCTTCGTAAATCCTTTATGCAGGCATTACAGAACAGAGTAGACAATCAGCTTTCTCTGACAAAGCAAGAGCAGATTTTTTTATGACACCAACCGGTTACTGATTACGGATAAAAAGAATAATAAAATGAAAGAAATCGCAAATACTATTTGACCTTATAAGACAGCCTTGGTATGATAGTAATACATTTTCTAATGATATAGATTACATTTTGAGCAGACAGATTGGAGGCTTTTATGAGTAACCTATTCCAGAAAACCAGCTCCAACTGGGTACGATATGACAAATATGAATGGAAGGAAGATAAAGAAGGTACGTTGTACATCACACCTTCATCGGATGCAAAAGTGTCTCTTTATAACCCGCTAAAGGATTCAGAGCAGATGGTGTTAAAGGCGGTAAACCTCGGACTGATGTGCATGGATAAAAAGAATATGAAAGAACAGTTACAAAATGCCATTATGGATTTTGTTACCAGTTACGGACTGCTTGGCTTTATGACCGCACTTCCTACCAGACCGGAATTTATTACCTACCATGCGGTATATTTGCCGAAAAACCATTTTATCAAAGAGGAAAGCATGACCACGGAAAAATATCTTTCTTACTTCTTTCCCTTTGATAAGATTGATTTTGTGAAAAAAGGTTTGGAATCTTCATGGAGTACGGACGATGTGCAGATGATGGCACTGATTATGACCATGAAAAATAAACCGCAGGCAGTAATGATGAGCTTTCAGAAAGAATATGCAGAACGATATGACTGGCTTGTAACACTATTCAAGGACTGGGCATTTACCTTTATGTCAAGCTTTCTCTACTATCAGGACTTTGACATGCTGGACGATATGCAAAAACAGCTTTACCGTCAGGGAATGGCGGCATTTGGCGGTATTGCGCCAACCTATCACATAGAGCTGCTTGAACGTCCTACCATTGTCTGGGACTTTCATTCGCTTCTGTTAGGTGTGCAGATGATGTTTTCTTTTATGCTTACAGATGAAAAGTCCTCGCTGAAGGTATGTAAGCACTGTGGCAAAGCCTTTGTTGCCGGCAGACCAAACAGCGTATTTTGCAGTGGCAAATGCAAGAACCAGTATAATGTGTATAAAAGCCGGGCGAAGGATAAGGGCAGCAACGACTAATTCATAAGCCTCAAATCACAGAAAGAAGGATTTTATGAATACGGATATTACAAAACAAATGGAAATGGTGCTGTACAGAACCGAAGATGATAACGTGACTGTAAGTGCCTTGATAAAAGATGAAACGATATGGCTGACACAAAAAGCCATGGCTGAATTGTTTGGTATTGACAAGTCGGGCATCAGCCGCCATTTAGCAAAGATTTTTGAATCCGGTGAGCTGGATGAGAAAGTGGTTGTTGCAAAAATTGCAACAACCACTCAGCACGGAGCAATGCAGGATAAAACGCAGACTATTCCTACCAATTATTACAATCTGGATGCCATTATTTCCGTTGGTTACAGAGTAAATTCCATTCAGGCTACCAAGTTCCGTATATGGGCAACCGGTATTTTGAAGGAATATATGATAAAGGGCTTTGCTATGGATGATGAACGCTTGAAGCAGGGAAAAACTGTTTTTGGCAAGGATTACTTCCGTGAATTGCTGGAAAGAGTTCGTTCCATCCGTGCCAGCGAACGCAGAATATGGCAACAGATAACTGATATATTTGCCGAGTGCAGCATTGATTATGATAGAGATTCAGATACCGCATATCATTTTTATGCCACCATACAGTGGAGAAAGCATATCAGGAATATGATATTTTTAACAAGACACAGCCGATTGAATCTGATTTTGATAAGATGGTTAAAGGATTGGCAAAAGATGAAAAGTAGTATGTTTTTAGAATAATACCAGCGAATAATTTTTAATTAATATGCAGAGGAAATTAAGATGATTAAGGTTAGATTATCAATAAATGATATAAACAAGTATCAGACAGGAAACCTTCCTGATAATGCGGTAAAGATAGAAACACCAGAAAATATCGATGAGATGATGAAAAAGTCAGCCCCTATTGCGGTAATACTATGTATGCTGCTTTTTACTACTATATTATGCAAAACAATATTAAGTGGAACTGTCGTTATTTCACCATTGTTTATTCTGGTTGGTTTTATAATTGGATTTGTATTATTACTTGGGCATGAATGGTTGCATGGAATTGTATATCCTAAAGAAGCTGATGTAACTATTGGCAGGATAAAGGGGAAAGTGACATTCGTTGCACTTGCATCTTTTCCATTAAAACGCTTTAGATTTATTGCAATGTGTTTATTACCCTTTATACTGGGATTAGTACCATTGATTTTCTTTATTTTTTGTCCTGCTGAATACAAAATTTTTAACGGCATAATGTTTGGAATGGCATGTATGGGAATGGTTTCTCCTTTTCCTGATGTATATAATGTGATTTTGGTGCTAAGAAAAACAAAGAGAAATGATGCAATAATGTTTTATCAGGACGATATATACAAAATATCGTAAATTCATTTTTCAACTTGGAGTGTTTACAAAATACATTAAGAAACTTGTCTAAGTCCCCCGAATTCGGGGGGATTAAAATTTATAAGTTTTACAAAACAGTTCCGATTTCCTTTCGGATTTCTCCTATAAGTGAGACAATAATTATTTTTACACAAACCAGCTTATTCGTGGTAGATCCACTTACAGTAAGTCAAAGAGCAAGTTTGAAAACAGGTGTACACAGCATTATGTCCGTACGGATGTTATCATGGATTTGCTTTTGGAAGTCATCAAAGCTACCAGCACTTATGTGATGGAGCATGAATCCGAGTTTATCGAAAAGGTCCGCAGTGCTACGGAACTTCAACAGGAAAGCGAAGCCAAGGCGCTGAAAAAACGTCTTTCCAGAGAGCAGAAACGTATAAAAGAACTAAATACCCTCATTAAGAAAATCTATGAGGACAATGTAAATGGGAAGCTAAGTGACAAGCGGTTTGAAATGCTTTTGACTGACTACGAAACAGAACAAAGTGAATTGGAATTATCAGTAACTACTTTAGAAAAGACTTTGGATGATTATAAGGAAAATGCTGATAATGTAGATAAGTTTATTGAACTTGTACACCGATACACAGATTTCACAGAGCTTACTACTCCTATGATTCATGAATTTGTCGATAAAATCGTGGTACACGAAGCGGACAAATCTACTGGTGACAGAATCCAACAGATTGATATTTATCTCAAGTATGTGGGCAGACTAGATGTTCCAATGCCAGAACTTACTCCCGAACAGATAAAAGAGGAAGAACGCAAACGCCGTAAACGTGCTTGGGGGCGTACCTATTGGAGACGCAGAAAAGAGCGAGAACAGGCGGAACAAGAGGCAAAGGAAAAAGAGCTATCTGAGGCAGTCTGCTAGACTGTCCCAGAAATAACCCTTAGATAATGAAACATGCCAAAGTCAGACAGCATATATGAGAAAAGCAGGTGTGCAAACACGGTCTTAAGCTTGATTTTTATGGTACAGTTAAGAACGATAACATAATAGTATGCGGTCTTAATCTGGCATACTACTATGGAGTGTCAGCTGATAAGTCTGTTGGAAGACTTCTTAGTGATATGATGGATATAACATCTGCACAGCTGCCTGAAAGAACTAACATAGAGCTTAAAGTAGAGCATGACGTGAACGGAATAACCATCACATCAGATTATGATAATGTAAATACAAGCCTTTCTTATCATGATATATTCGTATCAGATGAGTGGCTTGGAAAGAAGAATAATCTTACATATGTAAGAGCAGGAGTGACAAAGATAACGTTTAAGGTACCATACTTATGGCAGGGTTTGTGTGTGTCAGTGGCAGGTCTTATATTATCAGTTGCATGGGTGGTCGTTCTTGCAGGATTTAATAAAAAGCACCAGACACAGGAAATAAGAGAGGTTGTGAATGAAGATATTTGATACACATGCTCATTATGATGATGAAGCATTTGATAAAGACCGCGATGAATTATTAACAAGTCTTTTCAGCGGTGATATAGGAGCAGTTGTAAATGTAGGTGCAAGCCTTGAAGGATGTATAGAAAGTGTCAGGCTTGCAGAAAAATATGATAATATATATGCAGCTATAGGTGTGCATCCGGATGACTATGAGAGGCTTGAGCGTGGGGAGAACCCAAGGAATTCAGTGATAGATGATAGTAATATATATGGTGGGAGCTTCATGGACTGGCTAAAGAAAGAGGCACTTACGAACAACAAGGTTGTTGCGATTGGAGAAATCGGACTTGATTATTATTATGATGAGCCGGGAAGAGAACTTCAGAAAAAGTGGTTTGCAAGACAGTTAGAGCTGGCAAGAGAGGTCAGCAAGCCGGTTATTATCCATTCAAGAGATGCATGTGCTGATACCATAGATATATTAAAAAGCGGACATGCCAGTGAGGTTGGAGGCATAATCCACTGCTATTCATATTCTAAAGAAACAGTTAAAACATTTTATGATATGAACTTCTACTTCGGTATAGGCGGAGTGCTTACCTTTAAGAATGCGAAAAAGCTTATAGAAGCAGCAAATGTCATACCGCTTGAGAGGATAGTGCTTGAAACAGACTGTCCATATCTTGCACCAGTGCCTAACAGAGGAAAAAGAAATGACAGCAGTAACATACAGTATGTTATAGAAAAGCTTGCTGATATAAAGGGTGTTACGAAGGAGCAGATAGCAGAGGTGACATACCAGAATGCATGCAGAGTATATGGACTGCATCTGTGATTTACGTGTGATTTTAGTATTTTGTTATCTGATTGACATACTTATTCAGAAAATGTATATTTGTTGTTAAGGTTTGTTAAAAAACAGTGCAGGCTGTGTTAATAAACATAAGCAGTCTATGTTATGTGTGATACAGGAATGGAGATAAATATATATATGAATAATAAGAATTATGATAACGTCATGCATCTTGGGAATCCGACTAATACGATAGCTGTTCTTAACAGGTATGGCTTTAATTTCCAGAAGAAATTCGGACAGAACTTTCTTATAGATGAGAATGTTGTTCAGAAAATAGTAAGAGAGGCTGGCGTTACAGAGGATGATTTCGTGCTTGAGGTAGGCCCTGGAATCGGAACTATGACACAGATTCTATGTGAGAATGCAAGAGAGGTCGTAGCTGTTGAGATAGATAAGAAGCTTATACCGATACTTACAGAAGATACACTTTCGTGGTATGACAACGTGACAGTTATCAACGAAGATATATTAAAGCTTGATATAAAAAAGCTTGCAGAGCAGAAGAATGGAGGAAAGCCTATAAAGGTGGTTGCTAATCTTCCATACTATATAACAACACCTATTATTATGGGACTTTTCGAGAGTGGAGTTCCTCTTGACAGCATAACTATCATGGTTCAGAAGGAAGTGGCTGACAGGATGCAGGTGGGCCCTGGAACTAAGGATTATGGTGCACTTTCACTGGCGGTACAGTACTATGCCAGACCTAGAATCGTGCTTAATGTTCCGGCAAGCTGTTTTATGCCAAGACCAAACGTGGATTCGGCGGTAATCAAGCTTGAAAGATATGAGAAACCACCGGTAGATGTAGCTGATGAACATCTTATGTTCAGAATAATAAGGGCATCCTTTAACCAGCGTAGAAAAACTATGATGAACAGTGTTGGCAACAGCGGTGATGTTAATGTTTCCAAGGAAAAGCTTGCTGCGGCACTTGAAAAATGTGGACTGCCTCTGACTATAAGAGGTGAGGCGCTTACACTGGAGCAGTTTGCACAGGTTGCGAATGCGATAGTGGAATAATGGATTGGATAATTAGCACGGACGACATGACAAAGCTGTAAGCAGCTGGGCATACTGTGTTCAATGCCAGAAGCTTTGATTGGATATTTCTAAGTCTTTCTTTATAAATTGTGGTAACTGACGCCACCGCTCAGACACGCCATCCATGGCGTGGCTTCGCTGCTTCGTACATCCGTGTACGAAGCTGGCTGGCAAGTGCAAGGAAAGACTAAGAACTATCACAATCAAACTTCAAGTGCATTTCACATAGTATACCCAGCTGCTTACAGCTTTGTCATGTCTGGC
>ERZ1034939.847-NODE-847-length-17164-cov-10.318078_pt1 | contig 17164 bp, 13 predicted proteins | sample MGYA00520626_ERZ1034939 | MGnify/ENA primary metagenome ERZ1034939 (study PRJEB33766, sample SAMN09781751) | gut metagenome | biome: gut microbiome | host: Homo sapiens | place: Madagascar | study: EMG produced TPA metagenomics assembly of the PRJNA485056 data...
AACATCATCGTCACGGGCGGCTGCGGCTTCATCGGCAGCAACTTTGTGCACTACGTGGTCAATAACCACCCCGGGGTCCATGTGACCGTCCTGGACAAGCTGACCTACGCCGGCAACCCCGAGAACATCGTCGGACTGCCCTCCGACCGCGTGGAGCTCGTCGTGGGCGACATCTGCGATGCCGAGCTTCTCGAGAAGATCGTCCCGGGCCACGACGCCATCGTGCACTACGCCGCCGAGAGCCATAACGACAACTCCATCGCCGACCCGGAGCCCTTCCTGCGCACCAACGTCGAGGGCACCTTCCGCCTTTTGGAAGCTGTCCGCAAGTACGGCATCCGCTACCACCACGTCTCCACCGACGAGGTCTACGGCGACCTGGCGCTCGACGACCCGGCCAAGTTCACCGAGGAGACGCCGTATCACCCGTCCTCGCCGTACTCGAGCACCAAGGCGTCCTCTGACATGCTCGTGCGCGCCTGGACCCGCACCTACGGGCTTCGCACCACGATCTCCAACTGCTCCAACAACTACGGCCCCTACCAGCACGTGGAGAAGTTCATCCCCAGGCAGATTACCAACATCATCGACGGCGTCCGCCCCAAGCTCTACGGAAAGGGCGAGAACGTCCGCGACTGGATCCACACCGAGGACCACTCCAGCGCCGTCTGGGATATCCTCACCAAGGGTGAGATGGGGGAGACCTACCTCATCGGAGCCAATGGCGAGAAGAGCAACATCACGGTCCTGCGTATGATCCTCAAGGCCATGGGCCGCGACCCCGAGGACTTCGACTGGGTTGCCGACCGTCCGGGCCACGATCGCCGCTACGCCATCGACAGTACGAAGCTTCAGCGCGAGCTCGGCTGGAGGCCGGCGCACACCGATTTCGCCGAGGGTTTGAAGCGGACCATCGACTGGTACGTGGCCAACGAGTCTTGGTGGCGCCCGGCCAAGGGGGCCACCGAGGCCAGGTATAGGGCCCAGGGCCAGTAGACCGAACCCCGGCGAACCGCACCGCGGGGCACCGCGCGGGGCCGCAGGGCATGGGGATGATTCTGCGTCCCCGTACGGGCGCCCCCGGCCCCCCAACCTCTTCGATAGGAGCTTTTCCCACATGGCAGACATCGCATTCGAGAAGGACCTCTCCGTGGCGGAGACCGGCATCGTGGGCCTCAAGGTCGTCGACCTCGCCGTCCACGGCGACTCGCGCGGCTGGTTCAAGGAGAACTGGCAGCGCGCCAAGATGACCGCTCTGGGCATCCCCGACTTCCGCATCGTCCAGAACAACATCTCCTACAACGAGAAGAGGGGCGTCACCCGCGGCATCCACGCGGAGCCCTGGGACAAGTTCATCTCCGTGGCCCGCGGCTCGGTCTTCGGCGCCTGGGTGGACCTGCGCGAGGGCAGCGCCACCTTCGGCAAGGTCTACACGACCGTGCTGGACCCGAGCAAGGCCATCTACGTCCCGCGCGGCGTGGGCAACTCCTTCCAGGCGCTTGAGGACGGCACCGCCTACACCTACCTGGTGGACGCCCACTGGTCCCTCGAGCTGAAGAGGACCTACACCTTCGTGAACCTCGCCGACCCGGAGTTCGACATCCAGTGGCCGATTCCGCTGGAGGAGGCGACCGTCTCCGAAGCCGACCTCAATCACCCGATGCTGAAGGACGTCGTACCCATGGCGCCAAAGCGAACTCTTGTCACCGGCTGCAACGGACAATTGGGGCACGCGGTTCGCAGGCTCGCCGAGGAGCGCGGTGTTGCGAAGGACTTCGACTTCTGCGACATCGACACCTTCGACATGTCCGACTCGCAGGCCTATGCGCAGTACGACTGGTCGCTCTACGGCACCGTTATCAACTGCGGCGCCTATACCGCCGTGGATAAAGCAGAGACCCCCGATGGCCGCGCGACCGCCTGGAAGGCCAACGCGACCGGGCCGGCCCTGCTCGCCCGAACCTGCGCCGAGCACGGCATCACGCTGGTCCACGTGTCCTCCGACTACGTCTTCGACGGCACCGCCGAGGTGCACACGGAGGGGGAGCCCCTCAGCCCGCTGTCCGTCTACGGCCAGACTAAGGCCGCCGGCGACATCGCCGTGGCCGGTTGCCCGCGCCACTACATCATGCGCAGCTCCTGGGTCATCGGCGAGGGCCACAACTTCGTCAAGACGATGAAGGGGCTCTCCGACCGCGTCGCCGACCCCGAGGACGGGCTCGAGCGGGTCACCGTGGTCGACGACCAGCTTGGTCGCCTGACCTTCACGCGCGACATGGCCGAGGCCATCTTCCACGTGCTGGGCTCGCACGCCCCCTACGGCACCTATAACTGCACCGGCTCCGGGGCCGTCAGGTCCTGGGCCGATATCGCCCGCGTCGTCTTCGACGCCGCCAACGGCAACGGCGAGAGGGTCGTGCCGGTTTCAACTGCCGACTACTACGCGAATGCCTCCGGCCCCGTCGCCCCGCGCCCGGTCCACTCCGCGCTTGACCTGTCCAAGCTCGAGTCGGTCGGCTTCCGCATGCCAGACTGGGAAGATGGCTTACAAAGCTACATTAATAAAGTTTTCCGATATTAATGTAGAGCTATTTGATGAGGTTCGGGCGGTCGCGGCATTGTTAGGCTCTTTCGCCTTGAGCCCCCATTTATTTCCTAGATTCCATTGCTCCGTTTTGGATATCGATGACAATATAAGCCGTGTTTAGATTTAGCGCGATCAAATGGCGCATTTCTCTTGATATGCTTGAAAGGTTATCCGCCAATGTGGTTTGAATATGCAGCGTGCTTTAGCGTCTGCCTTGTTTTTTTGTATTTGCCTGGCATGATTGCTCTTCTGCCTCTTAGGCTGAACCTAATTTCCCTGATGGCGATTTCCCCTCTTTTGGGGGCTGCGTGCTATGGTGTGCTACCCATTGTATATGGGCTGTATGGTATTTCCTGTACGCCTGTAACACTCCTTGGACCTGCGCTGTGTGTTGCCTTTGTGTTTGGTGTTGTTAGCTTATTTGTCTCAAGACATAAGTCTGGCCAGGGTCAATGCGTTGATATTGCGGATGTCACCATTGTTATTCTCACGCTTGCAGCGAGCGTTCTTTTGGTTGCTGTCTTTTTTACCAAGAACCTCGATACAGCTGGCTCAGTTTTTCAAGCATACGACAATGGGCATCATCTAAATAAAATCGCTACGTTCATTGCTACTGGCAATTATTCATCATTCGGTTTTACTGAATACAGCGCTTCCCTCGGATCTGTTTCCTCCCCTTATTTGGGGACGGAGGGATTTTATCCTTCCGCATGGCATGGTCTTGTCGCCATGTGCTGCTCGGCCATGGGTGCGGAAGTCGCCGTCGGGATTAATGCCGTTAACACCGCTTTGCTTGCTGTGGTGTTTCCGCTGGGAATGACATATTTCATTTTCAGCGTATTCAAATCTCGTCGTCTCGCGCTTATAGGTTCTGTATTTGTTTTGGCTGTAAGCTCTTCTGTGTGGGATTTCGTTTCTTTTGGGCCGTTATATCCGATGCTATATGCCTACGCATTCGTCCCCTCTTGCATGGGGCTGTTTATTAGCTGCTTTGATTTTAATGGCCTTTTCGGTCTTTTGGGCAAACTGGGCGCCATCGTTTTGGCCGGAATTACCATTGGACTCGCTCAGCCTTCGGGCATATTCTTCATGGCGATGACTCTCGCTCCCTATTTGGTTGATCGAATCTATTTAAAATCTAAGGAAAAGGTCGACGGTCGAGTTGGCCTATATATTGCTGGTGGTGCCGCCGCCGGTGTCTCTTTGCTTTGGTATGTTTGTTTTTGCTTGCCTGCGTTTCAACCAACCATTTCGTTTAACTGGCCTAAAACAGAATCACTTTTTCAAGCGGCTATAGACATAGTCCTTTTGTCGACTACGAATCATACGATTCAGCTGGGTGTGGCATTACTTGTTGCGGTTGGTCTAAAAGAGCTTTGGAATTCCAGGGTCAATAGATGGCTGATTGTTTCCTACGGCCTTGCGTGCCTTGGGTATTTTCTTTCGGTTTCTACCGAGGGCTTCCTAAAGCATCTGTTCGGTGGTTTTTGGTACACAGACCCGCATAGGCTTGGCGTTAATGTTGCCATTTTGGCAACCGTTATAGCTTGTTTTGGTGCTGTCTGCGCATATCAAAAGCTCGTTCCGTTTATTATTAAGCATAGTTCGGCTAACGACGCCAAGCGTTTTGCTCTGGGTGTTATGTGCTTGTATGTTGCCTTAATTTATCTTCCAAGTTTCGAGTTAAAGGGAGTGCTTACCTTTAATACAAGTTTTGGTAACTATTCAAATACCGTAAGTCAAGAAAACCGCATCGATGACTCTCATGTGCTTACAGATGAAGAACTCGCATTCTCCCAAAAGGCGCTATCTAAAATTTCTGATTCCGCCGCTGTGATTAATGAGCCAAACGATGGTAGCGCGTTTTTGTATTCGCTTACGGGAATGAACTTGTATTATCGCAGGTTCCGTCTTCCCTCTCTAGAGGGTGAAACTAAAGAGAGCCAACTCATTAGGAACCATCTTTCCGAAATCAGTTACAACCGTGATGTTCGCAGCGCTTGCGACAAACTTGATCTTAGGTACGTGTTGATTCTGGATTTGAAAGAGAAAGATAACCCGCATCATTTCTGGTCGTATTTTCCTGATCAATGGGAAGGTATAGAGGCTATTGGTGATGACACGCCTGGATTTAAGACTGTGTTGTCTCAGGGTAATATGCGTTTATATGAGATTGAATAGATTTCCTGAGTTTCGCGTATACTTGCCAATAGTTTCTAACTAACCTCTCGCTGCCGGTGTTTGTCAATTGTGAAAGGCCAGTTTTGAGTTCAGCTACTCCCATAATTTCAGTTTTGGTTCCCATCTGTAATGTTGAGAAATATCTCGACGAGTGTCTTAGCTCTTTGCAGAATCAGACCCTTAAAGATATCGAAATCATCTGCATTAACGATGGCTCTACGGATTCTTCCTTGGAGATCATCAACAAATTTGCGTCTGAAGATTCTCGCTTTGTTGTTATCGATAAACCAAATTCCGGCTATGGCGACTCGATGAATCGCGGTTTGGAGGTCGCGAAGGGCAAGTACATCTCCATCCTCGAGTCCGATGACTTCCTTGATGCTGATGCTCTTGAATTTATGGCTCAGCAGGCCGAGGACAACACGCTCGATCTGTTTAAATGCAATTTTTGGCTCTATTGGTCGTCTTGCGATAGCGCACGACTCAATCGCCACGATGTCTATTTTCCTGCGATGAGCCAAGAGCTGATTGGCATGGGCGTTCACAAGCCTATCGATGCACCCGATGCATTCTGGGCCAAACCTTCCATTTGGTCTGCGCTGTACCGTAAGGACTTTTTGTCTTCCAATAACATCTCGTTCCTTCCCACTCCCGGAGCATCCTTCCAAGACACCAGTTTTACTTTCAAGGTCCTTGCTTGTGCGCAGCGTGCCATGTATTCGGGAAAGGCGTTTTTGCACTATCGCCAGGATAACGAGCATTCTTCTGTGAATAACCCCGGTAAAGTATTTTGCGTTTGCGACGAGCATCACGAGATGTCGCGATTCCTTAACGAGGACCGTATCGACCTTAAGCCGGCGCTGGACCCCATTCGCGCGAAAGTGAAGTTCTATAACTACGACTGGAACCTTAACAGGCTGGCTCCCGAACTTCGTCGCGATTTTATTGCCGTCTTTTCGAGCGAGATGGCCGAAGAGCTTCAGGCAGGCAATATTATTTGTGCTGAGGCACCGTTTGATCGCTATAGCTTTAGTCCTAGTGAGTTCGCTCTCGTTATGGATTTTGCCGAGAACGCCGATCTTCTTTCGGTTCAGTATTCGCTCACGGGCTCCGGTAAACTCAATACGATTCGCGAGTACTTTGCAGCTGGCGGCTTTTCTATGGTGGCTCGCATGATGAAGAGAAAGCTTCGTCGTTAATATGTCTGCTTCATATTGCCCGTTGCTGTCGATCGTTGTCCCTGTTTATAACGTTGGCGGCTACTTACTTGATACCCTCGACTCGATTGCGGCTCAGTCATACAGCAATATCGAGATTATCTGCGTTGATGATGGCTCTACAGATGGGTCGGGCAGGCTGCTCGACTTGTATGCCGCTCACGATTCTCGATTTGTTATCTATCATGAAGTTAACCGGGGAGTTTCCGCAGCTAGAAACTTTGGTATCGATAAGGCCCGTGGCGAGATTATCCTCTTTGTCGATGCTGATGATCTGCTAAAACCCAATGCCTGTGATGTCATTCGCCATGCCTTTGACGACGTTAATCAGGTAGATATCTTAAAGTTCTCCGCCGATCCCTTCCCGGTCGAGCTTTCCAATCCATGGCTTACGTCGACGTTGTCATTGGATGATGAAGTGTATTCCGGCTACAGCGATAAGCTCGTCTTTTACGCAAAGACCAGGCCGTTTCCCTGGAATGGAGCCTATCGCCTTTCTTTCTTGCGCGACCATGAGCTCTATTTTCCCGTCGGACTGACGCTTGGCGAGGACCAGGTGTTCTCGTTCGCTACTCTTGGAAGGTCTTCTCGTACAAAGCTTCTTTCCGACTCGTTGTATGATTACCGCCTTTCCCGTAGGGATTCGGCAATGTGCTTAATGGCACAAGATGAGAAGCTGCGTCTTCTGAAACATCTCCAGGTGGTCGATTGCATTATGGCTGACTGGGGCAAGCAGGGGAGATTTGAGGGCGAGTCCGGTCGCTCCATGTTGCTCTTTGTTGCGGATTTCCTTGTGTTTGATCTGCTCAATACTAAGAACCAGGCAGACCGAGCGGAATTGCTGCGAGAGCTACAGCGTATCCTTTCGAGACATTTGACGATTGACGAAATTGTTCAGTTGCTGGCGGGCGATAGAATCCTAAAGTTCTACCAGCAACTGCTCACTCAAGACGGTCCTGCTTCGTTTGGCTCATTCAGTATCTATTCATTTGTCGCCGATCTAAAGGGCTATAAGGCAGCGGTGTTTATGCTAATCGATCGCGCTAAAAATTCGCTTCTTACCGCGTGTGGCGTTTCGTCTGCGAAGGATATACCGGACGACTTATTCGAAGACGCACCGTCTATCTCTGAGGCGATTGAGGCGTTTGAGTCACGCTCATAATTCTTATTACCGTGGTGACGCCGTTCGTGAATCGCGGCTATTTGAATTCTAGATGAGAGGCGGTTGGTATGTTGTTGCCAACCGCCTCTTTACCGTTCAAGTTGCTATCAGGCTGTGTTCACCGTTGAAACAACCTAGCCTGTGGCCTTCAGGCGATGCTGCTTAAGCTTTGTCTGGATGGGCTCAATGATGAGCGGGTCCATAATCGATGCTACCGCTAGCGCCAGTCCGTAGGCCAGAGCTGTCGCTAATATCCAAGACGCCAGCCTAAGGGGCCATGCGAGTTCCGCATACCCGCCGTTCAGTGCTCTAGCATAGATTGCATTGGTGGCAAACTCAATCGTTGCATATTGAAGGAGATAAATTGAGTAGGACCTTTTTGCGGCCCATTCGATAATTTTTGAAAGCGCTTGTGAGTGGACTCTGATTCCGTCAAACGTGACGAATACGGCTACGGTCACAATCATCCAGTTAAAGCTCGGATCGGATCTTTCGAAACCAAAATACGCGCTAGCAATATCGAAGATGAAAAATAGAATACCGATTGATTTAATATAACAAGTTTCCCGCTTGTCCAATAATGGCGTTACTCGCTTGATGAAATATCCCAAGCAAAAGAACGTGAAATACGTTCCTCCAAGCAGCGACCGAGGAATTATGCGTTGAAGCATGCTTACGGCTGCTGCAAGTGTTATATGCTGAGAGTTAATGAGCATGGAGTTTACCGCGCATGATAGACCGCCCCATGCATAGATTCCTAAGGTTACGAATAGGGCTATTTTGCAGGTCTTGTTGTCAAGTGCGTCGAACATTTTTGCCAATATTGGCGCAATCATAATATAGGGAATAAGCGCCGGGACAAACCACCAGCCGCCTTGGACCAGGCCGCTCGTGTATCTGATGAAGTTGGTGTCCTGAAGTGAACCGGTTGCTGCTTTGTATGCATATAAAAGCCCGGCATATACAAAGATAGGAAGCAGCAACGATAAGACTTTTCCGAAGAGGTAATCTTTATAGCTCTTCTTAAGTGGCTTCAGCGCGAAATAGCCCGACAGGCAAAAGAAGATTGGGTCGCAGATGATGGCGGCCGTGCCTGCTATTGCGCTAGCGTTAATGCTGCGAAAGCTGCCCAGTTGCGGTGCGATGTGAACAACAACAACTAAAAACATTGAGAGGGCTCTTAGAAGATCCCAGTTTGTAAGACGCTTGCTTGTTCCCATTGGAGTCTACTCTTCCTTCAAATTGTGTGTTCTATATACCTGAAGCTCCCATTGTTTTCTCTCGATCTTGGCGACCGAGTCGAGGACGAGGCCCGTAGCCAGGCTGAGGCCGCACAGAAACATGAACGACGCGGCGAGCATGGCGGTGGGGAAGCGGGGCACCAATCCGGTACGGAAGTACTCAATAATAATTGGAATGCCAAGAGCGAGTCCTATGGCGGCGAAGAGCAGCGCGATGAGGCTGAAGAACTTGAGCGGGCGGTAGTCCTTGAAGAGCGTACCAATCATGGCGATGACCTTGATGCCGTCGCCGACCGTGTCGAGCTTGGACTCCGACCCCGCGGGGCGGTCCCGGTACTCCACCGGGACGTCCCTGATGCGCCAGCGGTGGTCGACGGCGTGGATGGAGAGCTCGGTCTCGATCTGGAAGCCCTCGCTCAGGACGGGGAACGTCTTGACGAACGGCTGACTCATGGCACGGTACCCCGTCATGACGTCTTCGAAGCTGTAGTCGTAGATCCACTTGATCATGGCTCGAACTAGGTTGTTGCCGAATCCGTGGAAGGCGCGCTTGTTCTCCTCGGCGTAGGTGCCGTTGGAGAGGCGGTCGCCCACGGTCATGTCCGCCTCTCCGGCGAGGACGGGGTCGCAGAGCGCGCGGGCGGTCTCGGCGGGGTAGGTGTCGTCGCCGTCGACCATGAGGTAGCAGGCGGCGTCGATGTCGCGGAACATCTGGCGGCAGACGTTGCCCTTGCCCTGGCGCGGCTCGAGGCGCACGGTGGCGCCGTGCTCGCGCGCGATCCGGGACGTGCCGTCGGTCGAGTTGTTGTCGTAGACGTAGACCGTGGCTCCGGGGAGCTCGCGGAGGAAGTCGTCGACGACCTTGCCGATGGTGACGGCCTCGTTGTAGCAGGGAATGATGACCGCTGTGTCTGTGTAGTCCAAGATGAATGCCCCCATAAGTTATTAGCAGGTTGCTAGTATACCTGTCGGCTAGTGCCTGTAATTGCTATGGGGTACTTTTCCAGATTTGCATCGCTGGGTTAGTTGCCGCGTTTGAAGGCTATACTTTCCACTGTTATGTATTACGAGACAAGGAGTTGGTCCGTGACTGACAGCGTAGATAGTCAGAAATCGGTGGCTAAGCCGGCCTCTCACGCTAAAAATGATTTCGAAAAAGACAAATATATCCTGAGGCAGCTTGTCACTAAGGATTTTAAGATTAAGTATCGTCGCAGCGTTTTGGGTGTTGCGTGGTCGGTGCTCAATCCGCTTCTTATGATGGTCGTCATGTCCATTGTGTTCTCGACCATTTTTGGTCAGAGCCGCAATGGCTCTATTACGCCCGAGATGTATCCGCTGTACCTGATTGTCGGTAACATTACGTTCTCGGTTATGTCCGAGTCGACAAATCAGGCTCTCATGTCCATTATCGCGGCGTCGTCCTTGCTTAAAAAGGTTAAGGTGCACCGCTGGGTGTTCCCGGTTCAGAAGGTGCTGTTCTCGCTCGTCAACTTTGCCTTCTCACTGGTTGCTGTCGCCTTGGTCATGCTGTGGTTCCACGTTCTTCCTACCTGGCATTTAATCTTGCTGCCGGTTTGCCTGTTCCTGCTTATGTGCTTTTGCATGGGCTTGGGCATGATGCTCTCGGCGCTTGCCGTATTCTTCCGCGATGTTATGCACCTGTGGACCGTCGTTATCACCGCGTGGATGTATCTGACGCCTATCTTCTGGACCACCGATTACATTAGCCAGATGGCCCATTGGATTCAGGTGCTGGTTGTTGTGAATCCCATGTACAACTACCTTCAGTTTATGCGCGATATTTTTCTCTTTAACACGACGCCTTCCATGCTTACGCTGGGACTTTGCGTGATTTGGGCAGTTTTCGCTTTGGTTGTCGGTTACGCTGTGTTCCACAAGACCGAACACAAGTTTATTCTCTACATTTAAGGAGCGCTGTAATGACTGAATCTGCAATTGATTACAGCAAGCAGCCCCTTGCTGTTGAGGTTAAAGACGTCGCTATGATCTTCAATATGGCGTCTGAGTCTTTGACGAACCTTAAGGAATACTTTATTAAGCTCGCCAAGCACGAATTGTTCTTTGAGGAGTTCCGTGCACTTAGGCACATCTCTTTTGATGTTCACCGCGGCGAGGTTGTCGGTCTGGTTGGTACCAACGGTTCCGGCAAGTCTACGATGCTTAAGATCATCGCTGGCGTTCTGGAGCCCAGCGAGGGCGAGGTTAAGGTTCACGGCAACATTGCCCCGCTTATCGAGCTGGGCGCGGGCTTTGACCCCGAGCTTACGGCACGCGAGAACATCTACCTTAACGGTGCGTTGCTCGGTTATACAAAGGAATTTATCGATGCGAGCTTTGACGATATTATTGAGTTCGCTGAGCTTAAAGACTTTGTCGACATGCCGCTTAAGAACTTCTCTTCGGGCATGGTCGCTCGTATTGCCTTTGCTATCGCTACCATAACTGAACCCGATATCCTTATTGTTGATGAGACGCTTTCTGTTGGCGATGTGTTCTTCCAGCAAAAGTGCGAGCGCCGTATTCAGCATTTTATTGAGAGCGGCGACGTTACGGTGCTGTTTGTTTCTCACTCCATGGAGCAGGTTGAACGTATTTGCCAGCGTGCGGTTTGGATCGAGAAGGGCGACCTGCGCATGGATGGTCCTGTCGATGAGGTGTGCAAGGCGTACCACGACCAGTTTAAGTAGGTTATAATTTATTCGTTGTATAAACACGCTTCGGGCGTATTTGCATGATTCTATGCTCCATTAGCTCAGTTGGATAGAGCAGGGGACTTCTAATCCCAAGGTCGACGGTTCGAATCCGCCATGGAGCACCTGTATTTATCGAGCCGTCAAACCGACGGCTTTTCTTTTATGGAGTAGCTGATGGGCACACTTTCGTCTGTTCGGATTGAGGCCAATTCCGATCTTCTTGAGACTGGTTTATCGGGTGCGGACGATCGCCATTCCTTAAAACGAGTGCTCACGTACGGAACGTTTGATCTGCTTCATTATGGCCACATTCGCCTTCTTCAACAGGCGTCTAAGCTCGGCGACTATCTCATCGTTGGGCTCTCAACCGATGAATTCAATGCACTAAAAGGGAAAAAGAGCTTCTATTCCTATGATGTGCGACGTGAGATGCTTGAAGCGCTGCGTTATGTTGACTTGGTAATTCCGGAAGACAATTGGGATCAAAAGCCTCGGGACATAAAGATGTATCACGCTGATGTTGTATGCATGGGAGGCGATTGGGCTGGCGACCCTCGCTTTGAATCATTGAAAGATATTTGCGATGTTGTCTACTTGAATCGAACTCCGGGAATTTCGACTACTGAGGTAAAGGGCAGGCTTGCTCAATAAAATTGCCCCGTATTGCATGGAAAACACGGGGCAATTTTTTTACCATTAATCAAGCAGGCGTTTCATGGCAAGATTTGGGGATCCACTTTCCAGCTCGTTATGATTGACGTGTTGAAAGTGACTGTTAATGTCATTTGGAAGCTCGTAGATATCCCCATAGCGGCTCCAGAGGAATAAATCTGGGTTATTCGGCTCCTCGAGCTGTGTGCCCTCAAACGCTATGGCTTTAGTGGGGAAGAGGTCTGCAATGGGGTAGACCCATTGTTTCTGCTTTCCATCATCAAGGTTGTCGATAGCCCACATGATGGCCTTGGCGTGCTCCTTATCGCATGTGATTCCGGCCGCTTTGGACTTTTCGAGGCATCGGTCGTAATGCTTCTGAATCAGGCTATTGTTTTCGCCCGAGTAATAAGGCTCGTCATGCCAGAATTCCAACGCTTTGTCTGACTCCATTTCTTCGACCATTTGAACACGGAGTTCTCGCTGTTCTTCGGCGAATTTGTTGTCAGTTGACGGAGCCCAGTCATAAATGAACAAATCCAGAAAACAGGGTATGTTTTCGTCGTTGTAAAGAAATCTAACTTGTCGACAGTGGACAAAACGGTCGTAAGCAATTGAAATTTTATAGCGGTTGTCATCTTCAACGACGTCGCATAGCTTTTCTAGATCATCGCGCATGATTCCAAGGTCAGTATCATCGTCCCAGGGAATGAATCCTTGATGTCTAATTGCTCCGATAAGTGTTCCGAAGTTAATCCAATAATTGATGTCGTTCTCTTTGCAGAGAGTGTCGAATTCCCCCAACAGTTTTCCGCATCCAAGCTGCAAAAGCCTTAATCCGCCAGTTGCTTTTGGGAGCTCTTTAAAGAAACGCTCCTTTGCTTCCTGGATAGTTTCTTCTGGTCGCTTGTACTCTTCCCACGCAAACATTTTCATGTGCTCGTCATGGGCATTAAGGTTCTGCACAATCGACTCAATAAGTGGAATTGTCATATTGTCGAACTTGTAATTGATGTTCATGTTAATGCCGTTATCGGCGACTTCAATGCGATGATAAATTCTATCTATCTCTTCTTGCAGCCTATTTATGTCGTCATGCATAGCATGAAGTGACCTAGACGAAGCCGGTAGGTACTGTTTGATTTTCTTGAGCATTCGGCGCTCCTTTCTCCATGGTTGTTATTTTACGTAATCTGGGCTATTGCCCTTCGACGTTCTGTTTTGAGCGGATGAGCGGTCGAATTGACTCCCCCTATGAACTTATCGACTTTAATATGCTTAAAGCCAATAGCGTTTGAGCGCTAAATAATTGCAGGCAAAGGGTGTTTTTGGGTGATTTTAGATGTCGTCCATCTATTACCGTATTTCTAATCGCTCAGTGATCTCACTACCTAAGTCGCTCTTTTAGAAGCTCCAGCGCATGTGCGTAGCCCTGTAGGCCCTCGCCGGTGATGGTGGCGAAGCAGGCCAGGCGGGCATAGCTAATCTGGCGGAAGTCCTCGCGGGTCTCCACGGCGCTGATGTGGACCTCCACGGCGGGGATGGCGACGGCCTTGAGGGCATCGAGGATTGCGACGCTTGTGTGCGTGTAGGCAGCCGGGTTGATGACGATACCGTCGACCTTGCCGTAGGCCTCCTGGATCTTGTCGACGATGCTGCCCTCGTGGTTGGACTGGAAGACCTCGACCTCGTCAAAGCCCTGCGCGGCACCTGCCTCCTGGCAGGTCTGGACCAGGCGGTCGTAGTTATCGCTTCCGTAGATGCCCGGCTCGCGAATGCCGAGCATATTGAGGTTGGGGCCGTTGATGACGAGTGCTTTCATGGTTGCTCCCTTTGTGGTTGGTCGATTTGGCGAGGCGGAATGAAAAACCACCACAAAGGTGCCTGTCCCCTTTGTGGTGGTTTTGGTTAGAAGGTGTCGAGGAGGGCTTGGGCGGTGTTGGCGGCGCTGTCGCGCGAGTCGATGATGTGGTCGGCCCAGGCGCGGTAGCGCGGCATGCGCTGTTCAGCCAGCTTATCGATGCCGTCACGCGCGGTGATGGGGCGGCCCTTGTGGGCGAGCTCGTCGAGCTTGCGGTTAAGCATCACGATCTGGCTGTTCTGGTGCAGCAGCGGATAGTTCTCGTCACGCGTGACCACGCCGCCGCCTGTGGAAAGCACCAGGCCGCTGCGTTTGGAGATGTCGGCCAGCGCCGCCGTCTCCTGCTCGCGGAATGCCGCCTCGCCGCGCTCGACGATAAAGTCGGCGCAGGACATGCCCAGTCGCTCTTCAAGGGCATGGTCCAAGTCGATATGCTCACGGCCCGTCAGCATTGCGATCTGCTCGCCCACGCGGGTTTTGCCCGAACCCGGCATGCCGATCAGCGCGATGTTCTGCTCGCACTTGGACAGGCGTTCCGTCACGTCTAGGATCCGCTCGCGCGGGGTGACCTGGCCGGTATAGCGCTCAACGGCCTGTGCCGCTTGGGCCACGAGCATCAGCAGGCCGCCGATGCAGGGGATGCCACGGCGCTCGGCCTCGAGCATCAGGCCCGTGCGGGCGGGGTTGTAGACAATGTCGATGACGCCCTCGAGCGCATCGAGGGTGTCGAGCGTGCAGGGCGCGTCGGGGCAGTGGGGAAACATGCCAGCAGGCGTGCAGTTGACGAGCAGCGCCGCGTCGGACTGCTGCGCGATGTTGTCGTAGTTGACTTCACTCGTGCGGCCGACAGGTACCACAACGGCGCCCAGGTCGCCGAGTACCATGCTCGCTGTGGTGCCGGCGCCACCGGTGGCGCCGAGCACGAGGACTCTTTTTCCGGCAACCTCAACGCCCAACTCCTCGACCAGACACTGAAATCCAAAGTAGTCGGTGTTGTCGCCGCGCAGACGGCCGTCGGGTAGGCGTGTGATGGTGTTGACGTTACCCATGCGCTCGGCGAGTGGGCTCAACTCGTTCAGGTAGTCCATGACGGCGCGCTTGTAGGGGATGGTCACGTTGGTGCCCTCCCACTCGTCGCCCGTCATAAAGGCCTCGAGGTCCTCGGGCTCGCGCTCAAATCGTACATACTCGAGCCCTGCCAGCTCTTTGTAGATGGTCGGGGTGTAGCTGTGACCCAGCATGCGGCCCAGTACGCCGTAAGGGCGGGTTGCCTCGGTATCGGTCATCTAGAGCACCTCCGTGTAGCTGCCAAAGTAGGTAAAGCTCTCGCACACGTCATCGATGGAATCGAGCAGGTCGTCGAGGGCCTTGCTGCCAAAGGGGCAGTCCAGGTCAAAGTAGAACATAAACTCAAAATCGTGCCCGGGGATGGGACGGCTCTCGAGCTTGATGAGGTTGATGTTGAGCGCATAGAAGCGCTCGAGCACGCGGTAGAGGGCGCCCGGCTCGTTGGCCGTGGTGATCATGAGCGAGGTGCGGTTGGCACCGGGATAGACGCGCGGCTCGCGGCTGATGACGACAAAGCGCGTGTAGTTGTTGTCCGAGTCCTGGATATTGGGCTCCAGCACCTCCAAGCCGTAGAGCGCCGCACAGCTGCGCGAGGCGATGGCGGCGACGTCGGTACGTTCGGAGTTGGCGACCATCTCGGCCGACATGGCCGTGTTGGGGTACTTGGTGGCGTGCAGGCCGTGGGTCTCGATAAAGCCGGCGCACTGGGCAATGGCTTGGCCATGGCTGTAGACCTCGCGCACGCCTGCGAGCTTGGTTCCGGGCTTGACGAGCAGGTTATGGTCGATCTTGAGGCGCAGCGAGCGAACGATATGGAAGTCGAACTGCGCAAGCAGGTCGTAGACGGCGTTGACTGAGCCTGCGGTGGAGTTTTCGATGGGCAGCACGCCAAACTCGCAGAAGCCGTCGCGTACGGCGCGCATGACACCCTCGAAGGTCTCGAAGAACGCGATGTCGGGTACGTCGAAGAGCTTGCAGGCGGCAATCTGGCTGTAGGCGCCCTCGACGCCCTGGCAGGCGACGGTAGCCGTCTGGGGGAAGGGCGTGTCAAAGGCCGTGGCCGTGGCATGGGCCTTTTGCGACACCGTGATACCCTTGAGCTCGTTGATGTAGCGCTGCTGCTCGGCCTTGCTCATGCTCATAAGAAGGCGGAACAGGGTGATGGTTTGAGCTTCATAGCGCTTGGGTGCGCGGATGGCGAGGTTATTGAGTTTGGAGCGCTCGCGGGCGGGGTCGAAGACGGCCTTGCCCATCTCAATCTTTGATTTGGCGACTTCGGTGGCAATGTCCATGCGCTCGATAAAACTGTTGAGGAGCGTGGAATCGATACCGTCGATGGTCTGGCGAATATCGGCAAGGTCCATGGGGACCCCTTTCGTGAATCGTTGCCTGGGGTAGTTAATTTGGGACGGGGCTTTTTTAGCTACCCTTTGACTGTCGACGAATCGATGGGTGCCAGGGCAAATATCAACTGGCATATGGGGGTAGCTAAAATAGCCCCGTCTCAAATTAACTACCCTCGGGGTGGATGGACTAAAGCTGGGCGGCGTCCTCGAGGAGGGCGTCCCAGATGGCCAGTGCTGCGGCTGCTTCGGCTACGGGAACGGCGCGGGGGACGATGCAAGGATCGTGGCGGCCGTGGACCGAGAGCTCGGCATTTTCCATGGCATCCATATCCACGGTCTGTTGCTCGCGGCCAATGGAAGGCGTGGGCTTTACGGCCATGCGCCACATAACGGGCGCGCCGGTGGAAATGCCGCCCAGGATACCGCCGGCGTTGTTGGACTCGACCTCGACCTTTCCGGTCTCGGTATCGATGCGATAGGGGTCGTTGTTCTCGCTGCCACGCATGGCGGCCACGGCAAAGCCCATGCCAAATTCAATGCCCTTTACGGCGGGAATGCCAAAGGCGATTTGCGCAATGCGGTTCTCGATGCCGTCGAACATGGGATCGCCGATGCCCGCGGGAAGCCCGTAGATGCCGCACTCCACGATGCCGCCGATGCTGTCGAGCTCGTCGCGTGCGGCGAGAATCTCCTCGCGCATGCGACCGGCAGCAGCCGCGTCAATGCAGGGCAGGTCGTTCGTAAGGATTGCCCTGCGTTCGGCCTCGCGGTAGACCATGTCGTCCATGGGCAGGTCGGAGATGCCGCCGATCTGCGCCACGTGAGCCATCACCTTAATGCCGTGCGCTTCGAGTGCCTGCAGCGCAATACCGCCGGCGATGCACAAGGGAGCCGTCAGACGGCCGGAGAAGTGCCCACCGCCGGCAACGTCATGCATGTTGTGATACTTGACGCGGGCGGGGAAGTCCGCATGTCCCGGACGCGGCTTGCGGCGCAGTTCGGAATAGTCTTTGGAGCGCGTGTTGGTGTTCTCGATAATCGCGGCGATGGGCGCGCCGGTGGTGTGTCCATCGATCACGCCGGCGATAATGTGGGCGGCGTCGGCCTCGCGGCGCTTGGTCGCGGTCTCGTCA
>ERZ1034939.849-NODE-849-length-17152-cov-12.086857_pt1 | contig 17152 bp, 15 predicted proteins | sample MGYA00520626_ERZ1034939 | MGnify/ENA primary metagenome ERZ1034939 (study PRJEB33766, sample SAMN09781751) | gut metagenome | biome: gut microbiome | host: Homo sapiens | place: Madagascar | study: EMG produced TPA metagenomics assembly of the PRJNA485056 data...
ACTGCTGGTCCAGACGCTTGACCATCGTGGCCTCGTTGACGCTCTGGCCCTCGCGGCCAATGAAGTAGCGATAGAGGTCGATGTCGGCGTAGTACATGGTCTTGCAACGCGGTAGCGGCACGTAGGCGTAGATGTTGTCTACGTAGAACGTGTGCGGCGGCATGGGCAGATTGGATGCGCGCAGCACATCCGTGCGATAGCACAGGCTGTGCATGAGTAAATTCTGGTCCAGGCGGAAATGACCAATCTGGTCCCAGGTAAAAATCTTCTTGCGGGGCAAGGCAAACTTATAGCCAATGGCAGTATGCGTGCCTTCGTAAACCTTCTCGTACACGTAGTTCGAGATAAACAGGTCGACGCGCTGGTCGCGCTCCTCAAAGCCGCGAAGAATCGACAACATGGTCGAAAGGGCCGCAGTGTCGAGCCAGTCGTCTGAATCGACAACCTTGTAGTACGTGCCCTGCGCCTCGCGCAAGCCCGAAAGAACGGCGATACCGTGACCACCGTTCTCCTGATGCACCGCACGTATAATGCCGGGGTAACGCGCCTCCCACTCGTCGGCCTTGGCGGCCGTCTCATCCTTGGAGCCGTCATCCACCACGATAATCTCGATATCGGTGGCGTAATTGCTCCCCTCCAGAATGGAGGTGATGCAATGGTCCATATCCTTGGCGGCGTTATACGAGGGAATACCGAATGTTATGACTTTATGCATGGCAGGCGATAATCTCATCCGAAAGGTCGAGAGCGGAGTTAGTCACAGCGTCCATGTCGTAGTAACGATACTCGGCCAGGCGACCCACCGGGTGGAAGTTCGTCAGATTCTGGACGCGCTCAAGATAGCGCTCGTAGAGCTCACGGTTCTCGGGCTCAAGAATGGCGTAGTAGGGCGTCTCGCCCGAACCGGGAGTATAGGCCTTGGAGTACTCCTTCATGATGGTGGTCTTGCCGGGCAGGACCTGGCCAGTCATGTTCTTGAACTCGGTAATGCGGGTGTAGTCCTCGCTCGTGGTGTAGTTGACGGTGCCCACGGGCTGGAACTGATCCATATCGAGCGTCTCGAACTTCATGTCGAGCGTACGGTACGGCAGAGCGCCCAGGTCGAGGTTGAACAGCTCGTCGAGCGGACCAGTGTAGACGATCTCGCCGCCATAGACCTTGCCGTCGATCTTGACGGTAGTCTCGTCGATCTCAAAGAGGTCGCGGGCATCCACGTCGCAGAACACATCAATCAGATCGTGGTCGAGCATGTGCTCGAACAGAGCGGTGTAGCCGTCCTGCGGCATGCCCTGGAAGGGAGCCTGCGGGAAGTAGCGGTCATCGTCGCCCACAAACACGGGAACGCGGCCGGTAATCGAGGGATCGATCTGGTCGGGAGTCTGGCCCCACTGTTTCATGGTGTAATGCAAAAAGACGTTCTCGTAGACGTAATCGGCAACCTCGGCCAAGTCAGGGTCATTCTTCTTGCGCAGCTCCATGATGGGCACCTTGACATCCTTGCCAAAGGTCTCCACGAGCTTCTGATACAACTCCTCGCCGCGCTCATCACCAAAGGCGAGCTTGAGACTCTCGTGGTTAAAGGGCACAGGCATGAGGGTGCCGTTGATATTGGCGAGCACCTTGTGCTGGTAGTCCGTCCACTTAGTAAAGCGAGACAGAAAATTGTGGACGCGCTCGTTAAAGGTATGGTAGATATGCGGACCGTACTCGTGGACCAGGATTCCGGCCTCGTCAGCGCAGTCGTAGGCATTGCCCGCAATGTGGCTGCGGCGCTCCAAAACGGCAACGCGATAGCCGATGGTCTCGGCAAGACGGCGGGCACAAACGGAACCGGCGTACCCGGCACCGACGACGATCATGTCATATGCGCCGGCATTAAAGCCTTCAGGCAGGCCTGAGGTAATCTGCATCGATACTCCTTGTCAAAAGCCCCGAGCTTGTCAGCTGGGCTTGTCTCAAACATTCTGCGAGACATTTTTATCAGAGCGATTATAGCGCTATTGAGTCCTATAATGATGTTGCCACACAAGGAAAGCTCAAGCACCAAGGTGTACATAACTGAAAGGTAAACCCGCTAGCAGCGGGTTTATTCGTGAACAGCCGAGTGCCTGGAGCTTAGCGAAACGCTTGTAAGGAGTAACATGAGCGATTTTCTAAACCGTATGAAGTCTGCCGCCAAGGCCGATCTTAAGACGATTGTCCTGCCCGAGGGTGAGGATCCGCGCACCATCGTCGCGGCCACCAAGATCATCGAGGAGGGTCTGGCCAAGATCGTCATCCTGGGCAACCCTGAGGAAATCAACGTTCCCGGCGCCACCGTCATCGATCCGCGCAATGCCGAGAAGCACGAGGAGTACGCGCAAAAGTTTGCCGAGCTCCGCGCCAAGAAGGGCGTCACCATCGAGCAGGCTCGCGCCCAGGTGATGGACACCACCTACTTTGGCACCATGATGGTCAAGATGGGCGATGCCGACGGCCTGGTCTCCGGCGCCTGTCACTCCACTGCCGACACCCTGCGTCCCGCGCTGCAGATTCTCAAGACCGCCCCTGGCACCAAGCTGGTCTCGGCCTTCTTCGTGATGTGCACCGATACCCCGCAGTTCGGCACCGACGGCACGCTGATCTTCGCCGACTGCGGCCTCAACATCAACCCGTCCTCTGACGAGCTCTCCGAAATTGCCATCGCCTCGGCCCACTCCTGGTCCACCTTCATGGGCAACGTTGAGCCGCACGTGGCCATGCTCTCCTACTCCACCATGGGCTCCGCCGGTGGCGAGGTCGCCAAGAAGGTCCAGGAGGCCGTGAAGTTCTGCAAGGAGAAGGCTCCCGAGCTCGCCATCGACGGCGACCTGCAGCTCGATGCCGCTATCGTCCCCACCGTCGCCCAGCTCAAGGCCCCCGGCTCCTCCGTCGCCGGCAAGGCCAATGTGCTCGTGTTCCCCGACCTCGAAGCAGGCAACATCGGCTACAAGCTGGTCCAGCGCTTCGCCGGCGCCGACGCCTACGGCCCCATCCTGCAGGGCATCGCCAAGCCGGTCAACGACCTGTCGCGCGGCTGCTCTGCCGACGACATCGTGGGCGTCGTGGCCATCACCGCCGTCCAGGCTCAGATGGCTGAATAGCGTACGCACTCGTCCGAAGGTCGTACGGGCTAACCCCTGAAAACGTCCTCGACCAATGAAACGCCCCCGTTCTGCTCCTCCGGAGCTACGAACGGGGGCGTTTCTGGTCTGCGGATTGTTTTCAGGGGTTAGCCCGTACGGCCTTCTACCGCAACGTAGCAATTAGGGTATCTGGGGTGGACGGCGGCTTGGCTACGAGCTGGAGCTGAAGATCTGAATGGATGGGTATCGTTGCTGGGAGCGCAGGCGTTGCTGGTGGTGATCACTTTGGAGAATGAAAAGTCGGTGGGCTTCAGCGGTTGTTGTGCCGGAAAGCGTGTCCCGGTTTGGAGGCGGATTGTGGGATGCGGCTTCCGTTTGGGGGCTGTTTGGGAAACTGCGGGACGGAATTTTGCTTTGCTGTGGGTCGTACTTTCCGCAATCTGCCCCAAACGGAAAGTGTGTCCCAGAATCCGCGTTCAAAATGAGATGAAGTTTCCGCCGTCCGCTCGCTAGAAAAAGGCCTCCGGAACTGTTGCTCTGGAGGCCTTTCGTTCAATTGCAAACTGGCGCGCTAGTTGTTCGCGGTCAGGCGTTCGACGTCATGGGCGATCATGTATTCCTCGTCGGTGGGGATGACCATGACCGTGACGGCGGAGCCGGCGGCGCTGATGACCTGCGGGCCGTTACCCACGGCCTCGCGATTCTTGTTGCTGTCGATGCGTACGCCCAGCCACTCAAAGCAGTCGCAGAAGGCCTTACGAATCGACCAGTCGTTCTCGCCAATGCCGGCGGTAAAGGTGATGGTGTCCACGCCCGCCATGGAAGCGATCATGGAGCCAGCCTGCTGCATGGCCTTGTAGGCGAACATATCGAAGGCGAGCAGGCAGCGCTCGTCGCCCTCGGAGGCGCGCGTACGGATGTCGCGGGCGTCATTGGAGATGCCCGAGATGGCAAGCAGACCAGACTGCTTGTTCATCATGTCATCGACTTCCTGGTAGCTGTAGCCGCCCTCGCGTTGGAGGTAGCACACGGTAGCCGGGTCAATGGAGCCACAACGGGTGCCCATCATCAGGCCGTCGAGCGGTGTGAGACCCATCGTGGTATCGCGGCACACACCGTCCTCAATGGCGGCGAGCGAAGCGCCGTTGCCCAGATGGCACGAGAGCAGACGGTGACAGCGCGAACCCAGGATCTCCTTGGCCATCATCCACTCGTAGCGGTGGCTCGTTCCATGGGCGCCGTACTTGCGCACATGATACTTATCGCACACGTCCTTGGGCAGCGCGTAGGTGTAGGCAACCTCGGGCATAGTCATATGGAACGAAGTGTCGAAGACAGCCACGTTGGGCAGCTCCGGATACTTCTCGCGGCAATACTCAATCGCCGCGGCCTCACCGTAGTTGTGCAGCGGAGCCAAGGGGGCCACCTCAAGAATCTTGGCCATGACCTCATCGTCGACGACCGCGGAATCATCGAAGTGCCAGCCACCCTGAACGATACGGTGGCCGATGCCATCGATCGTAAAGTCGGTCTTCTCGAGCTCCTCGAGCACGCGCGCAATGGCGCAGCGATGATCAGGAAAAGGAATCTCCTCGGTCTGCTTGGCACCACCGTTCTCGGAGTGGCCAAAGATACCCATCTCCGAGCCGATACGCTCGCAGTTACCCTTGGCGAAAACCTCGCGGGTATCGGTATCCAAAAGCTGATATTTAAGGCTCGAGCTGCCGGCGTTGACAACAAGTACGTTCATGAGACTCCTTCGTGATTACAGTACGGTCGGCAAACCTATAAGGCGGCCGTACCCTTAATAAGAAGTTATCAGAATCCAATAAATATCTATTAAACTCTTCGCCCAAAGAGCGTAAAAGGGGGCTGAACGGCACAGGGCCATCCAGTCCCCTCCCCTTGCATCGATTACTTACCGTTGACGATGCGCTCGACGTCGGAAGCGATCATGAACTCCTCGTCCGTGGGGATGACGAAAATCTTGACCTTGGAATCCTTGGCGGACAGGCACCAAGCGCCGTCGCCACGCAGGGCGTTGCGGGCGTGATCCATCTTGACACCCATAAAGGCCAGACGATCGGCCACGCCGGCGCGGACGGCCGGAGCGTGCTCGCCGATGCCGGCGGTAAAGACCAGGGTGTCCATGCCGCACATGGAGGTGGCCATCTCGGCGGCCTTGGCGGCAATCTTGTAGACGAACATATCGAAGGCGAGCTGAGCCTCGGGGTCGCCGGCAGCGGCGAGCTCCTCAACGTTGCGGCAGTCGTTGGTCTTGCCACCGGTCACAGCCAAAAGGCCGGACTTCTTGTTCATCATCTCGTCGACCTCATCGAAGGTGTAGCCACCCTCGCGCTGCAGGTAGCACACGGTAGCAGGGTCGATGGAGCCGCAGCGGGTGCCCATCATGACGCCGTCGAGCGGCGTCAAGCCCATGGTGGTGTCCATGCACTTGCCGTCCTCGATGGCGCACAGGGAAGCGCCGGAACCGATGTGGCACACGACGACCTTGCGAGCCTCGCCGTTGGTCATCTCGGCAACCTTCTTGGAGATGTAGCGGTAGCTGGTGCCGTGGGCGCCGTACTTACGGATGTGCAGCTTGTCGCAGACGTCCTTGGGCAGGGCGTAGGTCTTGGCGACCTCAGGCATGTTGAAGTGGAAAGCGGTGTCGTAGACCGTGACGTTGGGCAGGTCGGGATACTGCTCCAGGCAGTACTCGATAACGTTGGCCTCGGGGTTGTTGTGCAGCGGGGCGAGCGGGGCAACCTCGCGAATCTTGGCGAGAACGTCCTCGTCAACGAGGGAGGAATCGCCAAAGTACCAACCGCCCTGAACGATGCGGTGGCCAATGCCCTCGATCTTGACGCCGTTGGCCTCGAGGTCCTTCAGGACGACCTCGATGGCGACCTTGTGGTCGGGGAACTCGATGTTCTCGGTCACCTTCTTGGAGCCGTTGGCAGCGTGGGTGAAGGTACCGCCGGTAAAGCAGACGCGCTCGCAGGAGCCCTTTGCGGACACCTTGTGGGACTTGGTATCGATGACCTGATACTTAAGGGTCGAAGATCCTGCGTTGACGACCAGAACGTTCATGTGTCTCCCTACTAACAGGCGGTGTGGCGCCGCCAGGTTACATACGCTTCAATAATAAACCCAAACGCCCTCGCGCTCGGGTTTATTGCGTTGATATATAAGTTATCGATGCCTGGTCGCTCATGACCTTTGACTTGTAAGGCGAAATAACGCGGGGACATACGCCAGAGAAGAAATCGCAAGCGCAACAAGCAGCACAACCCGAATACCCACAACGCTACTCAACACAGCATTGAGCAGATAGAAAAGAACGGCGCCCGCCGCCACCATCTGGCTTTGAACCGAAATCAGTGAACAGCGCATCGATGAATCGGCAGCATTTTGAAAAACTGAGTATTTGATTGGGGCAAACAACGAGTACGCAACCGTCTGCAGTACATAGAACACGGGCAGCAAATTAGCCGGAGTAAGGGGAATCAAAAACAAAGCTGTCAATGCTAAGCGAATGATGCCGCAAATACGCGCAAAACGGCCCTTGTCGACACGAGCAATCACACTGGGCACAATAAACCCTATGGAGGCGGAGACAAGGAGCTGGATCGCAATGGTCACGCCCGAAGCGACGGCATTCATTCCGCGGCCCGCAAGCAACAGTGAGAAAAAGTCTTCCAGGGCGACGAAGGCAAATGCCTGAGAACAGTCCATGATGAACGCTGAACGAAGAATGCCATTACAGGCAATAGCGGCACCGATCATCTTCGGGCTAATTCCACGCCCGGGCGTCACAGTGGTGTCCCCTCTTCGTCCCTCAGGAATATAGGCAACGACAACCAACGTCAACAGCATTGCAATGATATCGATCGAAAGACCGATGAGATACGCGCTGGCAGACGAGATGGAACCACCCACACAAGCAGAAAGGGCATAAGACGCATAGAAGACGAGTCGCTCAACCACATTAAGTCTCACGAGCTGTTCCTGGGAGACGCTGTCAATATAAATCGCTTCGATGGATCCGCTCACGCATGCGACGGCAAAACCTTTGAGAGCAAATGCGCCGATTAAAAGCAGGGGAGATCGGATGAGAAGCAGGGCGGCATAGTACCCGAGCATTCCCACGACGCCGACGAGGCCACTCGCCTTTCGCCCAAACCTGTCAGCAATAAAGCCAGTGGGAATCTCTAGAATGAACTTGCTCACTTGGTATGCAATCATCATGCCAGAAATCGCCACCATCGAGAATCCGACAAACTCAAGGTAAACCGTCAGAAAATACAAGATGGTGCTGAAGTTCGACAGGAAAACGAACGCCATATAAAGCAAAACCATACGGTTTTTCATGCTTCGCCCTCCAAGAGTCAATAATCCAAAGCGAAATCGTTGAAAAGTATGAGGGCGAAGCCGTCAACCATGCGTTGCGAAGCGTCAATATTCACTTGATGCCACGATGCCAAATAGTCTCACGAAGCGAGATGTCGCAATAGGTGAAGGAAAACCGTCTGGTGTCGATCAGTCCACGCATTTTGCCGATAGCAAAAGTAGATAGGCAGAGTTACGTCACGCGATCCTTCAATGGAACACTCGCTCACTTCTGATCCATCCGATGCGAGAGAAGAGCCTGACAAGCTCAGTATCAATCCCCCGGCTTGAAGAAACTCAACCTGAGCCCTGCTTCCGTATTCAACATCACGGAAGCGGAAATTAACGAGCTGGGCTTCGGGACAGTGGTTGATTGCATTGAGACAGGGGGACAAATTTATTGGAACAGCGAGCCTTCCGCCCAGTAGCTCACGAATGGTCATAGCGTCCACAGATTGATGGCCCGCCGGGCACGAAAGAACCTTGAGCTCCTTTTCACCCAAGCATTTCGAAGAAAGGGCGCTGTCCCGTGGTTCTTCAAATGAGATGGCTGCATCCGAAATCCCAAGCATGAGCGACTCAAAACATGTTGCAGTTGGCTGATGCCACACATCGAGGTGGATCTGAGGGTGCAAGCGTTCAAACGAGTCATACCAGTTTTCGGAAAAAAGGAGCCCCCGCCCATGAAGGCAGGGGGCGTAGAGACGAAAGTGGCCGTCGGGCGAAACACCATCACGCCTCGATTGAGCGTACTTTTTGAGCTCGTCGACTTGTGCCAGAACCATGCGTGCGCGGCGTGCAAACTCTCGGCCCGCCGGAGACAAAACAGCCTCCCCCGCCGATCGGTCGAGCAAAACAATCTGATACTCAGATTCCAACTTTTTGATTGCCGACGAAACGGCCTGTGGACTCACATGGACGGCGCGAGCAGCCTTGCGCACGCCGCCATAGCTCGCTACCGCTTGAAGGTATTCGAGTTGAGAAAGCTGCATAGATTACTCCAAAGGCAGCCAAGACGACGGGCCGCGCGCCCTCAGATGAGGTTCTCGCCCAGGTTCTTGCCGCCGAGAACGTGCATGTGGAAGTGCATGACGGTCTGGCCGGCGTTGACGCCCTTGTTGGAGATGACGCGGAAACCGTCCTCCAGGCCCTTGGCCTTGGCGACCTCCTGGATGGCGTGAGCCATCGCGCCCATGGTCTCGGCAGGTACGTTGTCGGCGATATCGCTGTAGTGCTTCTTGGGAATCACGAGCGTATGGACCGGCGCCTGGGGGTTAAGGTCGTCGAATGCGATGACCTGGTCGTCCTCATAGACAACGGTCGAGGGGATCTCGTGGTTTGCGATTTTGCAGAAGATGCAATCACACATGGTTGGTTCCTTTCTTACAGACCAAGGTAATTATATTTGGTCGGGATGGTTAGAACGAGAGGTTGTCGTCGGTGTTGGCGGCTTCGCCGTCGGCGAGCACGTCGTTGCCGTCGACGTCCTTCAGGAGCACCGAGACCTTCTGCTCGGCATCGGACAGGCGGGTGCGCAGGCTTTTGAGGAGCTCGACGCCGCGGGTGTAGCTCTCGAGCGACTCCTCGAGCTCCATATCGCCCGACTCAAGACTGCGGATAATGAGCTCCAACTCCTGAGAAGCCTGCTTGTACGTAAGCTGCTCAACCGGGGTCTTCTCTGCCATATCTGTTTCCTTTCCTAAGGGTCTATCACTGTGAAACGCGGCCTACTCGACCGTATCGACCGTTGCCGACACGTTGCCGTCCGCCATGCGCACGCGAATGGCGTCGCCCGGCTTAAAGGTCTTGGCGCTCGTAGCCACGCCGTCATCGCTGTACGCGATGGAGTAACCGCGGGCAAGCACCTTGAGCGGCGACAGGGCATCGAGCGAAGCCGCCGCTCGGCCCAGGTCGGACGCCGGCCTGCTGAGCATCGTGCGCCCCTGATGCTCTAGACGGGAGCTTGCGAGCATGAGCGCATGGCGCTTGCCATCGAGCCCCGAGGTGCTTGCGACCAAGCGCTCGGGCAGACGCTCGAAGTTGGAGCGGAAGGCCCCAACCGAGCGCGTTATGGCGCCAGACAGACGATCGGCCGTCAGGGCAAGCTCAGACTCGCGACGCTCGACCATAAACGTTGGATCGTTGAGGCACGGGCGGCACGCGGCCGCATCGAGCGCGTCGCCCAGACGAGCCGTATAGGTGTCCCAGGCACGACGACCGCGCTGGTCGAGCATCTCCAGGTCGACCTGGGCCGACCCAATCATCGAAGCCATCGCGGCGCCCAGACGCTGATGGCGCGCCTCGAGCACATCGGCCAACTCCGTCATAGCCGGTGCCACGGATTCTGCCGCTGCCGTGGGCGTGGAGGCACGACGGTCGCTCACCATATCGCAGATCGAGGTATCGGGCTCATGGCCAATACCGGTCACCACGGGCACGGGACAGGCCGCCACCGCGCGAGCAAGCTCTTCGTCGTTAAAGGTCATAAGATCCTCGAAGGAACCGCCGCCACGCACGAGCAAAATGCAATCGGGCGCGGGCGTAATTGCAGCGGCGCGGCGCAAGCCTTCAATAAGCTCCGCCGGCGCACCCTCGCCTTGGACCTTGGCACCCACGCAAACGAGCTCGACAAGTGGGTTGCGACGGCGCAGCGTACGCTTGACGTCGTCGATCACGGCGCCCGAAAGCGAGGTGACGACCGCCACGCGTGAGCAAAACACCGGGATGCGACGTTTACGGGATTCGTCCATCAAGCCCTCGCGGCGCAGTTTTTCGGCCAACTGCGCCACCTGTTGACGCAGCAGGCCCTCCCCCGCCAGCGAGAACGAGCGGGCGACAAAGCTCATGCGGCCCGTGGGCTTATAGAGATTGAAGCTACCCTTAAAGCTCACCTGCATGCCGTCGCGCAAATCGAAGGTGCGCTTAAGGTAGGCGCCCTTCCAGATGATGCAGTCGACGGCCGCCGAGTCGTCCTTGATCTGGAAGTAGCAGTGGCCGCTTCGGGCATTGGGGCCACGAAAGCCCGTGACCTCGCCCAAAACGCTCAGCTGCGGAATGGCATCGAGCGCCCCAGCGGCGATCTCGACCGCCTGGCTCACGCTGAGCTCTTTGCGCTCCTGCTCGTCCGACCCGTCAAACTCGGCGGAAACGGCATTGCCGGTTAGATTCCAGCCTGCCACGCAGCCTCCTTTCGTCATCGTGCACAAGGGCTCCGGCCCTGCGCAAATTCAAGTTCCACACATAGTACAGCGCCGCGGGGACACAAATCCCCGCGGCGCCTGTCAGTCCAAGTTCTTATCGGTTGGAGTTTCTGTTGTAACGAGCCATAAGGTAGAGCAGCTGAATGATCGAGGTGAGCGCGGCTGCCACATAGGTAAGCGCGGCTGCCGTCAGCACCTTCTTGGCACCGTTGACCTGCTTGGAGCTCATACCCGACTGCTCGATATACGCCACAGCGCGGCGGCTGGCATCTATCTCGACCGGCAGCGTAACCAGCTGGAACAGCACGCTAAACGAGAAGAAGACCAGCGCGAGGGTCGTGAGCCCCGCGATGTTCATGAACAGGCCCATGAGCAGCACGATCGTCCAGGTATTCTGAGTAAAGTTGACGACCGGCACGAGGGCGGTGCGCACCTTCATCATGGCATAGCCACTTTGGCGCTGAGCGGCATGGCCCGCCTCGTGGCAGGCGACGGCGACGCTTGCGACCGACCCGCCCGAACGGTTGGCATCCGAGAGATACAGATTGTTATCCTGAGGGTTGTAATGGTCGGTGAGCTCGCCGGCAACGCCCTTGATGCCCACGGCGCTGCAGCCGTTGGCGTCGAGCATGCGGCGAGCGACCGTAGCGCCCGTGTCACCGTCCGATCGTACCTTGGACCACGTCTTGTACGTCGAGTTGATATAGCTCTGCGCGGCAAGACCAAGCACCGTACAGACAAGAACAACCAGCAGGTACAGCGGGTCGATACCAAAGCCGTATCCATAGTAATAGGGCATGCGAATTCCTCCGAATCGAGTTACACGTTGGAGGCATTCTACCCATTCAGCTGACTAGGCTTCCCTATAACAACTCAATCTTTCCGTCCTTCACGGTGAGTCCCATATTGCCGGAAAGCAGATCGTCCAGGCGCGAACCCACGAGCTCAAAACGCCAGCCTTCGCGCAGGGGACTTTGCTCAGGATGCTCGATGTAATCGGCCAGGTCATCGCGCGAGGCGATGACCGAGGTCGCCACGCCCGAGCGCTCGGCAACCAGGCGAATGAGCGCATACATCAGGTCCGTCACGCTCTCCAGCTCCGGCGAGATCTGGCGATGCCCGCGCACCATGAGCGGCAGGCGATCGTGCGGGCAGCTCGCGCCGCGCTTGATGGCCATGAGCGCGCCGTCCACGTCGCGCTCCCCCAGCTGATCGGTACCGCGGATGCTACGGAACTCCTCAACGCGCACGGGATTGCGCTTGACGAGCGCCAGCAGCGTATCGTCGGACATGACCCACTTGCGCGGGATGTTGCGGCGCTCGGCGCGGTCCTCGCGCCAGGCGGCGAGCTCGCGCGCGATGCCCAACTGGTGACGGCTGCACGAGTTGATGCGCTTGACCTTGCGGAAAGCCTCATGGCGGTCGGCGCGGTAGTGCGACTCATCGGCCAGCGGGCGCAGCTCGTCGAGCACCCAATCCTCACGGCCCAGCTCGCGTAGGCGGCTCATCATCTCGGTATAGGCAACGATCAGGTACTTGACGTCATCAATCGCGTACTCGATCTGTTTGTCGGTCAGCGGGCGGCGCGACCAATCGGTCAGTGACTCGGTCTTGGGCAATGAGACGCCGCAAAACGTCTGCACGAGCGCGCCGTAGGAAATCTGCTGGCGCTCGCCCAAAAAGGCGGCGGCGACCTGCGTGTCAAAAATCGGACGCGGCAGCGCGCCCACGGTGTGGAGCATGACCTCCATATCCTGCGAGCAGGCGTGGAAGACCTTGGTCACGCTCTCGTCGGCCACAAGCTCGGCCAGCGGCGATAGGTCGTCGATCACCAGGGGATCGACCGCGACGCTCTCGGCAGGGGTGGCAATCTGAACCAGGCACAGGCGCGGATGGAACGTGCGCTCGCGCAAAAACTCGGTATCGACGGCAATCGCGTCGAACTCACGGGCGCGCTGGCAAAAGTCGAGTAGAGCCTGATGTGTGGAAATGTACATATCAACCCATCGAATAAGGTTAGGCCCGAAAAACACGGGTAGGATATCGGCATTGCCTTACAACTATACTCGGTTAGTCACAGAACGGGAACGTAAGTATGCGCTGCCTTATCATCCACAACCCGGCATCGGGTCCCAGCTCCGATGAAATCTACGCATTCACGCACGCCCTTGCACAGGGCGGCGACGAGGTCGTAATGCGCTTTATCGGCGATGGTATGGAGCCCGAGGACGCGGTAGCGGACGTTCGTGAGTTCGACCGCGTAGTCGTTTCGGGCGGTGACGGCACCGTCTCCAACGTGCTCGACCAGATGCGCGGATGCGGTGTCCCTACGCTCGTCTTCCCCTCCGGCACGGCCTGCCTGTTCTTTAACAACATCGGTAATGCCCCCGAGGCGGCGGCACTCGCCAAGGCTTGCCGCGCCGGCCGCACGGTCAAGGTGGACATGGGTGAGCTCTTTTGGCTCGACGAGAACGGTAACGAGAAACGCCACGGCTTTATCATCATCGCCGGCTCGGGCTTCGATGCCGAGATCATGATGAAGGCCGCTCCCACCAAAAACGACATTGGCGAGATCGCCTACTTCCTGTCCGCGCTCGCCACGCCCAACCCCACGGTGGCGCACTTTACGATTGAGCATGACGGCATTGTCGAGGAGCTCGATGGCATCTGCTGCATGGCAGGCAACACCTCGGTCATCCAAAACGACATCAACCTATTCCCCGACTGTCGCATGAACGACGGCATGGTCGACATCGCAGTCATCGAGCCCGTGAAAACCGTGCAGCTGCTCCCGACCGTGATCACCGCCGCACTCGACCCCGCCGGCAAGGTGCTCGGCCGTCCGCAGTTTAAGATCATCCAAACCAAAGAAGCCAAGATTACCTGCACCCCGTCGCTGGGCATGCAGTTCGATGGCGAAATCATCTCCAGCAACTCGGGCGTCTTTGGAGCCCGCGCGCTTCCGCAATGCCTCGACCTCATCGTCGACGAATTTTCACCGCTCGGAAAATAGGAGGACCCCATGAATGACAATCCCCTGATCGGCTTTATCGTCATCGTCTTGGCAATGCTCGTAGGCTATGCGATCAACGTGATTCACCGCCGTAAAAAATAGCGGCATCGATATCCCCAAACGCCGCCCCCCTACCGCCATATGAATGCACATTACGGCAGGGGGTCTTTTTGTATTTTGACACTTTATCATCCTGTAGTATTTGCTGCTGGTATCATAAATCAAATACCTACCAGATGAGTATTAATTACCGCTCATCGTATAAACCACTACGTTTATCGAGTAAAAAACTTTCATGAATGTATATTGTTTCAAACTCGTTACGCTTGAGGGGTGTCTTTATTGGCTGAAGCCCTCTGACGACAGAGGGCTTTCGCACGCTGGGAGGGAAAATGAGGAAAACTCACCCCGTCAACGCGCTCAAGAAGCTAGGCATAGGCCTCGCCTTTGGAGCTGCAACCATCATGTCCATGCCGACTTCTGCGCTCGCCTGCACGCAGATCTATATGGGCAACAAGCTGACGGCCGACGGTAATACGTACTACGGCCGTGCTGAGGACTACCGTAAGCGTTACCTCAAGCACTTTGGCATCGAGCCTTCGTTTGGCCCTGGTCACACCTACAGCTCGGATGAGTCTGCATTCATGTATACCTCGACCAAGACCTCGTATCGCTACACCTATGTGCGTGACCACCCCAGTCAGTGGGACGAGCGCTGGGATGCCTACTCCGAGGCTGGCATCAACGAGAAGGGCGTCTCCTGCTCCGCCACACTGACCACCTACATGAATGCAGCCGCCGAGGCTGCGGACCCCCTGACCGATACTGGCATTGGCGAATATAGCTACGGCAGCGTAATCTTGGGCGAAAGCGCCACGGCACGTGAGGGTGTCGAGCTCCTCGGCAAGATCATCGACGACCAGGGCGCCTGCGGCAACGACCAGATTATCATCTCCGACAACAATGAGACCTGGCTGTTCGCCGCGCTTTCCGGCCATCAGTGGATCGCCATGAAGCTCACCGATGACATCGCCTCGCTTAACCCCAACATCGGCAACCTCAACTACAAGGTTGACCTCAACGACACCAAGAACTGCCTCCACTCCGAGGGCATCGAATCTATGCCCAAGGAGAAGGGTTTCGCCAAGTACTTCGATGATGGCCAGTTCGACGTTGCCCAGACCTACGGTGAGGCAATTAGCGAAAAAGCTATGCATTCTTGGGCCCGCTATGTCCAAGGCCGCGCCTACTTCGATGCGCCGCTTGCCGAGGGCACCGACTACAATATCGTCCATGATACGGACCCGAAAGCTCGCGCCACGACCGGCGCCCTGGTTAGCAAGGCGCAGCCGCTGTTCTTCCAGCCTGGCAAATCCAACTGGAACACCTTTGAGATGATCCGCGCGTTTGGCAACCGCGGCGAGAAGGCCCCGGGCCTCAACGCCAACACCGACGGCGCCTACGCCATCGGCACCGAAAGCAACAGCGAGATCAACCTCTTCCAGATTCGCGATGGCCTCGATCCCGAGATCGCAACCATCCAATGGGAAATGCTCTCCCGCGCCGCGTACTCCGTCGCCATCCCCTTCTACTCCGCGCTGCTCACCGAGGTTAGCCCGTATTTCAGCGACCAGAGCGTTTCCTTCGATCACTGCGGAGAGACGGACATCGTGAACAACGAGGAGCCCGAGAACTCCATCAACTACGTCCTCATGGATATCAGCTCCCTCTGCTTCGAGCACCCCGAGTTGCTCGGCGTCAACGTCCGCACCTACCTCGACGCCCTCCAGAACGAGCTCGTCGAGCAGAACTTGAAAGTCGACGAGGTCATGCAGGCCACCGAGGGCATCGAGGCCCGTACCGCCCTGGCAAACAAGGCCGGCAATGCTGCCACCGAGAACACCTACGTCAAGTGCAAGGCCTTGCTCCAGGAGATGCGCGCCTATCTGAAGGCTGAGAACTTCGACGAGCCTTTCACTCCGAGCGATCTGAACACTGAGACCAACGGCCTCAAGGTGTCCATCACCTACGCCAAGGATGCTCTTGCCACCGACCCCGTCACCCCGGATCAGCCTGGAACTCCCGACCAGCCCGGCAACCCCGAGAAGCCTGGCAACCCGAACAAGCCTGGCAACCCCGAGAAGCCTGGCAAGGACGACGCCACGACCACGGTGACCACCAACAAGAAGAACACCAAGGGCAATCTGCCCACCACCGGTGACCGTTTTGATGGCCGCATGGTGGCTGCGTTCGCCACTGCTGGCGTCGTCGTCATCTCCGCTGGCGGCTATGCCCTCTATCGCCGCAACAAGAAGTAACACTCCTCACAGGAAGTAACACTTCCCAGGGCGCGGGTGGGACAGCGTATGCCGTCCCGCCCGTTCTTTTTTCAGGGGAAACGTCTCTGAAATCTTTTCAAAAAAAGATTTCCCCGTGCATATATCGCTGTGCTATAGTGCAGCGCAACAGCAATCAGGTGCTACCGCGCCATGGCATCACGAAAGGAGCCACCAACATGAAGAACACGACGACGTCTCTCAACAACTGGTGGTGGCGTGATGCGGATACGATCGGTCGACAGTGAGTCCCTCACGCCTGTTTTTGCGCTCTAGGTGATTGGAAGGCCTCCGGTTTCGACCGGGGGCCTTTTTCTATCTCGAGCCCGATCGCATTCGCATCACGCGCCTCCGTTTTTCTCTTGTTCTTACCTTCCCGAAAGGAATTTCAACATGTCTCAGAACACCACCACCGCCCAGCCCCGCACCGTCCAGACCGCCGACCGCGGCAAACTCGACGTCCGCGCCCTCGTCTTGCTCGCCATCCTGCTTGCCGCCGGCTTCATCCTCAACTTCACCGTCGGCAAGGCCATCTCCGGCATCTCGGGCGGCATGATCAGCCCCGAGTTCATCATCTCGGCCTTCTGTCTCACCATCCTGGTCGTTCGTCCCAACATTGGCCAGGCGCTCATCATCGGCCTCATCTCGGCTGCTGTAATCCAAATCACCACCACATCACCGTTTGTCGACTTTGCCGCCGAGGGCATCGCCGCCATGCTCATGGCCGTCATTGTCAACGCTGCCGCCAAGGACGGCCAGGTTAAGCCTGCCGTCGCCATCGTCGCAACGTTCGTGACCACCTTTGTCTCGGGCGTCATATTCATGGTCATCAAGATGGCCATGCTCGGCGTGGTGGGCGAGCTCGCCGCAGCCATGCTGCCCGTGGTCGCCATGACCGCCGTGTTTAACGCCATCCTGGTCGGCGCTCTCTACCTGCCCATCCAGAAGGCCCTGAAGCTCAACTAACCAGCCGCGGCCCCACCACCAAAGACTGTCCCAAACAACTAGCTCTTGGGGACGTTCTTAAACGGCTCGTCATTCAAGAACGTCCGATGACTATGAAAGGTATCCATGGAAACGATCATCAACGTCGACGATGTCTCGTTC
>ERZ1034939.853-NODE-853-length-17085-cov-8.551380_pt1 | contig 17085 bp, 17 predicted proteins | sample MGYA00520626_ERZ1034939 | MGnify/ENA primary metagenome ERZ1034939 (study PRJEB33766, sample SAMN09781751) | gut metagenome | biome: gut microbiome | host: Homo sapiens | place: Madagascar | study: EMG produced TPA metagenomics assembly of the PRJNA485056 data set...
CACCGGTCTAATCCCCTGAGACTATTCCCTGCTTTTTTGAACAAATGTAAGAGATCTTAAATTCTCATTTCTTATTGTACCTTGAAAGTGGATGAATGTCAGTAAGAAATTTCTCCTATATGGCTTTTATGAGAAATTGTGTGACAACTTCTTATAAAAAAAGGGCATTCCAAGCTACTTGGAACGCCCTTGTTCATCTCTCACATTTGTTTTGTTGAACTTAAGATAATACTTTTCTCTCCAAAATGCAAGAGAAAATTTCACTTTTTTATCATTTTGCTATATTGAACAATAAATTCATGTAAAGTCTGAAATCTTTGTTAAATATAACATTATGGAAAGTGGACTTCCGTCTGTGCGACAATATTATTCAGCTTTGCCAACAGAACCGAACAGTTCCATTTTCTCTTTTACAGTAGCTTTGATTGCTTCTGCACCCGGAGCTAATAATTTACGAGGATCAAATCCTTTACCCTCTAAATCTTTACCAGCTTCGATATATTTACGTGTAGCATCTGCGAAAGATAACTGGCACTCTGTGTTAACGTTGATCTTAGCTACTCCAAGGGAGATTGCTTTCTTGATCATGTCTTCCGGAATACCTGTACCTCCGTGAAGTACTAACGGCATCTGACCTGTTAATTTCTGGATAGCATCAAGAGTCTCAAAGCTTAATCCTTTCCAGTTTGCCGGATATTTACCATGGATATTACCGATACCGGCTGCAAGCATGTCCACACCAAGATCTGCAACTCTCTTGCACTCTTCCGGATCAGCGCACTCGCCCATACCTACAACGCCGTCTTCCTCACCACCGATAGAACCAACTTCTGCCTCGATGGACATTCCCATTGCATGAGCAACGGATACGAGCTCTTTTGTTTTCTCAACGTTCTCATCGATTGGGTAATGAGATCCGTCGAACATGATGGATGTGAATCCTGCTTTGATACATTTATAGCATCCTTCGTAGGTACCATGATCTAAGTGTAATGCAACCGGAACTGTGATGCCTAACTCATCATGCATAGCTTTTACCATAGCTGCTACAGTACCGAAACCTGTCATATATTTTCCAGCGCCTTCAGAAACACCTAAGATAACCGGGGATCTTAACTCCTCTGCTGTAAGCAGAACAGATTTTGTCCACTCCAGGTTGTTAATGTTGAACTGACCAACTGCATAGTGGCCAGCTTTTGCTTTGTCTAACATTTCTTTTGCAGATACTAACATGTCTTATTCCTCCATAAAATTAATATTTTTACCCTATGGGTATTATATATTACTTCTTTCAAAAAATAAAGTTAAATTTATAACAATCTTTCTCATTTGTTTGCCGGAACCATAATATCGACAGCACGGCAGATATTTTTTACGATAACTTCCTCATGCGCTCCGCCAAATTCCCCGTCCAATGTCCACGGAACTTCCTCTCTTGCCATGAACTTTACTTCATCTGACTTAAACGAATAGATCATATCCGTATCATCCACCAGATTGATGAGTGATGCAATAATCTCGTTGAGTTCAATCGGATTGCGTGGTTTTTTGATCAGGGTAACCTCAAACACGCCATCGTCTAAGCGCACATCTTTTCCGGTCATTCCCTTAAATCCACCCACCGATGTGGAATTGCTGATCATTCCATAGATAAATTCATCCTGGATACGCACATTATTATACTCAACCTGCATGGTAAACGATGGGATATCATGCAGACTGCGCATTCCTTCCAGAATATATGCTGCATGTCCAAGTACATTTTTCCATTCCTGGCTTGTCTTATAAGAGACCTCCGTAAAAAGTCCGAAAGCTGCCACATAGACAAAATAATCATTGTTAAATGCACCGATATCACACGGAAATGCTCTTCCATTCACTGCTGCATCTGCTGCCTTTACCATATCCTTTGGAATTCCAAGTGAAGTTGCAAAATCATTGGTGCTTCCCGCCGGAATATATCCTAACGGTACAGTAAGTCCTTTATGCATGATACCACTTACCACTTCATCAAGCGTACCGTCTCCTCCGCTGCATACAACAAGATCATATTTTTCTGCATCTGTTTCCACTTTATGTATCGCATCTTCCGGTGCCTGTGTCGGATAAATTGTTACCTCATACCCTGCCTTCACCATGGTATCCACGATATCCATAAGCTGGTTTTTAATCTGCGCTTTTCCAGAAAATGGATTGAAAATAAATAATAGTGTTTTCTTTTCTTCCATAAGTTTCCTACACCTGTCCTGTTATTTTGTCAGAAATTCCTCGATTGCTGCGATTGCTTCCTGTTCATCCTCGCCCTCAGCATCGATCACAACTTCTTCACCATTTAAAAGAGCCATGTTCATCATTCCCATAATGCTTTTGACATTCACTCTCTTGTTGTCAGCAGATTCCATATAGATCCGGCTTGAAAACTGATTTGCCTTCTGCACTAAAAGTGCGATCGGTCTTGCTTCCATGTCGTTTTGCATATTTACCACTACACTCTTTTTCATGATATCCTCCATTCCTGTTTGCTCTGTTCTCAATTCTAAGAGCATGTCAAGTTCGTATGTGAAAATATTATTTTTCACACGGTTCTTTCCCACGCAGTTCATCTGCGATCTCACTGATTCTGCGCAGTCTGTGGTTCACTCCTGATTTTCCGACAGGCGGATCAAGGTAAGTTCCCAGTTCCTTAAGTGGTGTATCCGGGTACTCTAACCGCAGCAATGCCATTTCTTTTAAGTTTTCTGGCAGACTGTCTAAACCTGCATTCTGCTTAATATATTCAATATCGCCAAGCTGTTTTACTGCTGCTGTAACAGTTTTGCTGATATTTGCCGTCTCACAATTTACCTTGCGGTTAACGGAGTTTCTCATTTCTTTTAATATCCGCACATTCTCAAGATTCATCAATGCCACATGCGCTTCCATAATATTTAACATATCCACGATCTGCGCACCCTCTTTTAAATATACGACCTGATGTTTTTTTCGCACCACGATCTTTGCTTCCATATCAAAACTGTTGATCGTATCCTGAAGCTGTTTTGCCTGTTCGATACCTCTGCAGACAATTTCAAAATGGTAAGATTTATTCGGATCACTGATCGATCCACCCGCTAAAAATGCTCCCCGGATAAATGCCCGCCTGCAGCAGGTCTGCTGCAGCAAAATTCCATTTACCGTATCAGTGATCTGTGCCCCTCCAAAAGACTGGTTCCACATTTTGATCGTCTCAAGGACACGTTCGGCTGACAGTGTATCTATTTCCTCTATATTAATCTGGAACAACTGAGTCAGTAACAGTCCATATTTTTCCTGCAAAAGCGGATTTTCCGAATCTAACACATCACCTGCATCCCCGATCAGCCGCTGACGTTTTCCTTCAAAAGCAACCAGCGCTGCAAGTTCTGCGATCTGGCAATGTCTGCTCTTTCCACTCTGCTTTGCCAGCTCCTGTTTCACTTCACTTGAAAAAGACATTCTTTATTTTCCCCTTAAAGCATCTTTGCCAATATCCCGATGCTCGATTTTAAGTCCATAACCTTTTCTTCCCGACAAACGTTTGTATAATTCATTCGCCAGTGTAACAGACCGGTGTTTTCCCCCGGTACATCCGATGGAGATCACAAGCTGGTTCTTGCCCTCCGTAATGTAATTCGGGATCAGAAATTCCAGCATATCTTCAAGTTTGTCAAGAAAGACATTTGCTTCCTGAAACTGCATGACATAATCCTGAATTTCTTTATCATTTCCGGTCTTTGCCCGCAATCCCTCCACATAATATGGGTTTGGGAGAAAACGGACATCAAATACCAGATCGGAATCGACCGGTATTCCATATTTGAATCCAAACGACAGAATCGTGATAAATAAATTCTTATAATCCTGATTCTGTATAAATATTTTGTCCAACTCGGCTTTTAACTCTCTCGTCAAAAGCTGGCTTGTATCTATAATATAATCTGCACGCTCTTTTAAAAACGCCAGACGCTTTCTTTCCTCTTCAATTCCCTTATCCACACGCTCGCCGCCGGATAACGGATGGTTTCTTCTCGTTTCTTTATATCGTTTTACCAGAACAGAATCCTCGGCATCCAAAAACAGGATCTCATATTCAACGCCATTTTCTTTCATCCGGTCTAACACACTATGCAGCTCATCAAATGACTGACCGCTTCGTATATCAATGCCGACCGCAACTTTCTGTAATTCCGCACTCTGTAATGTTGTAAGTTCTACAAACTTTTCCAGTAGCGGAATAGGAAGATTATCAACGCAATAAAACCCTATATCTTCCATCATCTTTATCGCTGTACTTTTTCCTGCTCCCGACATTCCTGTTAAAATTACGAACTTCATCTTATTCTCCATTCTTGCGCTGCTTTTTGCGCATCTCAAGTTTGTGCGTAAGCACAAATCTTGCGTGTGAAAAATCTTATTTTTCACACTATTCTCCATTCCAGAGCGTTTCCCGCGCATCTAAAGCCTGTTTAAAATTCACCGGTCATCTTGACTTCCGGTTCTAACCTGACGTCAAACTTTTCTTCTACAATATCTGAAACATTCTGCATCAGGGTCCTTACATCCGCTGCCGTAGCATTTCCCCGGTTGATGACAAATCCACAGTGTTTTTCTGACACCTGCGCATCTCCCACCTGATAACCTCTTAACCCTGCATCCATGATGAGTTTTCCCGCAAAATATCCTTCCGGTCTTTTAAAAGTACTTCCTGCACTTGGAAACTCAAGCGGCTGTTTTTCCACCCTCTGTTTCTTTAACTCATCCATGCGGGCACGGATCTTTTTTTCCTCTCCATGCAAAAGTTTCATCTTTGCTTCTGTTACAATATAACCTTTTTTTAAAATACAGCTTGTCCGGTAGCCAAGTTCAAGTTCTTCTACCGTAAGTTTTTTCTCATTGCCATCTTTATCTAAGACGGTCACAGCGGTTAAGATATCCTTCATCTCACCGCCGTAAGCGCCCGCATTCATGACAACAGCACCACCGATGCTGCCCGGAATCCCGGCTGCAAATTCCATGCCGGTCAGACCATGCTCTGCCGCACAGTTTGCTGTCTTTGACAACAACATTCCTGCTCCCACAGTGATGCAGTCATCTTCCACACAAATCTCATCTTTTTTTGACAGCATCTCGATCACAGCACCTCTGATTCCACGGTCGCCCACTAAAAGATTGCTTCCGTTTCCGATGACCTGATACGGGATATCATACTCTCTGCACAGACGGATAACGGATGCCAGTTCTGCTCTCTTAGGCTGTATTAAAACATCTGCCGGACCACCCACACGGAATGTCGTATGTTTTTTCATCGGTTCATCCGTAAATATTCTGTTTTCTGCTGTGACTGCTTTAAGTTCTGTCAAAAACTGCTGATTCATGCTTTCCTCAATTCTATGGTTTTACGCTTCTTTTAAGAATGCAACATAACCGTTATATGCTTCATATAAGTCTACTTTGCTGATAAGTTCCCATGGAGCATGCATATTTAATACTGCAACACCACTGTCGATAACACTCATTCCGTAATTTGCCAGAATGTATGCGATCGTTCCGCCGCCGCCTTGGTCTACTTTTCCAAGCTCTGCTGTCTGGAATGATACATTATTATTATCCATGATATTTCTTAAATATCCGACATACTCTGCATTTGCATCATTTGAACCGGATTTTCCTCTTGCGCCGGTATATTTATTAAATACAAGTCCTCTTCCAAAGTATGCTGCATTACGTTTTGTCATAACAGACGGATAATTCGGATCAAATGCTGCGGACACATCGGATGAAAGTACTTTGGAATTTTTCAGGGCACGTCTTAATTTTAATTCTGAATAATCCTCTGCTGCATTCATAACCTCTGCAACGGTATTTTCAAAGAAACGTGACTGCATGCCGCTTGCCCCGACACTGCCGATTTCCTCTTTGTCTACAAGCAGACATACACTCGTGATCTCCGGTTTTTTCATTGCAAGCATTGCCATAAAGGACGGGTATGCACATACTCTGTCATCATGACCATATCCCATAATGATACTGCGGTCAAAACCGTAATCTCTTGCCTCTCCTGCTGGAACAACCTCGATTTCTGCTGATAAGAAATCTTCTTCCTCTATATCATATTCCTTTGCAAGGATCTTCATGATATTTGCTTTTACTTTTTCTTTTGCAGCTTCCTTGTCATCGCCTGCTTCCTCTGCCGGAATACTTCCAATGATAAGATCAAGGTTCTCTCCCTCGATCACCTTTGCCGCCTTTTTCTCAAGCTGCTCTCCGGATAAGTGAATTAAAAGATCGCTGACACCAAATACCGGGTCACCAGGTTTATCTCCGACATTGACTTTCACAACGGTTCCGTCTTTTTTGACGATCACGCCGTGCAATGCAAGTGGAAGTGTTACCCACTGGTATTTTTTGATACCTCCATAATAATGGGTATCTAACATTGCAAAATCCGTATCCTCATATAACGGGTCCTGTTTTAAATCCATACGTGGGGAATCGATATGTGCTCCGAGAATGTTCATTCCTTCTTCCATGCTCTTCTTTCCGATCACAAACATGGCGATTCCTTTTCCCATGTTGTTTGCATACACACGGTCTCCGGCTTTTAATTTTGTTCCTTTTTCCAATACTTTATCCAGATTTACAAATCCAGCTTCCTCAGCTCTTTTTGCAAACTCTGTGGTACACTCACGCTCTGTTTTGCATTCCGAAATAAATTTTCTGTAATCTTCTGCAAACTGAAATACCTCTTTTCTTTTTTTGCCTTCCGGGTATTTCTCCCATGCGTTTTTTCTTTCCATGACTGATTATGCCTCCATTTATGCTATTCTTTTTAACTCCGGACTTTTATTATTCATCATCATCCGAAGATTTTTTGGTGAGATTCTCCTGCACACGACGGTAAAGCTCCTGTGCCGCATTGTATCCCATCTTTTTCTGTCTGTGGTTGACAGCCGCCGCCTCACAGATGACGGCAAGGTTACGTCCCGGACGGATCGGCAGGGAATGACACACTACCTTGTTGCCAAGGAACTCTGTATATTCTTCCTCTAAGCCGAGACGGTCATACTCATTTTCTTTCTTCCAGTCCTCTAACTTGATGACGAGGTCGATCTGCTGTTTTTCCTTTACACATTCTACACCAAACAGTGTCTTTACATCGATGATCCCGATACCGCGGAGTTCAATAAAATAACGTGTGATATCCGGTGATGTTCCGATCAGCGTGTGCTCATTGATCTTGCGGATCTCTACCACATCATCTGTTACAAGACGGTGTCCTCTCTTGATCAGCTCAAGGGCTGCTTCGCTCTTTCCGATACCGCTCTCGCCCATGATCAGAAGTCCCTCACCATAGACATCTACTAAAACTCCATGGATCGTGATACACGGTGCAAGCTGTTCATTCAGGCAGTAGATAAGTTCTGCCATAAACTCAGAAGTACTGCGTTTTGTGCCAAGCACCGGGATGTTCTTCTCCTCTGCAATCTTTAAGAATGATTCATCCGGCTGTAAATCCCTGCAGAAAATGACACAAGGGATATCATATCCCATAAATTCACGATAGATCTTTTCACGTTTTTCTTCATCTAACTGCTGCAGATATGTGTACTCTACAGTACCGATGATCTGAACCCTGGACTGTTCAAAATGTTTAAAATATCCACTGAGCTGTAATGCCGGTCTGTTCACATCACTGATCATAATGCGATGTCCCTTTAATTCCATATCTGGCAGAAAATTACATAAATCCATGATCTGTGCGATCTTTGCTACTCCAACACCTTCCATATCCTTTGTCCTCTCCTAAGCATTTTTTCGTAACGATTCTGATGCCATTTTACCATAGACGCTAAAATTCTTCAACTTGAATACTCGTGGAAAAACTGATAAACCGCCTGCGCCGCCTGCTCGTTCATCGACTCTGTCTTTGCAAGTTCTTCCTCCGATGCCTCCCGGATTGCTTCAAGCGACTGAAAGCGGCGCATCAACGCTTTTCTCCGCGCAGGCCCGATTCCCGGAATATCGTCAAGCACAGAGTGTACCTGTTCTTTGCTTCGCAGGGATCTGTGATATTCGATCGCAAACCGGTGTGCCTCGTCCTGGATTCTTGTGATCAGTTTAAATCCCTCACTCGTCCGCTCGATCGGTATTTCCTTATTCTGATAGTATAACCCGCGGGTACGGTGATTATCATCTTTTACCATACCGCAGACCGGAATATTTATTTTCAGTTCATCAAGCACTTTTAATGCAATGTTTACCTGTCCGCGGCCGCCATCCATCATGATCAGATCCGGAAATCTTGTGAAACTTCCATATTCCTCTGACATTTCCCGTTCTGCAAGTTCTTTTTTCTCCTGCATACCGTGCGTAAAACGTCTGGTCAAAACCTCATGCATGGATGCGTAATCGTCCGGCCCTGTGATGGTTTTTAATTTAAACTTACGATAATCACTGCGTTTTGGCTTTCCCTTTTCGTAGACGATCATGGATCCTACCGTCTCAAAACCGTTGATGTTGGAAATATCAAATGCCTCCACGCGGGAAAGCCCCTCCATCCCCAGAAGATGCTCGATTTCTTTCATCGCGCCGATGGTTCTTCCCTCCTCGCGTTTGATCTTCTCGCGATCCTGGGAAAGTACAAGCTCTGCATTTTTCTGCGCCAGCTCTACCAATTTTTCCTTCATACCTTTTTGCGGAACACGGATATAAACCCTGGCTCCTCTTTTTTCGGTTAGCCACTCAGCTAGGACCTCGTGATCCTCGATCTCCTCCTGCAGCATGATCTCTCTTGGGATAAACGGTGTCCCTGAATAAAACTGTTTTAAAAAGGTTGTTAAGATCTGGCTTTTGGTATCTTCTGTTCCGACTCTGACATAAAAATGATCCCTGCCGATCAGCTTTCCATCGCGGATGAAAAATACCTGAACCACTGCATCCCTGTCATCCGACGCAAGTGCGATGATATCTTTATCCTCTCCATCTGTATGCGTGATCTTCTGCTTCTGCGCGATCTGACGCACACTGCCTAAAAGTTCCCGGTATTCGATTGCCTTCTCAAACTCCAGATTTTCGGATGCCTCATTCATTTTCTGTTCTAATGATTTTAAGATCGGCGCATAATTTCCATTTAAAAATTCAACGGCAGCATCGACTCTTTCCCGATACTCTTCTTTACTGATATATCCCTGGCACGGCGCCTGACACTGGTGGATGTGATAGTTCAGACACGGACGCTCCTTGCCGATATCTCTTGGCAGAACACGGCTGCAGGTGCGGAGCTGGTAAAGTTTATTGATCAGTTCGATCGTATCCTTTACCGCCCCTGCACTGGTATATGGTCCAAAATATCTGGACTTATCTTTTTTCTGCTGACGTGAAAAAAGTACCCTTGGAAAATCCTCACCGACCGTTACCCGGATATAGGGATATGTTTTATCATCACGCAGCATGGTATTGTATTTTGGACAATGCTCCTTGATCAGATTGCACTCTAAGACAAGTGCCTCTAATTCCGAGTCTGTAATAATATACTCGAAACGTGCGATCTGTTTTACCATCTGCGCCTTTTTGATCCCCTCATCATGACTCGGCTGGAAATACTGGTGTACTCTCTTTCGTAAGCTGACAGCCTTTCCAATATATATGATCGCATCGTGGCTGTCGTGCATAATATAAACTCCCGGCTGATCCGGGAGTTTTTTTAATTCTTCTGCGATGTTAAACATGAAACCTCATTCCTGCTCTGATCGTTCTGTTTATACTTATCCTGCTGATATTTATCTTATTTTTCAGCTTTTATTTCTGATACTTCTTCAGCGAAGCCTCTGCTGCGTTATTTCTGGTGTTCCTCATGTGCTGCTGTCTGATCGTCTACGACCTGATCAATAAAACTGCCCTTTTCCAAGGATACAGTATTCTGATCTTCCGCTGCACGTGAAGTTTCTGCTTCTGCCTGCTTTTTTATTTCTGTCTGTCCTTCCGTTTTTGCATGTTCTTCTGTTTTCGCCTGCTCTAACGCATTTTTAGCATCCTCTGCCTGTTCGAAGAATGTTTTTTTCTCCTCTTCTTCCGGCTCCGGGATTCCTTTTAACTCGCGGAAAATCTTCATGAATTCTTTTCCGGTGATTGTCTCATGCTCGTAGAGATATTCTGAGATCTTGTCGAGAACCTCCCTGTTTTCTTCAAGCATGCGGTATGCTTCATCATAACTGCTGTTGATAATGGACAGTACTTCCTGATCGATCTGTGCAGCCGTCTCCTCACCGCAGATTAATCCTGCACGGTTATCTAAGTACTGGTTTTCAACCGTTGCAAGACACATCATGCCAAATTTATCAGACATACCGTACTGTGTGACCATAGCTCTTGCGATCGAGGTCGCACTCTCGATATCGTTTGCTGCACCACTGGTCGCAGAACCAAATACAAGCATCTCTGCTGCACGGCCTGCCATATAAGTCGTGATCTTTGCAAGCAGTTCATCTTTGGTCTGTAAATATTTTTCTTCTTCCGGAGTCTGTAAGGTATATCCAAGTGCACCCATGGTACGCGGCACGATCGTGATCTTCTGTACCGGCTCGGTATTTTTCTGCAATGCTGTTACCATCGCATGTCCTACTTCATGATAAGATACGATCTTGCGCTCCTTGTCACTCATGATACGGTCTTTTTTCTCTTTTCCTCCGACTGCAACAAGCTCAAATGCATCAAATAAATCCGCCTGATTGACAAACTTTCTTCCATTTTTAACAGCATTGATCGCAGCCTCGTTGATCATATTTGCAAGATCAGATCCTACGAGTCCGGCCGTTGCCAGTGCAAGTGCATCAAGATCTACGGTCTCATCCATCATAACATCTTTGGAATGGACTTTTAATGTCTCTAAACGTCCTTTTAAGTCAGGTTTATCTACGATAATACGACGGTCAAAACGTCCCGGCCGAAGCAGCGCCTTATCAAGTACCTCCGGACGGTTTGTCGCTGCTAAGATCAGAAGTCCCTTCGATGTATCGAAACCATCCATCTCTGCCAGTAACTGGTTTAACGTCTGCTCACGCTCATCATTACCGCCGTAACGGGTATCACGGCTCTTACCGATCGCATCGATCTCATCGATGAAAATGATACACGGTGCCTGTTTCTGTGCTTCTTTAAACAGGTCACGCACACGGGAAGCTCCGACACCGACAAACATCTCCACGAAATCCGATCCTGCCAGTGAGAAGAACGGAACCTTCGCCTCACCTGCCACCGCTTTTGCAAGCAATGTTTTACCAGTACCAGGAGGTCCTACTAAAAGTGCACCTTTCGGCAGCTTTGCACCGATCTCTGAATATTTCTTCGGATTGTGCAGGAAATCAACAACTTCCTGTAAGGACTCTTTCGCTTCATCCTGTCCTGCTACATCCTTAAAGGTAACACCTGTCTGCTTCTCGACATAAACTTTGGCATTGCTCTTGCCAACACCCATAGCACCGCCGCCCATACGTTTCATCAAAAAGCCGAGCAGTACCCAGATCAGTACTAATGGGATCAGATAACTTAAAATGCTGTAGATCCAGGTGGAAGTGTTATCCGGAATCACTCCGTAGATCTCCACACCTTTTTCTTTCAAAAGCGGGATCAGATCTTCATCTGCCACACGTCCGCAGTAATAAGTCGGCTGATAAGGACTCTTATCCTTTGTGACCGGCGTGATATCGATCTCGTAAGAACCGATCTCTACGGATTTGACTTCTCCTGCCTCTACTTTTTCTAAAAATTCCGAATAAGAGATCTCCTGAGTGCTCATCTGTGAAAAACGGTTTGACACCATGCTCATGATAAACAACACGATGAGGGAAACCAGGACAAATGCCATGATGAGCTGTCCGTTATGGTTGTCCCTGCCGCCGTTACCGCCATTATTCCCACCGCCATTGCCGCCGCTATTACCACCGTTATTGTTGTAATTGTTATTTCCATTATTGTAATTATTTGGTCCCTGATTATCCATAATCTATCCTTTCCAAACATCTGCGGCCTATGCCACATCTGGATTTTATCTGATATTCGTCAATATCTTCTTTATTATATTGAAAACCAAACGCAAAAGCAATACGCAGTTCATGAACTTTTGGTGTGATTTCTAAATTATTTCTAAATTCACTTTTATCTTTTTTAAGTTTTGCTGGATTTTGCGTAAACTTAGTTGTATACTATATGGGTTATTAAATACGTGAAATTTTTTTAATTTACTATAATTATGAGGAGGAAAACCCTATGCCTGTAAAATATGTCTTTGTCACCGGCGGTGTCGTTTCCGGTCTTGGTAAAGGTATCACGGCTGCTTCCCTTGGAAGATTATTAAAAGCACGTGGATACAAAGTAACCATGCAGAAATTCGATCCGTATATCAATATCGATCCCGGAACCATGAACCCGATCCAGCATGGTGAAGTCTTCGTTACCGATGACGGTGCAGAAACAGACTTGGACTTGGGACATTATGAACGTTTTATCGATGAAAGTTTAACAAAAAATTCCAACGTGACCACCGGTAAAGTTTACTGGTCTGTGCTCCAGAAAGAGCGCCGCGGTGATTTCGGTGGAGGTACCGTTCAGGTTATTCCGCATATTACAAATGAGATCAAGAGCCGTTTTTACCGCAATTTCACTTCCGATGAAACACATATCGCGATCATCGAGGTTGGTGGTACCGTAGGAGATATCGAAAGCCAGCCTTTCTTAGAGGCGATCCGTCAGTTCCAGCATGAGGTCGGACACGAAAATGCGATCCTGATCCATGTGACACTGATCCCTTATATCAAGGCTTCCGGTGAACTTAAGACGAAACCGACACAGGCAAGTGTAAAAGAACTTCAGGGAATGGGTATCCAGCCGGATATCATCGTCTGCCGTTCCGAACATGAACTTGACCAGAGTTTAAAAGACAAGATTGCCCTGTTCTGTAATGTTCCAAACGGCAATGTACTGCAGAATCTTGATGTTGAGTACCTTTACGAAGCACCTCTTGCCATGGAAAAAGAAAATCTTGCCAAGGTTGCATGTAAGGCTCTGCATTTAGACTGCCCGGAACCCGATTTAAAAGACTGGGAATCCATGGTAGACGCCCTGCGTCATCCGAACAAAGAAGTAAAGATCGCTTTAGTCGGAAAATATATCGCTCTGCATGATGCATATATCTCCGTAGTAGAGGCATTAAAACACGGCGGTATCGCTGAGCGCGCTACCATTGATCTTCACTGGATCGATTCTGAAACTTTAAATGACGACAATGCCAAAGAGCTGCTTGGCGATATGGCAGGCATCATTGTTCCGGGAGGATTTGGTTCCCGCGGTGTTGAAGGTATGATCTCCGCTGCAAAGTATGCCCGTGAAAACAATGTTCCATACCTTGGTCTCTGCCTTGGTATGCAGGTAGCCATCATTGAATTTGCAAGACATGTCTGTGGCTTCCATGATGCACACAGCGTTGAGCTTGACCCGAACACCACACATCCTGTCATCGCACTGATGCCGGATCAGAATGGTGTGGAAGATATCGGCGGTACCTTAAGACTTGGTTCTTATCCATGTGTATTAGATCCAACATCTAAAGCCCGCGAGCTTTACGGTTCCGAGGAAATTCACGAAAGACATCGTCATCGTTACGAGGTTAACAACGATTTCCGTGCAGCACTTACCGAAGGCGGCATGAAACTCTGTGGTACTTCCCCGGATGGAAGAATCGTAGAAATGATCGAGATTCCGGATCATCCGTGGTTCCTTGCAACACAGGCACATCCGGAGTTCAAATCCAGACCGAACCGTCCGCATCCGTTATTCAAAGGATTTGTAGAAGCTGCTGTAAAAAACAGTATGAAATAAATTTGACACATAAAAAAGAAAAGCTGGCTTACCGGTCATTCCGGCAGTCAGCTTTTCTTTTTTATTATCTTAAGATCTTGTAACCATTCTACAACTGTTCACACATCCATGTGACTCGTACACATTCCTCATTTTATTTTCCAAAGTAAGCATCCACTCCATCGGCGATTCCCGATGCGATCTTCTGCTGATAATCGTCAGTCGCCATTTTAAGATCCTCATCCGCATTGGTCATATACCCCATCTCAACGATCGTAACCGGAACCTGGCACCAGTTGATACCGCTCATCGTGTCTGTCTCCCAGACGCCTTCGCTCTTTGCCCCGGTTGCCACACACATGGAGTTAATAATGCAGTCAGAAAGTTTTCTCGAATTTTGATAAATATTTGAACAATATGGATTTGCCGCCGTCGGGCAGATCGTCATCGCACCGTTTGCTGCTGCATTGGTGCTTCCATTTGCATGGATTCGGATAAACGCTGCCGCATGATTATTATTGGCAACTGCCGCACGCTCGGAATTACTGATATTGACATCATTGGTCGTCCGGATCATCAACACCTGATAGCCGCGCGCCGTAAGTTCCTGCTGCAGCTTTAAAGATACCTGAAGTGTCAGTTCGTATTCCGCAAGCCCGCTCGCCACACCTGTTGTACCGGAAGCAACTTTCGCTTTTGTCTCAGATGCGCCTGGCCCGATCGGCTCTTTTTCGTTATTTCCTTTTGCCTGATGTCCGGCGTCGATCACAACGAGATTACCGGAAATGTTTGTCTGGGCTGTATCTGTCTGCGTGTTTTCCATCTCAGCAGACTGCTCTGTGCCAGTCTGGGGATTTCCAGCCTCAGCAGACTGCTCTGTGTCCGCAGTCTGTGATGATGCACTCTCCTGCTCCGAATCTGCTTCTCCCTTAATCACCTCTGTTGTAATGATTTCTTCTGTTTCCCGGGTCTCCGTTGGTGCCAGTTCTGCCGGCTCTGTTTCTTCCGTCTGCTCTGTTTCCTGTGTTTTTGTCTGTGCAGTTTCTGTCGCTTCTGTCATGATCTGCTCTGTTGCAGTCTGTTCTCCCTGCCCTTGTATTTCTGTGACATTTTTCTCTTCAGCAGACACCTGGGCAGATCCGTTTTCATCCGCTTTGCTGCCACATCCCGTCATAAAAGACGCCCCCGCCAGTGTCGTACATAACAATAACGCCAGTAATCTTTTCTTCTTTTTTATATTGCCCAAACTCATATATTTCTCCATTCTTTTTGCTTATTATCTGTCTGTAACATTACATCTGATGCCTTACCACCGCATACTCATCATCCAGCTGGTAGTACGGACACTCTTTATAATGTCCCTGCATCAGGCGCGCAGCATCATCCTCGTCCATGTCCACTTCGCAGTAATATTCCTCATCATCTTCATCGTATACATTGTATACACAACTGTCACAGCTCGCCATAACATCCTCCAATTCTTATTGCCGTATTTTCCATATCCTGTCTGCTGCTTATCTTTCACTTCCGACTCTTCCGCAGAACATTATCTCCACGTTGAGATCACTTCGTCATAAAGCTGTTCTAAAAATTCTTTCAAAAGTGTGCGCTGGGTATCCCAGTATTTCTCAGTGATCTCGTCTCCGTCCGGTGTGTTTTCCGTCACATCCATAACTGCATCTAAGATCTCCGGGTTCAGATCATCCATCGCCTCCTGCACGGCAGCTTCAAAATCACAATATGCCTCACTGGTCAGGTATAGGATGAAATTCTCGCGGTTTAAATTTCTTGCCTCATAACTTCCGGTAAAAATATCATTTCCCACCGATGCGATCTGTTCGAACTCTTCCTTTACCGTTGTATAGTCAACCGGGCAGTAACTCTCCGTAAAAAATTTATCAAACACTTCTTTGTCAATCTTTTGTTCCATGCTGTTATCGTCTCCTTGCATTTTTTGCGTTCCCATGTTATTTTAGCATAGAAACCGTTCACAGAAAAGACCGCATATCTGCGGTAATCATGGGCAACCCACTACACGGGCAAACCGTTTACCATAATATAGAAGAAACGAGGTTTATTATGACTGAATATCAAAATCTTCCAAACGATCCTGCTATGCTTTTAAGTTTCGTCAATACACAGCTCCGCGACAATTATCCGTCTTTTTCTGAGCTTGTTGCCGCATTTCATGCAGATGCCGATGCGATCACTGAAAAATTAAAAATGATCGATTACGAATATGACGAAACCCAAAATCAGTTTGTATAACATTTATTCCGGTACTTCATCATTCAGATATTTTCTGACACGCTTCCAATTCGGATAAAACTGTGTCATATAGCCCCAGAACACGGCATTATGACTCGGTTCTAAAATATGTGTCAGTTCATGCACAACCACATACTCCAGACACTCCGGCGGCTTTTTCGCCAGTGCGAGATTGATATTGATGTGGTGTGTTCTCACATTGCAGGAACCCCAGCGTGTTTTCATCTGGCGTATCGTAACACCGGATGCCTTTACGCCCATGACGGGTTCCCATTTTGCAATCAATTTTTCCACGTCTCTTTTCAAAAGCAGTTTCTGCTGTTTTAATTCCGCTTCGCTTAATTGTCTTACTTCCCTGCGTCCCTCTTTCGCACGCAGATATTTTTCCCTGTAAACCCGGATCCAGTCGATCCGCTCCTTTGCAAAACGGTAAATCCGCTCGTCGCTCATCTGATGCGGCGCCGAAATGCGCACACTGCCATCCTCTTTACTGATACGCAGATACATATTTTTCATGCGTTTTTTCGTCACAATGATCGGGATCTCTTCTATCGTGAAACTGTATGTTTTTTCTCTCATATCCGGCCTTTCTGATAATTTTCTGAATTTTAATATGATTCGATTTTCAAAAAATGAAATCCACCTTTTGATAATCTAATCCCATAAATGAAGAAACCCCGGTAACATCACTGTTCCGGGGTTCCTCCGAGGAGTTTAGTTATGAAAATGTTAATCTCAAATCCCTTAAAAACAGCTACTTTCCATATATTTTTGTATATCACATGTATACCATATATCAAGTAATAACTCATGACAACTCTTTTTATCCTTTTAAACACTAATTTTTAGCACAAAAAAAAGACCTCACCCCAGCGTTATACCGGAGCGAAGCCTTTTTCTCTATCTCTCATTTTCTTTTTCTTTCATTGCAATCTCAATGATCGCCAA
>ERZ1034939.855-NODE-855-length-17074-cov-31.972208_pt1 | contig 17074 bp, 12 predicted proteins | sample MGYA00520626_ERZ1034939 | MGnify/ENA primary metagenome ERZ1034939 (study PRJEB33766, sample SAMN09781751) | gut metagenome | biome: gut microbiome | host: Homo sapiens | place: Madagascar | study: EMG produced TPA metagenomics assembly of the PRJNA485056 data...
TTGTTCTCGCTAGAGCTTAACTTTGCCACCCACTACAGTTGACAAAGAGCCATTTATTAGACGTTCAATACTTTGTTCAAGAAGTCTTTTAGACGTGGGTGTTGTGGGTTATCAAAGATTTGTTCTGGTGTTCCATCTTCAATAAATTGTCCACCGTCTGTAAAGATGACACGGTTGGCAACTTTACGAGCAAATCCCATTTCGTGAGTAACGATTAACATGGTCATGCCTTGCTCTGCCAAGTCTTTCATAACACCAAGAACGTCACCAACCATTTCTGGGTCAAGTGCAGAAGTTGGTTCGTCAAAGAGCATGATATCAGGATTCATTGCCAAGCTACGTGCGATAGCGACACGTTGTTTTTGACCACCAGATAGGCTATCTGGTTTGGCATCACGTTTATCAGCAAGACCAACTTTTGCAAGAAGTTCCATAGCGTGTTTTTCAGCATTTTCTTTGCTTTCTTTTCCTAATTCGATAGGAGCGAAAGTGATGTTTTCAAGAACAGTCATGTGTGGGAAAAGGTTGAAGTGTTGGAATACCATACCGATGTTTTCACGAACTTTATCGACGTCAGTATTTGGATCAGATAGTTCATAACCGTCGACAATGACTTTACCACTTGTGATTGTTTCAAGAAGGTTAAGCGTACGAAGGAAAGTTGATTTACCAGAACCAGAAGGTCCAATGATGCAGACAACATCACCTTCGTGGAATTGTGTTGTAATTCCTTTTAAGACTTCATTATCTCCATAAGATTTATGCAAATCTTGTACATCAATTTTTAATTCTGCCATTATTTAAGCCTCTTTTCTAGACGTTTTGCTAAACGAGTCAAAAGGGTGATCATTACAAGGTAGATGATTGCTAAGATAGCGTACATTCGGAATGATTGGTAATTACGTGCAATAATGATTTTACCAGTTTGGAAGAGTTCGACAAGACCAATTGCAGAAACGATTGTTGTATCTTTAAGTGAGATAACAAATTGGTTGATGAAGTTTGGTAACATTACACGAACTGCTTGTGGCAAGATAACTTTTTTCATTGTCTTACCGTATGAAATACCAAGGCTTCGACTTGCTTCCATTTGTCCTTTTGGAACAGCTTCAATACCACCACGAACGATTTCAGCGATATAAGCACCAGCATTCAATGAAAGAGCGATAGTAGCAGCAAGGAAATCATTGATTGGGCTTTGGTGTCCTGTCATTGATTCAATGAGGTTCGGAATTCCCCAGAAGATGAATGCAGCAACAATCATCAATGGAATACCACGTACGACGTCAACAAAGATTGCTGAAATTGTACGAAGGACTTTGTTTGGAGCAACTGCCATCATACCAAAGATGATACCGATAACCATAGCGATTGCAAATGAAATTAGTGTTAGACTAAGAGTTGTTCCAAGACCTGTAAGCAATTGTGAGTAGTTGTTTTTGATAAGTCCCCAAATTGTTGTTTCATCAACGCTTGATGATGTTGATTTTTTAGAATCAGTTGAACCAAGGTATTTGCTTACGATTTTATCGTATTCACCTGATTTGACAAGTGCAGCAAGACCGTTGTTGAACATTTCAAGCAATTCTGGGTTAGCGCCTTTGTTTACGGCAAATCCGTATTCACCAGATTTTTCACCATCGATTGGTGTATCAAAGTTACGACCTTGTTTGATAGCATAACGAAGGACAGCTTCATCATCCATAAGGGCTTTGATTGAACCAGAGTTCAAACTATCATACATTGTAGATGCTTCATCAAAGGCACGAAGTGTGTAGCCGTATTGAGCAGCGTGTTCTGACAACCATGTGTAAGATGATGTACCATTTTTGGCACCAACAGTTTTACCGCTTAAGTCATCGTATGATTTTACTGAGCTTTCCTTTTTAACAGCAAGCAATATGTTTGAAGTGTAGTAAGCATCTGAGAAATCAAAGATTTCTTTACGCGCATCAGTGATTGACATACCAGCCATAACACCATCAGCTTGACCAGTTTGGACAGCGTTAAGTGCTGCATCAAAACCTGGGTTTGAGATTTCAATGTTAAAACCTTGTTGTTTTGCGATAGCTTTGATTAAGTCAACGTCGATTCCTTCATATTTACCTGAGTCATTTTGGTATTCAAATGGGGCAAATGAAGAATCCATAACGATTTTATAACTTGATTTGACTGGAGTTGCTTTTGCAGAAGCGTCACCAGATAATTTTAGGTTGCTTGAGGCAACAACACTTGATTGATCAGCAGCTTTATCAGAATCACCGAGCCATTTTGCCATGATAGCATCGTAAGTACCATCTTTTTTCATTTCAGCAAAAGCTTGGTTAAATTCGTCGATGAGGTATTCGTATTTGCTTCCTTTTTTAACAGCAAAAGCGAAGCTTCCGACTTTTTCACCGTCGATGTTGATAGCGTAGTTTTTACCTTGGCTAATAGCGTATTGGACAACAGGTTGGTCATCCATAGCAGCGTAGATAGAACCAGCATCTAGGCTGTTGTTCATCAAGTCGCTTGTATCAAAAGTTTTGATTTTATAGCCATATTTCTTTTGATTTTCTTTAAGGAATGCTTGTGCAGCAGTTCCGTTTTTAACACCAACAGTTTTACCTGACAGTTGTTTGTAGTTAGACACTTTAGCATCACTACGAGTGTAGACAACAACAGCTGTATCGTAATAAGTATCTGAGAACGTGAAGACTTTTTTACGAGCTTCTGTGACTGTTGTACCAGCCATAAGGGCATCGGCTTGACCAGCTTGAACCGCATTAACTGCTGCGTCGAAACCAGGGAATGTCATATCGATATTCCAACCTTCTCGGTTTGCGACTTCGTTAATAATGTCAACGTCAATACCTTTATAAACTTGATCTGAATCTTTGAATTCGAATGGGGCGTAAGCTGTGTCTGACACGATACTAATTGTATCAGCGTTAGCATTTGCGCCAAACACAAAGATTGCAGAAACCATTGCTAGCATAATAGCTTTCAATTTGTGCTTCATGTTAGTCTCCTTTAGAATAGATTACATTAATTATATCAAAATTCAGACACTTAAGCAACTTAAGTTTTTTATCTCATGTTAGATAACCTAACATGAGAAGTGAGAGTGAAGAAGAAGCCATATCAAATGGGAGTATTTTACCTTTATTTATGATAAAATGAAGGTAATAAAGACAGTTTGAGGAATACTATGATAGATAGAATAGAAGATAATCATTTTAAATTAGTCTCAAAATATGAGCCTTCTGGTGATCAGCCACAGGCAATTGAGACTTTAGTTGATAATATTGAAGGGGGAGAAAAAGCTCAGATTCTTCTCGGAGCAACAGGTACTGGTAAGACCTATACGATGAGTCAAGTCATTGCTAAAGTTAATAAACCAACCCTAGTTATTGCTCATAACAAGACCTTGGCAGGTCAGCTCTACGGGGAATTCAAGGAATTCTTCCCAGAAAATGCGGTTGAGTACTTTGTGTCTTACTATGACTATTACCAACCCGAAGCTTATGTGCCATCAAGTGACACCTATATTGAAAAAGATAGCTCAGTCAATGATGAAATTGATAAGCTACGCCACTCAGCAACGTCATCGCTTCTAGAACGAAATGATGTTATTGTCGTTGCGTCCGTATCATGCATTTATGGTTTGGGGTCACCGAAAGAATATGCGAACAGTGTCGTCAGTCTTCGTCCAGGTCAGGAAATCTCACGTGACCAATTATTAAATGACTTGGTTGATATTCAATTTGAACGAAATGACATTGATTTTCAACGTGGTCGCTTTCGTGTGCGCGGTGATGTGGTTGAAATTTTCCCAGCCAGCCGAGATGAACATGCCTTTCGTGTCGAATTCTTCGGTGATGAAATTGACCGTATCCGAGAAATCGAAAGCTTGACAGGTAAAGTTTTAGGTGATGTTGATCATTTGGCGATTTTCCCAGCAACCCACTTCATGACCAATGAAGAACACATGGAAGAAGCCATTCAAAAAATTCTAGCAGAAATGGAAGAGCAAGTTAAGCAATTCAAAGCTGAAGGCAAACTCATTGAAGCACAGCGTATTCGCCAAAGGACAGAATATGATGTCGAAATGCTTCGTGAGATGGGCTATACAAATGGTGTCGAAAACTATTCTCGTTATATGGATGGACGTTCAGAAGGTGAGCCACCATTTACTCTACTTGATTTCTTCCCAGAAGACTTTTTGATTATGGTTGATGAAAGTCACATGACTATGGGACAGATTAAGGGAATGTATAATGGTGACCGTTCACGTAAGGAAATGTTGGTTAACTATGGCTTCCGCTTGCCAAGTGCACTTGATAACCGTCCGCTTCGTCGTGAAGAGTTTGAAAGTCATGTTCACCAAATTGTTTACGTCTCAGCGACACCTGGTGATTATGAACTAGAACAAACCGATACTGTCGTTGAACAAATAATCCGTCCGACAGGTCTACTTGATCCTGAAGTGGAAGTACGTCCGACGATGGGGCAAATGGATGACCTTCTTGGTGAAATCAACGCTCGTGTTGAAAAAGGTGAACGTACCTTTATCACGACATTAACTAAGAAAATGGCAGAAGATTTGACAGATTACCTCAAAGAAATGAGTGTTAAAGTCAAATACATGCACTCAGATATCAAGACTTTGGAACGTACCGAGATTATTCGTGATTTGCGTTTAGGTGTTTTTGATGTTTTGATTGGGATTAATTTGCTGCGTGAAGGGATTGACGTGCCAGAAGTTAGCTTGGTCGCTATCCTTGATGCGGATAAAGAAGGTTTCCTTCGAAATGAACGTGGTCTGATTCAAACGATTGGTCGTGCTGCGCGAAATAGCGAAGGTCATGTTATCATGTATGCTGATAAGTTTACAGAATCAATGCAAAAAGCCATGGATGAAACAGCGCGTCGTCGTAAGATTCAAATGTGTTATAATGAAGAACATGGTATTATTCCGCAAACAATCAAGAAAGATATTCGTGATTTGATTTCAATTTCTAAAGCAAACGAAACAGACGTTGCTGAAGACACACCTGACTACAGCAGCATGAATAAAACTGAACGTAAAGAAGCTATTAAGAAACTTCAAAAACAAATGCATGAAGCTGCTGAAATGCTTGATTTCGAGCTCGCTGCTCAATTGCGTGATATGGTGTTGGAATTGAAAGCAATGGATTAGGGGAGGAGTTAATAGATTGAGGGATAGAATCAAATTTTTTGGTCCAAATAATTTATCTGTTGGTCATTACATAGATAGAGTGGAAAGAATTCTTGAAGAATATTCTAATGAAAATTCTAGAATTTTAAATTTTATAGACGCAATTGAATTATGGAATGCTTTAAAATTTTTAGAAGCTCAGGTGTATTCTAAAAATTGGAAGGCAGATTTCGTTAATAGTTTAACTTCCATTATTCGAGGGAAAGTATACAAATTCTTTAATACTGTGACAAAAACTTCTATTATTGAATATATGTTAACCTTACAAAATGAATTTCAATATAGAGAAGATTTCTTTGAGATATTTGTAAAATTTAAATATGCTGAAAAAATTTCTGAAAAACAATTTTGTGATGCATTTTATAAAACTGGAATATCTGTTAGATATCTTTTGGAATATACTTACTTTAATAAGGTTTATCCAAGTGCTATTAAAGAATTATTTTTATCTAAGGCTGAGCACCTGGAGATTTTATTAGAAAATTACTCTGATAAAAATAATTTGAAATATTTTTTACCTGAGAATATTTCTTCTCAAGAATGGAATAATCTACTTTTCAGATATATTCACAGCGATAATTTAAATATTAATTACCTAAGGATACTTCAAAATCCTATAAAATCAATGGGAAATGAGTATTTTAGTTTATCAAGTGAAACTAGACTGGAAATTCAAAAACGTATAGAATTCTATTATCAAAAAATAGATAAAAGTCAAGCGGGATTAAAAATTATTTTTGAGGTATATCGGGATAAGAAAAATTATGAGGAGAAAACGAAAGAGTATAATGAAATAATGGGAGGAAGTTCTCATATTGAATTAATTGAAAAGAACATTATTCAAAATCTATTACAAGAAGATAGTCATTTACCTCAAACAGATGTCATTTATTTTACTACTTTGGTCGACTATGAACAAATAAAGCAGAATCATGAGTTGGATAATTTATTTTATAGTATCATATCAGACAAGGACATTTTTTCTGAGTCAAGAAAGTTATTATTACCTAGCTTTCCAAACAAAGAAAGTTCGGAAATTTTGAATTCTATAGGTATGACTACTAAAGGTTCTTATCCTGATACTGGTTATTTTAAACTAAAAAATAAATTGGTATTGTTAAAATTAAAAGTTTACCAAGATACTTTACAAGAAGTTAACATAAACGTTGAGATGATAGTGAAGTGGTACTTTCAAAATTTTATTTTGAATTCTTATAATATTGAATGGTTAAGTATTAATTTTTCTCCAAATAACGATGCTATTGAAAATAAAATAGGGACAATTTTTAGAGTTGAAGAGTCTATTCGAAAACAATATCTACTACTCATTGAGAGGGGGCATATAGATAGGGAACTATATAATTTAATGGATACCCCTCGAATTGATTCGTTACCAAGTGTAATACCTAAAAAATATGTATATCTTAGTAATAATGATACTTTTAAAAAAATATTATTTTTATTATTTAATGATCAATCTCATTTAACTTGTGTTGATGTAAAAAGGTGTGCTTCAAACTTTATTGATTTAATTACAAAATACCAAGTATCAAAAAAAGACTTTTTTGAATTTGAACAAGAAAAAATTGATTTTCTATTAAATAATAAAATTATAAGTTGCTTAGATGATGTACTTGTTGTTAGTAACCCCACTAAGATTAAAGTGTTACAAGAGCTTTATTGGTATGGTGAAATAAGTTATTATAACTTAACTAATGATGAAAAAACTGAAATTGATATTCTTAAAAAAAGAGGATGGATAGACTATAAAAGTACCCTTTTCTCAAGAAGCGAAATTAATTATTTGAATTACTTATTAAATAACAGTAAGTTTGAAAATAGTTTGGGAATCAGAAATAAATATCAACATGGTGCACCTGTATATGAATATGTTGAGGAATATCAAAAAGATTATATGGTAGCATTATTAGTGTTGTTGATTTATTTAGCAAAAACTAATGAAGAGTTTAATTATAAAAAGAAAGTGATGTAAAAATATGTCTCGTGCACAAAGTGTGATTTTAACGAATATGTGCCTAATTGAGGACAAAAATGGAAATGTCGTCATGCAGGTTCGTGACCCAAAACGTTATTCTTGGTCAGGCTATGCTCTTCCTGGAGGACATATTGAAGCTCATGAAGGATTGGTAGAATCAGTTATCCGTGAGGTTAAAGAAGAAACAGGTTTAAACATTAAAAATCCTCAGTTAGTTGGGATGAAACATTGGTATACCAAAGAAGATGAACGTTACTTAGTCTTTCTATACCGTACATCAGATTTTGAAGGTGAGATGCATTCGACCGATGAGGGAGAAATTAAATGGGTAGCCAGAAAAGACTTACCTAATCTTGACTTAGCTTATGACATGTTAAATTTGCTACGTGTTTTTGAAGAAGATAACCTCAATGAACTCTTTTATCGTGAACGCTTAAAAGACGATTTCTTACGCGAATTTTGGTAAGAATAATAAGTTCTCTTCCTATTAAATAACCAGATTTTAAACAATCAAAAAGCCTGGGACAATTGTTCCAAGCTTTTTTTGATAATTAATAATAGAAAGGGAGAAGAGATTGAACTTCTTCTTATTTAACTGAACCACCAGTAATGCCTTCAACGTAGTATTTTTGCATAAACATGAAGAGCAATGTGATTGGAACAGCGATAAGAACTGAACCAGCAGTGAATGACATGAACCAGTCATTGATGGTATCTTGTTGCAACATTGAGAATAGGCCAATGGCAACAGTGTATTTACTTGTCGCATCACCTAGGATAACCTTAGCAAAGATGAAATCAATCCAAGGACCGATGAAAGCCATAAGCGCTGTGTAGACAATGATTGGTTTTGAAAGTGGGAGAGTGATTTTAAAGAAAATATCAGCGCGAGTAGCTCCATCGATCATGGCAGATTCATCGAGTGAGTAAGGAATTGTATCAAAGAATCCTTTAGCAATGTAGAATCCAAGTGCTGCACCAGCAGAGTAAACTAGGATAAGCGCAAGTAATGTTTGGTCAAGGTTGAATGCTTTTAAGATGTAGTAAACAGCAATCATACTCATGAAACCAGGGAACATATTAAGCACAAGTGCTAATTTCAAAAAAACATTGCGGTGTTTGAATTTGATACGACTAAGTGAGTATGCCGTAGCAACGGTGATGAATGTTGAAATTACACAAGTAGCAGAAGCGACGAATAATGTATTCAAGAACCATTGCCCAAATGGAAAGGCATCTGAAGTAAATAGTTTAATATAATTATCTAGCGTCCAAGTTTTTGGAATGAAGTAGTTAACGTATGCTGTTCCTTCGCCACGGAAGCTAGTAAGAACAACCCAAACAATTGGAAAGAGCCAGATGATTGATAAAACAATCAATAAAATATAGACAAAAGTCAGTGTTAATCGTTTTTTGTTTTTCATTATTTAGCAACCCCTTCCTTGTAAGAATTTGTTCTTGTGTAAGCCAAGAGACTAAATACAGCAGAAAGAACAAAGATGAGAATACCGATAACAGAAGCAAGGTTGTAGTCAGCTGCAGTAACTGTTAAGTTGTAGAGCCAAGTAACAAGCAAGTCTGTGCTACCAGCTTGGTAGAAGTTAGAGTTAGTAGGACCACCACCAGTAAGAAGGTAGATAACGTTGAAGTTGTTGATGTTACCGATAAATTGTTGAATCAAGTTTGGCATCATCACAAGTAAGATTTGAGGGAATGTGATTGATTTAAAGATTTGGAATTTATTGGCACCATCGATTTCAGCGGCTTCAATTTGTTCTTGTGGAAGGTTCATGATAATACCTGAAGCGACAAGCATTGTGACAGGAATACCTACCCACATGTTAACGATGATGATTGAGAATTTAGCCCAAAGTGGATCTGACAAGAAAGGCAATGGGTTTGCAGCAGAGATAAGTCCGACTTTTTCAAGGAATGCATTGACTGGACCAGCATCACTGAGCAAGTTTCTCATGATAAGAAGAGAAATGAATTGTGGTACGGCAATTGTGATAACGAAGATTGTACGCCACATTTTTTTCAATTTCAAACCTTTAGTATTGATAATAAGTGCTAAGACAATACCAAAGAAGAAGTTTGTTACTGTAGCAAATACTGCCCAAATCAAAGTCCAAGAAAGAACTGGGAAGAATGTTCCTGCCATACGACCGTTAAAGATGTTACCGAAGTTAGCAAGACCAACCCAGTCAAATAAACTTTTCGGTGGTAGGTGATTGTGGTCATAACTTGTGAAGGCCAAACAAATCATATAAATTAATGGCAAGATAGTGAAGAGAAGAACCCCAATCATTGGGACTGCCATCAAAGTCATGTGGAAACGACCGTTTGCCAATGTTTCAAAGCCTTCTTTATCGATGACATAAATATTTCTAGCGCTCTTAAGGTTACACCAATAAATGTAAGCAAAGACAAGGCAGAAGATAAGAGAAGCAAGACCGAAAATAAGCATTAACATTGAGTTATCGCCATCAACAGCAACCTTCATCTTAATCCCATTGACGGTTTGTTCAACAAGACCTTGTTGGTGAGTTCCCAGAGTGATTAATCCTTGCAAGTTTGGAATAATCTGAGAGAAGAAAGTGATTAAGAAAAGAATCTCTGATAGTAAAAACAAACAACCTTTAATAATCTGTTTATGGTAAAGATTTGAGAATCCCATAATCAGAAATGACAGTTTGGTATCAAATTTTCCCTTTTTAAAAGCCTCAGTAACTGATACACTGTCAAAATAGTGTGAATTAGTCATACAAAACTCCTTTTATTAATCTTGTTGGAAGTCACTGCTAAAAATTTAATCTTAAAGTTCTTAGCAATAACTCCGACAAGAGTTTCCCTAAAAATAAAGTGGGGATGTAACTCCCCACTTTAGAACATCTTACTTAGCGTTAGCTAAATCTTTGTCAAATTGTTGCAATTTAGCGAGGTAGTCACCACTTTGAATTTTACCATTGTAGACATCGCTGAGAAGTGCAGCGCTTTCAGTCCAGAATGTAGTCATTTGACTAAGTTTAGGTGTTACGACAGTGTAGCCTGATGATGAAGCCATCTTGATAACTGCTTGAGCCAATTCATCTGATTGAACTTTATCTGATGATTGAACTTCTTTGTTAGCAGGAATAATGTTACGACCTTCATAAGTGAATTGGTTTTCTTGGCTTTCTGCACTAGTAAGCATAGAAGCAAGTTTGTAAGAAGCAGCGATACGTTTTGTATCTGAACCTGCAGGAGCTTGGTTAACAGCGAAGAGTTTCACACCAAGGAAAGCTTTTTGTTGTACTTCGTTACCGCCGATTGAGATTTTTGGATAAACAGCGATACCAAGGTTATCTTTACCAACAGCATCTTGTGCAGATTTAAGATCCCAAGGACCTGATTCAAGTGAAGCAACACTTCCGTCACCGAATTTAGACATTGCATTTTCAGCAGTCAAGTTAACGAAACCTTTGTTTGATTTTTGATCAGCAATCCATTGAAGAACTGATACACCAGCATCGTTACCCCAGTTAGTACCGTCAACGGTTTCACCATTTTCACCAAATAGTGTATCACCGACTGACATGAAGAGTGGAGCAGTTGCGTAAGCGTTCATAGCTTTGAATGTTGCACCAAAAGTTGCTTTGCTTGTGATTGTTTCATAGTTAGCAACATCGTCAGCAGAAAGTTTTGATTTGTTATAGAAGAGAACTTGTGATTCGATACCAAATGGGAAAGCGTAAGTTTTACCATTGTATTTTGCACCAGCTACTGCTTGATCAGTATCGTTAGTAGCAATTTCTTTGGCATAATCTTCAGGAACTTCTTGGATAACACCAGATTCAACTAGTTGACCAAGTTGATCGTGTGGAAGTGAGAAGACATCAGCAGCTTTTTGCGGGTCTTTTTTAACGTTTTCTTGTGCTTTTGAATCGTTTGATTCAACCATCTTAACGGTGTAGCCAGATTCTTTTTCGAAATCTTTAACAATAGCAGTGTAAGATTTTTTAGCACCAGTTGGTACCCAAAGTTTGATTGTCTTGCTGTCAGACGCAGAAGACGATTTAGTTGATGAGTTATTTGAGCAAGCAACTAAAGCGCTTCCGGCAAGTGTTAAACCTGCACCAGCAAGGACCATTTTTTTCCATGTGTTGTTCTTCATAAGTTTCCCCTCCTAGAGAAAGATTAGTAATATTATTTACACCTATTCATTGTGCAACCGTTTGCAGTTAATGTCAAGTATTTTTGTAAAAAAAGTTTAAAAAACTTTAAAGGTCAAATAAAGAAACTGATAAAAAGAGCATCAATCTGATATATACTATTCAGTTTTTACTATAAAATAGCCTGAAAAAACAATAACATTCTAAAAAATATCACAAAATAAAGCAAACAATTGTAGAAAAATCTTATTTATGTATAATAGGGGATAAAAATAAGAGTTTTTACCTCTAAAACCTTGTCAGTACAGTAAATCTATTATAAAATGTAAGATGCAAAGGAGACTTAGATGGTTACAATTAAAGATGTAGCGGCTAAAGCTGGCGTCAATCCTTCGACGGTTAGCCGTGTTTTGAAGGATAGTAAATCCATTTCTCAGAAAACAAAAGACAAAGTTCGGAAAGCGATGGCAGAGTTAGGTTATGTTCCTAATGTAGCTGCCCAAATGTTAGCCAGTGGGTTAACGTATAATGTTGGTTTTATTTTTCCACCGTTAATCACACCAGATCGTTTGAACGAACCATTCTTTATGCAAATTCTTTCTACTATAACTAGTGAAGCGAAATTAAATGATTTTACGGTTTCTATTGCAACCGGTATGACAGTTGATGAATTAGAAGAACAAGTAAAATTAATGTATCGCCAAAAGCGAGTAGACGGATTTATTATCTTATACTCTGATCCAGAAGATCCAGTTCGTAAGTATCTGATGGATAATAATGTACCTTTTGTGATTGTCGGTGCTCCCGAAGGTTTCGAAAATGATATTACACACATAGATAATGATAATCAATTGATGGGTAAAAAAGCAGTTGAATATCTTTATCAAAAAGGACATCGTGAGATTCTATTTGTTACGGATGATTTAAAATCTGAAGTGTCATCAGAACGTTATTTTGGTTATCTTCGAGGTATGGAAAAGCTTGGTTTGACAAGCGATAAAGCACTTTTGTTTGATCGTAGAGATCCAATGATTATGGAAGCATTAATTGAAAAAATTGAATCAAGTAAAGCAACGGCTCTGATTGTAATTGCTGATACAATTTCAGTTCGATTAGTACAGTTCTTATCTTATTATCAATTGAAGGTTCCTGATGATATTTCAATTATCACCTTCAATAACTCAGCCTATTCCACTTTGATTCACCCTTATATGACAACATTTGATATTAATGTTGCTAATTTGGGCCGAACTAGTTTCAGACGGTTGGTCGAATTGATTAAATCTCCTGAGACAGCGATTACTGAAAAAATCATTGTTCCTTTTACCTTGAGAGAGCGTGAAAGTGTCCGTCAATTGCATGTTGAAGACAAATAAATTCCCTTTCTAGTGGCTTTTATGAATGAAAATTAACACCTTAATTGCTATTGGTTTAGCAGTTGAGGTGTTTTTTTATATTTTTTTGTCAAAATGATTGACTTACGCAAACGCTTGCGTTATAATTTGCAATGTAAAGATCGTTGATAAAGGAGAAAACATATGGAAAAACGTGCAAGTGGTGTACTGATGCATATCACATCATTACCCGGCAAACAAGGGGTGGGAACATTTGGTCAAGAAGCATATAACTTTGTTGATTTCTTGGTTGAAACTGACCAAACATACTGGCAAATCCTACCATTAACAACGACAAGTTATGGTGATTCCCCTTATCAATCATTCTCAGCAACAGCTGGGAACACACACTTAATTAACTTAGAATTGCTTTGTAAACAAGGTTACCTAGCAAAAGAAGACTATAAAACTGTTAACTTCGGTGATGATTTAGAAAGTGTTGATTATGCTCGCATTTTTGAAGCTCGTCGTCCAATTTTGGAGAAAGCAGTTGCAGAATTTATGCAAAGTGCTGATAACCAAAAAGCTTTAGCTGAATTTGAAAAAGAAGCGACATGGGTGAAAGATTACGCTGAATTCATGGCCATTAAAGAATTCTTTGGCAATAAAGCTTTGCAAGAATGGGATGATAAAGCGGTTGTTCGTCGCGAAGAAGCTGCTCTTGAAACTTATCGTGAAAAATTAAAAGATGTTATTACTTATCATAAAGTCACTCAATATTTCTTCTACCAACAATGGGCTGATTTAAAAGCTTATGCTAATGAAAAAGGTATTAAGATTATCGGTGATATGCCAATCTACGTTTCTGCTGATAGCGTAGAGGTTTGGACAATGCCTGAACTTTTCAAAGTTGATGCCGAAAAGACCCCACTTTGTATTGCTGGTGTTCCTGCGGATTCATTTAGTGATGATGGTCAACTTTGGGGAAATCCAATTTATGATTGGGAAAACCACAAGAAAACAAATTACGCTTGGTGGGTTTATCGTATTAAAGAGGGAATTAAGCTCTACGACCTTCTTCGTATCGACCACTTTAAAGGCTTCTCAGATTATTGGGAAATTCGTGGGGATTACAAGACAGCGAATGATGGTAGTTGGCAACCTGGTCCAGGACGTGCTTTGTTTGATGTTGTACGTGACGAACTTGGCGAACTTCCTATTATTGCAGAAAACCTCGGTTATATTGATGCCAAAGCCGAGCAATTGTTAACTGACACTGCTTTCCCAGGTATGAAGATTCTTGAATTTGGTTTCTACGATACAGAAGGTAAGAGTATCGATGCTCCGCATAACTGCAATAAAAATAGCATTGCTTACAACGGCACACATGATAACGAAGTGGTTAATGGTTGGTACGATAACTTGACAGATGAACAAAAAGCATTTGTTGATGCTTATACACATCGTCATGAAGGCGAGCCAATCACACAAACAATGCTTCGTACCTTGTTTGCAACGGTTAGTGATATTGCAATTGCGACTATGCAAGACATTCTTGACAAACCAGCTGAGTCTCGCATGAACATTCCAAATACTGTTGGTGGCAACTGGCAATGGCGTATGTTAAAAGAAGATTTGACAGATGAACGCAAAGCTTTCTTGAAAGGCATCACAGCACTTTATTGCCGCAAAAATACATTTAAATAAAAAAGAAAAAGGGATATTATAATGACAACTAAATTTACAGATTACGTAACTTCGAAAGGCCAAAAACTTGCCGAATTGAGCAATGAAGATATCTATGTAGCACTTTTGCACTACGTTAAAGAATTAGCTGCCGAAAAACCAAAAAATACAGCTAAACGCAAAGTTTACTACATTTCTGCTGAATTTCTTATTGGTAAACTTTTGTCAAACAACTTGATTAACCTTGGTATCTATAAAGATGTTAAAGCTGAACTAGCTGCAGCAGGTAAATCAATCGCAGAAGTAGAAGATGTCGAACTTGAACCATCACTTGGTAATGGTGGTCTTGGTCGTTTGGCATCGTGTTTCATAGATTCAATGTCAACTCTTGGTATCAATGGTGAAGGTGTTGGACTTAACTACCACTGTGGTCTATTCAAACAAGTCTTCGTTGATAACCAACAAGAAGCAGAAGCTAACTACTGGATTGAAAAAGATTCATGGCTTGTACCAACTGACATCAGCTACGATGTTCCATTTAAAGATTTTACACTTAAATCTCGTCTTGACCGTATTGATGTTCTTGGCTACAAACGCGATACTAAAAACTACTTGAACTTGTTTGATATTGACGGGCTTGACTACGGTTTGATTCACGATGGTATTTCATTTGATAAGACTGAAATCAAGAAAAACTTGACACTCTTCCTTTACCCAGATGATTCAGACCGTAATGGTGAATTGCTTCGTATCTATCAACAATACTTCATGGTATCAAATGCTGCACAATTGTTGATTGATGAAGCTATTGAACGTGGTTCAAATCTTCACGATTTAGCTGACTACGCTTATGTTCAAATCAACGATACTCACCCATCAATGGTTATTCCTGAATTGATTCGTCTTTTGACTGAAAAACATGGTATTGAATTTGAAGAAGCAGTTTCAATCGTGAAAAGCATGGTTGGTTACACTAACCACACAATCCTGGCTGAAGCGCTTGAAAAGTGGCCTCTTGATTACCTTAACGAAGTTGTGCCGCACTTGGTAACAATCATTGAAAAATTAAACAAACTTGTTGCTAGCCAATATTCAGACCCAGTCGTTCAAATCATTGATGAATCAGGTCGTGTTCACATGGCACATATGGATATTCACTTCTCAACTTCAGTAAATGGTGTAGCTGCTCTTCACACTGAAATCCTTAAAAATAGTGAATTGAAACCATTCTATGACATTTATCCTGAAAAATTCAATAACAAAACAAATGGTGTCACATTCCGTCGTTGGCTTGAATTTGCTAACCAAGATTTAGCTGATTACCTTAAAGAATTAATCGGTGATGAATACCTTACTGATGCTACTAAGCTTGAAAAATTACTTGCTTATGCTGACGATGAAGCTGTTCATGCAAAACTTGCTGAAATCAAACACAATAACAAATTAGCTCTTAAACGTTACCTTAAGGATAATAAAGGTATTGAACTTGATGAAAATTCAATTATTGATACACAAATCAAACGTTTCCATGAGTACAAACGTCAACAAATGAATGCTCTTTATGTCATTCATAAATACCTTGAAATCAAACGTGGTAACCTTCCAGAGCGTAAAATAACTGTTATCTTTGGTGGTAAAGCAGCACCAGCATACATCATTGCACAAGACGTTATTCACTTGATTCTTTGCTTGTCTGAATTGATTAACAATGACCCAGAAGTTAACAAATACTTAAATGTTCACTTGGTTGAAAATTACAATGTTACTGTAGCTGAACACTTGATTCCTGCAACAGATATTTCAGAACAAATCTCTCTTGCTTCTAAAGAAGCATCAGGTACTGGTAATATGAAATTCATGCTTAATGGTGCATTGACACTTGGTACAATGGACGGTGCCAACGTTGAAATTGCTGAACTTGCTGGTATGGATAATATTTATACATTTGGTAAAGATTCAGATACAATCATTGATCTTTATGCAACTCAAGGTTACGTAGCAACTGATTACTATGAAAATGATCCAGTCATCAAAGAAGCAGTAGACTTTATTGTTAGTGATGAATTGGTTAAACATGGTAATGCTGAACGTCTTGAACGTCTCTATAATGAATTGATTAACAAAGACTGGTTCATGACATTGATTGACCTTAAAGAATACATTGCTGTTAAAGAACAAATGCTTGCTGATTACGAAGATCAAAAATCTTGGATGACTAAAGTTATTAAGAATATCGCTAAAGCTGGTTTCTTTTCATCAGACCGTACAATCGAACAATACAACGATGAAATCTGGCACAGCAAATAAGATTTAAATAGAGTATAAATAAGAATGCGAGGTTGATAAAACAATCTCGCTTTTTATGTATATACAGAAAAACACAAAAATATTGAATTTTTATAAAAATAGGGTTGACAATTGTATAAATATTAAATAAAATGTATACATATCAAAAAAGAAAAGAGAAAATGACTATGAAAGTAAGTAAAATGTTTGGTGGGTTAGCTCTTGTTGCTTCAGCTTTTCTATTGACAGCTTGTGGCTCAGGAAATCAAAAAGATACATCAGTTTCAGATATTAAAGATAAAGGAACTCTTGTCGTTGCTATGAATCCGGAATTCGCTCCTTTTGAATCTTGAATTTACAATATAAGTGCACAATAAAAACTCATAAGATTTTTCTAGTA
>ERZ1034939.857-NODE-857-length-16993-cov-6.461507_pt1 | contig 16993 bp, 4 predicted proteins | sample MGYA00520626_ERZ1034939 | MGnify/ENA primary metagenome ERZ1034939 (study PRJEB33766, sample SAMN09781751) | gut metagenome | biome: gut microbiome | host: Homo sapiens | place: Madagascar | study: EMG produced TPA metagenomics assembly of the PRJNA485056 data set...
GAAAGAAAGAAATGGTATTACGTTCCACCATTGGGAGACAGTGACACACCGCAGGGCGCTTACATCATCAGCGCCACCATAGACGGAAAGAAATCTACAGCCACCATTCCGGCAGAATATATGCAATGGAAGGCAGGCTACCAATATACATACATCTTTAAAATAACAGTAGCAGGACCCAACATTGCCTTCACCAATATGCAGGTGGAGAAATGGGTGGAAACTCCTATTAAAAATAATGGCGGTACCGAAGACTGGTAACGCCCCACATGACTCATTATGAAGAATAAAAAACAGATGATACCCCTCTTTGCCTTCCTCGCAAGTCTCACTGCCTGCGAAAGCAACGACCTGCCTATCCAGCACGCCGACAGTTACCGATATATCACCTTTGCTGCACGGACACAAAAGATGACGACACGGGCGGATGACAGATATGAAAGCTATGATCCGGTTCAGCGAATGCACCCACAAAACATGGGCGTCTTCGGCTATTACAACTTTGCCACTCATAGCTTTGAAACCACTGGTACAGAGACAGGAGGCAAAAACCACGCCATCTTCGACAATATCCTGGTAGATTACAATACATCGACCAAGACCTGGAGTACAAAGGAAGAAAAGCGATGGGATGCTTACCCAGACAGCAACTTCGACTTCTTCGGATATATGCCGCATTCTACTGAAGCAACCCTCAGTAAGCCATCGGCAACAGAAAGCACCTATCTCCTGAAGATTCCTTTCTCCATGCCAGCAGTCAATGGCAACCCATCCCCTATCCTTGCTCAGAAAGTTTTAAGAAAGGCGCCAATCATCTGCGCCAAACCGGAACATAAGGGAAGTACAACGGCAGGAGGTTCGGATGCAACCTTTGGACGAGTAGTTACTTTCCTCTTCGACCAGACGTTGACGGGCTATAACCTCAACTTCCAACTGGACCAGAAGATGAATGCCATCCGACACTTCCGCATCAAGGGTGTCAAGATTTACGGCAAAGGTCTGAACGACGAAGGTCTGGCAACGGGAGGCTACGTAAGCCGCAGCTATACCTGGAGTAACAATGAGTGGACGGCAAAAGCCATCCAATGGAGCAATCTGAACAAGGTAATTATAACGGAAGAAAACGCCATCCAGCTGGCAAAGGATAAAAATTCAGAAACCCCATTTACTCCGGGAGACAAAGAATATATGGATATTGACGACAGTAAGTATCATCGTTGGGGCACCACCTTCTATGCCATCGCCGATGCCTCTTTCGTACCCACCATTGCCGTCACCTACGATGTAATTCTGAAGGATGAAAAGGGAGAAACGGTTACCCGTAAGGACGTAACCTCTACCATCATCCTGGGAAATAAATATTTCGAAACACTCAATCCTGCCCAAACGGCAGCGATTTACAACATCAATATACTCATCCAGCCAAGATACCTCTATATACTGGCTGACCAGGATGCCTATACGGGGCATCTCCTGATACAGTAATAACAGAATACCCTCATGACCTATACCACGAAGAAACATAAGAACAAAGAAAAAAAGAATCGCTTATAAATGAAGGCTCATGAAAAAGCAACAAGATAACAATACACAAAACAAAAAATTCAGAATACTTCTTGGCATTCTGACCCTATGGCTCATGTGTGGACAAACCTTATGGGCTCAGACACCAAACAAATACTATTCCATAGATATCTATGCCGATAGCTATGCAGGGGGTGATGGAAGCAAGACCAATCCATACGAGATTGCTACGGCAGAACAGCTCGCCAAACTGGCACGCGATGTGAACAACGGAAACACACCACAGGCTTTCCTTGGCAAATACTTTAAGCTTACTGCCGATATCGACCTTAAGAATGGTATCTGGATGCCAATCGGTAAATACTACAACTACGGCAATGATAATGGCAACAACCGTTTGTTTTTCGGAAAGTTTGATGGCAATGGTCATGTCATCAAAAATATGCATATACAATGGGAAGGAACTGAAGCAAGGAGTGCATGGGGACTCTTCTCGACACTCCAAGGTGCAAGCAGCACTAACCTTACTACCGTAACAAACCTCATCATCAAGGATGCTACGGTAGAAAAGAAACCAGGATTCGAACCTTATGGTCCCGATTATAAAGTGGGCGTAGTAGCTGGTGAGATATACGGCAATACAGAACTCAGCAACATCATTATCCGTGGCTCAGAAATAAAGGATAACGACGAAACATACCAGATTAACAATGAAAGCAAAATTGGCGGTATAGCAGGAAATGTACAGACCGACAGTAAGAACGAAACTTTCAGAATCTTCAACATAGCAGCTGATACACAGATAAATATGCTGAAGAATACAAGCGTGCATAACGATAAGTTCCACATAGCCCAAGGTTTCGGTCGCTTCAGCTATGACATGAAAGGAGGCGGTAATATCATAGAGCCTACCAACATCTATCTCTTTGGCAATGGGCTTAACATCGAAAATACAAGTACCAAGATCAACAAAGGTGGCATCACTGCCAATTGTCAAAACGAAGGTAATGCCACTAAATATGCTTCTACCTGGTATTACACCCAGTACGTAGATGGTGGAAAGAACCTGGGTACGCGGAAGAAAGTTGATGAGTTTGCAACAACATTTGCAAGCCAGAACAACCAGTATATATCAACCAACAACTTTCAAGACAAGCTCAACTGGAGCTATACTTCTGGTACAGGCTTTAACTTCGGTTCAACAAAACTGACAGTGAAGCGTGGCTATAATACTATCATCACAGCAGAAACTATTGAAGGTAATGCAGGAAACGAGAAATATTTCTGGTATACATCTACAGACAAGAAGAATTGGACTCTACAGAACGAGAACAATCCATATAACAATTTCAGCATCTCGCTCACAGACTTCGACCAGTATGTTTATGCAGAATTGGAAGATGGCAGTTCGCAATCGGGAGTGGCAAAGATTGAAGCAAGAAAAGTGAATGCTGTGATGAAGCACAAAGAGAATACAATCTACATTGACATAAATAATAATATTTGGGACAACAACGATAATCTTGATATCAAATATTCGTGGGTAAAGAATGATGATGTAGAAGTAAGCACAGAGCCTACTTTCGACAAGTCATCTCTTGGCTCTACCGACAAGCTGAGCTGTCATGTGATAGTAACAACCAAAGACGGAGTTGAGCTATTAAATAAATGGTTGGTTTATACCAAGAGCGTGGTATATCTATGCCCTGCAGGTGCTACTGGAACAACAGCTGAAGGAAAGACTATATCATACAATGCCGGAAACGACAGTAATGACGGTCAATCTCCAGAGACTGCAGTAAGGACATGGAAGGGCGCATATTCCAAGTTGGAAAAGCAAGGATCATGGGACGACAACACCATCGTGCTGATGGGAACGAGTGACGAGAATGTCACCAATAATACAGATAACGGCTTTAGTTCTACAGGTTATTCATCAGAAGACGCAATTGATAAGTGGAATGAAGCTAAAGCGAAATCGCCATTATTCAAGAATGCGACTATCAGAGGTAGTTGGGGAGATGTAGACTATGCTGGCGAAATAAGAATAAAAGGTGGAAACTTGTGGAATACAGGCTTAACAATCTTTGGAGATACTCGCTTCCAGTATATTACGTTTAGGCGTGCAAACGAAAATTACGACGTCTTGTATTGCAATTACAACAACCTGGAAATGGGCGAAGGCATACAGATGAAAAACTATGATCAGAAATTTGAAGGTGACGGTACTCTTGATGGAGCAACATCTACATCATTCGAAATATTTGGCGGTACACTAAACGATGCCCGTTTTCGTCCACTTTATAAAGATGACAATCTAAAGAAAATGGAAGATTCATATCCACACGGACGTGAAGGTTTCAAGATTAAAATCAAGTCAGGTCATTACTCTACAATCTGTGTAGGCGATCGACAAATAAATGGTCACATGAATGGCATTATGGGCAGTCCAAATATGCCTATAAAGTGTACCATAGATATAGATATAGACAGAGAGTACAATGATACTCATAAATCAGAAAATGGTAATATGACTCCTACTCTTGATGTTGCCGTAATTCTTGCAGGCAACCATGAGGGTGCTATGGTTGGTGATGTAGACATCGTGATTAAGAGTGGAAAGATAGGTCGCGTTGTTAATGGTACTCTCGGTAACAGACGTGAAGTAGATGGATATGATAATGGATATAATAATGTTCCTTTCAACACATTCATGGGACGTGCCAACATTCTTATAGACCCAGCACTGTCAGAAAATAACCAAAACGATATAAATAGCAGAGTTGAGATAACAGAGATATATGGTGGTAGCACCGGTCGTGCTTTTGAAGCTAATGAACTCATTGAAAATCCATTCTATGGACAAAGTACAATAACCATAAAGGGTGGAACATTCTTAATTCCTTCAACATGTAACCGAGATATGATTTTCAGTGGCATCTATGGAGCTGGAGCTGGTGGTATGAATGGTGTAGGAGACGATACACACAAAACACCAGATACCAGAATACCATATTGGGAAGACAGTAGCAAAAAGTCTGTAATGAAATTTGGCAACTATGATGCTGCCATAGCTAATCTTTGCATGTTTAATTGCTACAACTCTGACACACATACTTATACAGAAATAGATCCAAAACAAACGAGTACTAAAATCGTTATAGAGGGAGGCATATTCGGTTCTGCAGAAAAACCCATTGATGGTATATATGCCGGAGGTAGCGGATATATGAGTTCTGACCTTTGGACTACAAATGGAATACCAAGTAAGGATGGTGGAAACATATACGGAAAGGCAGGAGAAACCGTAGCATCACTTACCATCAATGGTGGAGAATTCTATTGCAAAAACGGCATCTTTGCTGGTGGACGTGGAACTGATTATTTCTATTCTTTAGACCAAAAGGGTGGTAATGCTGATGATTATACAGAACTCGGCAAAATATACGGCAACGTAGAACTGACAATCAATGGCGGTATCTTCCATTGCCCTGTATTCGGTGGTGGATATGGTGTGGCTGATGCCAAACGGCTCAACTCCTCAGACATCAACACCCTCGAAAACATGGCACGCCTCTATGGCTCGTCTACAGTTAAGATTAATGGTGGTACCTTCTTTAAGAATATCTATGGCGGTGGTGACATGGCTGTAGTAGAGCAAGGCACCAACATAGCCATCAGCGACAATGCCGACATCAGAGGGGATGTGTTTGCCGGCGGTAACGGAAGAAAGAAACGATTGGAAAGCAATACAACCATCGCTGACGATACCTGGCATTCAGAACTTGTAGGAAAGGTACTTGGCGGCACCAACCTCAACTTCTACGGCACCTCTGCACAGGCACCATCCATCTATGGCGACATCTATGGCGGTGGAAACAGAGCACAGGTAGAGGGAGATACACATATTAATATATATGCAGCCAACTTCGCTGGAGAAATCTATGGCGGAGGAAAGGGCTTGATTACGGACGACAACGGCAATCTCCTCTATACCTATGCCGACGTAACAGGTAATACCTTTGTAAAACTGGCTCAAGACCAGGGCGCACAGACAGAAGGAGAAAGCGGAAAGAAGCAGGACAACTTCTCCATCAATGTGATATGGGACAAGAAATGGAACGGAACAAAGTGGATCTACTGGAATGACAACAAGAGCGAGTTCTTCAATAACGGTCAGTTCGTCTGCCCTCATAATATCTATGGTGGCGGTAACCAAGCCTGCAAAGTAACAGGAAAGGCTACCCTTACCATCCTGAAAGGTATGACCCCAATCGGACTCCTGAAAACAGCAGAATGGAAGAAAGCATACGACGACAGCAACCATCCTCACTTCGCTGTATTCGGCGGTGGCTATGGTATCAATACAACCGTGGACAGCACCGACGTTACCGTGAACGTGAATGGCGACTACGGAATCTACAATACTGAGATAGAGGATATTTCTGTCTTCGACAACTCAAAGGGTATTCCTAACTTCACCATCCTGAGTGCTCTGGGCGGTGGATATGCTGGAAAAGTTAACAAGAGTACAAAGGTAACCATTGATGGCAAGACCTTCCTGCACCGTGTATATGGCGGTGGCTTCGGTGACCCATTCTCTACAGAGAATAACGAAACGGGTCAGATTGGCGGCAACACCGAGGTATATATCCAGGGAGCCAACATCTACGGTGACGTATTTGGTGGCGGTGCCGGTGTAGCACCTAAGGATAACAACGGCACTTACACCTACTTTACCGATGTAGCAAAGGTATTAGGAACCACCAAGGTAGAGATATCGGGTGAAGCCAAAATATATGGCAATGTATATGGTGGCGGTGACATCGCCAACATCAAATCATACATCACCCTGACAGGAGCAGACAAGGAAGCCTATTACAACACGAAGCCAAAGAGCGAATCAAAGCTCGACCAGACAACAGGCAAGTTCCTTAGCTATGAGGCAAAGGACTATACAACCTTCGTCAATATCACCGGTGGCGACATTTTCGGAGAAGTCTTTGGCGGAGGAAAGGGTCTCAAGAAAGCTGAAGCTCCTGAATATTATAAGGTGGGAAGAATCAACGGCAACACTCTGGTACACGTGGTGAACACGAATGCCACCTCCCTTGCCGACACCGACAGCCAGGGCAACATCGTGCCATTCATCTGGAGTAATATCTATGGCGGATGTGCCTTCGGTACCGTAAATGGAAGTACCCTGGTACATATCGAGGGCGGCAAACTGGGCCACAACATTTACGGCGGTGGATACGGAAATATCGAGATAGACCTCACCGGCAATGAAACCGAAGAGGAAGAGGAGGAAATTACCCGTAACACAGTACTGGGAAAAGTGGATAAAAACAAGGAGGGAACCTACGCCAACATCCTGGGTAACACCAAGGTACAGATAGACGGCGGAACCTGGATATGGAACCGCAAGGCAGACATCAACGGCAACATCACCACCTGGCTGGCAGTTCAAAATAACGCAAAGATCTGCGAGAACATTGATGAGTTCAAGGAGATAACCGCTGCCATCCTGAAAGCCAAGACTGCCAATGAGATTACCAACGAAAAGGCAAAGGCTGCCATCAATCGCATCATCAGTGATGAGAATACCCAACAGTTCTATGCATTTACCAAGGGAACGATGAACTCCGGTTCCTTCAAGCGAGACCATAATATCTATGGCGGTGGAAACCGTGCCTGCTATGTGGGATTCGGACAGGACGGAAACTCTACCATTGGCAACGGTACTTCTGACAGCAACGGTCTGAGTGAGGTAATTATCAACCACTCTCCTCTTGCCGACGTCATCACCAAGGATGGCAACCAGATCAGCGTGTTCGATGAAACCTCGCTTGCCGGCTTATGCTGGTATATCAGCAGCAAGAACACAAACGACCCGGAATTCTCCATATTCGGAGCCGGCTTCGGTGCCAACACCAAGGTGGTAAAGACCGAAGTATGTGTGCAGCCTGGTAACAAGATGGATGACGATGGCGTCATCACCGTCAACGGCATCAAATACCGCTATCTCAACCAGAATGCAGACCTCAAGACATACGTTGACTTCGAGAAGCAGATATACAATGACTTCCTGAAGGTTTCAAAGGATGACAAGAAGCTCTATTTCGGTAGTGTGACGGGCAGCAATCCGGGTGATGCCGACTTCGACCCGATGACCTTCAAGCGCTATCATGCCAGCCGCTGGGCCTGGACCCTCGGTTTGCCAGGCTTCACCTTCCAGGCTATCCATGGTGGTGGTTTCTCAGGATATGTTACCGGTGAAACCTATGTAGAAACCGACTGTCAGCCTTTCTGCGAGAACATCTTTGGTGCCGGTGTTGGTGCCATGCCTATCGGTAACATCACCACAGCAAACCAGGGAGAAAGCTATGACTTCGGAAAGGTAGGTTCCCTGTCGAGAGTATTCATCAAATCAGGCTATGTAGCACAGAATGTATATGGCGGTGGTGCCGGTATCGAATCAATCTATGACAAGAACAAGAATACACGGATTGACTTCCCGAATATGGCACGCGTCCCTAAAACGGAAGTTTACGTCTATGGTAGAAACATCAAATATAGGTACAACCTCGGCTTGATAGCCCGTACCATGATATTGGGCAGCGTATATGGCGGTGGCGATGTTGCCAACGTGGGAAATAATGAGGATGAAGTGAAAGAACCGGATGTCTTTAACTTCGAATACCACCAGGTACCAGCCAGATACACTTCGCTCGTCAACATCCGTGGCGGCGTCGTTTTCTCTCAGGTTTTTGCAGGAGGTAGAGGACGCCTAAAGTCTGAATGCAACGACTATAAGAAGCTGGGTGGCATCTACGGCAATACCAGTCTGGTCATCGACCGTCCAAACATCACCTATCCATACTTCGACGAAAAAACGAAAGAGTATATCAAGCCATGGAGCGACAATGCCATGAAGCATCCAGACAATGACAAGAACAAGGATATCATGCCAGCATTCCTGGAGAGAATCTACGGCGGATGCGAAAACGGTACGGTATATGGCAATACCTTCATGAGCATCTCCGACGGACAGATAGGCCATGGTATCTATGGCGGCGGTTGGGGTAACTGCGACACCCTGACCGTGAACGGAACCGACACCCTGACCGTGACTTCGGCAGACGTAACCGGCAATACCAATATCATGATCAATGGTGGACAGGCACTGCTCTCCTCTTACTGGAATCCGGAAACCCGTTCATGGCGACCAGCCAGCATCATTGACGGTATCACCTACTCACCACAATACGACCACGAGGCACTGAAGTTCAAGGTAAACCACAACATCTATGCCGGTGGCAACGAAGCCTGCGAAGTGGGCAACAATACCAACATCTTGATTGCCAAGGGTCTCCTGAATGACAACACCGAGGTGAAGCCGGGACAGGACAAGAAGAAAATGAAATTCTACCAGACAAACGAATGGAAAGAGATATATAATAAGGTGGGATCTCCTCACTTCAGTATCTTCGGTGGCGGCTTTGGTGAAAAGACCTATGTCAAGGGCAATACCAACATCACCATCGACATGCAGGGCAGAGATGCCAACAACCACCAGGACATTGAGCTGAAACCAGGCAAGGAACATGAACACTTCTACAGCGACTTCTCGTACATGGACATCGTGGGCGGTGGCTATTCGGGTACCGTAGAAGGCAGTACCAATATATCGGGAGCCGGTGGCGTATTCTGCCGCCGTGTGTTTGGTGGCGGTTTCTACAGTTCTGTCAAGGAAACAAATGTCACCATCAAGGCTATCGACTGCCGTGACATCTTCGGTGGCGGTTTCATGGGAGACGTAAAGGAAGCTACCCATGTCATCATCGGATCAGACAACAGTACAACGGGCAGTACAACGGGTGGTCCATCAGGCACCTCCAAGTTCAACAATTCCGACATCCATATCCATGGCAATGTTTATGGCGGCAACGACGTTTCGGGCTATGTGAACATAACTGCAGAGGAAAACGGATTAAGAGACAATGGCGGTGAAGGAAGCAACATCAAGATTCTGGGTGGACACATCTATCAGAATGTATATGGAGCCGGAAACGGTAACTACCTGTATGCACTCGACAAGAACCAGAACCAGAAGGTGACGGTGAACGAGTATTACCCTATGAACCCGGAGGATCCAAACTCAGAGACCGTTCCTCTGGTATATACCGTACCGATGAGAAAATCCATGCCTTCCTACAAGGAGGCAAGCGATGCGGCTAAGATTGTGAACATCAATTCATGGCGACCACTCACCAACAAGGTGAGCATCGAAATCAAGGGTAACTCTACATCTGAAAAGGTGAATATCGCCGGTGACGTTTATGGAGGAGGAAACTCTGCCACCGTACTGAAGGTGAAGGACAAGGATAACAAGGCTGTAGAAAAGGTGGGAAACATCCATATCAACATAGGAAGTCATGTGAACATCGGACGTGTCTTCATGGGTTGCAACGGAGATGAACTCTTCGCCAAATCAGAGGACAATGACTTCATGAACAAGTTCCAGAAACTCAATGGAAACGTGGAGGACTATACACAGGAACTGAACCTTGCCGATACCATCGACTGGTTCTCCAATCCTTCGAACAAGGATATCGGTACCCTCTATCTCCCTACCAAGCTGGAAGACCGACCAACCGTATATCCTCACCTCATCGACCTGTATTTCCAGCCAGTGGAAACAGATATCCAGGGAGAACTGCAATGGAACGGAACCCAGACGGGTGAAGGACTGGAAGACTGTACCATCAAGACTTTCTGCTGCGGAGGAAATCGTGGCAACATGAACATCTATCCAAATACAAGGGGCAATGTAATCAATTATATCTTCCCGGAGGGACTCACCATCACCGACAAGATTGTGGGTGGCTGCAACAATGCCAACTACAACTATAAAGGACTGGTGAACCATGAGGGTGGCTATCTACTGGGACGTGCCTACTCTACCGATCCTTTCATCCAACTCACCATCAAGAACAAGTTCCAGCCAGAGGAGAAGAACGATGCCTATGTGGGAGGAAACGTATTCGGCGGCTGCTACAAGACGGGAACCGTGAGAGGCGACGTTACCATCGATCTCCGGAGCGACATGCTTGCCGGTAAGGATAAGAAGAAACTGGAAAATTCGAACGATTCTCTGGCTACCAAACCGGAATACTCCAGCCTCAACATCTATGGTGCCGGATATGGTATGGAGAGTTATGTTTACGGCAATACCCACATCATCATGGGTAAGGATATGAAATGTTCTGAACCTAAGACAGAAGGTGGTAAGTTCCTTCCTTGCGGTGTAAACGGAGCTACAGGTGTATCAGCCAACTTCATCTATGGTGGCGGTCAGCAGGGTAATGTCATCGGACTTACCGATGTGGATATCCTCAATGGTCACGTCTTCCGTTCGGTAACAGGCGGTTCCTATTCTGGCTATGTATATGGTTCTACCCAGGTAAAGGTGGGCTACCCTACCTACTATCAGGTAAAAGACGGGCATTCCGGCATCTATCTGCTGGACCGTACCGACAAGAACAACCTGTATATTGACCATGAGAATAAGGATAAGGACGGAAAGATACTGCCAAACCTTGCCTCAGAAACCATCAAGCAGAGCATCAGACTCATCAGTGGTGACAAGGTTTCGCAGGCTGTTTATGCTTCCATCATCGGCAAGCAGGGAGTTACGGACTTCGTGAAGAAGAATGATTTTGATGCAATCACTACAGCCCCAGCTACACCACTTACATGGAACGACATCAATATCAAGATTGGAGAAGCTATCTATGGTGGCGGTTACTCCGTGGCACAGGGTACTTCTGTCATGGCAAACGACTCTACCGTTCTGAAATTTACCCGTCAATACAATATAGACAAGGCTTTCACGGAAAGACAGGAAAAACTGTCTGATCTGCCTAATGGTACCACAACAGGATTCGGCGGTAACACCACCATCCTGGTTGCCGACAATTCTGCACCAGAATCTGACCGTGACCATATCATCATCTCCCATCAGAAAATGCAGTCGGTCGTATTACCAACAGGTACCGACCTCTTCGGCTACTATTACATGGACAAAGACGGCAACTACCGTTACATCTCTCTCCAGGACAACTATTTCTATGGAGACGGATATAAGAAGCCGGAACATCAGTCGGAGACCGACACGAATATATATGCCTACGACAGTGAAGGTGGCATCTTCGGAGACGGACACCAGTCGTATGCAGCCGGCTTCCGCAGTGCCGACCTGACGGGTTACGGCTTTGCAGGAACCAATATCAACAATCCGAAGATCATCAATACCTTCCAGCGTATGGACATCCTGCGACTGGAGGATAACTGCTTCAACGTACTTGGAGCACGCGACTATGCCACCAACCAAACCACCAAGACTCCTTATTCGATAGCACGAGTGGGAGAAATCCAGATGTTTGCCAAGAACATAACCTTGACCGACAACAAGTTGCAGGACAAATCCACAAAGCGTGCACGCAACTATATGGGTCTTGCCAACAACATCCACTACGTGGGAGCAGTAACTTCGAATGTTCCCTTCAACGATGCCGTTAAAGAACCATGGCGCAACAATACCGGTATGGTACCTGCTGATGGCGACTTCAAGGGCAAGTCATATATGGAGGTAAAACAGAATTACATCGACAAACACGACCAGAACTTCCAGAAGCGCAATGACGGTACGGCAAAGAACATGATAGGTATCGCCTCAGGCTATGCCCTCAAGATTCAGAACGTACAGGAGTTATACGATGACAGCAAGAAGAATGTCATCGACAGTATTTTCTACGGTCCTATCTACGGCGTAGTGGAGATGAACCTCATCGACGTTCGTGAAGACGAAGGTGGCGGCTATGTATATGCCGACAATGTGCATAAACGGGCAACGGCAGAGGGAGAAAGCGGACACAAGGTAGACTTCCTGGAAACCACCGGAAACTTCGTCTTCCCATACGATGCCAAGCAGAACCGCTTCGTTGTTGACGACTGCTTTCCTACCGGATTCTATGGTATGGATAAGGCAGGACAAGTAAATCCGGATGACAATATTGATGTTCACTATTGGTATGTAACAGGTTTTAACTACTATTACAATGCCCACATCACTGGCTATACCTACAAGGACAAGATGACCTTCTTCAGTGACAACAAGGACGGTCTCACCGTGCTCTCAGGACTGAAGCCAAACCAGCCTGTAACCATTCAGAGCTGGAAGATGCGCAGCGGACATCCTGAAGATAAGACTAAATACAGCTGCGACCTGGAAGAGCGCAACTATCTGAAAGCCGGAACAAAAGGCAACGTGGATATGGACAATCAGGACGTATCCGGCAAATACCAGCTCTGCATCGGTGCCTCTTCTTCAGAGGAATATGATGGCAAGGGATTCGCTGCCGTATTGCCAATGAATGGAAAATTCAATAAAGAGAACTATGTGAACCAAAAGCTCCCTTCCAAACTGACAGATGGCGATGCCAAGATTTCATTCCAACTGACAGACTCTGTCAACAATACGACAACCGACTATTTCAAGAAGCATCTCTCTGAAAAATGTCTTGCCACCGTTGTACTGAAGGGACGTGCTTACGAAGAATATACAGATGAGACCAACAACAAGCCTATCATCAGTAAGGTGGCCTCATCCGACTTCTTCACCCAAGAAGGCAATGATTACAAACAGGTAACAACAGGAACCAAGCTATCTGCCGGCACTGTTTATTATATCAAGAACGGCATTGCTGGAGAATACACCAAGATATACCCTGATAGAATCTATATAAAGGATGCCAACAACAAAGATGGCTATGCTAAGGTCAACATCACAGACGTAAAAGCAGGATCATCCAACTACTACTGTGAGGTAGAACGAATCTACACTTACACCATCTATCTCACCATAGAATATGTGCAGGGTCCTAACATCAACGGTAAGATAACTGTTGACAACTGCGCCTTGCCGGGAGAGATGGTCAGACTCAGGAAAAACCAGATTTCCATTGAGGCAGACGAATCGTTCTCTGCCAACGGATACTACTGGCGCATAGGAAAGCGCAAGCAAAACGAAAAGGGAAACTGGGTATTTGAAGACGCTACCGAATGGGACATCAACAAAAAGTCTACAGGCTACGACACCTACAAGCAGGGAAGCAGCGAAGCACAAGGACTCTTCAAGGACTGCGTATATGACAAGACCAACGACTATCTGGATATTCCAGCCTACTACTTCATGAACGGATATGGCGTACAGCTGGGTATCACCATGAATGGTCTGAATAAGATCTTTACGGTGGATATGGCAGACGACAGCCAGTTTACCGTACACAACTACCACCGCATGAATCCTCATCAGAAGGGTGTGAACCTACATCTTTCAGAGGCTATCCAGCGTACCCAGGAAGACAAGACGTTTGCCGAACCTCGCATTTATATCTCTGATGCCAGCGACCTGAAGGCATTCATCAACTTCGTGGATACCATCGGAACCGGTACGGGAAGCAAGGTGGAACGATATGGAAAGAATGCCCAATTCGTACTGCAGAACGACATCACCGTGACCAGCGACTTCGATGGAAGCAATGCTATATTTGCCGGCACTCTTCATGGAAACGGACATGTCATCATGGGTCTGGCTCAAGGCAAATCATTCCTCAAAGAGAACCGAGGCAACATCTATAACCTCGGAATGGAAAGCGGTAAGATCGCTACCGAGGGCTGTACGAATGGGGGTGCCTACCACTGCTGCTTCGAATATAACAAGGGCATACAGCCTATCGTCTATCACATGGACGGCACAAGTGATACTCATTATACGGCAGACGACTTCAGATACGGCAAGGTTGGCTACGACCTCAACGAATACTATCTGCGTGCCCGCTACAACAACATGAAGAATGCCCAAGACAAGGAGGCATTGAAGTACGTCTACGATTACTATGCCAACGGCGACTACCAGTATGCCCACCGTACCGATGCCATCACCGGCAACAACACGGGTATCACCTATCTGAGAAAAGGTTCAGACAGTGACCAGCCTAACTACGGCAGCAACGAAACCCGCCACGACCAGAGTCACGCTATCGATGCGGCTCGAAAGGCACCGCAGGGTACAGCATCCGCAGTCAGCTACGTTCCACTGTTCGACGGAAACCAGGCAGACGGAAGTCAGCCGATGAACGACTTCATCTTCTGGGGACAGTCATTGCAGAAGGTTCCAGACCTCTGTCCTTCCCAGATAGCTTCCCATCAGAACAGCTATATGAGAAACCGCATATATCGTACTGCCGGCTACTATGGCGACACGAAGCTCGATGCATTCCACTATAATGCCAGCAACAATGCCAACAGCCTCATGAGTACCTACGTACACCAGACGACAACAACGGCTATCGACTTCACCTGCCTGAACGACAAGGGGGCAGCCATGGGATTCAAACAGGCGGCAGACATCAACCAGAACGGCATCTTCTACCCACCGGTAGATGACAATGCCAAGATATTCAGCGACCTAAGCATCCAGCAGGGAGTAAGCCAGAACCTCCTGGTATATACTGCTGCCAATGGCAACGACATCGACAACAATACAGAGGCTTACGACATCGCAGACAATGCACTCGGCTACAAGGAGAACACGAGTGAGACTACCATCTACGGACATCATATTTTCAAGAATAATGCCGATGATGGCTATACCACCTCTCTCCTCCACCTCGTAGAACGCACCCCTGAGGATAAGAACAGCGAGGGAGACAAGTGTGAGAACAACGACTTCTGTGCCCCTATCCAATTCACGGTAACCAACCATGCCTGGTATGTTCGCAAGCCGATGTACTATGCTGAGGATGCTACCGGAGCCTGGGAAGGTATCTGCCTGCCATTCACCGCACAAAAGGTAATGGCATCGCTCAATGGTGAGATCACCCATTTCTATGGTGATAAATACCTGCATCATGAATACTGGCTGCGCGGTTTGACAGAGGTGAACACGACAAACAATACAGCCACCTTCCAGCGTCCGGGTACAACAGCAGGACTCTTCCAGGCTGAGGGAGCAGAAAGTAAGGATTACACCTTTAATAATAACTTCTTTGTAACAACCTACGGAGAACATTTCTATAACAAGGATGCTAATCCATACTACAGCAACCAGCAGGAGTATAAGAACTATCAGTTGCTGACCAAGGGAATCCCATATCTGGTCCGTTTCCCTGGTTACCATTATTACGAGTTCGACCTTTCAAGTAAGTTCTATAACAACATCTTGAATACAAACGAGTCTTCGCAAACCGTTACCTTCCATGCCTTCGGTAATGAGAACGAAACCGAGCCGGCAGATAAGGCGATCGTGATTCCTATCACCCAGGCTATAACAACCCAGCACAACGGTTATTATCATGTAGGTAGCTTTGCTGCCACCAAGGTAGCCAACGGAACCATCTATGGTATGAACGCCGTGGGTACTGCATTTGATGATGCGTCTACCCTCCAAACCGTAATGCCATTCCGCACCTATATGACAACATTGATGACAAATGCCAGAACCCGTTCTACTGATGCTCCATCCGTGATTCGCATTGCCGAAACCACGGGTATCGAGAAGATAGAATCTGACGTGAATGGTAACGATGATACACCAGCCGGCGAATCACTCTTCATCCGCCCTATCGGAGCTCATCGTGTACGCATAGAGAGCACCTACTCCACCCAGTTGCAGGTATTCTCAACCACCGGTCAGCTTTATCGCATCTTGGATGTACGTCCTGGCACCGCCACCTACAGTGGTTTCCCTGACGGCATCTACATCTTCGGAAACAGAAAAATCATGGTAAAATAACAGAAAGATATGAATAGAAAGAATAAGATATCAACCGGCAACTTCAAGAATGCCATCAGCATCAAACCGGACGATATGCTCAACGTCCGCTCCTTTACCATCCCTACCAACTATACCCTCTTCAAGAGCATTGATGATAAAGGAAATGCTGTTGAGCAATATTATACCCTCAAATACTGGACACTAGAAAACGACACAACCAAATACGAACTCGGCAATACCTATTCTCCCCTATTCCATTGGGAACCCGTTCGCTTGCCGCCTGCTCACCTGCTCCAGGTTCCGACGACTGTATCCTCACAGATACTACCGGCTATAATATCCGCAACGTAATGGGTGGTACGGATGCCCTCGAACCTCAAATTCTCTGCCGGCAGATTGATGCAGAATCGGGATTACTATCGAAAAATGACGAAGAGTTGGAGGATAAGGAAAAGGTAGATACGGAAAACCATATCATCTGGAAAAGATGGTAAATCAGAGCAACCAGAATAATCTGGCATTGGGCAAGCATTCCATCTGCTTCGCCATTGCTTCTGGCGCGACTTCCATCACCTCTCCTACCCTGCATAAGAAGGATGAGAAAGAGATTATCTATAATCTCAATGG
>ERZ1034939.864-NODE-864-length-16849-cov-8.068239_pt1 | contig 16849 bp, 13 predicted proteins | sample MGYA00520626_ERZ1034939 | MGnify/ENA primary metagenome ERZ1034939 (study PRJEB33766, sample SAMN09781751) | gut metagenome | biome: gut microbiome | host: Homo sapiens | place: Madagascar | study: EMG produced TPA metagenomics assembly of the PRJNA485056 data set...
GGAGCCTGCTGCTTATCCGGGGCTTTCAGATTGCTCAGCGGCACCTTGGTTTTCAGAATTCCGGCACGCACTTCCACAAGGCCCTTACGGTCCGGCAGTGCCATCACCACAGCACGCTGGCCCATGTCTGCAATTTCCACTTCCTGGCCAATGCGCACCTCTGTAAGCGGAGTAAACTGGGTGCGCTGCACACGGCCGGCCTCACCTGCAAGCAATTTTTCGGTATCTCTGCGGGCGATCTCTCGCGCACGGATCACACGCTGGCTGGCTGCGGTTTTTTCGTCCTTTTGCAGCTTGCGCAGTTCATCGGTAAGCGCGTAGGCTTCCTCTTGGATCTCCTGCACCATTTTGCGTGCTTTCTGGCGGGCAGCCTCCAGCTCGTTTTCCCCTTGCTGGATCAGCTCTTCCCTTTTTTTACGGGCGCTTTCCAATGCGTTGGCCGCCTGCGCCTTGGCCTGCTCGGCCTCGGCCTGACTGGCCTTGAGCTGCAGCTTCAGATCGTCCAACTGGCTGAGCACGCTGTCCAAACGCTTATCATCGTTGGAAAGATGCGTGCGCGCCATGTCGATCACTTCTGTCGGCACGCCCAAACGCTCGCTGATCAAAAATGCGTTGGATTTACCGGGCACACCCACGCTCAGCTTATAGGTGGGGCGCAGCGTTTCCACATTAAATTCGCAGCTGGCATTTACCACGCCGGGCGTTTCAAGTGCAAACACCTTGAGCTCTGCATAGTGCGTGGTAGCCAGGATCAGCGCTCCCTGACGGCGCAGCGTTTCGATCACCGCCATAGCCAGTGCCGCGCCCTCGGCAGGGTCGGTTCCGGCACCAAGTTCATCCAGCAGCACCAGCGTGCCGCGGCGGGCCAGCTTTAAGATCGTGATGATCTTTTTCATGTGGCCCGAAAAGGTGGAAAGGCTTTGCTCTATGCTTTGCTCATCGCCGATATCCACCAGATAGTCCTGAAATACGCAAACCGTGCTGCTTTCATGTGCCGGGATCAAAAGGCCGTGCTGCGCCATGGCACACAGCAAACCGGCGGTTTTTAAGCTGACGGTTTTACCGCCGGTGTTGGGGCCGGTGACTACGATGGTATCGTAATCCTTGCCAAGGCACAGATCTACGGGCACGCAGGTTTTGGCATCCAGCAGCGGATGGCGTGCTTTTACCAAGTTAAACCAGTTTTCTCCCGTCACCTGAGGCATAAATGCCCCCTGCGCTATAGCCAGGCGGCTTTTGGCCAGCAGCACGTCGATTTGCAGCATGGCATCGTAGCTAAACTCAAAGCTGGCCGAAATGCCTGCCACCTGCTCGGAAAGGCTGGCCAGAATGCGGGTGATCTCGGCCTGTTCCTGGCTGCGCAGCTGCATAATGCGGGCGTTGGCCTCCACCACCGCTGTAGGCTCTACAAACACCGTTGCTCCTGTGGCCGAAACATCGTGGATCACACCGCCCACTTCGCCGCGGTATTCGGCTTTTACCGGCACAACATAGCGCCCGTTTCGCAGCGAAACCACAGCATCCTGCAAAAATTTGTTCGTTGTACTGTTTTTCAGGATCCCTTCCAGCTTATCGCGAATGGAATTTTCCTGCTGGCGGATCTTGCGGCGCAGATCGGCCAATGTGTTGCTGGCAGAGTCGACCATTTCATCGGCAGAAAGGATGGAATCACTGATGGTTTTTTCCAGATACGGCTGCGGTGCCAGCGCGTAGAAAAGATCATCCACCGGCAAAAGGTCATGCTCTGTCAGGCCATACCATTGCTGCAGGCCCGCAAAGTTGCGCAGGGCGCCCGCCACCATGAGCAGATCGTTCATGGAAAGTACTCCGCCCTTTACGGCATGGATCACAATGCTTTTTACATTTTCCACGCCTCCGAAACGAGGGCTGCCGTTTTTGATCAGCAGGCTGTTTACGGCATTGGTTTGCGCAAGAGCATAGCGCACTTCATCGGCATCCAGCAGGGGCTGTTCGTTTAAAAGCAGCTGCTTTGCCTCACGGCATACGCAATATTCCGCAGCGCGCGCTATGATTTTTTCCAGTTCAAGATTTTTCAGATAAGATTGGTCCATTGATATTCCTCGTTATGTATCCTATTCAAGAAAAGCGAGCTGTTACGGCATGACCGTGTGCAGAAATTCCAAGCTTCGCAGCGGCTTTTCGGCGTGATTCATGGCATACTGCTCGGAAACTTTGCTTAAAAGAGCCATGCTGGCCGGGGCAAGCGAATATTGAAACAGCTTTTTATCTTCGGTCAGGCAGATATATCGCAGTGCGCTCAAAGCACCGCCGTCCAGATTGACAGGGCGGCCTGCTTTGGCAGCGCATTCCCGGCACAGCAGGCCGCCGTCCTGCACATCCAGATAGAAATCCATGCCGTCATACCGGCCGCAGGCTTTGCAGCACACAAGGTCCGGCATATAGCCGCCTTGAGCGAGAAAACGCAGCTCGAACACAGCCTTCACCTGAGAAAGCGGCTTTTTGCCTTCGGAGATCACATACAGGCAGTTCAGCAAAAGGCGCAGCTGTGCCCCGGCCTCGGCCGGGGCGGGCGGAATGGTTGTGACCAGCTCGGCCAGATACATGGCAAGGCTCATGCCTTCAATGCTGGAAGAAAGGCCGTAAAACTTTTTCTGAGGTGCGGCTTCCTCCAAAAACCATGTGCTGCGGCCCGGTGTAAGCGTGAATTCGGAATAGCAAAAAAGCCCGCAGCCGCTGAACAGCTTGTTCTTGAGCCGCAGGCTTCCCCGTGCGGAGGCCGATATCACCCCCAGATTGGGTGTAAGGATGGTTAATATCCGGTCAGCCTCGCCCACTTTTACTTCGCGAAGCACCAATCCGGTTGTTACCGTCTGCACGGTTTTCACCTGCCTTTTCGCTTTGGCCCGTATGATCCTGGCTGCTTTTATAACGCAGATAGCCGCTCACACTGCCCGAAGATTCAAAATCCTGCCAAAGATCGCTTTCATTCATTGCGTGGGGCTCCTTTCCTGCAAGATACAGCCTGCTGTGGTTACTATACCCGCCGGGCGGGGTGGTTATGCACAGGCAAGCTGTTATCCGCAGAAAAAGCCCTGTTTTTTTACGGTTTGGTAAAGCCGAAATCATTCAAAAGGAAGTCACTGTCGCGCCAGTCTTCTTTCACCTTTACCCAGCATTGCAGATTCACGCGGGCATCCAGAAATTCCTCGCATTCCACACGGGCCTGACTGGCGATTTTTTTCAGCATAGCGCCGCCCTTGCCGATCACCATGCCCTTATGGCTTTTACGCTCACAATAGATATTCACATCGATATCGATGATATTTTTATCCGGGCGCTCTTTGAAGCGTTCCACCGTGACTGCAATGCCGTGGGGGATCTCATCACGCAGATTGAGCAGTGCTTTTTCGCGGATGATCTCACTCACAAGCGCTTTTTCCGGCATATCGGTGTAGGCATCGTCCGGGAAATAGTGCGGGCCTTCCACCTTGTATTGTTCCAGTTCATCAAACAGCGATTCGCAGCCTTCGTCGGCTTTCACCGAAATGGCGCGCACCTCACTAAACACACCCAGCGCCTCCAGCTCGGCTTTACGGGCCTGCAGATCGGCAGGGTCCTTGAGCGTATCCGTTTTATTGATGATCGCAATGGCCGGAGAGCCCTTCAATGCCCGGATCAGGCTTTGTTCGCTTTCGTTCAGTTCTCCGTAAGGCTCAAACAGCATCAGGGTCACATCCACATCGGCCAAAGAATCCGATGCAGTTTTATCCATGCGGCCGCCCAGCTTGGTGCGTGCCTTGTGTACGCCGGGGGTATCCAGCAGCACATACTGCACCGCGCCGCGCGTGACAACGCCGGTTATCCGGGTGCGTGTGGTTTGGGGCTTGTTGGTTACAATGGCCACCTTTTCGCCCACCAAGCGATTGGTAAGGCTGCTTTTGCCCACATTCGGGCGGCCCACCAATGCCACAAAAACAGAATAGGTATCGTAAGATGTATTCAAAAGTATTTCCTCGTTTATCTTTTTATTGCCCGATCAAATTTCGTCTACTGTATAGGAAACCGTGCGGGGCAAACCAAGCTGGATCAGCACAGCCTCCTCTTTCTCGCGCATACGCACGGCCTCGAGCCCACCCTGCTCATGGTCGTATCCCAGCAGATGCAGCATGGAATGCACCGTTAAAAACGCCACCTCACGCTGCAGCGGATGGCCGTAAAGCTCGGCCTGTTCCACCGCACGCTCCATGCTGATCACCACATCGCCCAGCATCTTGCAGCCGGTTTCAGGGTCGATATCATACACACCGTCCTGCCCCAAAGGAAAGCTGAGAACATCGGTGGGCATGGGCTTATTGCGGTATTCGTTGTTCAGCTCGGCAATACGCGCATTATCCACAAAGGTCACGCTTATTTCAGCGTTTCCTTCAAAACCTTCATATTTGAGCACCGCGTTGCAGGCACGGCGAATGAGAATGCGCATTCCCGAAGGCACCTTGACGGCTTTCTGCTGATTACTGATAAGAACTTTGTTGGACATAATGGTTTCTCCTTTCGTATATTTCCGTTTTTTCGTATTTACTTTTCTTTTTGTTCAGGCATCTGTATACGATCCGCACTTGGTATCAGCGGCTTTCCTTTGCCTCAGCGGCACGCTCTGCTGTGCTGCCTGCCAGTTTTGCCTGTGCCGCGCGGTCATAAGCACGCACGATCTCCTGCACAAGACGATGGCGAACCACATCTTTTTCGGAGAAATGGATCTGCGCAATGCCCTCGATGCCCTTTAAGATCTTCAGCGCATCCACAAGGCCGCTGCGGGCTTTATCGGGCAGATCGATCTGGGTCACATCGCCGGTCACCACGACTTTACTGCCATTGCCCATGCGGGTGAGGAACATTTTCATCTGCTCAGGGCTGGTATTCTGTGCTTCATCCAGAATGATAAACGCATCATCCAGCGTTCGGCCGCGCATATAGGCCAGCGGTGCAACCTCGATGCACTGCTTTTCCAGCAGCTTCTGAAAGGTTTCTGCCCCCAGCATATCATACAGGCCATCATACAGCGGGCGCAGATACGGGTCAACCTTGGTTTGCAGATCACCCGGCAGAAAGCCCAGCTTTTCGCCCGCTTCCACTGCGGGGCGCGTGAGGATAATGCGGCTCACATCCTTGCTTTTAAATGCTTTTACCGCCATTGCAACCGCCAGATAGGTTTTGCCCGTGCCCGCCGGGCCAACGCCAAATGTGATGGAATGGTCACGGATCGCGCGCAGATATTCTTTTTGGCCCAATGTTTTGGGGCGAACCGGGCGGCCCTTGGCGGTGACCGCCACAAAATCCTCGGTAAGCTCCTGCACACGCTTTTCTTCGCCTGCGCGGGCAAGGCTGATGCAATATCGAACGGTTTGTTCCTCCAGCGGGGTATGGTTTTGCAAAAGCGTAAGCATACCGTCAATCGCCTGCGCCGCGCCGGTCACGCCTTCCGGTTCGCCCACCAGTTTCAGCTGTGACCCACGGCACACCGCCGTTACATGAAATTCGTTTTCCAGCATACGGATATTCTGATCGCAGTTGCCAAAAATCGCCACCGCCAGCTCCATGCTGTCCAATTCTACAACTCGTTCTGCCAAATCTGCGCCTCCTGTGCATTCAGCCTTTTTCACCTATGGTTTGTGTTTATTATATCACTAAAATTTTCAGAAAGAAACTGTGAATATTAACTAAAATTTTCGCTTGTTTACGATACCCCGGCACGAACCGCAATGTTTGCGCGAAAAGTAAAGTGCATCGTACAGGTCAAAACGCCATTCTGCCAGCTTTCCTCTGCCGATTGTGCCGCAATTTGTGCATCCGGAAAATCGCCGTATAGCTGCATAAGGCACGCATATTGGGCAAATTCCCGCGCTGCTTTTTCAGAAAGCGTTCGCTCCTGCATTGTTTTTTCAAGATACCATGTTTCTGTGATTGTAGCCGGAAGTGAAATTGGGCCAAGGCACAGCGCTTCCTGCACAGTTTTGCTTTCAAAGGTTTTAAAATCCGGCTTTCTTTGTGCAAATTGTATGGTTCCAAGTGGGCAGATCAAGCTTTTTTTGCTTGCGATCCTGCCTGTTTTTCCCAAATATTCTTCCCATAGCGGGCGAACAGCCTGATAATCCCGCTGCACAAGGCCGACCACACGCCCTAAAGGCTCTTGCTCCACCGGGGTTCCATCGCGCGCCGGGCGCTCGCCGGAAATCAAAAGCTGCCCCTGTTCCACCTGCTGCCCTGCCGCAATTTGCGCAAAGCCGCTTTCAATGTGGGTTTCCACGATCGTGGCATCCGCAGCTGCCACATAGGGCCGATGATCTTTTTGCAGCACCGGCACACTGGGGCGGCCCTCGGTGCGCTCGGCCACAAGGCGGCCCTTATAAAAATTCAGTGCCGTCCAGCCCCAGTTTTCGCTTTGCGAAAGCAGCGCACGGTGGGCAAGCGCCAGCTTTTGCTCGGTCACCCTCTGCCCTTCACAAAGAGCGCATTCGCTTAAAACTGCGCGTATTTTTTGCTGCTGCTGCGTGGGAACATTCACAAAGCGTACAGCCCACAGGTAATTTGTGCTCCACAGCATCAGCCAGCAGAACAGCACAGCACCCAGCACCAGCCCCGGGCGCTGCAGCAGCCAACGCAGGTGAAACCAGCTTCCCCTGCGCGCGATCACCCGCAGGCGTATGCGGCAGCGGCGGGCCGGTGCATGAAGGCGCGCGTAATCCGCCGCTGCAATATCTGCCGTAAAGCCTGTATCGTTGGCCTGGATGCTGCACAGCTGCACCTGGTGAGAAATGCACCAGTTCAGCAGCTTTTCCTGCTGGCCGCCTCGGGCCTCAAAGGTGAGCCCGGCAAGCCCGGCACGGCTGAAACACGCGGTTTTTCCCGGCAATTTCATGGCGGTGTCTCCTTTGGGTTTTCCAATAGTCCAAATTCTATCCGGCTGATCTTTCCCGCAACAATAAGCCGATGCCCTGCCAGCGATTGGATCATAAGCTCTGTGCCGTACAGGCAGATATTCCATCTTCCTGCACACAGCGATAATCCGCTCGAGGAAAAATCCGTAATTTTTCCGCAGTTTTCAATTTGGATCAGCCCTCCGCACAGAATATGCATTTCGGGCCTGGCATAAAAATTTTGTGGCGGCTGAGAAAACAAGCCGCAGCTTACATTGAAGTGCTGTTTCATGGGGGCTGTTTCCTCCCTGTGGATTTTCTTCAGCCTGTCTTGCAATATATAGTGAAAGGAGCCGCCGATTATGATTTTTTCCCGCATGAAATTGCTGCTTGCCCCCATGATTTTTCTTGGCATTGCCGGTTGTTTTTGGATTTTCCCCGCCGTGTGCGTGCAGGGCTTTGGCGATGGGCTGCAGCTTTGTACCCAAAGCCTTTTGCCTGCACTGTTTCCTTTTTTTGTGATCAGCACCCTGCTTTTGGAATCTCCCGCAGCATTCTGGCTGGCCATGCCCTTGCGGCCTCTGTGCCGTTTGCTTGGGCTGCGCAGCGGCAAGGCCCCGCTGCTTTTGCTGTTGGGCTGGCTGGGCGGTTACACCGCGCTGGCCGCCGGGCTGGCACAGTGCTGCCAACAGCAGGAGCTTTCGCCAAAAGAAGCCGGGCGGCTGCTGGCAGCCGGAACGGTTTGCAGCCCGGGGTTTACTGCGGCGGTCGGCGGGCTTATGCTGGGGCGGCCGGTTTTGGGTGTGATGCTGTACGCCTGCCAGCTGGCGGCCGGGCTGGTGTGCGGGCTGGCTTTGCGCTGGCTCTGCCCCCAAAACGAAAGCTCTTTTTGCGATTCAGCGGCACAGCCTGCACCCACCCCGCAAGGGCTGGCCGGGGCAATCGGCAGCGCTGTGCAAAACAGCCTGCAGGTTTGCGGCAGCGTGGTGTTTTTTCGCACGGTGCTTGCCCTTGGCGATCCAATACTGGTTACACCCCTCAGCCGGGCCGTTTTGGCCGGCCTTCTGGAGATCAGCTCCGGCTGCCGCAGCTGGGCAGCCTTGGCAGGCACGGCCGCTTTGCGGGGCTGCTGCGGCAGCATGAGCATTTTAAGCCTGAGTGTTTGGTGCCAGCTAAAAGCCCTTTCACACGGGCATTACTCGCTTGGCGCACTGGCGCTTACACGGCCTTTGCAGCTTGTGCTGAGCCAGACATTTTTATGCATTGCCGTGCGTATTTTCCCGCAGGATATTTCTGCGGCGGCTTTTGTGAACCGGCCATTCATTGTATACCGGCGCTTGCCGGGAGATCGCGCCCTGCTGCTGTTTTTGTTCTGCTGCCTTGTGCTGGATCGGCTGGAAAAGGCATCTCTTTACAAAAAAAGCCGGAAGTTTTATAATAAATAAAACTGTTAGAAGGAGGGTTCTGCCCCAAGTGCTTCGTGTAAAAAACACCATTTGCGGTGAAACCATTGCCCCCGCCTGCGAATATTGCGAGCATGGCCGCCGCGCATCCGACAATGTGATGATCCTTTGCACAAAAAAAGGGCTGGTTGCCCCCACTTTCTGCTGCCGAAAATATTTGTATGATCCGCTGCGCCGGGTGCCCCGCCAGCAGCCCAAGCTGCCCAGCTTTTCACCGGAAGATTTTTCGCTGGACTGAAAAAATATATTTTTCAGTGAATATTTTTCATAAAATAAAGCTTGACTTTTTATGCAAAAAGGTCTACTCTTAATGAGTAGTCTTTCGCATTTGTCAGGCTTTTAATATGGGCCTATAGCTCAGCTGGGAGAGCGTACGGTTCGCATCCGTAAGGTCGTCGGTTCGATCCCGATTAGGTCCACCACTATGCCGCATCGTTTTGGTACGATGCGGCTTTTTAGGTTCTATAATGAATGTTGGGGGTCGGGGCAAACCCGATTCCATTTTTTGCACAAAAAAGTAGAACATACCCAAGAAATCCAGTACCTTAAAAGTACCCCCCAATACCGGGTGTCCAGTATTGGGGGGTACATATCCGTCAGTAGAAGCTGCTCTTTTTGTTTGATTGATATGTCAAATTTTATAAACATTCCTTTCGATACACTGCCTTAAAACATCGCAGAACGCCATATCATCATCTACGGCAGCGATTGCGGCGTTGATCAAAGTTTCCCGATCCGTGTCGCCCCAGTTGATGTGCAAACCGTATTCCAACGCCATGCAGCGAATCAACTCACGGATGCTGCGGCCATTTCCCTCACGGAATGGATGAATGATATTCAATTCTGCCATCGTTTGCGACAGATTTTGAATTTGCTTTTCTTCATCTTGTTCGGCAAGCAGTTTTTTGGAGTGAATATTTTTGAACACACGCTCCAATTCACGGTCGATCAGATCCGGCGGATAGAACATCGTGTCGCCCTTGCTGATTTGCTCCTTACGGATGTGCCCTGCGAAGGGGTACACATCTTCAAAAAGGAAGCGGTGAATCCGAAACAGGTGAGTTTTGGTAAAGCGCCCCTTGATTGGCGTCTGCAGCAGAGCCATCTGTTTTACCGCCGTAAATTCTTCTTCGGCCTGTTTAAGCTCTGCTTTGTCATGGATGTCCAACTTATTGATCAGAACATCCGTATCCGGGTAACAGTACATGGATTGCACCGTAGTGTAGACCTCATACTTTGAGAACATAATCAGCCCTTCTTTGTGTACTTTGCACGCAGTTCATTGATGATCTGCTGATAGCTTGCCTGACCGCTGCCAATGCGGTCAAGATTGCTGCGTGTGTCCTTGCTGATCGTCATGCCTTCAATGGCGAAGGTTCCGCACACATTGCGAAGGTTGCTCTTATGCTGGGCAGGAGTAGTGTACTTGACGCTCATGGCCTGGCCTCCTTTTGATTTACATGAAGCTATAGAAACTATATAAAGTTTATCGTGTATGTGTCCTATTGTCAATCTATAACTTGCTGCCGGGAAAGGTCGGTCAGGTTATGCTTATACTGTTGCAAAAAAGCACCCGGCCAGTATTACCAGCCGGGTGCGTAATTACTTCTTCGGAGTCATGACCTTTTCCCCTTATATATTTATCCGGGTTAATCTATCAAAGATTCATCGGACCTAAACCTCCAACCAAGGGAGTAAGATTATCGTATGAATATCGCTAGATCTCTTTCTTGATCATTACCTCTCTTATAAATGAGATGACATTCGGACTTAAAGCAAGTCTAATCAGTACATTGGACTGTCCCTTTCAATCATAAGGAAGAATTCGGACTTCTCGGGGATACTCTCATATCACTCGCCTCCGATTCCATTGATGTGTCTGGGGCTTCGATGCGATGCAGGCATTCGATTTGCGATGTTCCGATTGCCCTGCTGCCTCGCGTTGTATTTTATGCGAAATAGGTTCGCTTCCATCAGCTATGCAATTCGGTTCAGTGCTTTTTGAATGCCTGCGCAAGCTGTGCAGGTTCCAGTTCAACCATAAAAGTCTTGCGCTCCTTTCATTCAGCTGCGGCCCTTCCTGTGGAAAGGATCTTATGTGCTTTCCCGGTTTTATGTGGCCTTTGCTTTTCTATGGCTTTATTATAGCTTTGCACCAGCCTTTTGTCTATTCGCAAAAGTTATATAAATATCGTATAATTTTCGTAAAAGATTCCTCTTGAACCGGGCTGTGCAAATGCGCTATAATATAAGTGTTGGGCACACTGAAATCAGCCTTGCAAGGCTTTTGATAACGCTGCAAACCGGATGGCTTTATGCAAAGCCATCCGGTTTGGTGTTTTTTCTGTGCTGCATATAAATTACCAGAAAGCCAGCGCAGTCTGATATGCCCCCTATATAGCGAACAGTGAAATAACCCACGGAAAGCTATATAGGGGGCATTTTTGCATGAGAAAAAGCATCTCAGACCGATAATCTTATTTGCCCGGTTCAGCCGCTTTTTCCATTGGCGTCGGGGCCGGAGAAGGTGCAGCTGTCTCCTCGCGGCTGCAGAACACCGCCGTGCGGGTTTTGCCGCTTATGGTGCAGGTGTAAAGAACGAGAGCGTACCCACTATTCTGCACCGCGTCTACCTGGTTGGGGTCCAGCGTTTCGATTTTCGCAACGCGGTAGGTGTTGAGGATACCATCCATGTCTGTAAAAGTGACAGTATCCCCTGCCGACAGGTTTTTCAGATACCCAAAATGCCTTTTGTAATTGTGCCCGGCGATGACAAGATCGTCTGTGCGGGAAGACCCAAATTGACGGCAGGGTGCAAGCTTCAGCCGGTTATAATCCCATTCAGACATAACAGGCAGTTTCAGCCCCAGCACAGGGATTTCGATATAGCCCGCATATTCATAGCCATCCAGCATCGCTTGCGAGTCCGGCGCTGCCGACGGATCATCCCCCGGCTGCTTGCCGGTGTCAGCTGCTTTTCTCTTGTTCGCTTCAATAACCGCCTCAACGTTTTCCAGCAGGCTCTCGGCTTCCTGACCGGCTTTTGCGTCTTCCTGACAGTTATAAAAGAACAGGAGCAGTGCTGAAAGAATCAGCACTGCTCCTACTGCTACAATAGCAATGCCTATTTTTTTAGGCATTATTTTTTCTCTTTTTTCTTCACCAGAATTGCCCCGCCGAGAGAAACAAGGACAAGTCCTGCGCCGCCAAGCACCCAGATGGGCCAGTTGAGCTGACCGGTCTGGATCAGGCAGCGGGTATTGGTGATTCTGAGGACATTACCGGAAAGGCTGTAAGACGGAACATAGCCATAGGGAATGCTGGTTTCAATTGCCTGCCAGTTTCCGTAGGCATTCGGGTCTTGCCAAACGTAAGTCCAGTTGTTCCATTCACCCAAGCGTACCGTTTCACAGACATCATTGCCGTTATAAAGTGTAACGGTTACGGAATCCGGGCGATCCTTGCTATTATCGCCGCTCCACACCTTGTGGACAACGATATCCAACGGATAGGTGGAATCCGGCTCGGGGGTAGTGGGGTTATGCTTGGACGATTCCTTCTTTGTGTTGGTAATGGTCGTCTGCGTGCCTTCCGTGCTGTAGCTGACGTTGTATCCGGAGGGAACCTCCGCTTCCTCGACAGTCCACGTATGGCCTTCCACCAGACGGTCAAAGGTGTATGCCCAGCCGTTTTCGGCGTTCAGCACCTGAGATTTTTCCACCTTGCCATCCTTCAGCAGATTCACGGTGATGCTGTCATTGGAATGGTTTGCATTGCCGTCAGACCAGACCTTGCGAACGGAAAGCTGGCTTTCGTGATATGCCTCCACATGGAAGATCCAGTCCACTTCACCCACGCGGTTTGCGTACTTGTTGCCCAGCTCGATGGGTACGCTCAGCTGAACCTTCAGCTTGCCGGTTTCGCCGGTGCGGAAGGTGCCAAGAAGCGTATTGCTTTGCAGGCCGCCCAACTGGTCAGGAGAAGCTTCATAGATCAGCTTTTCGCCGTTCCATACCTTCATGGAAAGCTGGGAAAGGAAATCCGTCATGGTGGCGAGGGTCTCCCCCTCCGCCGCGACATTTTCGCTGAGCGGATTTTTCGTTTCGTCATGCGCTTCGGCCCTCATGTAGAGGTTCACGAAACTGCAGTCGGCAGCGGAGTTGGTGAAGGTGATGGTCTCCTCCACTTTATCGCCGGGCATGACGTTTTTGAAGTTTCCGAACAGGTCGCTTATGGTGTAGTCGCTGCCGGGCTTAAAATCAAAACCTTCCTTTTGCCCTTTAAACGTGATGGAGGGAGATGTTGCAAAGGCCGTTACCGACATGCTCAACACTGCGAGCAGCATCAGCACAAGGGATGTGATTGCTTTAAATGATTTTTTCATAATCTCCACCCCCTTAGTTACTCGGTACATTCAGACTGCCGTTTTCGGCAATCGAGAAATTTTGACCCCAAGCTGCCTTGACGGCAGCTTCCGGAACGCTCTGGATGGCCTCGGCCATCACATCAATGGCCTGATGGCCTCCGTCAGCGTCCGTATATTTGCTTGTCAGCGTCATGCTGTTTGTCAGATTGGTTGCAGGTGCCTGATTCGGTTTGACGGGTTTTGTGTAGTAGTAATAACCGCCATGCTTCACCCAGTCTGCGCCCAGCTGAAATTCAGGAAGCGCTGCCGTGCCGCCGATATGCTGGCCTTTGTCGTTTGTGCGGTACGTTACCAGCTTAACGCGGATAAAAGCATCAATATCGCCGGTGTTCTTCACATTCACGTTGGTCTTTTCGCCTGTGGTTTTGTCGAACTCCTCCTGCACTTGGCAGGCCACCTGGGAGGGAGTGAATGTGTTCGTGATGGGCGTATCTTTTGTGCTGAGCCATGCAACGGTGCCGCCGATGGCCAGCGCAAGAAGGAGAACGGTCGCCATTACTATGGCCGTCACGCGGCCAGTCCGAAGCGTTTTTTCGTTTGCCGGGGCTGCCGCCTCCTCGCGGTGCTTGTCTTCATATTTGCCTTTATACATTTTCATTCCCTCCTTCCTTAGTTACTCGGGTGACTCGTGCCGAAGATGTTAGGAACGACCGTGCTGAAGCCGTTCAGCCACTGATGGTTGTTCTTCGTGTTGGTGCAGGTGATGCTGCCATCGGGCTTCTCTGCCGTCAGTTCAGCGCTGCTGCCGTTATAGGCAATATAGCGCCAGCTCCAGCCCTCATTTTCTTTAATGGTGTAAGTACCAACGGGCAGCTCATAGAGGGTTGCGGTGCCGTTGCCCCAGATGGTCACTTCGGAATACTTCTTGCCGTCCTTGTAGACATCGAACACGTAGGATTCATCATTCGCGCCGCCCTGCTTAGTAATGCTCAGCGTGCAGGTCTTGACGTGGATCAGGAATGCAGGATCGCCCTTGGGCGTTGTCTGGGTCTCCCAACCGCAGGCGGGAGTGCAATTCTGATGCTCGAACGCGGTGTACTGGTTCACATCTGTTGCACCGATCTTGACCGTGGCCGAAACGGGAACATCCTGCTTGGTGTACTTGCCGTCTTTAAGTGTGCTTTCATCCGGCGTGTAGGCGATATCCAGCGTCGGCTTGCTGCCGAGCATTTCACTGGGGACAGCCTCTGTGCCATTATGCATCCACTTTTCCGAGACCTTGTTGCCGCTGTAATCGTTGCTTGCGGGAACATTCTCGCCATAGTAAGCGGGGGAATCCTTGAACGTCAGCTCCGGCTTGAACACGTTGATGTTGGCGTTTGCGTTGTTGTTTTGTTCAGTTGCTGCGGGCCCCTTTTCGTCGGTAGAAGTACCCTTTGTTGTGGGCGCTACAGTAACTTCAACGGTGTAAGTCTTGTCGCCGGTCAGGTTTTTCAGGCTATCAGCCGAAATCTCATTGCCGTCCTTGTCCTTGACCGCAGCAGCGATCTTGACGTATTCGGTCTGCCATTTCTCAAGGCCGTAAGGCTTAGTGGTATCATTTGCCTTGCTGAGATCAAGGTTGACATTGCCGACCTTGACCACCGCACCCTCTTGAAGCTGCGCAGCGGTAACTTCGCCCTTGAGGTAGACATTCTTATCCTCAGCCTTCACAGTTACATCCTTGATGGGAACGTTGACGGTGGGTTTATCGAATGTCATGATGGGGGTTTCAGCGGTGCTGTTCTCATAGATACCGGCATCGGTGTTGGTGGGAACACCGTTACCGCCGAGGAAGCCCTCCTTCGGCGTAACCTTGAAGCTGATCACCAGCTTCTTGCCCCGGACGGTGGTGCCCTGTGCATTCGTTTCGGTGCCGCACCAGTTTTCGGAGAAGTTAAAGCCGGTTACGCTGACCTTGTCACCGTCGACTTTGGCCGTCGCATCGCCATTGCCGCTGCTGGTGGTGCTCCATGTGTAGGTATTTCCGTTCTTTCCGGTGCATTTATAGGTATCGATCTTGATGTTGTCCGCCGATGCCCCGGCAGGCAGCGTGAAGTAGGGGGAAATAATATCCTTCACAACGGTCTCGCTGCCAAGCGTTGTGGACGAGCCGCCGGTTGTGATGTTGTCGGAAATCTGCTGGAAGATGCTGTTCAGAGAATCCGCATCACCGGCAGAAAGGTAATAGCTGGGCGTACGGGGGGTTCCGTTGTTGGAGGAAACATTCTGCATGAACCAGTTTGCTTTTGCAGTCTCGTCTCCAGTTTGATTGCCAGGCGACGTTGCATCCGCACCCGCAAAGATACCAATGGAATAAACTGTTGCTCCGTATGTATTTTTAGCGGTGCTTGCTTGGGTGATTGCACTATTGGCAACATCGGATTCATAACCGCTCCAGCCCGGCACGCCGTCTGTAAACAGAATGACAACACGGTTTCTTTGCTCCCCATTATTAATGGGATTTTTTTCAAAAATGCCATTGGCCATTTCGAGTCCAAGGTTTGTCAACGTACCGCCATCGGTCTCAAGTGCGTTGATAGAGGCATTTACATTGTTCACGCCACTACTTGTTGTCATGCTCTGAAAAGCATTCTGATACTGTCCTTGTGCAGCGGTGCCATATTTATACTGGTTAGAACCTATAAATACCTCAGTATTCCTATAGTTATAATTCGTGTAACTATACCAATCCCCACATGCATATCCTACGACGGCAATGCGATGATCGATGTTATCGTCGGTGGTATTGATATTACCGTCTTTGCCTGCCGCCTTTGCTGCGACGGCATTGGCAAACGTTTGTGCCGCGGTTTTCAGAGCGTCAATGCGTGTGCCGCCGCCGCTGGTTGTGCTGCGCTTATAAAAAGCGGGGGTAAAGCTCGTGCTTGCGCCGGTGGATGTGTCAATGGTTTGCACCGCCCCTGTAGAATCTGTGTAGGTGTAGGTATAGACGGTATCATTTCCATCTGCAACAGGCGTGTAGAGAGGCGCATGCTTATCAAGATTTGGCACAGTGCCGTTTCCATAGCTCACAACGGTCGTACCATCTGCAAAGGTGTAGGTGTATCTATCACCCTGAAAGATCACGTACTCATGGTCCAACTCAACCTTTTTGTACTCGTCTCCAACCTTCTCATACAGGTTTTCTTTATAGTACCAATAGCAATTCTGTGTAGGTCTACCCCATGAGCTTTCAGAGTTTACACGGGAACTCAACGCACTATATGTTGTTGTTTTCGTCACCGAAACGGACGCATAGCTGCCATCATTCAGCTTATGCCAAAGGTTGGCACTGCCGCCATTGTGGCGATTTGCATAATTGTTTTGGTTTTGCGTGTCCCTTCCCGTATACTGTGTATAGTTCACCTGGCCGATGTCTTCCTTCATGGAACCGGACTGGTCCAGCACCAGAACGATATCCGTAGGAACGTCCTTGGTTTGCGTGGTCGTGGTCTTTTCGCCGGTGGCGAAGGCTTCCAGCTTGATGGTGTAGGTGCCATCATCGTTGGCTGTTGCCGTTTTGCTGATCTTCATGCCGTTGTCGCCGCTGCCGGGCGCAGTTCCCGTTTCCGCATAGGCTGTCGTGCCGGGCACAATCAGTGAACAGAAAAGAGACAGGCTCAAAAGCAGCGATAAAATCTTTGTCTTTTTCATTCTCTCTCTGCCTCCTTCTTATCTGTGCCCGCCGGTGACGGGTTCACCAAAGGGCGCAACATTGGTATAGTTCACCGTGGGGCGGTAAATCTCACTCTCCACGGGGGGCTCGGATTCCTCGATCACGATGGGGGGCAAGGGCTCGGGCATCAGCTCATCCATGTGCGCCTCCACCTTGGCCACCTGCTCCTCCGACAAAGACTTCAGCTCGTCCTCCGGGGTTGCCTTGATCATAGCCTCCAGCTCCTCCAGCGTGGTGCAGGCCATGAGCCGATCAAACAGATGGCAGGGGCATTTGCACTCGGCATCGGTGCAGTCATCCGAGCAGGTGTCGATATGAGCAGAAGCTGCGGGCTGTTCCGGGGCAGTATACAGGGGGCAGCCCTCTTTGTGTGCCTCACCCTCGGCGGGTGCGGGGTCACAGGTGC
>ERZ1034939.865-NODE-865-length-16839-cov-12.698939_pt1 | contig 16839 bp, 16 predicted proteins | sample MGYA00520626_ERZ1034939 | MGnify/ENA primary metagenome ERZ1034939 (study PRJEB33766, sample SAMN09781751) | gut metagenome | biome: gut microbiome | host: Homo sapiens | place: Madagascar | study: EMG produced TPA metagenomics assembly of the PRJNA485056 data...
CATCTGTACCAATATATTGAGCATAGTCTTTCTCAAACTGCTTGTTTTCATTACCTTGTAAAAACCAGCCACTCTCAATGACACGGTTGGCTGCAGCCTTATACTCATCACCATGCATCATGGTGATCGCCTGTAAATCTAATAACTTTACCATAATAATCTTATTTATTTTTATTTTTCTGTTTCTGAATATAACTGTTGATAACTTGTAATGAATCGAAGGAATTTGTATCAAACCACTTAAAATCACTACCTAGAACCTGTACCTGCAACTTATTCTTTTCAAAATAAGCTTTATTCAAAGAAGTTACTTCTAAACGCCCACGCTCTGATTTTTCTACAAGCTTAGCATATTCTGTAACACCTTTCGGAAAAACATAAAGTCCGGTAATCGAATAATACAAAGGCTTTGTTGCCTTTCCTTCAACAGTTAGGCATCTTCCCTCTGAATCTAGTGTAACTACCCCATACTGCTCAGAATCCCAATCACGGCACACAAATATGGATGCCTGTCCACTATTCTGTGCTGCCCTAATGGCCTTTTGTAATTTTATATTTCTATCCTTTCCAAATATGATACAGTCACCAGTAATCATACAGACCGGTTCTTCCCCGACAAACTCTTCTCCAATCGTAAAAGCCTGCGCAGCTCATTCCGGTTTTGATTGTATTGCATACGTAAACCTCGCACCAAAAGCAGAACCATCGCCTAACGCATGAATGAAAGTAGAAGCATGTTCTTGGCTAGTAATAATGAGAATATCTTTTATCCCTACACCTACCAACAATTCTATTGGATAATAAATCATCGGCTTGTCGTAGAGAGGCAGCAATTGCTTAGGTATTCCTAAAGTTAAAGGTGATAACTTATTACCCGCATCGCCAGCCAAGATAATTCCTTTTGAAAAAACGTCCATTACTTATTATTCTTTTCGTTTACATATTTCAGGAAGTCATCATAGTTACGAATGTAGTCATCCTCAGAATAACCATGAGAAGCTAACACCAAGCAGATACTGCCAGAAGAGAATCCTTGTTCAGATGCCCAAATCCCCGGTGGAACATGAAGTCCCCAGAAAGGTCTGTTGAGCTGCACTGTTCTCTTGTTTATGCCATCATCAAGCACAACTTCAAAAGCTCCAGATGCTGCAATGATAAACTGATGGCATTCTTTATGAGCATGTGCTCCACGATCTTCACCACCTGGTATATCATAACTGTAGAATACACGATTAATAGGGAATGGCACATGTACATTCTCATAAATATAAGTCAGATTTCCCTCTACATCATGCATTTTATTCAACTCACAGAGAGAACAATCAAACACACTTTTACCTTCCTTGGCACAGAAAGCATCTGAAGGATTATTTACCTTAACAGAAGATTCATTACCTGAAGAAGTCGTTTTTATAGAAGGATTCTTAGTCCAAGCCTTGAATTCCTCATAATCCATAATGTAATCATCCTTATCATACTCTGTGGATGAAAGAACCAGAGCCAAGGAATTTGTCGAAAAATTCTTCATGGTTCGCCACATACCTTTTGGCACATACACCCCGAAATAAGAGCGGTTCAATGAAAAAGTCTGCTTGTTGCGACCATCATCAAGTTCTACATCAAAGCTACCTGATAAAGCTACAATAAACTCCTCATTCTCCTTATAGGCATGTGCGCCTCTATCTTTTCCACCTGGCACATCATAAATCCAATAAACCCTTTTGATTTCAAAAGGAATCTGTTTGATTTGTTCTATGATGGACAAGTTACCTCTTGGATCTTCAATCTTTGGAAGTCCTAAGAGTTTTGCATCATATACTGTTGTCATATGTTATTTAATTTTATGGGCAAATAACTTTTTAAACACATTTTCTAGAAGCCAAATAATTCTAAAGAAATAAAATACAAATATATAAGTTGTATTTGTAAGTTCGGAAGAATACATATTCCTTGCAACTTCCCCATAACCATCAACCGCTTGTCTAGCTAACTTATAAAGCATCATCCTTTCCCAAAAGGATTTTCCTTTGAAATTTAAATGACCAAGAAAATCTTCATCAATGTCTTTTCTAAAAGATGCTGCTTCAGAAGCATCCCGATTCGATATCATTACGGGAACTTTACTTTGGTACACTTCTACGATATTAAGAATTTCATACTGGCACTCAGCATCTTCATATCTCCTTAGCTTCTCATTAAAAGGATATTTTTGAACAAGATTTTTCTTATATATAGCTGAACCTGGTCTATCTGACATCCATCCGGCAAACTCCCAAAAGAAAGGGTGCTTTAATAGTCCTTCAATTGGTAAATACTGAAATAGAGACAATGCCCCATTACATTGTATATAATAATTACAAATAAAGTAACTAATCGAAGGATTTTTCATAATTAGTTTTGCAAATTGATGCAAAGCATTAGGTAACAGAATATCATCGGCATCTAAGAATAATATCCACTCCATCCTTGAATAGTTAACACCAGTATTGCGAGCTGCAGCAGGACCTGCATTTTTTTGTTGTATTAATCTAACTCTTCTATTAGATTCATACCTAGATGCTACTAATTGATAACCCTTATCTTTAGAGCCATCATCTACTACAACTATTTCAAATTCATCATAATTCTGTTCCAAAACAGAATCGATGGAATTACATATATATTCCTCTTTGTTATAAAGAGGTATCACAATAGAGAAACTAGTTTTACTTTCCATACAGAATTACTTTAATTCTATTAAACAATATATTCAAAAGACTTGCTAAAAATATATCCACCAATAGAATGACACCTACTATCAACCAACCTTTCACATCCACATATTTCGAGACGAAAAATATAGGAATAGATTGAAGCAAATAGACTTCGTAAGATATCTTGCTCAAATGTTTAATTATCATATTGGGTTTAAAATCTGGCAATATATACGCACATAAAACGAACGCAAAACAAACAAACAGCTGACTAAAATCCTCAGATATCCGATTGAATAGCCAATAAGCACAGACACTGAAACATAAAGCACAAACCAAAACCCTTAGTTTCCTCATATATTTAATCAGTGACTCTTCATAGAATTTCCAAAGAACTCCTATAATAATAGAATAACTACTTGCATACCAATACTCATATTTAGGATCTAGGAAACATTTACACAACAGAAAATACAGCACCATCAAAAATGCGAAACTAAACACTTTTATTGATAACCTTATATCCATTTTGAAAATCAAATAAAAGGCTACATATGCGAGCATCAGCACCCAGACAAACCAAGAATACGGAAGCCAACTTCCTACGATATTTTCTTCAAAATAGGCCGAAAATTCTACACTACTTGATGACAAGTATAGATATATACACCACAAGCCCATAGCCATCATATATGGAACCAACAATAATACAAATCTATGCTTCCAAAATGTTTTCAAATATTCCTCGCCCTTACTTAGATATGAGGTCATCAAACCATAACCAGACATCAAAAAGAAACAAGATACCAATGGAATTCCAAAACGCGAAAAGAAGGATGGTATATATTGCATCAGGGAGCAATGATGTATTACAATTAGTATTGGTAGGATACTTTTAAATAGCTTTACTTTATTTATGTCATATTTGCCCCCCCCCATTTCTGAGGTTAGTAGGCTTATAGTTTCGCACTATATCAACCACTTTCCTTTTGACAAAAACACGTTCATTCGAGTTTAATCCAATAGTATAGATACCCACAGTCATTGAAACTATAGAAAATAGTAACACAATTCCTAAACGCATTAATCCCTCCGTCATGAGAAGAATTGGTAAGTATGAAATTATGCCACAAAAAAGCAACACCCCAAACGATCTTAAGTAAACCATTTTAGCATATCCCCTAATTGGCATTTTCACTATCGGACATACTATAAACATTTTTACTATTTGCAAAACTAAAAAGACTAGCAAATTAACAACAAAAACGAATTCTGGAACTCGCCACAAAACCAAAGCCAAATATGACAATGGCACAACAAGAAGATAAATCAGCCCTACAATAGTCTGGTATTTCTTTATCTTGGCAGAAGCCTGAGCTATAGTTAACATTGGATTCGACAAGACATCAACCAAAGTACACAACAATATCAGCTGGACAAAACGAACTGTATGTTCTGGCACATCTTTAAGCCAAAGTGTCAAGATTTCTTTTGCCTCTATCATAATCGGCAAAGATACCAATAACAAGGCAAAGAATGTAAAGCGAGCACTTGCATATGATAAAGTAAACAACCTCTCATTTGATTCTTGTGCATACGATTTTGTAATTTGAGGTTTTATTGCATTTTCTACATTTGAAGAAAAATTAATAATCACTCCTTGTATTTGAACGGCTATAGCTCGCGCAGCATTTACTACAGGATTAAAAAACATATTTAGCATTATATTTAATCCTTCTGTTGCACCAACATAAGCTAAATTGCCAATCATACTCCATCCTGCAAAGGCAAACATCTCCCGAAAGAGTTTATTATCTTTTATATATCTATATTTTGATTCTTCAAACTTCTTTCGACAGTATATATTATAGATGATTCTATCAAACACACTAATCAATAGCAACAAAAAAGAGTAAAGAATCAGTTTATCATGTGATGTCACACTAATTAAATAAGCAACTATAAGTTTGAACAATGCATCCACAATTGAGATATAAGCAAAAGCCGCCATTTTCTCATGGGCAACAATCAATGCATTATAGGGAACGCTTATTATTGTGACCACTGTAGCTATAGCACTGAACTGGAGTGTCCAAAATGCAGCATTTAGTCTACCTTCAGGAATAACCAATTTGTTATACAAAAACCATATTCCTACTGTTTCAACTAAAAGGAAGACCAACAGAGATATTAACACATGAATATTGATACTAATACAAAAGATTCTATTTAACTTGCTAAAATTTTCTTTTCCCAACTCAAAAGTGATATAGCGTTGAGTTGCATTCATCATCGCATTATTCAAAAAGACAAACATAACGACAATGCCACCCACAACATTATATAATCCATAATCAGAAGCACCTAAAGAATGAAGTACAACCCTGGATGTATACAAAGACACGAGTGTCAAGAGAATCATTCTGAGTAATAGAAAAATAGAATTTTTTGCTATTCTTTTATTTGCAGCCGGTTCTACCATCTAGATTTAATTTTTGAGATTTCTTCTAACGTCCATCTTTTATTCAAATCAAGGAAATAATGACTATGATGAGAAACTTGTTTCTCCTTTGGCGGTAATTTCATATAATCTCCATACATCTTTCTTAAAATTGGATCATAACCAATAGGAGCCTCTATCGTTATTCCTTCAAATTTCAACAAAACAGTTTGGTCGAACCATTCTTTATTCATTATTTCTCCAACACCATAAGGACCATCATAAGAAACATAATAACCACCTTTTATAGTTTTCAGCTTGACTACCAAATCATCATATTGTGCCTTATATTGCTCATACTTGTTTCTATGAACAAGAATATTTTTCAAAACATATAAAAATCTTCGAGGATGTACAAATGACTTTAGAAAGTCTTTTATACCATAACGCATCATTGAGCGAGCTACCAATAATGATATTTTATCATATTCGTTCTTAAATACCAAGCTTTTGGCCGTATCAACTTCATCCAATGGAAAGACATCTATATATACACCTAAAATAAGAGGCAATTCCTTAAATTCCCATAATGTTGTATTAGTGTCTACAAATTTAGCTAAAGACAAAAGCCAATAATTGTCATCATTAATATCCATTATATCGTAATGACCATCAACTTTTCCTCGAAAAGCACAAAACTTATCATAATCTTCACGCTTCATAAAGACATCAATATCGTCATCCCAAGGAATCAGACCTTGATGTCTAACTGCTCCAATCAACGTTCCATAAGCAGCATAATACTTAATGCCATGTTGCTTACAAAAACTATCAAATGCGACAAAAGTCTCTATTAGCTTTTGCTTATATTGTTCCTTTGAATATTTAATCATATCTCTTGCTATTTATTATATTTAATACAGCCTACATCCCTTTACTGATGATAATAAGCTATATGATTTACTTGCAAATCATTTTCCAACAAATCTACAAAATGCATAATATTATCTCTATGCCCTTGAATTGTTTGATGTGTAAGAGCTGGAGATGCATCCTCATGAATGACATTATTGCGAATGGAAAATAGAGAATTCATCATACGTAATGCGTTCTGGACATCAGAAGAATTAATAAAATTCTTTAGTCCATGCCGCTCAAACATTTTTTCTATTTCTTTCTGCCTATGCTTTCCATAAGAGAACTTCAAAGAAGGACGAATCGGCGACAAAGTAGAAATTGTTTCTTCATTTGAATTAAACAGTTTCATTAATAATCTCATATATTGAATTTTCTTTCTTCTATCACTAATATCCGATACCTTTGCAAAAGTTGAATCCACATAAGAATTTTTAAGGTCTATTGGTAATGATGTATTTGTATGACCATTCAGAATCTTACGAGAATGCTCGTCTATGAAATCTTCTAGAAAAACCTCAAACTTTGTTGATAGGAGAACTACCGCAGTTTTATTAAACAATTGATATTTCTGCACATCATTTGCATTTTGAGAAGCATAATTCAACAACATATCAACTTCACTCATATTTTGACGAATTTGGTCTATACTATCCATATCTATTGTCCTGCTAATATCCTTTCCACTTCCTCACACCATTTACCTAAGCGATAAGTTATGACTTTCGTATCTGAAGTTCCTATTTTTATACTATTTTTGAATTCTAGTAAATCATTAGTATAATAAAGAAAGCTCTCATTTAGCTGTTCTTTCTTGGATAACAATTCTTCGAGCGTATGCTGAGTAGAAGATAGCATTAGAACGTCTATAATCGCACGATTTATCGTTCTTTCAAAAGTACCATCCAAGTTTTTTCGTTTGAATGCATTTACCCCATAAACTTTATATACTTTATCTACTGTTTCATCAAACAAAGTTCTCCACTCATCTAACACATGTTTGGAAGCATCTTTATTTTCACTCATAAACAAGTTCAAATAAGCCTTCATTCTTCCTTTATAACCAGCTAAAGATTTCTCTTCGACATTCCAATTTTTCCAAATTGCAAGAAATCTTAATACAATCTCACAATCCATCATGCGTTTATGAGGCTCCTTAAGTCCTAATAATTGTTGCCAAGATTCATTTTTAACCATATCCTTTAGGTATTTATTCAAATTTCCTCTATACAAACAATTACGTAATTCCTGTTCTGTTAGATGTACGCTTCCGGTATTAAGACGCATAAATACATCATATTTGATTTCCTCATTTGAGTCATGGGTAATCATTATGACTCGTAACAATCCATTTTTCAGCATTCGTAAGGCCTTTTGATTCAGGGAATTTATATCACATTTATTAAGATCTGACAATATTTCCAAACCACTAAGTTTAAATTTTCCTGCAAAAAACCTCTTCAGCGAATTTAGTCTTTGAAGTCCATCTATAACAACCCAAGAATCATCCTCTTCCTGAGAAACATAAATTACAGGGATAGGCACATTCAAAATAATAGACTCAATAAGCATAGAAGCCTTTTTGTTATCCCAGACATAATTACGCTGATATTCTGGATTAAGTCTAATATCCTTATCCTCCATCATTCGTACCATATCAGCAACGCTCTTATCATAAGCTTGCGTAGTGATTTTACGTACTTCTTTTGGTATCTCGTATGGAATCTTTGAATCATCATCATAATCATCATCAAAGATCATATCAGAGATTACGTCATCTATTTTTTCTTTATTTATCTGTTCCATATCATAATCATTTTTTCAAAAATATCATTGGGAAGACCAGATTAATCTGCCGAAAACACCTTTCGTAACATCTCCACATCCTCCTTTGTGGTAATCTTGATATTCGTTTGATCACCATAGCTTAAATATAGCTTATACCCCATATACAGCATCAATGTTGTGGTATGAGGCTCCACCTTATCAAGTAAATTCTTTGCGATTGCTTCCTTATAGAGATTCTTTACAAAGCCATAATTGAAAGCGTACGGACATGTTATCTGAATGAGCTTGTCTCTATCCACCCATTTTTCACTTACCTCACCAGCATCTCTTGTGCCCATTAACTGATAACAAGGGATACCACTGACAGCATTGCCTTTCTCCTTACATACCCGAATGGCATCCGTAAGTATCTTCTGCGAAGTAAATGGAGCTGCACCATAATGAATCATAATCATATCATCATCCTGGAGTTTATCCTCTAAGAAATCGATGCCATTTAAGCATGACTCCTGGAAGGTCTCGCCACCATTAGTAACCCATTTTACCTTGGTAAGATGATATTTCTCTATAAGTTCATACAAGTAATCAATATACTTTGCATGACAAACTACTTCTATAGCATCAACCTCAGGATGCTTCTGGTAAATTTCAATGGTGTAAACCAAAACAGGCTTACCATTTACCTCAATAAATTGCTTGGGTACATTGGCTCCAACTCTAGAACCAACACCACCAGCAAGAATAATTGCTGTATTCATTCTAAAATATTATTTTTTGTATAAAGCTAAAGCTTCGTCTATAAACCTATGAAAATTTCGATATGCAGGAAGGAAGAAGAAACCATCATCATCTCCTACACTTCCCTTATATAATCCCCAACTTATCCAATAAAAAGCACACAAGGCGATATATGCTCGCCAATGACGATACTCATCATTAGTAGGCTCTCGTTGAAAATAAGCTTTAATAAATTTATCTATGTCTTCATCACTATATTCATAACGACAGAAGAAGCAAGCCAAGTCATTGGCAGGATCGTTGATACCAGCATACTCCCAATCTATCATATACAAGTCCCCATCTTCTGTTGCCAAGAAATTTGGTTCGTAGGTATCATTATGACAACAGACTGGTTTGATTCCCATACGTTTGGCATCTTCTTTAAGATATTTATCCAGGACTTTTGCCTTTTCGATTTCCTCAGAAAACTCTTGCAGTAGATTTCCTTTAGTTGCCGAAGCTATCTTCATCAGTTTCAGACCTTCCTCAAAATCATCAAACGTCTTTACACTTCCATCTTGCGGTATCTCCAAAGCATGGATTCTCCGAAGATACTCCATACCTTTCTCCAACTGGTCATCATGCTTTCTGAAATCACACTCTACCAAGTTTTGGACACAATAGGAAAGTTTCCAACCATCCAAAGTCATTGTGATTACAGATTTATCTACTCCCAAATCTCTTGCACTCATCTGTGCAAAGAATTCTGTACGACGGTCGATAAGATTACCGGCTGTTCCTCCAGGGTGTCGATAAACATACTCTGTATCATTTACCTTGAAACGGAAAGAGACATTCGTTAAACCAGCATTGATAACATTGATGTCTGTAATATTGTTTGGATTGCACTTCAATGTATTGCATATATTCGAGATAATGTCGCTATCAACATTAAACAAGAAATCCGAATCAAACTGGCGAAGGTCATCTATGGTATTGAACTCAAATATCTCATTCTCCTTGAAAGGCTTCATGTAGAGAGTCAATTCCTTGATATGTCGCTCATAAAACTCTTCCCAAAAGAGGGAATTCACACGGAAATCATCAATCTCATCATCCATCAACTCAACCAAACGTTTGGAAAAATGCTGATTGAAATAAGCATGACCTACCATTGCCATTTGGTAGCTACCACCCAAATCTACATGAGTAATGACATTAGCATCTGAATATTGAACAGAAAATTCATTGAACTTTCGTGGTCGATAAACACAAGCGTGATAAGAAACATTCTCTGGATTATCATTCAAGAATGGATTACTCTCAAAATAATAATCCGCATAAGAAAGGTATGTATTTCCCAAATATTCCTTTGCCACGTAAAGTGAATAGAGATTACCTTTCACTCCAAACTTATTATTTATGAGTAGTTTTACCTCTGGATATTTCTGTTCCAAGAAGAAGAATTTTTCCTTCATGTAACCTACCACAATATAGATTTCTTTTACTCCAGCTTCAATAAGCTGATTAATCTGACGTTCTATCAAATACTCGCCCTTAACACGAAATAATCCCTTAGGACGTTCATAAGTAAAAGGAGCAAAACGTGTTGACTTGCCAGCGGCAAGAATTATTGCATTATAACTCATAAAAATGAAATATTTATTCTTAATTGTTTTCCAAATTCCTTAATTCTCTGTTCTTCTTTCAAAGAACATACAAGTGTCCATTCTTCTCGGCTACTATATAGCCATCCAAGCCTTGAACTAGCACCTTGCTTTCATCGACCGCATGAACCCGCAGTTCTTGCATTCATACAAGCGGATGTCCTTGCCTACGCTGCGGAAATATAGCAGCCATAGCCTGTTTCCGGGCGGCTTGGCTTGATACCAATGATAACTATGCCGTTCTTATCGGAAGTATAGCTCAATGCCTTACTGAGCACTCGCTGATACTCTGAGGTATTAATGTCAAGGGTGACAGAACAGATTGGCTTCAATCTATCTACTGTCAATTGAATGAGGGAACGGCCGACACCCATCACATCAATAAACTGCTTTGGGTAATCGGGGGTTGACATAGGCCAGAAGCGGCTGCCAACGCCGCCGACCATGATTATAATATGTATCATTAATCTTGTTCTTTAAATAATAAAGATTTTCGAATCCCTCCGTCTCCCTTTAGCCAAAGGGAGCTCCACCTCTAACCAAGCCTTCCTCCTCAGAAGGAAGGATGTAAACCGCCCTCCGGTGCTCGGAACCGCTACGCTATTAGGTTGGCGGGGCATCAAAGCCCTTCGCCATGTTATGCGGGATGGGACCGCCTGGATGCAATGCTTTCTATACCTAATCTTAAGCCTCATTTACATGAATCAGCAAAAAGCAAAGACTAGTTATAAATATAATTTTATCTTCTCATTAACTTTGCTGCATATTCAAAGAAATCCGCAACATTCTTGAAATTATCAAACTGCTGGCAATACATACTGGCATAAGGTTCAGGAAACCTGGTGCGTATATCTGCCTTTATCATATTTGCTAAAGCCTCTTTGGTATAGGCTTTCTGCAATTCGTTATATTGTTCCTCGCTCATAATATTCTCTGTTATTTCAACGTAAGTATTTGCTAAAGACTCCTTAGAGTCCCTGAAACTGCTTGTGCATATCAACGAGAGCAAGCATTTGCTGACTCACGCATCTCCTTCGCCTCATTGTCGCTTATTACATCCTCGGCGAACTTTGGCTTGCTATTTAATTGTTTCTTGCCTTGTACATAATTTAAAATCACGGTGAAAAGGTACAAAACTTTATCTAGGCGCACAATACGGCTTTCACCGAATACTTACAATGAAATTTATGATTTCAAAACCTCATCCGAATATCCTAGCATTTTTACTATATAAGATAAAGATGAATAACCATAAGGCCAATTGTCTCTCGTAAAAGTTTGCCAAGTAACGAAACTATAGGTTGCTAACAGCAATATTGGCTGAGTAAATAAGAAGATGTCTTTTTGATAATCTGAAAAACCTTCCTTTAGCATTTCAGATTTATCTTTAAAAAATTCGGGGAATTCCGTTAAAGCCTGATTGACTTTCATATCATCCAATAACTCTATGAAAACATCCCAAACCTCCCTATCAAACTTCTGCTCATTGTAATTATCATCTAATTCAGCAAACTTTTTGCAGACTAGGACACGAAGAGATATACGATTATCATTCATAGGAACATTCATAGCTAAGATTTTTTCAAACTTACTATCAGACTCTTCAAGAAAAGCCATAGATGCAGCTAACATCCTTAAAGCCTTCTTATCTTGATCCTTGTTTTGCTTATAAAAAAGCGCATGACTCACCTCAGAATATGCATGCTGTAATAATGTACGAACTTGAACTTCACAAGTCAAGACATTTATATCTTTTGAAGATTCATATCCTTCGCATGGCATTAATATAAAATGGTCGGACTGATAAGAAAAGACCTCAGGATGTTTTAGCCTTATTTTCATGGTGTCTTGGGACTTTTCTTTCACAATCCATTTTATTCCATTTTGACTTTCTATAAAATCAGACATTTTCTTGACCGATTGCGGAAACAAGAAAACTAATCTTGTACCAACCTTGTCTGTTATTTCAAGAATTGGGTTCTCATATTTTTTATCACGATAAAAAGCCTTTGCTTTAAACGAGTTATCGTCCTTAATACGATATTTTGCAGGAATCTGAATGTTTTCAACCAAAGAAGGTTCTATCGTCTGAGCGAAAGCATTCAACTGTTCATCTATATGACGTGCCCATTTCGACAACTCATCTCGTAATGAACGGAACTCTTCCATCACATCACTTTCATTCTTTTGCCTCATCTTCCGCTTCTATCGTTATGATAATCTTATTCGGGTTCTCCATGTCCTTGTCGATTTTTACTCGATTCGTAAAGATCTCCCTATTTCCGACGAGTTTAATTCCATCACAAATATCAACTCGTTTATTTTGAATTACATTACTTATAGCTGCTGTATCTTTCGTAAAAGCATGCGCTAATTCCTTTGCACAAACTTTATTTAGAAAGACATCTCTATCCGCCTCTGGAACAATACGAATTACTGTTTCTCGTGGATTAATAACTGAAGTCTCATCTGTCAAGCTACTAAAAAGCAAATCTTCCACATTCGCTTTTGTATCGTAATCACCTTTATAAGTCTTATTGATGCACTTACGCATTTCATCATAAAATAGTTTCGTCAGGACGATGTTGTTTTGCTTGATAGACAATCCTAAGAAATCTTGATAAAAGTACCGTGCCAGTGCTGTTCCACTAGCAAACTGATCATCAAAAAGGGTATAAGAAAAGGACTCTTTCTCTAAGTTTTCCCCCTCTTGAATCATCATAAATGCCTTGTACAACTTTTGGGAAGGACTCAATATTATGTCTTTTAGGGCTTGTGCCTGATGATTGATAACACTCAATGCCATATGAGGTTCTGCCTTGAATACAAAGACAGCAACCTTGCCACGATAAAGGCAATCTAACACCAAGAGGAAACCTCCAGGTATGGCTCCACGATTAGAACTATCTGCTAAGATATTGGCTACTGTTTTGCTACTGTCTATGAAAACTTCATCCGACATCGTTCTAAGATTCCTTAAATAAGAGAAAGTGCTTCCATCTGCATCATTTTCTAAAACGAGTTCAAAACTTTTACTATGAAAGCCAAACGAAGTTTGTATTCTATTCTTTAGCAAAGTTTTAATTTCATTATCAAGCGAAAGAAGTTCATCGTTATACTCACAATGAGCATCAACATTCTGTTCTTTGCCTTTTATACGATGCATAATAGCTCTTTCAATAGAAATATGATCTATATATAACATTGGCTTAACTAAATTATTATTTTACATGAAACATTATCACAACCATTCACTTAGATTTTTTCAAGTAACAGCCGACACAAATAGCATCCAATAAGGACAACAGGAAGTAATGCAATTACCCAATAGAGAAAATACATATCCCATACATAATAGCGGAACTTCATCACAAGCCTACCCACAAAATCTTTTTTTTCGTCGAGCATCACGGCTGTATATTCATAATCAAACGAGGTGTGATTAAGATTATATTTATGAAGTATTTCAAAATACTTTGCTTGGAAGTCTTCTGTCTTAGCCTTCATCTCATCACTGGAAACACTTTCTCCATAGCTCAAAATGAGTCTCATATCTCGGTATAACTTATCAAGTTCGTTGCCACAATCATGATAGTTATCCATACGTTTCTCATAACCAAGTGCACTGAACAGTAAAGACATAACCAAGAGAAAAGTGGATAAGATGATTGTAACAATACTAATTAAGTCGGATATGCTTTTCTCATGCTTTAGTAGTGCAATCAAACTAATAGCTATAATGGAAGCCGAAAAGAGAGATTCGGCAACTTTAGACGCATCACGATTACGCTTCATTCTGCGATAAGCAGTAAACCGTGCTGTCATTGTCTTATAAACTACATCTGAGAAATCTTTCAAATACTCCATGATGAATTATATTATAATTAAAAAGAAGGAACTCCCTATCAAACACGAACAAAACCAAACATAAGTTGGCAAGCCACTCTTTGCGAGTAGCATCAAATACGTTACAAATACTCCTAGGAGTCTAGTTGCCTTATAAAAAGCCAACCAAGGAGTCCCTTCTAATATGTCTGTCCAACAGTACGTTGGGCGAACTTTTTCTTAGTTTCTAGATAAATGTAATACATTGTTCTTATGTCATCATCTTGATAATGAAGGTTTTCATTTATTCTACCCCACTTGACTAGTAATCGGCGCATACTATCTACGCTCGTAATATTGTCATAATCCTCCAGATAGCTTGAACCTGAATGGTGCTTTAAGTCCCAATAAACATCAGGTACATGAAATATTTCCTTTCTGAATTCGTCGGATATTCTGTCATCATTCAAAAATTTCCGATGGATGACACTATCCAACGTATAAAGCAAGGCTATATCTGTTAAAGATTGGAAATATGGCAACCAACCATAAAGATGATTATTACTCTTAAAACCTGCTATCAATTCATTGATACTGTCCTTATAATAAGTTTCAAATTTATCGTTTTCTGAAATAAAAGGTGGACGCAACGAACGATTCTCCTTTTGTGCTTTGTACAATGTAACAAGCCTAGCAATACGATTAAGATAGGACTGCATATTCTTTTGGCGCACCGAAATCTTATGATAATCTCTTATTAGATAGCCTATATAATCAATATCCGACTTTCCAACTTCGACTAAAGAAGTTTTATCAGACGACAACCTGAGATCTAATTGAAATTTATCCATTTCACTTTCAAACTCATCCTTAAAGAGAGGTGAAAGGTAAGGATCAAGTATCAAAATATCATCAACATATCTTCTATAAAACAAAACAGGGGAGTAATCACTAGAAAAATACTCATCAAAATCCAACATATAGATACCTGCTAGAATATTTGAGATGGCAAGGCCTTGTGGAACTCCTTTATTCCCGGTTTCTTTCAGTTGAGTTGGTATTTGTTCCTTACAAGCTACAGTTGGAGTTGCTATAGCTTGCTCCACCAAAAGAAGCATATTCTTATCCAGACGTTTTTCCAAAATAGACATCAATCGCTTTCTATTGATTTCGTCATAGAAATGCTGAAAGTCTGTCTTAAAGCAATATACTGGCTTGTAAAAATGCTCCACTAGAAAGGAAGAGGCATCTGATATATAACTATTGGGAACCTGATGGTTGAGCGCCTCGGGAAACATCTCTTGCAGATAGTCATTCAGTACTCCAAGAACCAATCTATCTCTAATAGATGGAACTGAAAGAACTCGTGGTGGCTTTCCTCTCCCTTTCAGCACCAACTTTTCTTTATAAGGTGAGAATCGGTAAGTTCCCTCCTTACATCGTTGAACGAAAATAGGAAGCTCATCGCTATACTTACTCCAAAAGGTTATAGGAGATAGCCCATCTCGTCCTCCACCTTTCTTGCCTTTTAAATGCTTATTGAAATAGGTAGTAAAATAAGATGGACAGAAAAACTCATCGACAGTTCTCATATATCAACTTCTAATGTATTGTAAATCACCGTTAGAACGTAACTGCTGATTTTCAGCAGTTAGCACATCCAACATTTTTCCCAAAAAACATATTATTAATTGGTATTGCCAAAGCTACCATTTAGGCAGCCTTGACATTCACCTTTGTAAGCATCCAACCCCTATGACAATACAACTCCATCCCCAGTGTTTACTGGGGATACAGAGTATTTTAAGAAATTGGACTTTTCTGATTTTTAAACAGGTTTAACTAAAAGTGCCTCTGTCATCAAGGCATAATCCCTTCTTCCAACTACAATCATGTCAAAGAATCCCCTGAAAAAATTCTGCCATTATTCTTGCCATGCATCTTACGCCTACTGGCTTGCAGTTCTCCTGTAAGCTTGTCAACCTGCTTCTGCAAACTGGCAATCTTACGGTCTGACTCTTCCTTTTGCTCCTTCTGCTTATTACCCAAAGCAATATTGGCATCCAGAAGTGTCTGGACAGTCTGAACCAATTCATGTATTTGATCTAGATATTGTTTACGTTCCATATCTGTTATATCACCAACACAGCGTCACCACTATTTTACAATTAGTTACACCTATCAGCTTTTGAAAAAAGTTTTTTTTTCCTCATCGCAGTATCGCTCTGCGCTTGTCGTCACTCGAATGAGGATGTTATCTTATAAATATTGTTGCACAATATTTGCTAGTTCATCAGCATAAGAGGATGTATCTGATACATATTCCTTATTTACAAGAATATAAAGTGATAAATCATTTCTTCTAAAATGCTCGAACTTGTCATCAGAAACCGTTGAAAGCACGAAACGACGATAAAGACGGAAACGACGGGATACCATTCCATCCTGATCTTTTTCGTCTTCTGCTCCAATAAAAAAGAAAGAAGCTTTTTCGTCTCGCTTCAATACATCTAACATTATATGAAACATTGTATAGAGTATCGTTCTAACCTCGAAAGTATTGGAACGAAGACTAAACTTATTTTTACTGTTGATGTTTGCCTTATCGAAGAACTTCACACAATAAGCGTGTTTCTTATAACATTCAACTCTTACGATATAGGCATGATGGGATTTGTCTGACTTAAACCGATATTGCAAGGTCTGAATCAGATACTCATCACTCTCACTTTTATCTATCATTTGAAAGATAAAAGGATAACCATCAGACATCAACCGTTCCATTAGATTA